>VAOW01036392.1_pt1 | contig 163524 bp, 145 predicted proteins | sample 3393921 | NCBI WGS metagenome assembly VAOW01 (sample SAMN08290428, study PRJNA428436) | hydrothermal vent metagenome | isolation source: Deep-sea hydrothermal vent chimney | place: Indian Ocean: Southwest Indian Ridge | depth 2742 m m | reverse complement strand
TCAACTGAACCGTCTATAGAATTGGTAGCGGGGGCAGGATTTGAACCTACGACCTTCGGGTTATGAGCCCGACGAGCTGCCAGACTGCTCCACCCCGCAACAACAAGATGCGAATATTACGTAAATTGCATATAGAATGCAAGTACAAAACGCGTCATTTTGTTATATTTTATTGCTTTATCGCTGCTGCCAACAATCGCCCTGCTGCGATCAGCGACCAGCCATTTCTTCATACTCGAAATATTGCTCTATATGGTATTTGTCACCCGTAAAGAGTTGTATTTATTCGTAGAGAAAACAGTAAAGTAGCTGATTTTTTTATATAATGGTCATATTATGATCATTACCCCATCCATTCCGCCAAACATTAAAATCCACACAGCACCCATCACCAATATAACCAAAACATGGAAAGTTGGACAAATACTCAATGCAACGACGGAACACAATGCAAAGGCTCAGGAAACAATATTGATGCGTATGGGAGAACTTCTTCTAGAAGCAAAAACCCCGATTGCCCTAACAGCAGGAGAGCCGATCAAATTACTGGTTAAATCACTGGGCGAGATGCCGATATTAACCATTCTGGGTGCAGCTCTCACCCCTCGGTTAGCTGCTCAAAACCTGAAAACTCTTATTACCCAGCAGCAAGGCCTGAGCGAATTGCTATTGCTTGGCCAAAAAATTATCAAAAACCCTGCCATCTCTGAAACGCTTAAACAACAACTGCTCAATTTACGCCAGCAACTTCCTGATGCTGAGCAGGTAACACAGGCAAAAATACTAAGGAAGTTGATACAAAACAGTGGTGTATTTCTTGAATCGAAGTTAAACCATCTACGAACACTACAGCGCGGTAACCAACAAACCGATGTATTGAGTCATGACGCGCTCCAGTCCGATGTAAAAAGTCAGTTACTCAGGATTAGCGCTCAATTACAGAATGATGTACCCGGACTGACACTCAAGCCATCGGCAAAGACGATAAAAAGTATTCAATCAATTATAAATCGGTTTATAAAAGGTAAAATCAACCTTATACAGCTAGCCACTTTGTTAACCATTAAGCTATCAAAAAGTCAGCATCAATTAATTCAACGGGCATTAACCACAACGAATACAACGCGGCTACCGAACGAACTGCTTAACAGTTTCGCTCTGTTGTTAAACCACATACAGAAGCAAGCCAATTCACAGCAAATACAGAATAAATTAGCCGACCTGTTAAAAACAATGGATATATTGCATGCACTAAAAACGGGCGTTGACGGTGCATTAGCAAAAATAACATCGCATCAATTAATTCCACTAACGCGTGAAACAGATAGCTTATTCCTGCTCTTATTTGATCTGCCGATAAAAGACAGAACAGAAAACCATTTAATTCAGTTTCGACTGGAACAGGAACAACCAGCAAGAGATCAAAGCGCTTCAAGCTGGATGGTGACACTGAATTTTAACTTCAAACAACTTGGTTCGATTCAGGCTCAACTACATCTAACCGATAGCTATATCTCAACCGCATTTCGTGCCGAAAAGAAAGCCACCGTTAAAAATATATCGGAACAAATTAACTGGCTTGACGCCGCACTTAAACGCATCGGATTTAATACAATAAAGCTGGGAGTTAGCCACGGCAATCTTCGCCAACCCAGTAGCGATGTTCCCACCAATGTTCGTTTACTGGATGAGAAAGCATGAATCTGTCCCCAGATATAACGAGGTACACTGGCGTGTCCAGTTGAAACTTTCAGAATGCATAATAAAACACTAAAAAAGATTGCTGTCGCACTTGAATATGATGGTGAAAGTGCACCCAGAGTTACCGCCAAAGGTCTGGATAATATTGCTGATAAAATTATTGATATTGCAGCCAGACACGGCATACCCTTACAGAAAGACGATGGCCTGATAAGTGTACTGTCACAAATAGACCTGGGTGATGAAATACCTGAAAATTTATATAGAGCAGTCGCTGAAGTCATTGCTTTTGCTTATATTCTTACCGGAAAATTTCCCAAAAATTACTAAACAGTCGAGCCTGAAATATACGCCGAAACGATTTGCGGCATAGTTATAATCAAGCCCTAAAGCGCCCTCCAAACACGGAGGTATAACACCAATATGTGTACTAAAAAACAACCGTTAGCGTTATTCCTGTTCGCCATTTTAATAATGCCATTCACCCTTTCCGCTCACGGCAGATGCGGCAACCACGGTGTCTGGCTACAGGTACTGGGCTCCGGTGGACCAGAGATAATGCAGGATGCACGGGCTTCCAGCAGTTATCTGATCTGGCTTAATGGCAAGGCGCGTCTAATGATTGATGCTGGTGGTGGCAGCGCACTAAATTTTGGTAAAAGCGGTGCCCAGTTCAAAGACCTGGATGCGATTGTCTTTTCCCATTTTCATGTTGACCACAGTGCCGACTTGCCGGTACTGGTCAAGGCTTCCTATTTTGGTGAGCGCAGACAAGACCTACCTTTGTTCGGCCCGAGTGGAAACGCTATCATGCCTTCAATGAAGGAATTTGTTAACGACCTGTTTGGCTACCCGCATGGGGTTTTTCGTTATCTCAACGATTTTGTTAACCCCTCACTGGCAGCCCCTTACCGACTGGTCGCACACAATGTAGCGGCTGGTGAAACAAATCGCCACAAACGCTGGGCAGGTTTCCATAACAGTCGATTCAAGCTCTCTGCTATCCCCGTTCATCACGGTTCGATACCTGCGCTGGCCTGGCGGGTTGATATCGACAACCACAGCATTACCTTTTCAGGTGACATGAATGGTGGCTGGCATACTCTGGAGAAACTCGCTGCCGGCTCGGACATACTGCTTGCCCATAATGCCGTTGCAGAAGGCAGCACTGGTGTTGCGAGACAATTGCATATGCCACCTTCTGTTATCGGCCAGATCGCGGCGGCGGCCAAAGTTAAACAACTGGTGTTATCACACCGTATGGTAAGAACACTGGGGCGGGAAAAACAGACCCGGCAGATCATCCAGAAAAACTATCATGGAAAGATTACTTTTGCCAATGATCTTGACTGTTTTCGCCCATAGGCTCTCAATAAAAATCAGACTTAATCAACGACTCACTCGATGTTTTTTGGACAAACAATATCCATAACTTCTATTGCTTGCTCCCTGGCCTGCTCCATTACATCCGGGAGTATGTTTAAATCCAGCCCGGTTATTGTGAGAGTCGCAGTCTCAAAATCATCCATCCCCTCTAATAGATGTTCATCTACAATCGTGTCTGGAGTGATGGCATTAACAACGCAGTTAGCGATATGGACAATCGCTGTTTCTAAGGGGTATTGCCGCGCTTTCAAGGGGGTGTGATGGTAGGTGATCACATCTTTTAGCGTATCGGCCAACTTCCAGGAGCCAACTAACGCACCGCCCACATCAGCATGTGTAAAACCAATCACGTCTGCCTCTGCCTGATAAAGCGCCCCGCTATTTTCTGCAGCTTGCAGAAGAACTTCCTGAGATAGTTCAGGCTCTTTATAATACAACACCAACTTACCAATATCGTGCAACATCCCGGCAATAAACAGACGTTCTCGGTGGAGGATATTGCAATGCTGTGAAAGTAAACGCGAAACAATTCCTGTGTACACACTGTGACGCCAGAACAGATCAATATCCAGTAACTGATTAGGCAGACACTTAAACGTTTCAACCGCAGATGTAGCCAGAATCAGGTTACGTATATCATTTTCCCCCAGCACAGACACGGCTCGACTGACCAGTTCGATTTTAACCGCGAGTGAATAATAAGCACTATTAACAATCCGCAGGATACGGGTGGTGAGCGCTGGATCATAACTAATCACCTCACCCAGTTGTTGCGCATTATGATCAGGATCTTCGAGCACCTGATTAACCCGTATGTAGATGTCCGGTAAAGTAATGAGATTAACAACCCCTTCGACGAGTTCTTCCGCCGTATTTGCTCTTCTGTTTTTATCACCCATTAGCGTTTAAGCAACCTCAGTAAAAATATATAGCGTGCTATACCTGCTTTGTCTCTTATCAATCATAGCCCAAAATACCTCGCAGCGTCGAAACACTGGTTAAAATATACCTGTATGATATCCACATCTGTATTGAATAAAACTGGAAATCATATAACCTTAATTAATGAAGCTGACACGATCATTAATCCTCAAAAACAGGCTTAATCGCTTTAAAAGCTCAACGCTATCGCTTTTCCTGTTAATGACCCTCAATGCACTCTTCATCCCCTGTAGTGCAGCGGGCAGCCCAGTTGTCGATGCTAAACTTCGCCAGTTACTTACCAATGCGATTAATTCTTCACAAAGTTTTGATGATCGCTTCCAGGCTGAGGTCTGGCTACTGGACATGTCTACCCGCCTGAAACCTTTTGTAAAAGACAGGAAACGTCGCCTGCAACTGTTAAAGCAAATTCACTATGAGGCCAGACGTGTACACCTTGCGCCAGAGTTAGTGCTGGCATTAATCGAGGTTGAAAGCCGGTTTGATCCTTACGCCATATCTAAATCTGGGGCACAGGGCTTAATGCAGATTATGCCCTTCTGGCTTAATGAGATTGGCCATCCTGAAGACAATCTGATTGACGTAAATACCAATCTACGCCTGGGTTGCACCATCCTTAAATATTATATGGATATGGAAAATAATGACTTACGTAAAGCGCTGGCACGTTACAACGGCAGCAAAGGTTCACGTATCTATAGTGACAAGGTACTTAAGGCATTACGACAGCACTGGTACAAGGCGTAAAATACCCCCTGGGGGAAGCAATTAGTCTGGTTGTTGATGAAGCTAAAGGAACTAGAACTGGAAAGTATTATCAAACGACTATGTGGTAATATCGAAATAATAGATATGGCAGCTCTAACACAATTGGCGAAGATACCGGTGTGACATTGTTATAGACAATACTGTATCCGATATTTACAATGCCCCACTTGTTCTGATTAACTGGAGAAATATTATGTGTAATGTAGGTGGAATTGATCGATTCATTCGTATCATTGTTGGCCTGGCCTTATTGGGCCTGGTATTTTTTGGTAAAAGTATTCCCGTTATTGGACCCTATGCAATGTATGGCTGGATTGGTGTTATACCTCTGGCAACGGGATTGTTCAAGTTTTGCCCGCTTTACTCGCTAATTGGCCTGAAAACCTGCGCCCCAAAATGAGGTAAGGCTGAAACCGCTTGTTAAGTCAGTGCTTGTGTAGAAACCTGGCTTGTGTAGAAACCTGGCTTGTGTAGAAATTTGCACTCAACAGCACTGGCCTGAGGATTTATCGATTAAGCAGAAAAATTTACGCCTTCGATTAGAATTATTCTCCTTTTAATGCTAAATTAAGATTAGAAGTTTTAGAAAAATTAACGCTATCTGATCGTGCCACGGCTTAAAACCCCGCACTAAAAGTACGACGTTTAACTGACAGGCCGGAACAATCAAACCACAGTTACTAACAGGATAGATAAAAAGAATACTTATTATCTGTTTCAGTAGTAATAACTGTAGCCAGTAAATGGTTTACAAATGAGACCTCAAGTATCACCCCTGATTTTTATAGCACTTTTATTTTGAGGCTCTTTTATTATGTTATGTAATGTCGGAAAGATTGACGGCCTGTTTAGGCTCACACTAGGCAGCATACTTATCAGCACAGTTTATTATGGTCCACAAACCCCCTGGGGCTGGTTCGGTCTAATCCCGATAGCTACCGGCATTCTATGCTTCTGCCCCGTTTATGGTATCTTGGGTTACCAGACTTGTAAGAAGATAAATTCAGGTGATCAGCAACACCACTAATACCCCTGGCTTCCCACACTCAAAAGTCATTCATATTGTCGAGGGGAAGAGCCGTTGAGGAAATCTTCCCTGCACAACTGTTGCTGATTTCAGAATAATTATTTCTTATGATAACGGTTTATTCTTGCCACCAGAAGCATGATAATATCTTCAACATACGATACATTATAAACAGGAGAAAAAAATGTCCACCGCAATAAGAAGTTCCGACACCCCCTTCGCCGTCGAAGTCGAAGCCAACAAAACCTATCACTGGTGTAGCTGTGGTAGAAGTAAAACCCAGCCATTCTGCGATGGCTCACACAAAGGTACCGGTTTCAGTCCGCTAAAATATGTTGCAGAAAAATCTGAAAAAGTTTATTTCTGTGGCTGCAAACAAACTAAAACAGCACCTTTTTGTGATGGCAGTCACCAGGACAAACCCACCGAAAAGTAAGTTTGAATGACCAAACCGCGATAAAGACAGTCTTTTAACCCTGACCACGTCAAATTCGATATGAAGCACCGCTACTTAACGCACCCTGCAACATGGCTGCTACGGCTTTGCCGTGACTAAAACATCAAAATTGGGGAACACTATTTTTGTTATTCTGCTCACATCATTGCGGCACAGGGTACTCGCCATCAACTGCGACAATTTTCCTACATACCACGTAAAAGATCTGTTTTAATATCTTCAATGTCTTCCAGTCCAACCGCAATACGAATCAGCCCATCTGAAATACCTGCATCCTGGCGTTGTTCTGGCGTTAAACGCCCATGCGTGGTTGTTGCCGGGTGAGTGATGGTGGATTTGGTATCGCCCAGGTTGGCAGTGATCGAAATAATACGCGTGGCATCAACCAGCCGCCAGCCTTCTTCTTTCCCGCCATTTAGTTCAAACGATAACAACCCGCCGAACGCCGACTGCTGCTGTTTTGCCAGTTCGTGTTGCGGGTGGCTTTCCAACCCAGGATAGTACACCTGCTTAACCTGTGGTTGTTGTTCCAGCCATTGCGCCAGTTGTAGCGCTGCTGCACTGTGCGCATGCATCCGCAACTTTAGCGTTTCCAGCCCTTTTAAAAACACCCAGGCATTAAATGTGCTCATGGTCGGGCCGGTGGTGCGTAAAAAACTGTAAACGCCGTCACCGACAACATCATGGGTACCGCACACTGCGCCACCCATACAACGCCCCTGTCCATCAATGTATTTGGTGGCGGAATGAATAACAATGTCGGCACCCAATGCCAGCGGCTGTTGCAACGCGGGGGTACACAGGCAGTTATCCACCACCAGCAGGCAACCGTGTTTATGGGCAATTTCGGCAAGCGCTGAAATATCGACCAGTTCAGTCAATGGGTTTGATGGTGTTTCTAAAAACAGTAATTTTGTTTCAGGTTTTATTGCCGCTGCCCACGCCTGCAAATCAGACAGTTCAACAAAACTGGTTGTAATAGCCAGTTTCGCCATAAAATTGGTCAGTAGTATTGTTGTAGTACCAAAAATACTGCGCGAAGAAACAATATGATCTCCCGCTTTCAGCAAACCAATAAATGTTGCGGTAATAGCGGCCATACCTGATGCGGTAGCAACACAACGCTCTGCGCCTTCCAGCGATGCCAGCCGTTGTTCAAATGTTGTTACCGTTGGATTGGTAAAGCGTGAATAAATATTCCCCGGTATTTCACCGGAAAAACGCGCTGCGGCATCGGCTGCGCTATCAAACACAAAACTTGAAGTAGGAAAAATGGCTTCATCATGTTCGTTTTCATGGCTGCGCACATAACCTTCACGCACCGCACGGGTGGCAAACCCACAATCGGTAAATTTGCCATTTTTGTGATCATCGGCAGGTATTGTCATTATTTCTTCTCTTAAAAGGTTTATTCGGTTTCAATAATATTTACTTCACTGCCAACGTCAACCAGGCGGTAAAGTTCTACAATATCGTTGTTACACATTCGAATACAACCTATGGACGCAGGCTTACCCACTTCCTCTTCATGATTGGTTCCATGAATATAAATATACCGTTGGTAGCTATCAACATACCCGCCTTTGTTACGGCCTGGTTCCATGCCTTCGAGCCAGAGTATGCGGCTCATTATTACATCATCCGGTAAATCAACACCGCGTTCGATACATTCCTCCAGATTACCGTGCGGCAAGCGCCCGATAAAGACTTCATTTACTGGCATTGCACCACCAAATTTATCTGCAATACGATGCAAACCCGTCGGGGTTTTCTCACTTCCATTCTGGCTGCCGGTGCCGTATTTTGATGTCGATACAGGGTATTCCTGCAATATCTTCGCATTTTCATCGAGCAGAGTAAGACGTTGTTTTTCAATATTGACGATAACTGAACTCATTTGCCACCTGATTATAGCGATACCAAATTATAACTGTACTGATTTTAACTGGCGTTTACGCAGACTTTTTGCAGCATCATTGCGTAATGCACTTAAATATTTAAAATACTCTTCATCCACATCTTGTGTTACGTATTTACCATCAAAACAGGAGCAGTCAAAATTTTTCAGTAATTTATTGCCTTTACGCACGGCTTCTTTCAGGTCTTCAAGATCCTGATAGATTAACCAGTCTGCACCAATAATTTCGGTAATCTCATTTATATCACGATTGTGTGCAACAAATTCGTCATGGGCCGCCATATCGATACCATAAACGTTTGGGTAACGTACCGGTGGTGCAGCAGAGGCCAGGTAAACTTTATTCGCACCCGACTCGCGTGCCATCTGAACAATCTGTTTTGAGGTGGTTCCACGCACAATAGAATCATCCACCAACAAAACATTTTTACCTTTAAACTCAAGGTCAATCGGGTTCAATTTCTGGCGCACCGATTTTTTGCGTTGTTTCTGTCCCGGCATAATGAAGGTACGACCAATGTAGCGATTTTTAACAAAACCTTCGCGGTATTTCACGTTGAGGTGATAAGCCACTTCCAGTGCAGTGCTGCGACTTGTATCCGGGATGGGAATAACTACATCAATATCATGCTCAGGGTGTTCGCGCAGTATTTTCTGCACCAAAGTCTGCCCCATCCGTAACCGTGCTTTATAAACCAGCACACCATCTATAATGGAATCTGGTCGGGCGAAATAAACATACTCAAAAATGCAGGATTCCAGCTCAGGATTCTGTGCACATTGTTGGGTATGCAGTTTACCCGCAGCATCGATAAACAGCGCCTCGCCTGGTTTAACATCGCGCACCAGCTCAAAACCCTGCGACTGTAAAGCCACGCTTTCAGAAGCGACCATGTAATCTACGCCATTCTCACCGATACGTTTTCCATAAACCAGTGGACGTAGACCATGCGGGTCACGGATAGCAAGAATACCTTTACCCACAATCATGGCAACCACGGCGTAACCGCCACGACAACGCTGATGAATCGATGCCACTGCTGCAAAAATGGCCCGAACATCAAATTCAAGTTTGACTTTCATCTGGAGCTCATGCGCTAAAATATTCAGCAGAACTTCACTGTCTGATTCTGTATTCAGATGCCGCAGGTCTGACATAAACAGCTCTTTCTTTAGCGTTTCTGCATTGGTCAGATTACCGTTATGCGCTAACGCAATGCCATACGGTGAGTTCACATAAAGTGGCTGCGCTTCGGCAGAAGAGGAACAACCCGCAGTGGGGTAACGCACATGAGCAATACCCATATTTCCGGGCAATTGCTGCATATGTTTGCTTAAAAAAACATCTCGAACCAGGCCATTGCCTTTGCGTAAATAAAACCGACCATTGTCGCAGGTGGTGATACCCGCAGCATCCTGACCTCGGTGCTGTAGAACGGACAGAGCATCATATAAATCTAAATTAACATCACTTGCAGCAACAATGCCGGCAATTCCACACATAATCTGTCTCTCTTTTTGTCCTAGTCAGGTTCTGTTTGCTTCGATGGCTTAATTTTAAGGCTTAAACCCCAGGTAACTCTGATCTGACTCAATCATTGAACCTAGTAAGATAAATGCAGGTTCCCAGGCATATAGTTCTGTAATACGATGGCGGTATTTTCAAACCACGGTAAGAGCATAGAGCCCTTCCACCACTGTGTTGCAGGCAATGCGGTCAGGCCGCTTATCACTACGAATACAACAATGAGAAGACCACCTCGAATAACCCCAAATACAACACCAAAAATCCGATCCGCACCCGATAATCCGGTTTTTTTTACTGCCTGGCTAACCATGAAATTAACCAGTCCACCAACGATCAAAGTTAAAATAAATAATACTCCGAATCCAACCGCCTGCCTGACAGCCTCCGAATCAATGCTACTCGATAACATTGTCGACAACTTTGGCGCAAACGTTGCCGCCACCCAGATGGCAATAACCCAGGTTGCCAATGAGATAGCTTCCTTCACAAATCCACGCATTAGGCTGAATAGTGCAGATAACGCAATCACTACAATAATAATAATATCAACGACTGTCATAGAGTTATTCTTTAATTAAATAGTTGTATTTACCCGCAGGATAATATTATACGCGGCTCAGACTCAGTGAGTAGGAAATAATTAAGGGTAGTTCACCACATAAGCATTAATTTTATAGCGTTTTTTAAGTTTTATTCTGATTTTTTCCAGCGTATTTCTTTCCAGTTCGGGCCCAATCCGAACTTTGTAATTCTTTTTGCCTTTTTTAACCTTAGTAGTTAAAAAACTGACATACCCCATTTTTCTTAATTTATCACGTAATTTTCTTGCATTAGCGCTGTTGTCAAACGTACCCGCCTGTAGCGCAAAGGCCTGTAATGGTCGGCTGGCACGATCAGGCTTTGTAACCACCTTATTGCTTGTTTTTTTCTCAGCCCGTTTTTTAATTTGTTCATCCCGCACGGCAGTTAATGGCGACTTTATCCGTGGCGGCCGTTGCTGGCTTAATGGTGGGAAGTGGGGTTCAGGTTTAAACTGAATATGCTGTAATTGCCGGGATTTGTAACCGGAACCGTCGAGTAACGCGGGGATAAATATAACCGCCAGCGCAACCAGTACCGCCGCGCCAACAATGCGTTGTAGTAATCTGGGATCCATCAGTATAAATCACTCATCCAGTTGTTATAACTGGTCATTATTCTCAAAATATTTAATCACTTCGGATGCCGTATAAAAAGAACCAAAGGCGATAACTCTGTCGTTTTTAGTCATTTGTTTCATCACCAGCTCACAGGCTTGTTTGACTGTCCCTGCACTCTGTAGTTTAACATTTGTTAATTTGTTCTGAATACGTTTTCGTAATTCAATCTCACTCAACCCTCGGGGGGTCGCCGACAAACCAGCGACACACCATTCATCAACATCTGGTGCGAGTATATCGACTACCTGTTCAACAGCTTTATCGGCTAACATGCCAATAATCGCATAACATTTACCTTGCGCGCTGTACGCAGATGCCGCCAACTGCGAAACCAGTGCCACAGCAGCATGTGGGTTATGCGCCACATCAACCTGCACTAGAGGTGACGTGCATAAAGTTTCAAAATGCGCCCTCAACTGGCACTGTTCTAACCCATGCTTAATCGCCAGTGATGAAATTTTTATATCCTCCTTTAAAGACTGTAACGCCAGAATTGCTGTAGCAGCGTTACCCAGTTGAAATTTGCCGACAAGTGACGGTACTGGCAAATTGGATAAATCACCAAAAGGGCTAGACAAATTCCAGTGCTGACCCTGTAGCTGATAATTATAGTCCTTTGTCACAACTTTTAAATTCGTGCCCACCTGCTCAGCGACCTGATAAAGGCTGGTAGGCGGGTTGGCATCGCCACAGATTGCCAGCGTATTCGCACGAAAAATGCCGGCTTTTTCGCGACCAATACTCTCTCTGTTGTCACCTAACCAGTCAATATGATCAATATCAATCGAAGTAATGATCGAAACTGATGGCTGCATCACGTTCACTGCATCCAGACGTCCACCCAGGCCAACCTCCAGCACAACCAGATCGGCACCACAGCGACTAAAAATATCCAGCGCGGCTAAAGTGGAAAATTCAAAATACGTTAAAGCTTCACTGCCACGCGCCTGATCAATACGCTCGAAAGCTTCACAAATTACCCTGTCGTCCAATGGCTGATTATTAATGCGGATGCGTTCATTGTATTTAAATAAATGTGGTGAGGTATAACTACAAACTGTTAGCTGTGCTGATAATGCAATGGCTTCAAGCATTGCCACCACAGAACCTTTGCCATTGGTGCCCGCCACGGTAATAATTGGGCAGGCGAAGGTTGCAGCTAAACCTGACTGCGCTAAAACGGTTGAGACACGCTCAAGACCAAGGTCAATCCCTGCCGGATTAAGGCTTTCCTGCCAGCTTAGCCAATCATTAAGGTGATTAAATCTCACAGTACGAATAGATGCGTTACGCTGTTACCCTGTTAATCATAATACGCATCGGCTCAAAATTATAGTCGCGTGGGCAGAATAACAGAGGCTATTCACAACGTGTCCAGGCAGCGCTCAGAAATAGTCCGGCAAGTATTAGAAATCAGGCTATCTGTACAGCAGGTTTATTGGCTAACATCAACACCAGGCTGGCAATACGATCACGCAAATCACGCCGATCAACCACCATATCAATACTCCCATGTTCAAGTAAAAATTCACTACGCTGAAAACCTTCAGGCAACTTTTCGCGCACAGTTTGTTCAATCACACGCGGTCCAGCGAAACCAATCAAGGCTTTAGGTTCTGCCATATGCACATCGCCAAGCATGGCAAAACTTGCTGAAACACCACCCATCGTTGGGTCGGTTAATACAGAGATAAAGGGTACTCGATTCTGCGCCAGACGATTCAGTACAGCGCTGGTTTTTGCCATTTGCATCAATGAAAATAGAGCTTCCTGCATACGCGCACCACCAGAGGCAGAAAAACAGACAAAAGGGATGTTCTCTGTCAGCGCAACCGTTGCTGCACGCAAAAAGCGCTCGCCCACGACAGAACCCATCGAACCACCCATAAAACGAAAATCAAATGCTACGGCAACAATCGGCACCGCTTTCACTTTTCCTTTTAAGGCAATCAGTGCATCTTTTTCACCAGTATTCTTCTGTGCCTGCAATAAGCGGTCTTTATATTTTTTGCTGTCTCTGAATTTTAATTTATCAAATGGTAACAAATTTTCGCCAATTTCCTCGACAGGCCCCTCATCAAGAAAGATTTTTAGACGCTTACGCCCAAAGACACGCATGTGGTGATTGCATTTTGGGCACACTTCCAGATTACGCTCAAGCTCAGCGCGATATAACACGGCATTACAGGCAGGGCACTTTGTCCACAAACCTTCAGGTACGCCACGTTTAGTACTGCTATCCGTTCTGATACTGGTTGGCATCAGTTTTTCAAACCAGCTTAGACTCATTAGATAATTACCTTTATATGCTTCATTCAGACTCGACTCGATCGACTAAATTCAGTAAAAATTCTCAGGCTGCATCCATAGCACTGCGCATCGAAGAAAGTATATCACTGATTTCTTTAATTATTATAGCGCTTTGTTCAGCTAAATTTTCTCTCTCTCGATTTTTTCCACTCCTGGCCATTTTTTTAACCAGTACACTACCGACTACCACAGCATCCGCACAGGCGGCTACTTTTGCCGCAGACTTGGCATTGCCAATACCAAAACCAACACCAATAGGTAGATCAATATACTGTTTAATCTCTTTTAACTTCTGTTCAACACTGCTTACATCCAGTGTGGCTGCACCGGTCACTCCTTTCAGTGAAACATAATACACAAAACCGCTGGCGATGCTGGCAAGTTTCTTAATGCGTTGTTTTGTGCTGGTCGGTGCCAGTAGAAACACGGGATCAATCCCGTACTGTTTCAATGCTTCCACATAGTCGGTGGCTTCAATCGGCGGCATGTCAACGGTGATAACGCCATCTAAACCAGACTCTGCCGCCTGTCTGGCAAAGTTTTCATAGCCCATCACTTCAATCGGATTCAGATACCCCATGATTATAACGGGGGTTGAGTTGTTATGTTTTCTAAACTCATTTACTACTTTAAAGACATCATGCAGACTGGTATTGTGCGCGAGAGAGCGCTCAGCGGCGGCCTGAATAACTGGGCCATCTGCCATCGGATCAGAAAATGGAGCGCCCAACTCGATAATGTCGGCACCCGCTTCAACCATGGCATGCAATAACGGTAAGGTGATTTCAGGGTACGGATCGGATGTCATCACATACGGAATCAGAGCGGTACGAGAGGCTGCTTTTAATCCTGCAAAACAAGAGGCTAATCGACTCACAGTTTGATACCTTCGATACTTGCAATGGTATTAATGTCTTTATCCCCCCGCCCGGATAAATTAATGATAATGCGCTGATCGGGGTTCATGGTTGCTGCCAGTTTCATGCCATAAGCCACAGCATGGCTGGATTCCAGCGCCGGGATAATGCCTTCTGTAAGCGTTAAGGTGTGAAATGCCTGTAATGCTTCTTCGTCTGTGGCAATCACATATTTAACACGACCAATGTCTTTTAACCAGGCATGTTCCGGCCCCACACCCGGATAATCCAACCCGGCTGAAACTGAGTGGGTTTCAATAATCTGGCCATTTTTGTCTTCCATCAAATAGGTGCGATTACCGTGTAAAACGCCCGGTCGGCCAGCACACAATGGTGCCGCATGTTGACCACTTTGCAGTCCGAGACCACCACCTTCAACACCAACCATCGCCACACTTTTATCACTGAGGAAAGAATGAAACAGACCAATTGCATTCGAGCCACCACCCACGCAAGCAACCAGTGCATCCGGTAAGCAACCACATTGTGCTGCCATCTGTGCTTTGGCTTCGCGCCCAATAATAGCCTGAAAGTCACGTACCATCACTGGATAGGGGTGCGGGCCAGCAACCGTCCCAATAATATAAAAGGTGTCATCAACATGGGTAACCCAGTCTCGCATGGCTTCGTTAAGTGCATCTTTTAAGGTTCGCGAACCCGATTCAACTGCCACGACTTCTGCACCCAGTAATTTCATCCGATAAACATTAGGTGCCTGCCGTTTAATATCTTCTGCACCCATATAAACCACGCATTTCATTCCGAGCCGCGCTGCCACCGTTGCTGAGGCAACACCATGCTGACCCGCGCCGGTTTCCGCAATAATACGTGTCTTGCCCATCATTTTTGCCAGCAGACCCTGACCAATGGTGTTATTAATCTTGTGCGCACCAGTATGGTTTAAATCTTCGCGTTTAAGAAAAATCTGTGCGCCGCCCATTTGTTTTGACAGCCGCTCTGCAAAATAGAGTGGGCTGGGACGACCAACATATTGTGCTAAATCTAAATCGAACTGCGCCTGAAAATTTTTATCGGTTTTTATTTTTTCATAAACATTCAGCAGTTCATCCAGTGCCTGCATCAGGGTTTCTGATGCAAAGATGCCGCCATAAATACCAAAATGCCCGTTTTTATCCGGCATAGCAGCATAATCCATTGCTGTATATTCTGTCGCTGTTTGTTCAGTGCCGAGTTGTTCAGTCTTGCCGGTCATGGTGTTATCTTTTTAAATTTGTTGATGCGTCTGTTGCATAATTTATGGCATGAATCTGCCGCATAAATACAGTAATTTTTGTCGCTTCCTTGATACCTGGCTCACTTTCCACACCACTACTGATATCCACGGCATAGGGTTTAGCTATCTCAATCGCCTGCGCAATGTTTCCAACATTTAAGCCTCCCGCCAGAATAACAGGCTGACTGAGGCTCGCAGGGACTTCATTCCAGTTGAAGGTTTTACCCGTACCACCCGCCGCACCTGGCGCATGGCTGTCAAGCAGCAAGCCCTGGGCAGATTGGTAGCGCTTGGCATAGGCAGACAGGTTATCTACACCTTCCATACCTACGGCTTTAATGTATGGGCGTTCGAATTGCTCACAAAATGCGACGCTTTCACTACCATGAAATTGCAGTAAATCAATCCCCGTTGTGCTGATCACCTGCTTAATCACTTTTGCATCCGCGTCTTTAAACAGGGCAACCGAAGTAACAAACGCGGGCAATGCCTGACAAATGATTGCTGCCTGTTGCGCGGTTATACAGCGTAGGCTTTTTTCGTAAAAAACCAGACCGATGGCATCGACACCCTGCGCCGTAGCAACCAGCGCATCTTCAATGCGAGTAATGCCACAGATTTTAACACGAGTTCTCATTTTAAAGAGCCATCCAGAAGGAATGATAAAAATAGTTATTACTGAAACAAATAAAAAGGATCCCCATGGTTTCAATTTTCACTTATCCAAAGCTGGGCAATCCGCCGGTTTTTTTGGGCAATCCAAATTTTTCCGGGTATTCCACATTAACCAGATAGAGCCCAGCAGCGGGAGCCATCATCCCAGCCTGATTTCGATCCCGACTTTCTAGTACCTTACCAATCCATTCTACCGGCCGTTCACCCCGCCCAACCAGCATTAATGAACCCAGTATATTTCTTACCATATGGTACAAAAAAGCATTCGCCTGTATATCCATCACCACATACAAACCCTGCTGCTTTAACTGTATTTTTTGCAGGACGCGGTGTGCATGTTTTGCCTGACACCGCGAAGCACGAAAAGCTGAGAAGTCATGCTCGCCCATTAATAACTGCGCTGCCTGATGCATTTTCTCCACATTCAGCACATCAATACTCCAGGCAACATTACTGTCAAGAATGGCTGAACGAACTTCACGCATAAACAGGATGTAACGGTAGCTACGCGAAACCGCACTAAAACGAGCACTATAATCCTCACTCACTTCTTTTGCCCAATGAATACGAATATCGCCAGGTAACTGAGTATTACCGCCCAGCACCCATGCCTTCCACAAACGTTGTGCCGTGGTATCAAAATGCACCACCTGACCGGTGGCATGAACTCCTGCATCAGTACGTCCGGCACAGGTAAGACGAATGGTTTCATTGGCCACTTTTGAGATGGCATACTCAAGTTCACCTTGTACCGTACGGGTACCAGGCTGTTGTAACTGGTAGCCATTAAACCGGCTACCATTATATTCCACCCCAAGTGCAATACGTGTTTTATTCTCTTTCTTTGGCATAACGAAAACGGCACCCACTGGTGCCGTTACAGTAAGCAATGATTAAGTCAATCAATCAGGTATCTAGCTGACTCACTAGCTCTTTTGCTTCCTGCTGCTGCGTTTCATTCCCATCAGCAAGCACCTCTTCCAGAATATCGCGCGCGCCTTCATGGTCTCCCATATCCAGATAGGCCCGGGCAAGATCAAGTTTGGTACCAATTTCATCAACATCATCCAGACTAGATAAATCAAACTCATCTTCATCTGCTGATGGCTGAGTCGCATCATCTGCTGAAGGCTCTACTTCTGGCGCTATCCGATTCGTCTCATCCACATCAGTCATTTCAGCTTCAGTCAGCTCTTCCTTTGCAGACGTTACGGCTTCATCATCCAGACCTGGATCAAAATCAAGCTCTGATGTATCCGTGGTGTCTAACTGGTCTTGCTCAGACGAGGTTTCCCCAGACAATGCTTCGTCGGTTAAATCAATGATTGTTTTATCAGAAGCAGTTTCATCCGGTTCGGCAACTGCGACGGCATCATCAGTAACTATTGCGTCACCATTCTCTTCCTGATTATCATCAAGATCAAAGCCCAGATCACCGCTATCAATCTGCATGGTTGCTTCCATATCCTGGGTGGTATCATCGATATTCGTATCTGGTTTCGCATCCACAGATTCAGCTTTCAAATCACGATCTGCCTGATCATCAATATCCAGCTCGGCAACGTCGATATCGAGTGAAAATTCATTTTCATCAAACTGACTATCGGTTTCGTCCTCTACAGCCGACCTGGTTTCATCTTCTGAGTCGAATTTCAGCGCATCTTCGACAGCCGGCTTTTCAGCCTGTTCCGAGACTGAATCATCCTGTTCCGATACTGAAACTTCTTCCATTTCAGGCAATTCAATGGGTTCGTCAAGACTAATGTCTATTTCTTCAACGCTTTCCTCGACTGCATCCATACCCAGATCAAAATCCATTGGCTGCGGTGATTGGGTCCCCAAAGCATCCTGATCAAGGCCACCGACAAGATCGCCCTGGAACAATGCATGATCTGCACACATATCCTGACCCATCGCAATAATTTTTTTCCAGATCAGTGTATCTTCACCCTGGCTACGTTGTTTTAACTCAGTGGCCACATCAATAAATGCCTCTTTATTCTTACTGGCATAATACGTCTCCGCCAGTTTCGCCCGGTAATCATCTCGATCAGGGCTTTCTTTAATCGCATTTTTGAGTAAATCTTCTGCCTGCTGGTAAATGCCATAAGCAAGGTAAACATCTGCTTCAGCAATCACGTCATCACGGGGGGCTTCTACTGCTGCTTTGGTTTCAGTCTGCATGGTGTCGTCACTGCCATCCGTTGCGTCCATAACCAGAGTTGACTCGGCCACATCAGCCTCAGCTTCGGTATCATCATTGTCCGCCTCAGCCATTGTCGCAATATCTTCAAGATCGGTTGATGACTCATCAGAAGCGGTATTGTCATCCACCTCAACAGCCGACTTACGGCGTTTTATAATCAGATAAATCAGCGCCAGTATCAATAACAGCCCGCCGCCGCCCACAGCAAGAATTTTTGGATTATTCAATAATCTTGTTAATAAATTTTTAGCTTTATGGTCAGTTGCACTAACTGGTGCGGGTGCGGGTTTAACCGGCGGCGCTGTCTGCTTCGGTTGCTCTGTAGCAGGCGGTGTCGCAGCGGCAGGTGCAGCAGTTTTTGCCGCTACACTACCTGGTGTGTTTTCTTTTGTCGTGATCGCTGTATTTTCTTTTTTAACGACCGCATCATCCCGAGCCTGAGCAGCAGAAAGCTCACCATTCTCAACGGATAGTATGCCTTTTGTTTTGCCTGCCTGGTGCTTTAGTTGATCAATTTGCTGCTGTAATGCCTCTTTTTCAACACGCGTTGTTTCAAGTTTTTCACGCGAGACAGCAAGGGCTGCACGCAGTTCTACCGCATTCATTGCCGTAGGGTCTTTCACGCTGCTGGTTGATGCACCCGTGCCAGCACTTACAATTTTCAGATGTCCACCACTGTCTTTTGTAACTGTGCCTTTTGTCCCGGACGAAGCGGCCTGGGTTTTATCGGTAGCAGATAAACCTGGTTTGCTATTAAGCGCAGAAACAGGTGACGCGGTACGTTCCTGGTGGCGATATTTACGCCATAAAGCGGTCTGTTGTTTGACCTGTACTCGGGCCTGTGCTGGACTCATGGCAGCTATATCGGCTTTGTCAGGAATACGTAAAATGTAACCTCGTTTAAGGCCGTTAATATTTTTTTTAATGAAAGCATCGGGATTCGCCCGCAGTAATGCCAACATCATCTGTTCCACACTAACCGAACGGTCTGGGCGCATTTTATCTGCCAGACGCCATGCCGTATCTCCGGGCCGAACGCGATAATCACTGGCAGGCTGATATTGTGAAATGACTCTCGATGTGGGTGAAGCGGGTGATTTCATTGCCGGCGCAAGGGTAGCCCGGTTCGTTGCGGGCCTAAAACCAGTCGATGCAGCTACCGCTGGTGCCGAGCTGACAGAAGGCGACACCGATGTTACTTTATTTGCGGAGGGTCTGAAACCAGCATTACTCGTTCCAGTATGGCTGGTTTGCGCTGGTGCCGCGTTGTTTTGTATCATGAAGGAAGGCGGGTCCAGTAAAACGGTGTACTCCCGCAACAAATGACCTTCAGGCCAGTCTACCTCCAGAAGAAAACTCAAAAAAGGCTCTCGTATCGGGTTATTTGAACTTACCTTAATATAAGCCACGTTATTAATTACCACAGGCTTAAAATGTAAATTATTTAGCATGAAAGATCGGTTAATACCGGCACGAGAAAATTCTTTTTGTGATGCCAGTTTAACGATCAGCTTACTGGTATCTTCCGGTTTAGCCGAGAGCAGTTTAATGTCTGCGTCCAACTTCTGATTTAACGCTGAATTGACCTCTATATCGCCCAAACCCAGAGGAAAACATTTACCCGGCAGAAATAATGCACCTGCTATACAAGCAACGAGTAATTTACGGACTGGTTTTTTACGCACTGAAAATTCCCCTTATCCTGCCGAAACAAACTATTTAGCCCACAAATTATTAATTTCACGTTTGTTGCACGGCATTTTATTTTTATGTTAACAATCTATATTGAGAATATTTCATATTCAGAATATTGCAATAACTATAGATTATAAATATTGTTTTATCAAAATCTCAGCAATTTGTACGCTATTTAATGCAGCGCCTTTTCTCACGTTGTCCGAGACCACCCATAAATCCAGACCTTTTTCAAATGAGATATCCTCGCGGATTCGACCAACATAGGTAGCGTCGTTATTCACGCCTTCGGTAACCGCCGTAGGATAACCACCATCTTCACGCTTATCAAGCACACGAACACCGGCTGCCTTTGATAAAAGCGCAGTAGCTTTTTCGGCAGTAATTTTCTCTTTTGTTTCGATATGTAGCGCTTCAGAGTGGCCATAAAAAACCGGCACTCGAACTGCCGTTGGATTGACCATAATTGATTCATCCTCGAATATCTTACGTGTCTCCCATACCATTTTCATTTCTTCTCTGGTGTAACCATTGTCCATAAAAACATCAATCTGTGGCAGCACATTAAAAGCAATTTGTTTAGGATAAACTTTACATTCCATTGGTTTCGCATTTAGCAGTCTTGCAGTCTGACTGGCCAGCTCTTCAATCGCGTCCTTACCGGTACCGGAAACTGCCTGGTAGGTCGATACATTTATGCGCGTAATGCCCACTGCATCATAAATCGGTTTTAGCGCAACCAGCATTTGAATGGTTGAGCAGTTAGGGTTGGCAATAATGCCGCGTTTGGTGTAATTTGCAATGGCATGCGGGTTAACTTCTGGAACAACGAGCGGGATATCGTCGTCATAACGAAACTCTGACGTATTATCTATCACCACACAACCTGCTGCTGCTGCTGTAGAGGCATACTGTTTAGAAATAGCCCCGCCTGCTGAAAACAGCCCTATTTGTACCGTCGAAAAATCAAACTCGGCCAAATCCTGTATCACCAGCATTTTTTTGCCAAACTCAACCCGTTTTCCTGCAGAGCGGCTGCTTGCCAGTGCATAAACTTTTCCAACAGGAAACTTACGCTTGGCAAGAATTGATAACATAACTTCACCTACCGCACCGGTGGCACCCACTACTGCTACATCGTATGTTTTACTCATAAATTTATTTCACTAAAAAAATTAAAATCATCTTTGCCGAAAAGTATCAGCAGGTACGCAAAATTTGTCAGGAAGAAAGTTATACACTCTTCACTTTTCTTTGCAATCGTTGCCGCAAGAGGGTTTCTTACAGCTCAGCCAAAACAGCTTCACCCATTTCATCAGTGCCAACTTGCTGGCAACCTGCAGCCATAATGTCTGCGGTACGCAAGCCTTTATCCAGCACCCTGCCAACAGCGGCTTCAATCTCATCCGCCAGTATTGCATGGCCTAAACTGTAACGTAACATCATCGCAACAGACAGGATGGTCGCCAGTGGATTAGCCACGTCTTTACCTGCAATGTCTGGAGCGGAACCATGAATGGGTTCGTACATGCCTTTTGACTCGGCATCCAGTGATGCCGATGGCAGCATACCAATCGAACCCGTTAACATGGCCGCAGTATCGGAGAGAATATCGCCAAACAGATTTTTAGTGACCATAACATCAAACTGCTTTGGCTCTTTCACCAGTTGCATGGCAGCATTATCAACATACATATGGCTGAGTTCAACATCAGGAAAATCTGCGGCATTTCTTATGACCACTTCACGCCATAACTCAGATACTTCCAGCACATTGGCTTTATCCACCGAACACAAACGTTTACCCCGTTTCATCGCAATATCAAACGCAACACGACTGATACGGTCAATCTCGCTTTCTTTATAGACCAGTGTATTAAACCCTTTGCGTTCACCAGAGGCATCCGTTTCTATGCCACGGGGCTCACCAAAATAAATGCCTCCCGTTAGTTCGCGCACGATCATAATATCCAGACCGGCAACCACTTCAGGTTTTAGTGATGAAGCATCGACCAGTTGCGGGTAAAGAATTGCGGGACGTAAGTTGGCAAATAGTCCCAGTTCGGCACGTAATGCAAGCAGACCACGCTCAGGTCGTAGCTCCCGTGCGAGTGACTCATATTGTGGCCCACCGATTGCGCCAAATAAAATTGCATCGGAAGATCTTGCCAGTGCCAGCGTTTCATCTGGCAAAGGTTTACCTGCCGCATCATAACCCGCGCCACCGACCGGGCTTTCAGTTAGTTCGACATTCAGACGACCCTGGTGTTTATAATGTTCAACAACCTTAACCGCCTCGGCAATAATTTCAATTCCAATGCCATCGCCCGGCATTACTGCAATTTTTAAACTCATGTTTTTTCTCTACGATTTTTTTCTGTAAATTTTCCCTATAAAACGGACGCACAAAAACGCGCTGCTAATTATACATTAAATTAGAGGAACCTCTAACTTATCAACTTTGCCTGCAAGATACTTTATACCGACTTACTAACAGTACAGATGAAAAGGCTATCCATGGTTCAAGACCGTCAGCCGCAGGGATGCGAGTATCAAGTCTACAGGGATGTATTCACCGCGTGCCTTTAACCATGGGCATCTTTTTTATTCATTTCAGCAATATAACTAAAAAATTATTTAATAACTGCGACACAGCGAAAAACCATTTATTATTTCTAAGATAGATAAAAAAGTGCTGTATTCTCAGTATATCCAGGGTAAAAAAATCCAGCTTAAAATAACCAGGGTGCGATATGCCTGCGTTTTTCTTCATAACTTTTTATGTCATCGACATGTTGCAAGGTCAGAGCAATATCATCCAGCCCGTTTAACATACATTTTTTTCTAAACGCATCAATTTCAAAATCTGCCATTTTCTCTCCCGCATAACTCACCGTTTGCTGCTGCAGATCAATGACCAGTTCCAGCCCCGATTTCTGTTCCACACGTTTAAATAAATCATCAATAACCTCAGGTGATAATACAATTGGCAGTAAGCCGTTTTTAAAGCTGTTGTTATAGAAAATGTCGGCAAAACTTGGTGCAATGACGGCGCGGAAACCAAAATCATCCAGTGCCCATACGGCATGTTCCCGCGAAGAACCACAACCGAAATTTTCACGCGCCAACAATATGGATGCCTGATCAAACGGTGACTGGTTTAAGATAAAGTCAGGATTAATTCGGCGTGTATCATTATCAATTTCGGGGCCGCCTGCATCGAGATAACGCCAGTCATCAAAAGCATTGGGGCCGAATCCCGATCGCCTGATTGATTTTAGAAACTGTTTGGGAATAATGGCATCGGTATCGACATTGGGTCGATCAAGTGGTGCAACAATGCCCGTGTGTTGAGTAAACGCTTTCATTTGTGTTCCTTATAACGCATTAATATTAATAAAATGACCCTTAACTGCTGCAGCCGCTGCCATTGCCGGACTCACCAGATGTGTCCGTCCACCCTGCCCCTGTCGACCTTCAAAATTGCGATTTGAGGTAGACGCACAGCGTTCACCTGGTTCCAGGCGATCTGCATTCATCGCCAGGCACATGGAACAACCCGGCTCACGCCACTGAAAACCTGCGTCGATAAAAATTTTATCCAGCCCTTCCTCTTCTGCCTGTTGCTTTACCAGACCGGAACCGGGCACCACCATTGCCAGCTTGACATTATCTGCAACCTGTCGACCTACTACCACGCTGGCCGCTGCACGTAAATCTTCAATCCGGGAATTTGTACAGGAGCCGATAAAAACTTTATCGATAACGATTTGATTAATCGGTGTTCTGGCTTTTAATCCCATATAAGCAAGCGCCTTACGCATCCCATCCGCTTTGACTTTATCTGCCACCGTGTCTGGATCTGGCACTGTATCATTAATTCCAACAACCATTTCTGGCGATGTTCCCCAGGTCACCTGTGGCTGTATGGATGTCGCGTCAATATGTACAACTTTATCAAAAACCGCGCCCTCATCACTGTGCAGGGTACGCCAGTAATGAATGGCTTTTTCCAGTTGCGCTCCCGTCGGTGTATACGGCCTGTTTTTTACGTAGTTAATGGTGAGGTCATCGACACCAATCATGCCTGCGCGCGCACCCGCTTCAATCGCCATATTACAGACTGTCATCCGTCCTTCCATTGATAAGGCACGCATCGCATCACCACCAAACTCCAGCGCATAACCGGTACCACCAGCAGTACCAATTTCGCCGATAATTGCCAATACAATATCTTTTGCAGTAACACCTTCCGCAACAGTGCCATCAACAGAAACCAGCATATTTTTACTCTTTTTCTGCACCAGACATTGCGTTGCCAGTACATGCTCAACTTCTGAAGTACCAATACCAAAAGCCAGTGCGCCAAATGCGCCATGTGTTGAGGTATGTGAGTCACCACAAACAACTGTCATCCCCGGCAGTGTTGCACCCTGCTCTGGCCCAATGACATGCACAATGCCCTGACGGATATCTGACATGGTGAACTCGGTTAAGCCGAATTCACGACAGTTATTATCCAGTGTCTGAACCTGAATTCTTGCGATGGGGTCAGGAATACCAGCTTTGCGATCAGTGGTCGGCACATTGTGATCCGGTACTGCAATAATGCTTCCCTTGCGCCAGGGTTGACGACCAGCCAGACGCAAACCTTCAAACGCCTGCGGTGAAGTTACTTCATGCACCAGGTGACGATCAATATATAAAAGCGCTGTATCAACGCCTTCGCTTCGCACTCTATGCGCGTTCCATAACTTGTCATACAGGGTTTTTTTGTACTGATTTTTTGCCGGCATTATTTTCTCCCGTAGTAAGCGATGATGGATGCTTTAGCTATTGCATGGCCGTTTAAAAGAAAACCGATTAACTCAGGACGCACATTGGCAGGCTGATCTATCTTTTTTATGTTCAACGCATAAACGGTAAAAACATAACGGTGTGGCTTGTCACCTTTGGGTGGGCAGGCACCACCAAACCCACTGGTACCATAGCTGCTCATACCTTCAGTGCTACCAACTGGCATGGCTGTATTGCTGGCACCAGTTTTTAACTGGTTAATATCCGTTGGAATATTAAACACTACCCAGTGCCACCAGCCACTACCTGTAGGTGCATCTGGGTCGTAGACAGTCATTGCAAAACTTTTCGTCCCTGGTGGTGCATTTTTCCAGCTCAATTGCGGAGAAATATTTTTTCCTCTACAACCAGAACGATTAAATACCTGCTCATTTGACAATTGACCGTGAACGTCTGTGCTACTCAAGGTAAAACCTTCCGCAATAGCCGAGATAGAAAACAGCGTTACTATGAGTAACAAGATCAGTTTCTTTATCATCACACACCTCCTGTCATTGAATTTTCCCAACAGAATAAGCCAGTTTTATTCATAAAACAAATTTATAATATTAATAATATCTATTCCTTTTGGTAATACATAGCTTATTATTGTATCTATGGATATACAGAATATACGTGCTTTTTTAATGGTGGCCGAAACGGGTTCTTTTTCACTCGCCGCCCACCGATTATTTATTACTCAACCTGCTGTCAGCAAACGTATTGCCCTGCTTGAGCAATCACTGGAAACGAAATTATTTGACCGCATTGGCCGACAAATTCAACTAACTGCAGCGGGCAACGCTATTCGCCCCGGTTATCAACGTATCCTTGTCGAGATGGATGAGAGTCATCGCATTATCAGCAACCTTCGTCACACCACCAGTGGTTTACTTAAATTCGGCACCAGTCACCATATTGGTTTACATCGACTACCGCCGATACTACGGCAATACACCCACAGTTATGAGAATGTTGAACTGGCCATTCAGTTCATTGATTCAGAACAGGCTACCGCCTTACTGTTAAATGGCAGCATTGAACTGGCGTTAATTACGCTACCCACTAATATTGAAAAAAATCTGAAAGTCATTCCAGTCTGGCCAGATCCGATGGTTTGCGTGGTTGCCAGTGATCACCTTCTTGCTAAAGAGAAATATATCTCCCGCAAACGATTGCAACAACATGGCATGTTGTTGCAATCAAATAATACTCAGACGAGAGAAATTATTGATCACGCGTTAAAACTCGACACCCACTTTAAAATAATCATGGAGTCAAATTATCTGGAAACGATTAAAGCTATGATTCAACACGGACTGGGCTGGGGTGTACTGCCAACATCCATGCTTGACAGCACATTGCATCCGTTAAAAATAAAAGGGGTAAAAATGCAACGCCAGCTAGGGGCACTCTTACATGCATCACGAACTTTATCCAGCCCCGCATCCGCTTTATTAACAACGCTAAAGACAAGCCAGAGGAGTTAATCAGCAAGGTCAATTAATGTATAAACCAGCTGATTTAGAAAAAACCGGCTCAATCGAGTATAATTACAAACTAGACTAAATCCCTGAGACTTCCTTACAGGCATGCCCTGCCTGATAAATTAAACCACTATGTTACAGACACTTATTATTAATATCTGGCAGATATTTGTTGATACTGCCTTCTGGCTTCTAATCGGCTTATTAGCCGCCGGTGCCATTAAAACACTGATCCCAGAAAACGCCATGCAACGCTGGGTTGGTGGTCGTGGTATTGGTGCCATTATCCGCGCAGCGCTATTTGGCGCACCCTTACCTCTGTGTTCGTGCGGTGTATTACCAACAGCAATTGGTCTACATCGAGCCGGAGCCTCAAAGGAAGCAACGGTTTCTTTTTTAATCTCGACACCCGAAACCAGTATTGATTCAATTGCTATCACCTATGCCTTAATGGGGCCAATAATGGCAATATATCGGCCGCTTGCCGCACTGGTTAGCGCCATACTTACTGGCATGATGACAGCGCTAGTCCCAGATGACAGTATTGCAGGCAGTGCCATGGAAAAGGAGAATAGTTGCACCAGCCATTCAGCCTGTGCTAAAACCACAACTGAGGCTGAACCAGAAAGGGTGAACAAAATTGAGACTGAAGCCGATCAAAATAAGACAAACAGCCAGGCTGAAATGCGTAGTTGCTGTAGCAGCAAAGCGGCTACAACTGAATCGAGCTGTTGCGATTCGCAGGCAGTGGTTAAAAAAAGTAAAGTCATACAAATATTGCATTACGCTTTGATCGAGCTACTGGATGACATTAAAAACTGGATGGCATTCGGCCTTGTACTTGCAGGGGTAATGATGACCTTTATCCCTGCCAACTGGTTGGCACAATGGGGACATGGACTGCCAGCCATGCTGATTATGCTGGTTATTGGTATTCCCATGTATATCTGTGCGGTGGCATCAACACCAGTGGCAGCTGGTTTATTAATTGCCGGTGTTTCACCTGGAGCGGTGCTCATCTTCTTACTGGTTGGCCCAGCCACGAATATTGCCAGTTTTGCGTTGTTAAAGCAGGAGCTAGGGCTGAAGGTTACTCTGGTTTACCTGTTTGGCCTTGCGGTCATTAGCCTGATGATGGGTTTATTGCTGGAATTACTACTAACCACTCAGAACTGGCAGATCGAAGCCTCCATCGGACAGTCACAGGTGATACTGCCTGCACTGGTTTCGTGGCTGAGTGCAATACTATTGCTGGTTATGGCAATCAAGCCGGTCAGAACAATTCTGTTTGCACTTCTTGGGTTAGCAACCAGGCCTTCCAGTTCGGGTATCGCATAGAAAATGCATAAGGGTGAATATACAGTCGCTTCCAGCTCTCGCAGATGTGCGTGAGGCTGGAAGTCTTATGCTGCTCCAGAAATTTTCCGGGGCAAATATTGCTGGCACCCAGAGAATTCTGAATTTTTTTAAACTTTTCTTCTGCGCGCAAAAAACAGCAATACGGGTATAGCACTGGCAAACAGCCCAAAAGCTGCTGGCAATGGTACTGTTGTAACAGTAAAATTCAAGCTCAGGTCAAGGCCGGGATATGGTCCCTGGAGAATATTAAAACCAACAACTCCATTGCCATCCACATCAACTGGAGTAAAAATCGTATCGCCATTAATGTGTTTGACATTAAACACATTCAACACATCACTGGTCGTGCTGTTCCAGTCTAGATTAAAAAACATACCTATTTGCCCAGGGTTAACTGTCATGCTAATTGACTGAGAAGGTACAGTGGTGTTACCAGTAGTCGCAAACGAATACGTCCCCGTATTATAGAAAAAACTGGAATTGTAGGCCGTTGCCAACTGTCCGAATACATTAAACTGAAAATCACCGGCAGCCGATGGAAAAATAACCGGGCCAGATAACGAGGTACTCGATGAATTCTGTAAAGTATAACTGGCCTGCTGTAACTGGCACTCCACACAGATTATTCCATAAAGTGATGCCGATGCCCTGGTTGCGCCAAAAAGTAAAAGACAGGCTGCAAACAAGCTTTGTATCTGTATCTTTTGTGAAATTTTCATAATCCCTTCCCAATCATTTATTGTTAATGGTTCTTTTCAAATGTTTCCCCACTAAAATTAAAGCAAATTTAGTGCCAAAAAGATAATTCTGATAAATCAATAATTTAAGGAATAGATTACCGCTATCATGTAAATATATCCGATATTCCGTCGACATAAGTTACACTTTTTAACCTTCACTTGCCTAATACACCTAAGTAAGGCCGCTAAGTTTTCTTTTGTGCAGGAATTACCCCGTTGTTATCCAGCACTTTATATATTTTACGACTGAGTTTTGCTATATGCTGAATATCCCCCAGGCCAGGCGTTTCCCCCTCTTCAAGGCGTTGTTCCCAGCCTGTTAACTCGGCATCCAGAAATTCCAGCAGCTTGATTGAACAACCTTTACAATTGTCCACGCACAAGTAACTTCCTGGCGCATCAAAAGGCAGGGCCTCTCGGATCTGCTGGATCAACTGTTGCATCGCAATCGGCGTTTTTGGTTTCATGGCATTTTGGTTTCACCGTTCATACATCTTTCATCTTTTCATAACACCTGATTAAAAGCCAGTTCAGGTTGCATAAATCTCCATACAATAAACCAGGCCAGTAGCGCTACCATGGCGGCAAGAGTAAACAGGAATTGGGGTGAGGTTGTACTCCATAACAGGCCACTTACCAGACTACCCACTGCACCTCCGACACCAAAGCTAAGGCTGGCATACAGTGCCTGCCCTCGGCCCTGATAGATGCCTCGAAAATATTGATGTACCAGCATGATACTCACTGCGTGAAACATACCAAAACTAAAGGCATGAAGTAACTGGGCAAAAAATAATACCGTCAGATACTGTGGGAAAAAACCAATCAATAACCAGCGCAGAGCCGTTAATGCAAACGTGATTAATAACAGGCTTCTGGCTCTCGTCTGTTTATAAAAACGGGGCAGTAAAATAAAAACAATGATTTCTGCAATAACCCCTGTCGCCCACATAAAACCAATAATACGTGAGCTGTAACCGTGGTTTTCGAGGTAAATACTATAAAAAGTATAATAGGGGCCATGACTTAACAACATTAAAAAACAGATCAGCAGAAACGCCAGCACGCTCGGCTGCCGGATAACATGCAAAATTGATGCATGGTTATGCTCATGCTTACAGGGTGATTCGGGAACAAACAGGCTGGCAAACAAAACACCAAACAATAAAACGGAGAGTATAACTACCAGCCAATTAACACTGACCAGTGTAAAAACTTCACCCAACACCAACACCGCGACAATAAAACCCAGCGAACCCCATAGGCGAACATTGCTGTATTGATGTGTATTCGGCCCAAGATGGTTAAGGGTAGTGGCTTCAAACTGTGGCAATACTGCATTCCAGAAAAAGCTAAAACTCGCCATCACCCAAACCAGCCACCAGAAAGTATGGCCAAAGAAAATAAAACCGAACAGGATGGCGGCAAATAAATTTGCCCAACGAATAATACGAATTGGACAACGGCTATGGTCAGCTAGCCAGCCAATTATATAAGGAGCAATTATTTTTGTTGCGGGGATAATACCAACAAGAATGCCTATTTCCAACGCATCAAAACCCGCTTTTTTAAAGTAAAGCGAAATATAGGGTATTAGCGCACCGAGGGAGGCAAAATAAAAAAAATAAAACCCGGATAATCTCCAGTAGGGAATCGTCTGTTTCGTCACCAGTTTATTCAGGTATGTGCAGCAATAATGGGGGTGGTTGAAACTACATCAGCACATTGTCCGCGAAAACGTAATAGATGATCGAGTAATATAATGGCCAGCATCGCCTCACAAATCGGTGTTGCACGAATGGCGACACAGGGGTCATGGCGACCATGCGTGACCACATCAACAGGCTGCCCTTCCACATTAACCGTATCACCCGATAAACGAATACTGGAAGTTGGTTTGAAAGCTGTATGCACAACAACGTGCTGCCCCGATGAAATTCCACCGAGCACGCCACCGGCATGATTAGTCTTAAAGCCACTGGGGGTTATCTCATCACGAAATTCAGTACCCATCGCTTCGATACAGCCAAAACCATCACCGATTTCAACCCCTTTGGCTGCATTTACCCCCATCATGGCATGGGCGATATCCGCATCCAGCCGATCGAATACCGGCTCACCCAGCCCGGGTGGCACACCTTCGGCAACCACAGTAATTTTGCCACCCACTGAATTACCGGCTTTTCGTAATGCATCCATATAGGCTTCAAGCTCAGCGACCAACGCAGTATCACCGCAGAAAAAGGCATTGTTATTGATTGCATTTTTATCCAGCAGGGGCATTTTAATCGGCCCAAGCTGAGACATATAACCATAGATAGAAATACCATAGCGATCTGCCAGATACTTTTTAGCAATTCCCCCAGCGGCAACTCGCATGGCGGTTTCGCGTGCAGAAGAACGCCCGCCACCACGATAATCACGCAAGCCATATTTTTGTTGGTAGGTATAATCAGCATGGCCGGGGCGAAAACGATCCATAATATTACTGTAATCTTTCGAACGCTGATCGGTGTTTTCAATCATCAGGCCAATACTGGTACCCGTGGTTTTGCCTTCAAAAACACCGGAGATAATTTTTACTTTATCGTCTTCATGTCTTTGTGTGGTATGGCGAGAAGTCCCCGGTTTGCGACGGTCAAGGTCATGCTGTAAATCTGCTGCAGCCAGCGCCAGCCCCGGTGGACAGCCATCAATAATGCCCAATAAACCTGGGCCATGTGACTCACCCGAAGTGGTAACGCTAAACAGTTTTCCGATGCTATTTCCTGACATAATAAATTTTCACATTCAAATAAACGATAATCGTTAAAGCTTAACATGCTCTGAGTGAGGCTGAACAATCCTGTTACCGCCATGCTTCAAGTTAAAGACCAACAACTATCCTGACACAGGGAGGCAAACACCAGCAACCACGACTGTTCTGTTAATATAGTGTCATGGTAACTACTCAGCGTATTTAACTTAACAACATAATCTATAATATCAGTTACTTGCGGAAGAAGTGTATGTGGCATGGATGCCACATTCAAGCCTACAGGGACGTATTTACGGCGTCTTCTGGAGCAAGTAACTGATGTTAAAGATATATATACGCTGAGTAGTTACGTGTCATGAACCTGTGTTTATTTTTCTGCGACATGCTGTAAATACTTCATCAAACCACTTTTGACAGGCCTCAATCTGCTCAACGGTAAGCAGAAAGACCCCTTCACCACCCTGCTCAAAATCCAGCCAGCAAAACGGCACCTGAGGGAATAGTTTTTCCAGCGCTGACCGAGAGTAACCTACTTCTACCACAAGAACACCGTGGTCAGATAAAAAGCCTCTGGCCTGCTGCAATATCGGGATAACTAGATCCATACCATCATCCCCGGCCTGGAGTGCTAACTCCGGTTCGTGGTCGAACTCGGTGGCTAATGTCTGCATTTCCTGTTGTGAAACATAGGGCGGATTACTGACAATGATGTCATAGCGTCTTGCGGGCACGTTAGTAAACAGGTCAGACTCGACTAGCTGCAACTGTGTTTCAAGCCCATGATTTTGTTGATTGGTTCTGGCAACGGCCAGCGCATCGGTTGATATATCACTGCCCACCACTTCGGCATCAGCAAAAGCATACGCGCAGGCAACAGCAATACAGGCACTCCCTGTACACAAATCAAGAATATAATGCACCTGCGCTGGCGCAACCCACGGTTCAAATTGCTGCTGGATTAATTCTGCAAGGGGTGAGCGTGGAATCAGCACACGTTCATCAACGTAAAAACTCAATCCGCAAAACCAGGCTTCATGGGTAATGTAGGCTGCCGGTAAACGCTTTTCAATACGTTGCTGATACAGGGCTAATACCGCAAGGCGTTCATCCATTGTCAGTGTGCAAGCAAAATAGTCGGCACTAAAATCCACCGGTAAATGCAACGCATTCAGACAAAGATAAACCGCTTCGTCGAGTGCATTTGGCATACCCTGGGTAAAACTTAACTCGGCCGCATTAAACTGACTGGTCCCCCAGCGGATTAAATCTCGCAGAGTTGACAGTTCACTGGCAATTTCATGTTTATTCATCAGCACTAATTTATTCGTTATAACAGGTTGGTTCGTCATGTCGGCATTCTACAGGGAGTACCCGATCAGTTCATCTACCTATTATGACTTATTCGAGATCTTCCAGATAAGCTCTGGACGATTTATAATACGCTTTTCCAGAGAAACTCTGGTGGTAAAAAAACACAACAGACCGGATACAGGTAATATTGTTCATGCAAGCGTCACTTAAAGAAAAATTATTAGCGCTACCTTTTTATGTACTACCCCATCATGCCATTTCATGGTTAATGTTTAAGGGCGCTCGCATTCATTACCCGCCGCTCAAAAATTTTATCATCCGCACTTACACGCGGCTGAATCCGGTAAAAATGCATGAGGCTGTCGAGGAGGATAAGTATGCCTACAGGCATCTCAATGCTTTTTTTACTCGCGCACTTAAAGCTGAGTGCCGCCCTCTGGATGCAGATACAAATAACTGGATATGTCCGGTCGATGGCGCTATCAGCCAGGCCAGGGCGATTAAAGACGGCCTGGTGTTTCAGGCAAAAGGCTGCGATTACAGTTTGCTAAGCTTACTCGGTGGCGACAGGGAGTTAGAAAACTATTTCTATAATGGCAGTTTTGCTACCTTATATTTATCACCGCGTGATTACCACCGCATTCATATGCCGGTTAACGGCAAACTCAAAAAGATGATTTATATACCAGGCCGCCTGTTCAGTGTGGCAAGTTTCACTGTCAATACCATACCTGGTCTATTTGCCAGGAACGAACGCTGTGTCTGTTATTTTGACACCGAAGATGGCCCGATGGTGATGATACTGGTCGGCGCAATAAATGTTTCCGCGATGGAAACGGTCTGGCATAAAGGCATTATTCGCAGTCGTGGCAGAACCATTACCCACTTTGACTATGCCGATAAAAATATTATATTACAACGCGGCGAAGAGATGGGGCGATTCAATCTAGGCTCAACAGTGATTGTTCTGGCTGATAACCACATACAGTTAGACCCTTCTATACAGACTGGTAATGAAGTTAAACTGGGCCAGGCACTCGCAAGAAAAAGAACAAAAGCGGATAATCTGTTACCTCGCTAGTTTTATAGCGCCGACCATCATCAATGATTATTAATGCTTATTAACTGGCCTTTAATATTTCAACACTCGCTCCGTCGTCGGGCGATACCGGATCAGATGATGGCTGCTCAATACCCGATGGCCGCGTGTAGCGATCATTCATGGTCTGAATAAACCCGCTGGCATCTGCAATAACCTCCTGCAATGCGCGTCTTGAACGCATTGTCCAACCCGCTGGAACAGGTCGAAAAATACTGCGCATAAAGTGCGTGTTTTTAATAAATGCCTTACGCACATTACCCGCAATCGTTTTTATCTTTAATTTACCGGCAATTCTTTTTGCTGCATACTGGCGCATATTGAAATGCACACTAAAAAATACCACTGCAATAAAAGCCACTTTAATAACAGAACTAATTTCATTCGTAGAAAAATTAAACGAAAATAATGTCCACGGATCCACCCACTGACTCAACACAAACATCAGCGTCAGGATGACACCGAAGGCAATCGCATCCAGCGTTAATACCAGTCGCATCCAGCTGGCCATTGCCTTTCTAACAACGGGCACAACCTGGGATTCAATATCATTCGCAACATTTTCCAGCGCACCAATAATACGGTAAGAGCGTTCAACTTCCACCTGATGAATACGTTCTACAATTGCAGCCATATCATGGTCACATTTTGATTCGAACCGTACCCTGACCGATTCATCTTCAATGGGTACTGCAACCTCTTTATTATAAATGGTGTAAAAACGTCCTGCGGTCAAGCCTTTTGCAGCGAGTGCTCGCTGCCAGGCTGCAACCACTGCTTCCGGGTTATCCTCCTGTGCAGCAGTATCAATCTGGTTCAATATATAAAGAAACTTTTCTGAATCACTGCGACTAATCGTGTTCCCCACAAGATGATCCAGCGTATGCTGCATTGCACCCGGCTCAGGATGGCGCGCATCAAAAAACACCAGCACCAGATCTGACAGATCGACAATGTGATCAGTTAAACGTAAAATCGCATTGCGCTGATCATCGGCATCAAATCCAGGGGAATCAATAAAAATTTTTCCACTCAATTTTTCTGAATTAGAGGTTTTCATTTGCAAATACGCATCAATCCGACGACCTTCGCCACTGGCAACTTTATCGATTTCATCACTCATCTGATAAAATGGAAAACGTGGATCACTATTTAATGCAATACCAGGCAACACACGGTTTTCATTGCTATTGCTATAAGTAATCACAGTAAATTTATCATCCACTGCCTGATTACCTGTTAGCTGCAATTTACCGCCCAGAAAACGGTTGATGAAAGAGGATTTCCCCGCCGAAAAAGTTCCCAGTATCGAAACCAGTGGCCACCAGGGAATATTGGTAGCATACGAATCGTCCGTATCCAGTAGACCCATTTTATAGGCCACACTATCAAGTTTTTTAAACCGAATAACCGTATCAAGGAGCAATGGGTTTTCATTTTTTAGATGAGACTCCAACTTGGCAAGGCGGTCGCGAATGGATTTCTCAGGACGATTCAACATTTTACTGGCTCCTTCTCGCTGCAACTATTTGGTGGTAGGTTAAGCCTGAACCATTGATGGCCGGTTTTCGTAAACTTTCTTGCTGCCCAACAGGTCGCTGTGGTAAAAACTGCATCGGTTTGAGAGTTTTAGTTTTCGTATCGACATTATTTCTCTTCAGTCCTTTATTAATAACTGGCTGTTCCATCGTTGCTGTTTTAGCTTTCACCGCAGGAGCAGGAACGGGTTTTCTTAGATAAGGCCGACGAATCTCCCAGGGTTGTCGATAGGTTGGTGGTGGCAATCGTGGCATCACATTTGTACGCGATGACATTGGCATCATATCATTCATCATCCCCAATGGCCCACTGGAAATGGTTCGGTTCATGCCACCCATACTCCGTTGCATACCATAAACTGACCGATTCATTTCATTCATAGTTCCAGTCATATTAGAAATATTTTTACTGAGCGGGGTCAGGGTGTTCATCTGTCCAGACATCGCGTTTATTTCTGTTGTCATACTTTTAACATCACCCGACATACTCTGAATATTATTCGTCATATGGTTCATACTGCCCGTCATGATTCCCATATCTTGAGTCATTTTTGGAATTGAGTCCGATACAATAGTAGCCATCCGCGTTACTGAACGTGACAGTATTGATATATCATGCGTTAATCGATAGATCAGAAAAAAACCGTACCCCGCCAGCAGTATAAAAGCAAATAGTGACGGGTACACCACCATCTCCCAACGCCGCGCACTCTGGTGAAAAGTATTCGCCAGTCGCTCAAGCGGATCAACAGGTGGATCGCTGACAAAGGATTTTTCAAGAATTTTTTTCTGTGCACGTAATTTAGCCTCGCGCGCACGCGCTTTTAAACTATCAATACTTTTTTGTGACTTAATTGCATCATCGGCGGCCTTTATTTCTGCCATAGTTCTCTTCACGTCTGTCTTTTTTGTAGCCGCCTTCTTTTTAGTTGCTTTAACCACCTCCTGACTGCTATTAACTTTACGCCGACCAGTTGCAACGCTAGCAGCTTTGGTCTTTATTTTGGCTTCGGCATTAACCGGCTTCAGTTTTACCGATGGCGTTTTCTCTTTATCAGTTATATTTTTATTATCAGTCATATTAAAAATCGCCTATCGCACCTCGGTGCATAATATCAAGAATAGTTTTTTTCACTTTTATTGCCTCTTTTTTTAGTGCAGGTGGCAATGGCCGTCCACCGTAGATCATTGCGTCCATGTTAAGGGAGTACAACGCTAACTGACCTTTTTTATCTTCAACCATTGCAATACGACAGGGTAAATAGGCTGAATACGCATCACTGTATTGCAACATTTTAGCCGCAGTCACTGGGTTACAAAACATATAAATTTTAAAAAATCGACTGGGCTTACCCGTCATTTTTGTTACCTGTTCCGATAACGGCAATTCACCAACATTTTTTATATTATGCTCATTAGCAACCAGACGCATGGTTTCTTCAACATCTTTAGGGCTCAAACCTTCAGCAACAGGTACTTTCCACACTGTTGCCTCAGCCGCATTCCCCGTCTTTAAAACTTTCAACCCCATATCCAGGTAGACATTAGCAGCTTTTTTATCCAGCATGTTCGCCTTCTCTATCATGGGGCCAAATCTAACCGCCATATAAATTGCAGTAATCACTACAACCAGACCAATCAGGGCAAATAAGTTACGTAACGAATAGAACATTCTAAACCTCTATTAATTCTGAATTATTGAGCAGCATCAATTTTCTGCCTTAATTTTTGTGCTTTCCCTTTATCCAGATACTGCATTAAACCCAGTAAACCACGCGCACGATTAATCTGCCCCTGTTTTACAAGTATAACGGCTGCATTCATATACGCATCGGCTGCCTGGTTATTTTTGCCCTGATTAAAATAAACATTTCCCAGTTCACCATAAGCGTCAAAATTATTCTTTGTTATTGAAATAACATGTTTATATTGTTTTTCAGATTGCACATAATCACGCCGGTAAAAAGATTTTCGCGCTGCCATCCAGATGGCGCGTATTGCATCCGGCGTCAGGGCAGTCGTGTTATCTTTAGCACTGCTACTATGCAGCTTTTCTACAGCTTTTGAGTTTTTCCTGATACTGCTTTTCCTGGCACTGGCTGGCGGTGATTTCTGCGCAGAATTTTTTAAGCTGTTTCTATGCATATCAGCCAGTTTGTTTCTGGTTTTAACAGCCGGCATAACTGGCTTCTTTTTAACTATGCTCTGTCGTGCAGAAGTGCTTTTAGCTGATGAAAGAAGTAGATTGTTTACGCCAGTATCTTTATGACTTCTCAATATCTGCCCATTTGAATTCTGTTGTATGCGCTGATGATTGTGGCTATAACTAATTGTCACTGGTTGAATCTGTATCGGCTGCTGCGGGGTCTCTTCTGATGCCGGTGAGTGAGACATGGAAGCATGAGCTAATGCAGACTGTCCGGCAGTAGTATGCGTTGCATTGTCGGATGGATGATCTCCTGACAACTTTTTCACTTTTATAGCATTAACAAATTCCCGTACATCGACAAATTTATTTGATAAATAGCTAATGGCTTTACTCACCGGGGTGCTGGAACCCGTTAAGTTCCCCCAGTACACATAGGTATAACTTAAGCCAATTATGATAATAATCAGCAGAATATTGCTTAGCAACCAGCGAAAAAATCTCATATTCAACCCCATTTATAACAATTTTTATCTGAATCTACTTGCTCAGCATTGCTGCCAGTTTTTTCATTTCCTGTGATGCTTTACCCATTGGATCCAGCTCAAACACAGCCAGCCCCTCACTAAAAGAACGTCGATAAGCTGTACGCTGATACAAACGTATATCTAATGCTTTGATGCCCTGCAACATTTGCAGTGCCTGTTCAGCTTCATCAGTTTCACGAATGCCTCGATGTGTATCCGCACGATTAATAAAACCGAGCACTTCCGTGTTATTGCTTTTATTCAGGTTATTCGCCACAATTTTTAAAAACCGTTGTGTTGACCAGATATCTGCCTGACTAGGTTGAACTGGTATTAAAATTCGATCTGCGATTGAAATCGCTGCCTCCATTGCAGACATGTTGCTCGCACTCATATCGACAATCAGAGGTTGTTTACACTGCTTGTCATCCACTAGCTCTAGCAACATGTCAAGATCGGATGAAACCTCAAATGTGGGTTCAAAACCATCTTCCTGGCGCACTTCACAAACGTCTAACAAGGTACATTGTGGATCCAGATCAAACGCTTTTACACCTGCTTTTTCATACGCCAGCCAGACCGATAAATTAAACGCCACGGTACTTTTACCCGTTCCGCCCTTTAAATTTCCCACAACTGTCAACATAAATATTGCCTGCCTGTAAAGTAATTAGATGTATAAATCCTGGCCAAATGAATTATTCAGCCTGTTTCACCATCTGCACTGACTTGCTATAAGGCTTATAGCCTTTAGGAATAACAAACATAGTCTGTTTTATTTTCCGCACCTTGATATGTCTCAATTCATCAATAATATTGTTCCGGTACTGTTGCCTTACTACAACATTCAGCGCATTGTCATACCACTGAATACCATGTGTTCGCTGACCATTGGCAGAAAAAGCGTACATATCCAGTTTGCGGGTTTTACGCCCGTTGATCACTTGATTATCCGTAATCTTAACATTCAGCGCTGAACCATCCGGGTTTTCCTGTCGTAGCAGGGTTTTGTAACGTTGATCTATCCACTGAAAAACATGGTAATCTCGGCCATGATTCGTTAGCGTGATTAACCATTCGTCTGCTTCACGTCCATTCACTTTTGCTTTCTTCAGATGTAAACAGCTCGCTTGCTGAAATTGCTTACACGGATTATAGGTTTTACTCGTTTTTATCTCCAACTGCATTTTTTCAGATGTCGGCAGTTTTTTTTCAAGATAAAATCTGTCTTTAGTATTCAGCCAGATCACTTTATTTTTTAACATATCAAAGATCTGCACCATTGGCACACCTTTTATCAGGTACTCAAAGCGAACACGATCACCCTGCCAGAACAGCTTCGCATGACTGATCTGCTTGCCGTGAATTTGCACTGCATCCGCCGTAAATGAAATCGCAGACGCACGACTGGTCATAACACTAAAAAAAATTGCACTGATCAATAAAACCGTTTTCTGAATAGTCATTTTTAAGTTTAAAAGTAGTGCAAAATCATCTACAATAAAATCATACAACAATGTCTTGCATCAAATTAATTTTGTAGCGACTCAGTATGGAGTGAAATTACCAAATGGCTCAAAGTTAAACGGATTAAAGTTACGGTTATAGTTATAATTTCGACCTGATAATCCCATTGGTAGCGATTCACTTTGATATGACAATGGTGCATTCGCTAGCATTGCAGGAGAATTAAACTCTCTCCCGGTTAAATTTTGATTATTGCGGTTTTTCTGGTAATAATTATATTGTCTGGGCAAGCGTGTTTGTTGCATCCGCATTTGCTGTTTCTTTAATGCCTCAAGTATACCTGGTGTAACATAACGTGATGGCTGGCGAAACGCATAACGGGGTTGAGGTGCATTAATGTCTGGCGCTGTCCTCGGACTATATTTTTGGTTGTATTTTAACGAATAGTGTTGGCGCACAGTCGCAGATTGATAATATGGATTATAATTTCTTCGCTGATACACGCTGCTCTGATAAGGATTACTTACGCTTGGTTTAAGACCTGCCGATAATCCTGCATCTGTTTTCTGCACAGCAGAATAACGCGGCAAAACAGGCAACTGCGGCACAGCCCAGGGATTGTAGTCATTCGCAGAAACAAATCCTGATTGACTGCCTGGAACATGCATTAAGCCATCACTGAATCCACTAACATAATCCGCAGCAACCACGATGGTCGTCGGCGTAAGGACCACACAAAGTAAAAAAAAACGCCTTATATACATTAACTTGATTTACACCTGTAACAGAAATTATTAACCGCCTGTTCACGAATAAACTCAGCAAACAAGCTTTCAAAGCCTAACCATGCTTATGCCAGACTTCACGACACTTCACTCAGTCTACCTGGCTAAGTATAAATACTGAGACCAGACTTAGCACACTTCGAACCTGACCCATTCTATTATATATCGACCTGTTCTGACTTAAAAGCCATTACCATTAGGTATCCATCCTGCCTGGTTATTCCTTTGGCGTAACTCTGAATGCACGCGGTACCGTGGCTCAAAGTACCGTCTGCCTGAGGATAACGTATGCCTCGGTGGCGTATTATGCGATATAACAGGCCGGCGACCTCTATGATTTGGTATCAACCCTGGTGCATTATAATGCAACTGGCGAGGCGGTCTAATCCCATTATTCATTACCGGCATTACGGGTCGAGCAGGTGGTAAATAAACTGGCTGTGGATAATTAAAAGACTCGATGGGCATGGGTACAGGCATCGGGGGCATAAATCCCGGTGCAACAAAATGGTAACCATCATCAGGTCGCCAGCGATTCACACTCCCTTTATCACCAGGCCAGGGAGTATTTGGGCTAAATCTGGTTGCCGAGGATGCCTCAATAGCTGGAACTGGAGCAGGTTTTATGTACTGGATATCTGCATCGACTAGCGGATTAATATTATACGCAAAAGAGTTGTAGGGCCCCGGTGGGGGTGGGGGCAATAGTTTACGCACCAATGTTCTTTTATGCGACCAATGTGGGAACCGCATCACCGTCCTTCCCATACCAAACTCGCTACCATGTGGAGCCGGACGGGAATTTACCGCTGCATTTTTAGCACTAACCGAGGGCTTAATGTGCGATAAACCGGATACCCTGGCATTCGTTATCAGCTGAACAGGCCGGTTTCCGGCGATTGGTGTTGCTGCTGCCGCACTATTTTGTGCTGCGGTTGAAACAGAAAATACGAGCAGTGTCACAACAACCCACAATGATGACTGGCGATTAAATTCAAACTGCATTCGTTACTCCCCGCTTTCTTTATCAGTAGACGGCACATCTTCAACTTTTAAACGTATACCCCGACGATTAGCTGGTGAAGATTTCTTACCTGGTGCTTTTTTTACTGCGGCCTTTTTTATTGCCGCTTTTTTTATTGCAGGCTTTTTTTTCACCGCCGTTTTTATCGGAGTTTTCTTGATAGCGGCTGTTTTTTTCACTACCGGCACCTTATCTTTACCTTCCGTTTTCACCACCTGAACGTCTACAACCGTATCAGCTGCCGCTTTGGTAGCATCATGGCTTGCAGAATCTACATCTGCTGAGGCAGGAGCTGGTGGCGCAGGCGGTGGTGAGTCGCCGGATCCACGCATCGACATCAATAGACGAATAATGAATCGTATTAAATTAAATACCATTTTCACGATAACAATTAACCCGCTAATAAGCGTTACCATCACGCTGTAAACCGACATCCACAAAGGGGTTTTATACTTTGGCTCTGCTGGTTCAACCGGAGCAACAGCTGACTCAATTGCACAGACAGGAAAGGCCTTTTTCATTGAAATGCAGCCTAACGGAATAATCAGCAAGGTAAGCACTGTCGATACAAGTACACCAAATAGTAACGATATTGCCATCCCCTGAAAGATCGGATCCGTTAAAATAACACTGGATCCTGCGACTAGCGCCAGCGCAGTAATGACAATGGGACGGGTTCTTGCCTGGCATGAATGAATTACGGCATCACGCACATCCACACCCTGAGCCACTTCGCGCCGGGTAAAGTCAACCAGCAAAATAGAATTACGCACAATAATCCCCGATAGCGCAATCCAGCCGATCATCGATGTGGCTGTAAAATACGCATGAAACAGCCAGTGCCCAGGAATAATACCGACTAGCGTGAGCGGTATCGGTGCCATAATAATTGATGGAAAGATAAAGTTTTTAAACTCAACCACTACCAACATAAAGATAACTACCAGCGCTATAATAAAAGCGCCACCCATATCGCGGAAGGTCTCATAGGTAACATTCCACTCGCCAGTCCATTCAATCGCTGATTTCTTACTGTTTGCCGGTGGCCCAAAGAAACCACCACCAAAAAAGCCGTGTGCCACTTTAACACCATCCGGTGCAGTATAGTTATCCAGCATCTTATCCACCTGAAACATACCGTAGATAGGAGCAGCCAGGTGGCCGGCACTGGCACCCGTAACAAATTCCACATAGCGTAAATCCTTCTGGTAAATAACATTCCGCTCAAAACCTTTAACAAAGGATCCCAGCTCAGATAACGGTACCAGAGTACCATTTGATGATTTTACAGGAATAGCACCCAGACGTGAAAATTCAGAACGAATGGGTAACGGTACCTGCAAAATGATGTATGTCGGTTCAACCACAAAACCACGCTTAATGTCACCCAGAACATAGCCACCCATCGCCATCGCCAAAGTCTGATTAATTTCATCCACGCTAATTCCAGCACGAGACGCCTTGTCCCTATCCACCTCAAATCGCCATATTTCATAAGGTGGCTGCATCAGATTATCCACATCAGTAATACTCGGTGCCTGCTGAAACATTTTAGTCATATCCCTGGCAAACTGGCGGCGGATTTTTGCATCTGGACCGTAAATCGTTGCTACAACGTCCTGTAGAACGGGCGGCCCCGGCGGCATTTCTACAACCTGAATACGAGCGCCCGCTGCTTTAGCAATCGGTGTCAGCTTTGCGCGCACCTGTTCTGCAATTTCATGACTACTAATCTTACGCGTCGTTTTTTTGGTTAACTCAACCTGAATATCCGCCTGCCAGGGATTATCGCGTAGGTAATAATGCCGTACCAGACCATTAAAATTATAGGGTGAGGCGGTGCCAACATAAGACTGTAAGGCAACCACCTGGCTGGATTTTCTTATTTCACTTACAAGATTGGCTGTCAGATTAGCCGTATCAATTAGCGAAGTACCTGCTGGAAAATTAATCACCACATTAAATTCGGCTTTATTATCCAGTGGTAGCATCTTCACCCGTACAGCATGTGTATAAAACATCACACAGACAGCAAAGAAAATTACAAACAATGAAGCTAGAAAACCATAACCCAGGATACTATTTTCAATTAATGGGCAAATCAGACGTTTAAAAAAACCGCCCAGACGCTCGCTGGATCGATGCTCTTTTTCTGCCTGGGTTGCCAACGTCTGCATTGAAGGCTTCATCTTATTTGCCAGCCAGGGCGTAAAGGCAAACGCGGCAAAGAGTGAAGTTATCATTGCAACCGAACCCAAAATTGGAATTGGAGCCATATAAGGCCCCATCATGCCACCCACTGCCCCCATAGGTAACAATGCTGCAATAACGGTAAATGTCGCCAGAATGGTTGGGTTTCCCACTTCATTCACCGCTTCAATCGTTGTCTCTTCGCTCATATCTTTATTCAATAACCAGTGGCGATAAATATTTTCTATCACCACAATGGCATCATCGACCAGAATACCGATAGCAAATATCATGGCAAACAGACTGACTCGATTAATCGACATACCCAACAACATCGCACCAAACAGAGAGAACAAAATAACAATTGGAATAACAATTAACACGACAACGGCTGGCCGCCAGCCAAGCGCAAACCACACCAGAAAAACAACGGCACCGGTAGCCACAAATAATTTAAAAACAAGCTCATTTACTTTATTATTGGCGGTAACACCATAGTCGCGCGAGACATGAACATGAACATTATCCGGAATAATAACGCCCTTAATCTCCTGGACTTTCTTCAGTAGCGCATTGTATACAGAAACACCATTGGTGCCTTTTTTCTTGGCAATAGCAATAGTAACTGCCGGGGCACCATTTACCACGTTGGCATCTTTGCTTGCCGGACCACTATATTCTCTTACTTCACTGGAAGCCTCTGATGGTCCGTGAATGACGTTTGCCACATCACGCAGATAAACCGGATCACCGCCTTTAATGCCAACAATAAGATTTTCGACATCCCGGGCTGATTTCAGAAAAGATCCGGTATAAATTTTAAAACTGTGGTTTCCTGATTCAATATTCTTACCCACGCCCTCTTCACTGTTTGATTGTTGAATGGCGCGGGCAATCTGTTGCAGAGTAAGCCCGTAACCGGCCAGTTTCGCTGGCAGCACCTCAACTCGCAACTGCTCTCTGCGACCACTGACAACAAAACCTTTATTCGTATCAGGGACTTCGCTTAAACTCTGTAACACATCCAGCGCAATCAGGCGTAGAGAGGCATCATCCACCTTATTAGACCAGAGCGTCAGAGTAAGGCCTGGCACGTCGTTCACTGACCTGGGTTTTACCAGGTATTGGGTAACACCCGGTGGCATCGCATCTTTGTTTGAATTAAGTTTGCTGTACAGTTTAGTCAGCGAAGGCCCCATAGGCTGCCCGACCTTAAACTGCACTGTCACAATGGCACTATCACGTTGCGCCACCGAATAGATGTGCTTGACGCCACTCATTTCGCTCATAATGCGTCCCAGCGGGTCGGTTACCAGTGCGGCAACCTGCTCAGGGGATGCGCCAGGATATTTGACAAGTATATCGACCATTGGGACAGATATTGTTGGGTCTTCCTGGCGCGGTACAAACGTAATACCAGCCAGCCCCATCAAAATAAATAATATAATTAACATTGGTGTCAATGGTGATGAGATAAAGACTTTTGCAATCCATCCAGCCACACCTAAATGCTTTTTTTCTGCCACGGTATTAAGTGATTTATTTTCTTTATTATCTGTCATAAGGAGTACTAATTTTTTATACAATTACAATTCATCAGATGGATGCTATAGATACCACTAAGTAAATGGGTGTAACTAATGCTCATTTAGCTCATCGCGCACCAGAATACGCTCGCCTGGCTTCAATCCAGAAAGCACCACAACCGCATTATTCCCTACTTTTTCACCAATACGAATTAAACGCATTTTAGGTTTGTTGTCTTTATCCAGAACCTGAACGGAGGGTAAACTACCATTTCGGTTAATCGCTGCATTAGGTATAACAGGCAGGGTGAGTGCCGGCGAATTAATATCAGGAATCATGACTTCGGCATACATTCCGGGCCCACCTGGAACGCCTTCTGGTAGATCAAATTTTACCGTGACTGTATGCTGCATTTTATTCGCAACAGGTGAAATATGTGCCACCCGCGCATTCACCTGAGTATTACCAACATCCAGCAGAGCAGGCACCACCATGCCCTTTCTAAGCCCGGGCATTATTCTCGCGGGCACCTCAGCACGTATCTGCAAGAATCTGGTATAGGCGAAAACCAGTAAGGGCTGACCCGGCTGAACCGTATCACCAATTTCAACCATTTTTTTCATAATAATGCCATCAAAAGGTGCAATCGCAACCGTATCACGCAATTTTGCATCCACTTCACGCAAACCCGATTTAGCCTCCTGAACTCGTGAACGTGCTACATTAACCTGTGTTCCTCGACTCACCAGATCCGCATTACGATCAATAATTTTGTTACCCGAATTCATGTTCATAGGTCCTTTATTAAAAAAGCTATCGAACATAGAAGGCATTGCCATACCTGATACTGGGCGTGGGTTGTAAACGCTGGGACTCCATAACTCACGGTTATATTGTACCTGTGAATTTTGTACCGAATTTCTCGCCGAGATTAATTTTGCCTCGGCCGCTGCTTTCTTTGCCAGCAATTTTTCATCATTAAGTTTTACCAACCGAGTTCCGGCTTTAAAGGCATCACCGGCCACACCCGCGATAGAAACCACTCGCCCGGACATTTGCGCGGCAAGGGTTACTTGCTTTAAAGGAATCACGCCACCACCAATGATGGTGTAACCACCGTGTGTCGCCACGCCCACAGTAATAATATGGCTCGCCTGTGCAACCACCGAGACAAAAGATAAAAAGAAAAGAGGATATGTTATTAGTTTTCTGATCGACATGCTGAAAGCTACCTTCATGTTCATTTACATAAATTTAATCGCGACCATGCATTAACAATGCACAGATTCGCAAGAATGCCTCGCAACCCAATAAATTGCAAGATATTTCCTAACTTGCGGCGAAACCAATCTCAATACCAAACACGCACGTATTACTCAAACTTATCCGGCATGTTTAGAAAAACTTGATGCAATCATTATGCCAACACTTAAGTCATTGTTTTATATGAAATCCGTCAGGCATTATGTGTTGCAATCAGGAGTATAATGCAACACATAAGCAACCAAATCAGACCATCTGTTTATTTATCAGCATGTTATGCTAGACCCTTACGTTGCAGGGTGGACTGACATGATGCAGGATTTTAATGATTTTAACTTAGTACTCGAATCCATCGTATCCTTTATTGATGAAGGCATCATCATTGCCGATACCCGAGGTAAGGTGCTTTATCACAACCCGTCGGCGTATCAGTTACTCGGTCTACCCGCGAACATTCCCATTACATCAATCAACCAGCTCAATACCATTAACCTGAAAAAAAGTCTGGTACGTGCAGCCATTAACGCAGGTCATGCTGATGCGGCAGGTAAACCCAGTGATGATTTTGTGCGCTTTACTGAACAGGTGCTGATTGACGGTGTAACACGCTATATTGAGTTCCATTCGGGTATTCTCAGGCTACAGCATTCGGGCAAAGGGATCCGGCTGATTATGATGCAAGACTTAACCGAGCACATCACACTGGACTCGGTACTGCAACGTGATCACCAGGGTTTAATCACTAAAGACCCAAAACTTCTCTCTATTCTTGCACAGATTCAGCAAGTAGCACCAACGGATGCCTACATATTATTACAGGGTGAATCTGGTACTGGTAAATCCCAGCTTGCGCGCATAATTCACCAGAGTAGCTTACGCTCCAAAGCCCCTCTGATCGAAGTAAACTGCGCCGCCATACCCGAATCACTCATTGAATCAGAACTTTTTGGTCACGTAAAAGGGGCCTTCACCGGCGCCATCCAGAACCGCAACGGGCGTTTTCTTTCTGCCGATAAAGGCACACTGTTTCTGGATGAGGTCAGTGAGATACCGCTACACCTGCAGGCTAAACTGCTCAAAGCTCTACAGTATCAGGCGTTCGAAATGGTCGGCTCAGATAAAACAATCACCATTAACACGCGAGTGATCGCCGCATCCAATAAAAACCTACGTGAACTGGTTGATGAGGGTAAATTTCGCGCCGATCTATATTATCGACTAGCGGTAATCCCAATAGAACTGCCCTGTTTGCACGACCGTCCTAGCGACATTCCGGCATTAATCGACCACTTTCTCAGACGTTTAAGTGATAGAGGTTATTCCAGTCATAGCTGTTTCAGCAAAGAGACTCTTGGGATGATGCTTGACTACCCCTGGCCCGGAAACGTGCGCGAGCTGGAAAATGCGGTCGAGCATGGCGTGATCTGTGCAACAGGTGATGCAGTAACTCCAGACAGTCTACCGCAGGATATCCGTAGATATTTTCAACAGGACAATGAAAATTGTGCCGTCAGTAACGAAATAGAACAACAAATAGCCATTAAACAGGCGCTAAAATGTTCCCATGGCAACCGCTCACTGGCTGCCGAAACACTCGGTATTGATCGCAGTACTCTGTGGCGTCGGATGCAAAAATTTAATCTGCTTTAAGACCCGTAAGCGAGCATTGTTCGCGCTTAAATTTGCCGCCAGGAAAATGCCAGTACCGACTCAATCGAGCGACACCGGGCTAACACCATTAGCAACCGATCCAGCCCTAATGCAACCCCGGCGCAATCCGGCAAACCCTGCTGTAATGCAGCCAACAAGTTGTTATCGAGAGCCTGGGGGGGGTTGCCTGCGGCAGACCGCTGCCTGTTATCACGCTCAAAGCGTTGCCGCTGCTCTTTTGCATCAGTCAATTCGTCGAACGCATTCGCCAGTTCCAGCTCACCGTACAGCAACTCGAAACGCCGCGCTACCGAATAACCGTCTTGATTCATTTCAATCTTTGCCAGCGCAGCCTGCGATGCCGGGTAATCGAACAGAAAGGTGAATTGATGCCTGGGTAATTTTGGCAATACCAGCTGTGTGAGTAACCAGTCCAGCCAGTCATTTAACTCGTGGCGCTCAACACCCAACCCCACGGGAATATCAATAGTATGCTTTATTGCACATTGCCGACACTCTTGCACACTAGCAGTATGAGGATTAATATCGGCATATAATTCAAATGCCTGTTGATAACTGATCCGCTGAAAACAACAGCTCAACGGGTTATCACCAAAAACAAAACCAATTAAAGCTTCCATTTCATCCATTAACTGATTTAATGTAAAACCTGGTCGATACCATTCCAACAAAGTGAATTCAGGATTATGCTGCTGGCCAAATTCATCGTCCCGAAAAGCTTTACTTATCTGATAAATCGGTACGGCATTTTCTGCCAGCAAGCGCTTCATACAATATTCGGGTGATGTGTTCAAATAAAAAGTTTCATCACGAAACTGGGTATGCAAACTATCGAGATGGGGGTCAGTGACCGCAAAGCGAGATAATAACGGAGTCTCTACCTCCATCACCTTACGCGCATCAAAAAAAGCCCGTATATTTTTTAACATACAGGCTCGCTTTTTTAACCGCACCAAAGTTGCTGGTGCCTGCCCACCAGAGACCATTTCAACCTTGCATAACAAAAAAATACGGGAGGCGAGATAACAGGTAACTAGGCACGCGACACATAATCACCTGTGCGAGTATCAATTTTCAGCACATCGCCTGCTTCAATAAACAGGGGCACTTTTACTTCCGTTCCGGTTTCCAGAGTTGCTGGTTTAGTGCCACCCTGCGCCGTATCCCCTTTCAAACCCGGATCAGTTTGCGCTACCGCCAGTTCAACAAAATTTGGTGGGGTAATAGCCAAAGGATCACCATTCCACAATACCAACACACAAACTTCCTGGCCCTTTAACCATTTTATTGCCTCACCCGTTGCTATTTTATCTGCTGCATATTGCTCATAGGATGTCGGTTCCATAAAGTGCCAGTACTCATTATCACTGTACAGAAATTCTACGCTCATTTCATCTACATCCGCCGCTTCTACCGATTCGGTACTTTTAAATGTTTTTTCGATAACCCGACCAGTTTTTAAATTTTTTGCTTTAATCCGATTAAAGGCCTGCCCTTTTCCAGGTTTAACCACAATATTCTCTGTAATAGAACAGGGTGCGTTATCGAGTATAATTTTTAACCCATTCTTAAATTGATTTGGACTGTATGTCGCCATAATTGTTTGCCTTTTATTTTCAACCCAGATGGGTAGATGACTAGATTGGTCAGTTATTTCAGCCGATGCTGTCGCAGCCTGTAATTTGGCGTAATATTACCCTGATTTCACCTTTACTTCACTGCGAAATTTATCGAGCAGAAAAAATCATGTCTGTAACTCACCTATTGCCCATAAAAACACCCGTAAAGAATTCGACTCTCGCCGAAAACTGGAAACAGGCACTCAACAACGCCATTACCTCACCGATGCAACTGATAAATGAACTTGGCTTACATAAGGAACTGGCCGCAGAAATTATCAAGCAGCCTGAGTTTAAATGTCTGGTGCCACGAAGCTACCTGAAAAAAATTCAATACGGCAATAGGAATGACCCACTGTTAAAACAAATTTTGCCGCTAGCAATTGAAAACGAACCACAGGGACTGCTTGATCCCGTTGGCGACTTAACGGCGATGCCCAGTAGTGGTCTGTTACATAAATATCACGGCCGTGCGCTATTAATTACCACTGGTGCCTGCGCCATCCACTGCCGCTACTGTTTTCGCCGTCACTATCCTTATCCACAAGCGGCTTGCAAACCCTCGGTTATGCAAAAAATCTTCGCTTACCTGCGCACACATACAAACATTGATGAGATTATTCTTAGTGGTGGCGACCCACTGGTGTTAGACGATTCAAAACTTAAAACATTATTCTCACAACTTGAGAGTATTGACTCGCTTACCTCATTACGTATTCATACACGCCTACCCGTTGTTTTACCCGCACGCATTGCCGAAAACTTACTTAATTTACTAAAAAATAGTCGCTTTCGTATTACAATGGTTATTCATGCCAACCATGCAAACGAACTTGGTGACGACGAGCAACAGGTACTAAAACAATTGCACCGTGCAGATATAACATTATTAAATCAGAGCGTATTACTTAAGGGGATTAATGATGACGTAGTATCGCTGACCCAGTTAAGTAAGCGTTTGCATACCTGTTTTACCCTGCCTTATTACCTGCATAAACTTGATCCGGTTCAAGGTGCGATGCATTTTGACACCAGCAAGCAGGCAGCGGTAACATTAATAAAGAAAATGCGCACTCAACTACCTGGATACCTGGTTCCACAACTGGTACAGGAAATTCCTGGAAATGATTCAAAAACAGCAATTTTTAGTATCTAAGCTACACTTAAAAGCAATACATGGAATAAGAATAGATATCATGCATATAGTTAATCTTTTTAATGGTTATTATTTAATAATGCAACAGATTCAAAGTCCTATGAAAAACAAGTGGCTTGGCCGATGATCTTGCAAGTAGAACTTAGAAATAACGTATGAAACTACAAATACCAGCACAAATAACCCCTGCAGAAAGCGCAACACCTAATCAGCCACGTAAGCTAAAAAAGATATTGGCAACCCTGCCCAATGCCAATATGGGAGAATTAACCAAACAGCTATACCAGATATTGCGCGAATTAAACCGGCAGACAATGCCGGCGAAATATCGACTTGAAAACATGGAAATGTTGCGTAAACCCTGTCGCGAAGTTTTCAAAAATCTGAAAAAATATTTTATTAGCCGCTCATTACCGCTACCCGATAAAAGTAGAAAAGTTGTAAACCTGAATCAGTTGTTGCTGCAAGAAATGGCCTATGGCTATAAAATTCTGTTAGCTGACGTAGAAAAAAACGGTAAAAGCAGCAAAATAAACAAGAAATCACAGGCAATCGCTTGCTGCCGGACGATTAGCTATCTCGCCGAACTACTGCTTCGCTCAAGTGAAATTTACGCAACACCCGCTAAAAATTTATGGCGAGACGTACATCAGGTCTATCTTTTTGCCGAGTCACATCATTTGCTTGAAGTTTCCGTTAACGACAATGAAATAAAAGCAGACAAAAAAATAGCCATCAATGTTAATCTTTGCTACAAACAAATACTTTTATTTACACTGGCTCGACCGATTGCTTTAAGTCAGAGTGACAGTGAACGTGTATTTCAGAAACTTCCCCACTGGGTAAAGTACTGCACCATACAACATCAAGCAGTCACCGCGCAGGTTGACAAAATTTTCTGTTTAAAAATAGACGAAGATGCAGCCCCAGACTATCTAAGCAAAGAAGATTTAGACACCAATACTACAAAGCGTTTTCTAGATGCAACACAACTGGTTGCACACATAAAAGAGTCCATCAACCTGCCCGAAAATAATCCATCAAAGCTTACTCTGGGTGACGAAATATCGCCTGATTCACTAAAAATAGTATGCACGAACTGGGGAACCAGTACCAAACGACGCTTCTCTCGTGCAAACCGCCAGGGAAAAATTGAAGTCTCCATTGGCTTAAAAATAATCGCCCATATGATTTTTGAAAAAAATAAAAAAACCAAAGGTGTTGATACCCGCTCGGGCATTGTCCGAACAGAGCAGGCCACTACCTCCGACTTTGGTTTTACGCTCGAAGCCATTGCTGATGACAATGAAGTACCGAATTTAAGCGGTTATGTGACACATACTGAAATCGATGACAGCCAAAATAATTCATGGGATATGGTTGCTCGCGGTACAGTACTGACTGATACCTACGATAAAGAACAAAGAAAGCTAACGAAAGAAGGACTTAATCAGCATAAAAAACAGGCCGATACACGCTGGGCAGTAGTTAATATTAGTGCCGGTGGTTATTGCCTGCGCTGGAACTCGGAAGATGCCTCCCACGCACAAATAGGTGAAGTCATCGCACTTTACGAACAAGTTAACAACGATAAGTTCGAGTGGAGAATTGGTATCATACGCTGGATGCAATTCACCCAGAAAAACGGCCTTGAAATTGGCGTTCAGGTTATATCCCCCCAGGTAATCAGTGCTGTAGTACAACGCGCTAATCGCCCAAATGAAAAACCCTTTGAATGTTTGCTGCTGCCGGGGGTGAAACCACTCAAACAACCATCAAGTATTATTCTTCCCGCACATGCATTTAAAGCTAATGATAAACTAACCGTAGACATTATGACCAGGAAACTACCCGTTACACTTGGCTTATCTAAAGAACATACTGGCTTATTTACCCAGTTTTATTATACCAACACTGAAGAGGCATCGCGCATCCAGAAACAGGCAAAAAAAGCACAGGCATCAAAAACGCAGGATGACTTCGACGAAATCTGGTCATCCCTTTAGCCATGTACCTTAACACTGAACAGGCACAGGGTTCTTCAGCTATTATAGGAAATATTGTGGAAGAAAGATCAGTTAATTTAATTATTATTGATAACTCATTTGACAGTGAGCAACGCATTGTCAGCGCAATGAGAAGTGCGGGTTTTACAGCGAGACCCCTGCGTGTAGAAGACGAAGAAGACCTGATTGAAGCCATTAACTCACAACCACCTGACCTGGTTATCTACTTTAATGGTATAGAAGATTTCAGTCTGCAACAGGTCTGCCACTGTTTAGGCGGGACTCCAGCCAGCAAGCTCAGTCGCGTTATCGCCGTTGATAAAAACTCGACATCATCCATAATCGAAGCACTACAAACTGGTGCTGTGGATCTGGTTTCATTCAGCAATATTGAACATTTACTCCTGGTTATAAGCAGAGAATATAAAGCCCTGATTGATGCCAGAAAAATTGAAACTATGCAGGAATCTCTGCAGCAAACTGAGTGCCGTTGCAACTCACTGCTAGACAGTTCCAGAGATGCCATTGCTTACATTCATGAAGGCATGCATGTTTATTCCAACCAGTCCTACCTGGAACTATTCGGCATAACCGCATCTGACGAGCTTGAAGGCTTACCTATTCTTGATGTAATTTCAAAATACCAGAGAGAAACCTTTAAAGAATTTTTACGTGATTATGTAAAAAATAAAACTGATATTCAAGCATTACAAACACAATTACTCAAACCTAATGGCGAAGCGTTTGAAGGTGAAATGGAACTATCGCCTGCATACATTGATAATGAACCTTGCATTCAAATTATAATCCGCAAGGAAAATGCCAATATAGAAGAACTTGAAAAACAGTTAAAACTTCTCAGTCAGAAAGATCAACTAACAGGCATATTTAACCGCCAATATTTTATTGAAACACTGGAAGAAGTTATTGCTAGCTGTGAAAAGAGTGAGATAACCGCTGTTATGATGGAAATTCAGCTGGATAATTTTGACAAAATAAGAGATACCCTCGGTATTGCAGATGCCGATAATTACATTATCGCAGCAGCAGAAATCCTCAATAAAAATATTGGTGAAAAGGATTTTCTTGCCCGCTATAATCATTCATCATTTGGCTATATTTCTCACAACTGCGATAAAATAAATGCCAAGAAACTGGCCAAAAAATTTCATAAAATCATTTCAAATCTGATCTTTAATATAAAAGATAACAGCATCAATACAACGTGTAGCATTGGTGCAACCTTGATAGACCAGGACACACCCGAATACAATAGCGTACTTGTTCGTACCGAAAAGGCACTGCTAGAAGCAACGGAACAAGGCGGTAATCATTGCTGTGTACATGAACCTGAAAAAGGTGAGCTAACTCGTCAGGAAGTCGATACTCGTTTCAGAGAACAACTGACTACTGCACTTAAAGACGATAATTTCATTCTGCACTTTCAACCCATTATTAGCTTGCATGGCGACACTAAAGAACGGTATGAAGTATTTATACGGCTTAAAAATGTAGCCGATAATGCAGAGCATTCTGACCTGATCATGCCACAGGAATTTTTACCTGCTGCCGAGCGTATCGGTATGGCAACGGCTATCGACCGCTGGGTATTCTACCAAACAATTAATCAAATTTTAAACCGCTGGAAAGAAGGTTATAAAACGCAGTTTTTCCTCAAACTATCTGCGGCATCAATCAAAGACAATACATTAATTGACTGGCTAACTTACCAGATAAAAGAAAAACAGTTGCCGCCAAATTCACTGTCATTTGTGGTGAAAGAAACTGTTGCGGTAACCAATCTGAAACATACAAAGGAGCTTTCACTGCACCTTAAAAATCTTCAGTGTGGCTTTATACTGGATGACTTCGGTTCAGGCACCAACCCCTTTCAATTGCTCCAGCATATACACGCCGATTATGTTCGCCTTGACCCCAGCCTTATGGAGGATCTTGCAAAAAACACCCACCATCAGGAACACATAAAAGAGATTACCAGTGAAGCCAGCAAACTCGACAAACTCACCATAGCACAGCATGTCCCTGACGCAGCCAGTTTGTCGATATTATGGGGCATGGGGGTAAACTTTATACAGGGACATTTCCTGCAGGCACCATCCGAGGGTCTGGATTATGACTTCACTGAAATGTGAAGCATCTGATTAAACGAAAAATTTTATCATAACATTCTAGAAACTTGTTATTTAGTCGACTCTGAAACATCCACTCCAGGCCAAACTTAACAATGCTACGGATGAAAAAGCGACCCATTGTTCAAGACCGTCAGCCGCAGGGATGCGGGTGTCAAATCGACAGGGATATATTCACCGCGTGTCTTTAACAATGGGTAGCCTTTTCATTCATTTCAGTAACAACAACTATGGATAGAAAGTCCATAGTTGTTAAGTTTGCGACGGTTCTGATGGTTTTATTTTTAGTTCCAGTGGTCTGGAATTTTTCAGGATCGACTAGCCATTATTCTCAGGAAAACGATGTTGCAGCCAGCGGCTGAGATGAAGCTGTCCATTTTCAACCAACGAGTAAACTACTGGAACAACCACTAATGTAAGTAAGGTAGAACTAATCATACCGCCAATAACTGCCACTGCCAGCGGTGCATTCGTGTCTGACCCAGCACCCACCCCCATTGCAGCAGGCAACATAGAAATAATAATAGTGAGTGAGGTCATTAATATAGGCCGCATTCTTATGGGGCAGGCCTCCAGTAATGCACCATTCACGCTTTGACCCTGTGCACGAAGCTTGTTGGTCAGGTCAATCAGCAAGATAGAGTTTTTCGCCACCAGGCCGATCAGCAACACCATACCGATCATTGAATAAATATTCAATGATTCGTTCGCCAGCCAGAGCCCAAACACTCCCCCAATAACAGCGAGCGGTTGCGCCACCATCACAATCAGCGGCTGGATAAATGAATTGAACTGACTGGCCAGTGTCATGTAAACCAGAATCAGGCCGGTAACAATCGCAAACATCACATAACCCACCGTTTTACTAAAGGCTTTAGCACGCCCGATAAGCTCTATTTGATACCCTGTTGGTAACATCGTTTTGGCAACCTTTAGAACAATTTCAGCGGCATCACCTTCAGCAATCGTTGGGGTGTCGAAGAAAGTTGCGGCGTACTGTAGTTTGTAGCGACCAATCACTGCCGGACCCAGTTTTGATGTCAATTTCGCCACCGTATCCAGTCGCACCAGGTTGCCATTACGGCTACGCAGGTAAATTTTCTTTAGATCATAGGCATGGTGCAGCCCTGAACCCGTTTTAAGCCGAATATCGTAGCGCTCGCCATCACCTGGATCATCGTTGTATTTGGCTACATCAAAACCACCAACCAGCACGCGTAGCGTATTGGCAATGGTACGTGTATCCAGCCCAACGCTGTAAGCTTTTGCACGATCAACACTAAGCACCGTTTGTGGCATATTAAGCTCTAAATCAGTATCGAGTTTACCGATCTGAGGAATCTGCTGCAGTTTCTTCGCCAGCTTTGCTGACAACTCGGCGACTTTGCTCAAATTTGGCCCTTTAAGCACAAATTGCAAGGGTTCACCACGCTGCCCGCCAACAATCGGCACTGGTGCTGCAAACGCTTTAATCCCCGGCACTGGAGCCAGCTCACGTCTTACCTGCTCAATAATTTCAACCTGATTATCTTTACGTTGTTCGCGTGGTATCAGGCTAACATAGATCTGCCCCTGATTTACCTGACCGCGGTCACCGGTGCCGATGGTACTGAATAGACCACGTATATTGGTGTTCTGCCGGAGAATTTTTTCTGCCTGCTGCATTCGATCTCGAGTATAATAGATACTGGAACCCAGTGGAGTCTTAAAAGAAACAATAAATCGACCTTCGTCCTCATTCGGCATAAAACCTTTACCCAATTGCCCCATAAACCAGCCACTGCTGTACACTACCAGCGCGGCAAGAATAAGAATAAGCAGACGCTGACCAATAGCAAAATGGAGAATATTCTTATATCCCCTGTCCAGCGCCTGAAAAGCCGAGCCAAGCAGACGATAAAAATGGCCATGAGTTTGTCGCACACGCAGAAAGCGGGCACACAACATGGGGGTCAAGGTCAGTGAAACAAACAGGGAAATGATCACACCAATCACCACAACTACCGCAAAAGAGCTAATAAAACGCCCGATAATGCCGCCCATAAACACCACTGCGCCAAATAACGAAAGCAGCGTTGCAGTCGATGCCACCACCGCAAACATCACCTGTAAAGTGCCCTTTTCCGCTAATACACTGACTGGCGTGGCAGGGTCTTCCTCCATATGCCGAAATATATTTTCCAGCACCACAATGGCATCATCAACCACCACCCCAATCAGTAACAGCAGGCCTAACATGGTCATAGTATTAAAGGTATAGCCAGCAAAATAAATGCCTGCAATGGCACCGAGCAGTGATACTGGAATGGCAGTAGCAATAATTAACGTCGAGCGTAGATTACGCAAAAATAGCCAGACCACCAATGCCGCCAGCAATGTGCCTTCAAATAGATGCGACTTTAATCCATCAATAATAGCCGTAATCAGGCTGGCATCATCCACCACTGTATGGAGCTGCATACTCGGTGGTAACTGTGGCAAAATTTCTGTGCGCAAGCGTTCTTTGGCTTCATTAATAATGGCAACTGTATTGCTCCCAGAAATTTTAACCAGCCCCAACCCTACTGCCGGTTTACCGTTATAACTGGCAAATCGCCGAAAATCTTCCAGCCCGTCTTTAATCTGGCTGATTTCATTCAGATAAACAGGGATATGCCTGTGGTAGCCTACAATCAGCTTGCCAAGATTCTTAACATGGTGATACTCAAGGTCCAGTTTGAGTTCACGCTCGCGTTTTACACTGGTAATAAAACCACCTGGTAATTTTATGTGTTCCAGACCAAACGCCTGTATCACCTGACCCACAGTAATGCCCAGCGCAGCCATTTTATCTATACTCAGATTGATACGAATGGTGCGTTTACGCTCCCCCGCAATGACTACATCACCCACCCCACTGATCGTTTCGAGGCGTTTTTTAATCACATTTCTGGCATAAACATTTAACTGTTGCAGGGTATTGTTCCCCTGTAGTGCTAGCCACATAATCGGTTGAGAACCAGCCTCAACCTTTTTTAGTACGGGTGTTCTTGCATCCGTCGGAAGTTGCTGTAAAACTTCATTAAGTTTCGCCTGCACCTCATTAAAGGCCGTGTTAATATTTTTTTTCAGCTCAAACTGTATAATCACCACCGACATACCAGAAAGGGAGGATGACTGAATACTTTCGATACCCGAAACGCTGTTAACCGCCGACTCGACCACATTCGTCACCGATGCATCAATCACATCTGGGTCTGCACCCGGCAAAATCGTAGCCACGGATAGCATGGGGAAATCAATTTTCGGCAGGCGGTCAACACCAATACGCTGATAACTGATGACACCGAACAGAACCAGCACCAGACTTAACATTGTTGTCAGAACATACTGTTTGATCGACAGTGCAGGTAAATTCATTATTGCTGACTCTTAATTTGCACACGCACACCATTGCTGAGGTAGGCGGCACCATCAAGAGCAATGCGCGCGCCTGCGTTAAGGCCGGATATAATTTCAACCTTATCACCCTGTCTGATGCCCGTGACCACCGGCTTTTCTTTGGCTTTTCCATTCTTCAGCTGATACACCACATTACCGGCTGGACGCTGAACTAGCGCAGCCACAGGGATAATGACGACATTGTTATGCTGTGCCAGCACCACGTTGGCGGTAATTGACTCACCAGGTTTCCAGTGTTGACTGTTATCAAATTCAGCCAACGCATCGAGTGACAAGCTCTGCCGCTCCAGCATAGGTCGAATACGAGTGATTTTTGCTCTGAGTCTGTCCGTACCCTTATTTAAAGTCACTGACATTCCCAGTTTAATTACTTCGGCCAGAGTTTCAGGAAAATATAGCCGCGCCCGTAAATGGCGGGTATCAACAATTTGAAATAAAGGTTTGCCTGACGGCGACATGGGATTAATATAATCCCCTTTTGATACCGAGCGTGTTTGTATTATCCCCGAAATCGGCGCAACTATACGCGTGTGTGACAATGCATAATTCGCGATTTTAAGCCGTGCCTGCGCCAGCCTGATCTGAGCATGAGTTTGCCTGACTGCACTCATTGATGTATCCAGTTTTGAAACAGGGATTGTCTTCTGTTTAAACAATGACTGATCGCGCTTTAAAAATAACTTCTGATTTTCCAGCAGGGCCTGTAAACGCTCAACATTCGCCTCTGCCGCCGTTTTTTCCAGCCGAAAACGGGTACCATCCATTAATGCCAGCACTTGCCCTACAACAACCGTATCGCCTTCATTAACATCAACCTGCACAACCTCAGCCGCTACCATTGATGAAACATGCGGCGTATTTTTGCTCTCAATAATGCCCTGCACGGTGGTTACTGATTTTATATCACCGGTTGTTACATCAATAACAGTAACAGGTACGGCACTCACTTTAAGGACTCGCTCTGGTGTTGCTTCGGCATTTTCTACGGCAAAAACAAGGGTAATCAGGGTAACGATAATCCACAAATACCTGGACACTGGATTGCGCAATAAAGGGAAGCGTAAAGTCGGCTGATAAGAAAAATTCATATTAAAACCATTGGATGAATGGAGGTTAAGCCAGTTATAGTCATACATTTATTCAGGCTCACCCAGTATTGAAAAACACGAGAGATAAATAATTCTATGTCACTGCCCCAGCTTTTATTCGCACCGTAAGCTGACAGCTATTTCTTTCGCCATCTACCAGCAGGTTTAATATAGTTGCCTGATTGTGACATCTTAATGGCTTTCTTACCAGCCAGATGTTCAACCACATTCAGTGTTATACCATTACGCCTGGCGATTTTCTGATACATCTGCTTACGTCGGTTATTTACATCGGAGATTAGTGTATTGACTTCAGCATTAGCCGTACTCACTGTCTCCAGATAACCACTGGCTGTTTCACCAACCAGACCCTGCTGTTTAGCTGCTTGCAAGTTGAGCGCAAAAACATAACTGGAAAACAGAAATAAAGATAGCGAAATGAAAGGTAAAATAAAATATCTGTTAAGTTTTTTCATTAGAACAACCCCTTATTATTGCTGAATACACCATTAAGATCCTTATCCACTTTCACCCGAATTTCATGTTGAATTTTAATATTAAGATTAATTGTTATGGGTTTATCCGGTGCCTCTACTTTAATCACTGGCGAACAGGATAGAAGCGAGCATAAGCCCAGCAGATAAAATAACAGCACAAAAGCTTTTATAGACGATTTCATATTCATGATTTCCACTCGCGATAAGGACTACTAATGCTTCTCTGTTTAATGATATTTTCTCCTTACTATTGCGTCAATTTTTTCATCCAGCCCTTGCGTATAGCGGAGACTTTTAAGTAAAACTTTCACATTTTGCTCGGTATTAATATTCAGCTCTACCCGCTGTTTTTTGCCGAGTGCAGGACTTATACCCCGCATTTTTAGCTTAACACTTAAAGCCCCATCAGGCATATAGGTTAAGTTCGCAGTCAGCTTATTATATTCAAAATCCTGCAATGCTTTTAAAACTATAGTTGATAAAGAGTTAGTGGGAACAGTTCTGCCACTCGCTTTTGACTGGTAACGAATATACCCTTTCCTGCCTGCATTATCAAAATACCCATGTTTAATAAAGAGACCTTCCGCGCTAACTCCAATCGGTAGTTCACCATCAATCAAGCCAGAAACATCCAGGCCTGAAGATTGTTTCACCTTAACCATTTTGGCTAAATTTATATCACTGACATCAAACTTTAAATAATTAACTGGCCGACTAAAATCAAACGTGATTTTTTTACTGAAAATTTTACCACCAAACAAATGTCCGACAAAATTACGGATGTTAAAAACAGGTAAGGCAGATTTCTTTGCCCCCTGTAAAAACAGTTGCAAATGTAGATTACTAATCAGAACACCCATATCAAGGTGATGAACATGAATTAAACCCATATTGCTATCAGGGTTTCCCTTAGTTGATTTCTGCGTCTCCAGAATGGGAAAAATATCCAGGTTTTGTTCCGTATTTAATCCTGAAAATACCAGTTTATTATACATGCCACCGGCATCGATCAGTTGCACCGTTGTCGATAATTTAAACGCTTTAGTTCTCGCCCATGACATATTGGCTTGTATGCGTATTTTCCCACTAACCAGATCAAACGGATACGGCCAGGGTGAGATAATCTGGCTCAGACGAGTATTGTTCATGGACAAGTTGATGACTTTATCCGATTGGATCTGTAACTTTCCATTCTTGTTTCTTAGCTTATACTGACCTTTATAAACGAATTGTGCCGGTATAGATGAAGCGTCAAACCGACCATTAAAATCAATGTGTTTATTAGTCGCATTAATAACTACCGCGATGTTTTTAATTGCCGCATTAATATTTCTATTATCTGCCAGTGACTGAGATATATGGAGCGTTTTAGTAAGTAGATCACCATTCATAGCCCAGCGTAGCTGATGGTTAATCGTGTGGTTAATAACTAATTTAGCCTGTAAATTTATATCCATATTTTTAACCATAGTGCTGGCGATTTTAAGGCTGTTATAACGAATAAAGCTACCATGATTAATGGTCAGAATCAGTCCATTGTGTGTTAATGAATAATTAAACAGGAGCCCAGTTTCAACATTTTTTAACTCTACCGTATCTGTTTTTATCAGGCCAGTTTTTAGTTTTAAAAGAGACAGTATCTTTCGCGCTGGCGATTTTTTATGCGGAACTGAAATAAGAGTATTTAAAGCAATAATAGCGACCCCACTAACAGGCTGTATAGCAATAACGCCGCTCCGACTAACTTTATCGGTTATCACAACAAACTGATTAATATTGTTTGTTAAACCCAATTTATTCAACAGGCGCTGAAACCGCACAATATCAATTTGATAATCCACTTTAACTTTTTTATCCGTCAGTTCTATATTAAACCAGGCTGTTTTCGCCCCGTCCAGACGGATATTTATTGTATTTTTTTTATCGAAATTAATGCTTAATTTTTCTGCCAGGGATGGGCTCAGTATCTGCAATGACAGATCCATATTACCAGCACTGCCTTTTAATTTTTTCAAGTTAATGCTGAACACATTGTTATTCAATGCATTAAATACCTTACCATGCACCTTTAATGCATCAATTTTTACCGACTTAAATGGGATTTTTTCACGCCAGTCACTGCGCAACTCGGTAATTCCAGCAACAATAATATCGGCTATTGTCGTATCTTGGTTTTGTCTTTTTTTCTGCAATGTACGGGCATTATTATCCACTACTGTTATTTGCATATTTTTTATTACTATATTTTTTAGCCTGCCTTCTAACATAGTCTGCGGTGTATATTGAAGCAGAATGTCCTTGAGTTTTATATGGTAAACCTGTTCTATTCGCCCTTCTTTTTTTGTAACAACATCAAAAGTTAGCGATGCAAGCATGGCATATTGCGCATTAATATTTTTCAACTCCATATGAAAATTCCTGACACCCATCTGTTGTAATGTTTCGGTTAACAACACAGGGAATGAAACCTGTATAATTTCAGTACGGTAAAACCAGCCCGCTGATGCGGTTATTGCCAGCAGTCCAGACCACACCGATAACCACTTTAAAATTTTCATTGTAGATAGTTATTACTGAAACAAATGAAAAGGATACCCATTGTTCAAGACCCTCAGCCGAAGATAACGTGAATGTATCACACTAATATTCCGGCACACATAGATTTTTTAAGCTCTATGGGGTGACCAGGGATATCCATAGATATCAACATTTTCATCATCAGCTACCAATACATTAATGCTTACGGGTTCCCTCTAACTGCAATCCAGAATGGAAATTTACCCACCGCAATTTTCTTTTCTAGCTGCATCGTTTTTGCATTAATAACTGCGACGACATTATCCTTTGTTACGGTCACATAAATCCACTGGCTATCTTTGCTGAAACGAACCCCATGGGGCCCATTACCTACTTTAATATTCGTTACTCTTAGCGTTTGCGTGTTGATTATCGAAATAAAATCATCACCGATTGCACCTGTTACAACAAAATGGCCATTGGGAGCGACATCAATACCACCATGCCCATTACCCACGGTAATTACTTTTTTCACTTTACCAGTGCTTAGGTCGAGCACCGCAACATGGTGTACAAAATCACGGACAAAAGCGGTTTTCTCATCCTTTGATAAGTCAATATTATGCGGCCCGATAATACCTGGCACAGGAATAACCTTTATCATCTTCTGTTTAGCCGTATCAATGACCCCAATGCCCGCACCACCCTGTAACGTAACATAAGCAATTTTACCGTTGCGAGTAAATCGTACATTATGTGGTCCAGCTTTAGTTTTAATGGAATGCACCACTTTTAATGTTTGCATATTCACCACACTGATTGTGGCCGAACCCTGATTGACAATGTAAGCCTGTTTTCCATCCGGTGATACCTTGACTCCCTTGGGTGCTTTACCCACAGGTATCACCGCCAGTTGTTTACCATTGGCGACATCGAATACAGTCACTGTGTTTTCTGACGGACTGGTGGCCAGCACACGTTTACCATCTGGAGTGATAGCGTCATACAGCATATTCGCACGACCTGACCAGATTTTCTCGGCCGGAAAACGTTCTATCACGCCACTTTTCTTCATGCTGATATAAACGTCTTGCGGAAACTCTTTTTTGCTGGCATGCTCTTCATCGACGAGGGCATGTTGCGTTGCAAGCGCTTTTGTTTGCTGGATTTTCTGGTGAACTTTTTTCGGGTAAATACTTTGCCGGGAAAAATAGCGAGTCAAGCCATCAATATCTGTATCCGATAAGGATACGGCCATCGCATTCATCGTTGGGTTTTTTCTGTCACCTGATTTAAACGCCTTTAACTGTTTTTCCAGATAAGCCTTTTTCTGTCCAGCAAGATTAGGAAACGCATCGCTCACCCCAATCCCTGTTTGTCCGTGGCATCCTGCACAGATTGCAACTTTATTACGCAATGGGTTGTTGCTCGCAAAACAGGGCATAGAAACGCATGCAGCAATAACCAAAACACTTAAATTCAATTGAATTCTCATTAACTCTCCTGCTACTTTCTGGCTTGTTGGCGACTTCCGGTGAAGATTGAAGAACTGTTTTATACCATTCACTCGCCTATATTTTCAAGACTTTTCTCTATTGGCACACTGATTAGTGTCATTACAGACTCAATATATACGTTATTCCATATATATTCTTTACAATATATATGGAATAACGTATATTAATACCCATGCTAAATGAAACCGATATTTTTTTTAAAATGCTGGCAGACAGTACTCGCTTGCGCTGCCTGATGTTAATGCAAGCCGAAGGCGAGCTATGCGTCTGTGAACTCACCCATGCACTCAATCTGTCACAACCAAAAATTTCGCGCCATCTGGCACATCTACGTGAGGCCGGCTTACTTATCGCCAGGCGAAATGGCACCTGGATGAATTACCGCATCAATCCTAACCTACAGGGCTGGGTACTGGAAATTCTCCAGACCACACTCAATGGCATACGCAAAACCGAACCTTTTATCTCCGATAGAAAGATGCTCGATAAAATGGCAAATCGACCAGGGCTGATATGCTGTTCTTAGGTTGCTCTTATGAAAAAACCCTTTAATATTTTATTTTTATGCACCGGCAATTCCTGTCGCTCTCAAATGGCAGAAGGCTGGGCCAAATACCTGAGCAGACCATGCTTTAATATCCAGTCTGCCGGTATCGAAAACCACGGTAAGAACCCACACGCAATTGCAATAATGAAAGCTGCTGGGATAGACATTTCAAAATAGCCGCGACGAAATTAAATGCCGAGTTGAAAATTTATTATTCCGTTTAAACCAGACAAAGAGAGCATAACCCGCATGTCTATTCAACATAAAATCACCCCTAAAAAAGCCAGCAGTACAAATATAGGTTTTTTTGAGCGTTACCTGACATTGTGGGTAGTACTTTGCATTGTCGCAGGCATAGGCCTGGGACACTTAATCCCTCAACTCTTTCAAACCATCGGCCATTTGGAGGTAGCGCAGATCAACCTGCCAGTTGCGCTATTAATCTGGCTAATGATTATTCCGATGTTACTTAAAATTGATCTAAAAGCGCTCAAAAATGTGGGGAAACACTGGCGCGGCATGGGTGTCACCCTGGTTATTAACTGGCTAGTCAAACCATTCTCGATGGCATTGCTGGCCTGGTTGTTTATTGGTTATTTATTTCGTCACTGGTTGCCACAGGGTCAGCTTGACAGCTACATTGCTGGCTTAATTCTGCTGGCAGCAGCGCCCTGTACAGCGATGGTTTTTGTGTGGAGTAACCTCGCCAATGGCGAACCTCATTTCACCCTGTCACAGGTTGCACTGAATGACATCATTATGGTCTTTGCATTTGCGCCCATTGTTGCCTTATTACTTGGCCTGTCATCCATTGTTATACCCTGGAACACTTTACTGTTATCTGTTTTACTCTACATTATAGTACCATTGGTAATCGCCAGCGCCATACGCCGAATTTTACTCAATGGCAATAATGGCCAACAGAAACTGGAGCATACCTTAAACGTATTACACCCCTGGTCGCTGTGCGCACTGCTGGTAATGCTGATCCTCTTATTTGGTTTTCAGGGGAACCAGTTTTTCAAACACCCGTTTATTATTCTACTGCTGGCTATACCCATTCTAATTCAGGTATTATTTAATTCTTCACTGGCTTATCTCCTTAATCGTGTTGTAAAATCACCCCGCTGCATTGCTGGACCTTCCGCATTGATTGGTGCCAGCAACTTTTTTGAACTGGCGGTAGCAACGGCCATTTCACTGTTTGGTTTTAAATCCGGTGCAGCGCTGGCAACCGTAGTTGGGGTATTAGTCGAAGTTCCGGTGATGTTACTGGTGGTTCGCGTGGTTAATGCAACAGCTGGCTGGTATGAACAACGCCAGGGCATTGAAAGCCAGGAGCAATGTTGCCCAGTTAGATTGACATAAAATAACGCTAACCATCTGCCCTCACGGGCAAGCCGTTATTTATACCGAATACTTCCCAAACAAGTTCATCACGATCAATAATTAATCAGGAGAAAAAATGAAACTATTTAGCGCAGTTGGTGTATTCGCTGGCACCATTATTATGGGCAGTCTGGTTGTGGCACACCTTACCGGTCAAATTAACTTATTCCATATAAGCTGGTTATGGCTAACTTTTTTCGTTGGTGCCAATTTATTTCAGATGGGGTTTACCGGGTTTTGTCCCGCAACAAAAATATTATATGCTATCGGCATCCGAGATAAGCAGTCTGGTTGTCCATCATAAACAATCAGGAACAATGCCGGCTTAATGAAAGGTACGCTATCCAGCCTGATTTGATCCGCAATATTCCACTGATTATGTCAGGGTACGATGGTTTACTGCTCAACTGAGCGTTGCTTTTCTAATACGGCAGTTATCCCTGTTACCCAGCTACTGATAAAAGCATGAATGGACTCAATAAAGTCCTCCTCATGCTTCTCTGTATTAATGGTGCAATGAATAACAACAGGATAGCTATTTTCCAAACCATTCTCGTGCATCTTTTGAGTATCCGTGGTTATTGACCACGCCAGTGCATTAGGACAATTATTTAATGAAAACCGAACCCCCTGTTTTAACTCTGTACGAGTAATTTTATGTTCACCCCAGACACAGTAAATAACCCCATTTTCCCGTTCATCCAGAAGAACTGAATCAATTGAATCACACAACAGAGGCAAATTCTCCAGGCTTAATAATGTCTTTAACCCGTTGCTATCCAGGCGAGTATTTTCTATCTCGGCAAAAAATTCCATCCCTTATAAACCTCTTATTTTATTAAAGCCTACCACTGCTGCCCCGTTAATCTTACTAACAGGACAGATAATATTGTATCTTCATATTGTATAAGGATGAATTGTTTATAATAATACATGGTACATGAACAGAGGATTATCGCGATGACCCGCCGTCAACACCCGATTCTATTTTTATTTGAGCCCGCACAAAAAGATCGAAGTATTACTGTACCGACTCCGTATCGAAGAGGAATTAAATAAGCTATGTCACACAATCATTCTCACGGCCACGGCCATTCCCATTCCCATTCAATGCCCGAATCAGGGAAGCGGCTCGCTATTGTCGTTGTGCTAAATTTTATCATCACCATTACAGAAATTATCGGTGGCTTAATGTCTGGCAGTCTGTCGCTATTATCCGACGCATTACATAATTTTAGTGATGGTATTGCTGTGATTATTGCCTGGATTGCCATTAAACTACGCACCCTGCCTCGTAATGACCGTTATACTTTTGGTTTAAAGCGTGCAGAAGTATTGGCTGCGGTGATTAATGCAGGCACACTGATTGCCATTAGTATTTACCTGTTTTTTGAAGCATGGAAACACACTCTGCACCCGGAACCGGTAGCCGGCAACATTATGACACTGGTGGCAACCATTGGTCTGCTTGCGAACATTATCGGCACCTGGTTATTGCATCGTGGTGCAAAACACAGCATGAATCTGCGGGCCGTGTATTTACATCTTTTTTCAGATGCTATTTCCAGTGTTGGTGTCATTCTGGGTGGCCTCGCAATTATGGTCTTCCATATTTACTGGATTGACCCTTTACTCACCGTGTTAATCGGGCTTTATGTGCTAAAAGAAAGCCTATCCATACTCTGGCGGACACTAAACATTTTTATGCTGGCAGTACCATCCGACCTGGATACAAATGAAATCAGGCAGGTCATCCACCAATATCCCGGTATTGCTAATGTGCATCATATTCATCTATGGCCACTTTCTGAAACAGATATTCATTTTGAAGGCCATATTACCGTTAATGACCAGCCACTAAGTCAAATTGCAACATTAAGAGAACAACTTGAAGATCTCCTGCATAATAAATTTAAAATTAACCACACCACCTTTCAGTTTGAAGCCACTACAGACCTTTGCAAAACCAGCAAGCTACCATAAAAAAATGCGCTTTGAAAAAACCGCCCGAACATTAATCTAAAGGGACTAAAAAGATGGATAAAAAGGCGACCTATTGTTCAAGACCATTAGCCGCAGGGATGCGGGTGTTGAGCTTAGATGGAAGTATTTACCGCGTGTCTTGAACAATAGTCGCCTTTTTGTCTGTTTCAGTAATAAATCAACGTTAAATACTGATGTCAGGCGACATGTCATTGTATAATCGCGCCATATTTAAACCACAGAAGCTAATCATACGAGAACCACCATGCCCTTAATCCGCCCTTTTGCCGGTCTGCGCCCTGTTCCTGAACGGGCTAAAGAAGTTGTCGCCCCGCCTTATGATGTACTAAATTCTGCTGAAGCACGCGAGCGTGTTAAAGGTCGCCCGTGGAGCTTTCTACATATTTCCAAAGCCGAAATCGACCTGCCGGAAGCAACCAGCCCGTACGCTCCCGCAGTGTATGAAAAATCGGCAGAGAATTTGCGTAAAATGCGCGATGCAGGCATTTTGATGCGTGAAAATAAGGACTGTTATTACGTTTACCGTTTAATTATGAATGGGCATTCACAAACCGGACTGGTTGCCACCGCCTCGGTTGTCGATTACAACAGTAACCGAATTCGCAAACATGAGTTTACCCGTCCGGCAAAAGAAGATGACCGAGTTCGCCAAATTGAAGCGTTAAATGCACAGACCGGCCCAGTACTGCTCGCCTACAAATCACAGGCAGATATAGATGCCATACTGGAGCAAACCACTACCACAGAACCGTTGGTGGACGTTACTGCCGACGATGAGGTGCAACATACCTTCTGGAAAATTGATGACGAGGAGACCATTAATAAAATCACCAGCGGATTTGATAAAATGGCGGCGATTTATATTGCTGATGGCCATCATCGTTCGGCTTCTGCCTCGCGCATTGCCAAAACGAAAGGCGGTGATGGTAACCAGAATAGCGATTATTTTCTCGCCGTCATTTATCCACACAACCAGATGAATATCCTGGATTATAATCGGGTTATCACTGATCTGAATGGTTTGACCAAGGCAGATATGCTGACAAAGGTGAAGCTAGCATTTAATATTCAGGCTGAATCTGCTGAAGTACATCCAGCCAAAACCACCGAGTTTGGTATGTACCTGGATGGACAATGGTATCGTCTGAATCTTCACCCCGAACTGATTCCTGCTGATCCAGTAGAATCACTGGATGTGAGCTTGCTGGCAAATAACCTGATTGAACCTGTATTAGGTATTTCTGATCCACGCACCGATAATCGAATTGATTTTATTGGTGGTATTCGAGGCCTGGGTGAACTGGAAAAACGGGTTAACAGCGGTGAAATGGCGATTGCATTTTCACTGTTCCCAACCAGCATGGAAGCATTAATGGCCGTTGCCGATGCGGGTGAAGTGATGCCACCAAAGTCCACCTGGTTTGAACCAAAACTGGCTGATGGGCTGGTATCACATGTACTGGATTAATTAAAAAGCGGAAATATCCTGTGTACGATTTACTCCACCAACGCCTGACTCATCTTACCGAGTCGGGGAAACAGGAAACTCTGGCCGGTTCAAAGATAGGTCTGGAGAAAGAGAGCCTGCGAGTTTCACCTGAAGGTAGCATTTCACAGCATCCCTCGCCAGAGGCATGGGGTTCCATGCTCACCAACCCCATGATCACCACTGATTTTTCTGAAGCGCTGGCAGAATTAATTACCCCGCCCTGCGATTCAATCAATGCAGTTATTCAATCACTGGATGATATTCAGCATTTTATCTACCGTCACCTTGATAATGAAATTTTGTGGGCGACCAGCATGCCCTGCGTGGTTGCTGGTGAAACCAGTATTCCACTGGCACAGTATGGAAGTTCTAATGCCGCACAGATGAAAACAGCCTATCGGCGAGGGCTTGGTCTACGCTATGGTCGCGCCATGCAGGTAATTGCCGGCGTACATTTTAATTACTCCTTTTCCACACCATTTTGGTCCAGTTTCCAACAACGGGAGAAAGACACCCACTCTTTACAGGATTTTATCTCTGAACGCTCAATGGGGCTGGTAAGAAACCTGTTACGTTATGGCTGGTTGGTCCCCTATCTATTTGGTGCCTCACCCGCAGTATGCAAATCTTTTCTTAATGGTAAAAAAACGCAGCTTAAGGAATTTAATGTCAACACGTATTTTGAACCTTATGCCACCTCATTGCGGCTTGGCAATATTGGTTATCAAAATAATAAAGAGGATCTTGCTGGAATTAAAGCCTGTTACGATTCTGTTGCCAGCTATGCAGAAAGTTTGCAGTGCGCTATCAATACACCCTACTCTGGTTATAAAAAAATTGGTGTCAAAGTTAATGGAGAGTACCACCAGTTAAACGCCAATATTCTGCAAATTGAAAATGAATATTATAGTACCGTCCGGCCTAAACAACTTTTACAGACCGATGAATCGCCCGCTATTGCGCTAAAAAAACGTGGCATTGCCTATATTGAACTGCGCTCATTGGACGTGAACGTCTTTGATCCGCACGGCATCAATGCTGAACAACTGCACTTTCTTGAAGTATTCATGTTGTTCTGCTTATTACAAAACAGCCCTCAACTCAATAAAAATGCAGTTAATGCCATTGACCATAATTTATTACTGGTTGCACACCAGGGTCGCAAGCCTGATCTGGCACTGCAACGCGATAACGAAACGATCAATCTGCAACAATGGGCAGGGGAGTTGTGTAATGAAATGAAAGCCGTATCCTCGTTACTTGACCAGGCCAATTTCTGCGAAAACTATTTTTCCAGCGTAAAATCGCAAATTGCCAGCGTCTATGACCCAACACTGACACCTTCAGCAAGAATGCTGGCAGAGATGAGAGGCTATGATGAAGGTTTTTACCATTACGCAAAACGAATGTCCCAACACCACTCTACGTATTACAAAAAACAGACCCTTTCTGAAGAAAAAATTAAGCTGTTTGAGCAGCTCGCCAGAAATTCGACAATAAAGCAGCAGCAGATAGAAACCGCAGACACTCTGAATTTTGATGATTACCTGTTGCAATATTATATTCGTTCAAAAGCATGAATTGTTTAAGAACCGGTTATTTACGAACAGTACAGATGAAAAGGATACCCATTATTCGCCTGCTCCGCTTAAAAGAGGTTACCCGACATTGATAAAAACATTACTGACCATATCACTTTTTTTAGTCTCTACTGCAACGTTTAGTAATGAACTTGGCGATGCTGCCACCGCGATGCGGCTAGGTGATTATGCTGAAGCCTATTGCCAGTTAAAACCGTTGGCACAAGCAGGTAATAACGAAGCGCAATACACCATTGGGTGGATGTACCATAATGGATACGGCCTACGGGTGAACGATAATTTAGCGCTTGAGTGGTGGATAAAAGCTTCGGAACAGGGCAATACCGATGCCAGTTTTTCAATCGCTATGCTATACAATCAGGGCGAAGGCCCAATAAGTAAAAATCTCACCAAAGCCGTTGATTATTACCTGCTTGCTACAGCGGATAAGCATAACGAAGCCAATGTTATATTACGTTCGATGTTAATGCGTAATGACAAGGCTATTCAAGGGCGTAAACAACAACTGATTAATCAACATGGCAAACTATTCGGCCCTCAATTACAGATAAGAACTCACCGGGTCAATGTCAGACAAGCACCCTCACTCAAAGGTAGAATTATCACCCGATTAGCAAAAAATCACCGCGTTATTCAGTTACACAAACAGGGTAACTGGAGTCAGGTTGGTATTATTGATAGCCCATCAGACAAACAAACCATCGGCTGGATTTATAGTCGATTACTAAAACCTTATGTAAAAAAAGTGGCTACTGTCACAACATCGCTACCCAGGCCAGCAACAACCGAAGTAAATAAACAACAGAACACCAGTAAAACTGCTACTTATACAGGCTCATCGACACCCGAGAAAGTAGTTAATGAATAGTTTATTAACGAAATATCAGCCTACTGTTAACCACCATTATTTTCTTTCATTTCTAAACAGATATGTTTGGCAATAACCGTAAACAGCTCAGGCAAGTTTTCTTTGACAGCTGGCAGCTAAAAAAAACCGGACAAGCACCTGATGCAATGCAAAAAGTCATCCTGACTATTATTGAATCACATCCCGAATACCATCATCTATTTGAAAATAAAGCGTCATTAGAGAAAGATTTTTCCATCGAAAGTGGTGAAAACAATCCATTTCTCCACATAAGTATGCATATTGCCCTGCATGAACAGCTAAGCATCAATCGACCTGCAGGCATTAATACTCTTTATCAAAAACTCTGCCAGCAACAGGCTAGCGCCCATAAAGCCGAACATAAAATGATGGATTGCCTGGGTAAATCGATCTGGCAGGCACAGCGCAATCAAACGGCACCTGATGAAGATGCATATATACGTTGTCTACAGACATTAATCCATAAAAAATGACCCTGCTAATCACTAAATCTACTCGCTTTTTTATACCTACCAACTGAACTTCCAGATTTTATGCCGGTCTTTACGTACTGTGCGCCTTGTGCACTCAGTCACCCTATCTGGGTGAAAACAAAATATCCTGGAGAAAAACCGATGTCAAAAGTAGCTATAAAAAAATCTCTGTCTATTGCTATGAGTGCAACATTTGTTGCCGCCATAACGGGCACTCCAATAGCTCACGCAGACACGAATCCATTTGGTATACAGAACCTTCATAGCGGTTATATACAACTGGCAGATGCCAAATGTGGTGCAAATAAAATAAAAGAAGGCAAATGTGGTGGCAAATTCATGGTAAAGAAAGTTAAAGCAAAAGAAGAAGGAAAATGCGGCGCAAAAACAATAGGAAAACTGGAGAAAGAAGGCAAACGCGGCGCAAAAAAAATAGAAGAACTGGAGAAGAAAGCAGGGACAGAAGGTAAATGTGGTGGCAGCAGATAGGCGATAGCGCTGTCATCAGGACGACTTCTGAACCAAGATAGGCGCTAACAACTCAAATTTTTCCATTAACGTTATACCCGCTAATCGTTGCCTCAATATTCAGGGTTACAGATAGCGTCGAGCAACCAACTCGCACGGCAAAAGTGGCACAAAAGAAGGATTTGCGTCAGCTATAACCACTGACGCTCACCCTGTATGCATCTTTGAAAATAAACTGTCTGTCAAATCAGGCCCGTCCATAACCGTATAGTGTTAGCTGCCCATTAGCCCTATTTGACAACCCCCGGAGTTTTGACTGTAACGCCATCCATCCCAATAAAAAAACATCCACAGAGCCTGCAATAGTTTAAAAATCGAGCTTAACCTGAAAAAACGATTACAATTAGTGGAGTAACTACATTAAGTAATGCTGTAATTTCGGCATAACACAATAAAAATTAAAAATAATTTACCGCAGGGGACGCTGTATGTTCACCACTGAATCGTTTGGCCTGGAAGTGCTGGGCTGGATGGCGATAACTTTTATTATTGCTATCGGACTATTACTGATATTCCTTGTTGGTGTCTACATCGCAGATGTTACCCAAACAAAACAGGCGATACGACGAAACTACCCGATTATTGGTCACTTCCGATATTATTTCGAACACCTTGGTACTTTCTTCCGGCAATATTTTTTCACTATGGATAGAGAAGAAATGCCTTTCAATCGCGCACAGCGTTCCTGGGTTTATCGTGCAGCAAAAAATATTCAGAATACGATTGCCTTTGGCTCTACTCGTGATTTACGCCCGGCTGGTAGCGTTTTATTTGTTAATACCGCTTTCCCCACACTCGGTAGAGACGCTGTTAACTCACAACCTGTTGTTATTGGTGAAAACTCTGCACGCACCCCATTTACAGCCCGATCTTTTTTCAATATTTCAGGTATGAGCTTTGGTGCCATCTCCAAACCTGCAATACAGGCGTTATCATACGGTGCAAAAAAAGCTGATGCATGGATAAATACGGGTGAAGGTGGACTCACGCCATACCATCTTGAGGGTAATGCCGACATTGTTTTCCAGATTGGAACCGCAAAATATGGAGTGCGCGATAAAAATGGCAAGCTCTCAGATGAAAAGCTCCGTGAAATAGCCGCCCACGAAAATGTTCGAATGTTTGAGATAAAAATGTCTCAGGGCGCGAAACCGGGGAAAGGTGGTATGTTACCGGCGGTAAAAGTCAGTGCAGAAATTGCGAAAATCCGAGGCATAACGGCAGGTGAAGATTCTATTAGCCCAAACCGACACCCTGAGATTGAAAATAATGACAACCTCATCGAGATGATCAATCACATACGTGATGTCACCGGAAAGCCTGTCGGTTTTAAAGCCGTGCTGGGCGATACAATCTGGTTACGCGAATTTCTACAAACAGTCAAGCAGCATGGTAAAGAATATGCACCCGACTTTATTACTATTGATAGCGCAGATGGAGGCTCAGGCGCTGCACCAATGAGCTTAATGGATTATGTCGGTCTGCCAATTCAAGAAAGTCTGCCACTGGCTATCGATGCATTATTTGAAACCGGGTTACGTGATCGAGTTAAAATTATTGCCTCAGGTAAATTAATTAACCCGTCAGAGGTTGCCTGGGCTATGTGCGTCGGTGCGGATTTTATTACCTCAGCGCGCGGTTTTATGATGTCGCTGGGCTGCATACAGGCATTACAATGCCATCAAAACACCTGTCCAACTGGCATCACCACACACGATAGAAAGCTGCAACATGGGTTGGTAGCAGAACAGAAATCTTCACGCGTCTGTAACTATATCCAGAATATACGCTATGAAGTTGGTGTCATCGCACACTCCTGTGGGGTAGCCACTGCGCGCGAACTGGGTCGAAGCCATGCCAGAATTGTTCAGCCAAGCGGTAAATCTGTCAGCCTAAAAGACTTATATCCACAGCCTCAGGAAGAAATGCCATAAACACCTGGCCACGCGCAGCACAAAAATTGAACTTAAAAACGGACTAACAGTCTCTGTCCATCAGGACAGCTGATAAATAGATTATGAATAAAATGGATTAAGAGCCAGGTATTTTAAGCGCAACATATTACTGAAACGAATAAAAAGGATACCCATTCACAGCTCATGTAGAAGCTCAAAGGGCATTAAACGTATGTTAACCACAACACTAAAACCGTGATAAAAGAACATAATTATCCCGTAACGGGCGCAGGTCTGGGACTGCGACGTGAAATACTTGATGATCTACTGAAACATCCTCTGCAACCAGTAGACTTTATGGAAGTTGCTCCAGAGAACTGGATAAATGTTGGCGGTAGCTTCGGTAAAAAATTTCGCCAGTTTACTGAAAAATATGACTTTGTATGTCACGGCCTTTCCCTGTCTATCGGTAGCCCGACACCGCTGGATAAAAGCTTTGTCAAGGCTATTGGAAAATTTCTTAGCACTCACAATATCAAACATTATTCTGAGCATTTAACCTACTGCTCAGACAACGGCCACCTATACGACCTTTTACCCATGCCTTTCACTGAGGAAGCGGTACATTATGTTGCTGAACGTATCCGTTGTGTGCAGGATATTCTGCAACAGGAAATTTCTATGGAAAATGCTTCCTACTACACCCCTGCACCGGGCAAAGAAATGGAAGAAATCGAGTTTATTAATGCGGTACTGGAAGAAGCTAACTGTGGCCTGCTACTGGATGTAAATAATATTTATGTTAATGCCATCAACCATTGTTACGATCCAGTTGAATTTTTAAAACAGCTTCCCGCTGCTCGTATTCGTTATGCACATATCGCCGGTCACTACAATGAGGCTGAGGACTTAATTATTGATACTCACGGTGCTGACATTATTGATCCAGTGTGGGATATTCTCGATAAGGCCTATGAATATTTCGGTGTCTTTCCAACACTACTGGAACGTGACTTTAATATCCCCAGCGTGCCAGAACTGCTGACAGAGGTCGCACAGATTAAGCAGACACAAGCTAAATGGTCGTTCATAAACACTCAACTCAATAAGATTAATGCAGTGAAAGCACATGTCTGAAGCGGTGTTTAAACAACATCAGCACGCCTTTACAGCGCATCTCCGCGACCCGGAGAAAAATGCACTCCCTGCAGGCATTGAAGATCGGCGCATGGCTGTTTACCGCGAATTACTTTATAACAATATAGAAAATTTTATTGCTAATGGTTTTCCTGTTATACGAAAAATATATAATGAGAAAAACTGGCATAAAATGGTACGCGATTTTTTCGCCAACCACCGCTCTCATACTCCCTACTTTCTGAAAATCTCGGAAGAATTTATCCAATATCTAGAAAAAGAGCGCACACCACAAGCCGAGGATCCCGCCGGATTGCTGGAACTGGCACATTACGAGTGGATTGAAATAGCATTGCATATCTCCACTGAAACCATTGACATGACCAATGTCAATGCCAACGGTGATTTACTGAAAAACCCACCTGTATTCTCACCACTGGCGTGGTCACTGGCTTATCAGTTTCCAGTTCACCTGATGGGACCGGATTACTTGCCCAAAGTACCTCCAGAACAGGCCAGCCATCTGGTCGTCTACCGCAACAATAACGATCAGGTTAAATTTCTTAACATAACGCCTGCAACCGCACGTTTAATTAATCTATTTGAAGGAAATGCAATGAAAGGTAAAGCGATAACTGGAGAGCAGGCAATCGATATTATCATCCATGAAATCAAGCATCCTGATGCTAACGTGGTAAAACAGGGCGGCAAAACCACGCTTGAACAGTTACGCCAGTATGGTATAATTCTTGGAACAAGCGATTGTTTTACAATGAAACCGGTTTCATTGTAACGGGTGGATACCACCTCGCTGCCAAAAAACTAAACCAGAATGAAAATCTTATTCACATTCAACCTGTTCCTGTTAAGCCTTGCCCTGATTAACACCGCTGGCTGCAGCACTAGCAACTGGTATGCGGGTATGCAGGCATCCCACGAAAGCGCCTGTCTGAAATTACCCATAGCGGAATACCAGGACTGCATGCAGCGATCAAAAAAAAGTTATAACACTTACGATAAAGAACGCCAGCAGCTAAAAAACAGCCCTCTCAGTGAAGCCGACCAGCCCATAGGAGTGGTCAAAAATAGTTTAGTTCGCCCCGACAACTCGGACTAATAGAAAATTAGAAACGAAGATTAGAAGCGAGAATTAGCCGCATTACTGGAATATTCCCTGCCACCAGCGCTGGCGATTTTTCGGTGGATAAAGTGCAGCTTCCAGCTCGACTGGTTGAATCCGGGAAAGTATCCAGCCCGGTAAAGGTGGCTTTTCACTAAAACCACAGGAAACGCCCAGATTATTCGGATCAAAAATCTTAATAAATTCAGCATGCTGATGATTATCAATATACACAATACCGCAATAATCTTCGTCATGTTCTTTATGCAACAAGGTGTCCACTTCATCAATAAACTTTAATAACTGCCGCTTTGAGGCAGTGACCTGTGGTGGATGCTCGCCAACCGCATAAATATACCAGCCATCATCCGCCTGCCCACGGAATAAATTCCAGAATTTATCCAGTTGAGGCCAACGCATTACTGAGGTAAATTTACCTTTATAGGCAGTTAAATAGTTACCTTCTATCGATATATCCAAAATTATCACCTCCGGTATTTTTCAAGCGACGGTTTTATCTATTACCGTATGTTGCTGGCTGCTTTTAGTCTCTAAATCTTACTGTTTACCCATTCTTTAAGTCCCTGCAAACTGCGCTGCAAAAAGACTGCATCCTTAAATGCACAGGCCATAACGGTTATCCCCTGCATACGCGCTAATAAATCCATCGCCAGTTCATTTGCCTTATCCGCGCCAGAAGCACTAAACTGCCTCGCAGCCCAGTCATACAAAACCTCAAATACAATTCGGGATTTACCCTGCAAAGAAGCATTATCTTTCGCCAACTCAGAACTTAGCGAACCGATCGGGCAACCCGACTCAATCACGCCATCCTGATTGGTATCCAGCATACCAACAAGCATTAATAACGACTCTCGCGGGCTAGTGCTGCTGGCCTCAAAATTTTGTAGCATAGCAGTAAAATCCGCGCTACGCGCCTGTACCACAGCCTCCAGAATATCGTCTTTAGTTTTAAAGTAATAATAAAAATTACCTCGTGGTATATCAGTCGCTTCAGATATATCCTGAAACGAGGTCTGGTTGTAACCGCGTTTATAGAACAGATCATCCGCTGCTGTTACAATACGTTGACGATTCCCCTCACCTTTTGTACCCATAGTTTCACTCTTTGGCCGCATAACCAACCGGATTACTCATTGCAACAAAACACCGCACTCTCATACCGCTAATACAAGAATTTATCAGACGGTCGTATTACTATCATAAACACTGTAACATTAGCACCAGGTAAATAACAATAAATTTCTTCATCCAGATATAATAATCAACATGAACGCTTTAGCCATTAAAAACCTGCAAAAAACCTATAGAAATGGTGTAACGGCACTGAAAGGGGTCAATCTTTCAGTAAAAAAAGGGGATTTCTTCGCTTTATTAGGCCCCAATGGTGCAGGTAAATCGACCGTTATTGGTATTATTTCGTCACTGATTAACAAAACATCCGGGGAAATTGAAGTATTCGGGCAGAACATGGATCAGCAGAGCGCTACTACACGTATGCATATTGGCCTGGTACCACAGGAGTTTAACTTTAATATTTTTGAGCCAATTGAGGAAATTCTTATTAACCAGGCAGGTTATTACGGTATTGATCGGATAACAGCCCGGCAGCGAGCCAAAACCTACCTGACACAACTGGACCTATGGGACAAACGTGCCCACATGGCAAAAGAATTATCCAGCGGCATGAAACGTCGGCTAATGATTGCGCGTGCGCTGATGCACCAGCCAGAGTTGCTGATACTGGATGAACCAACAGCTGGAGTCGATATAGAAATTCGTCACAGCATGTGGACGTTTTTAAAACAGATTAATCAGCAAGGTACGACAATTATCCTCACCACACACTACCTGGAAGAGGCAGAAAGTCTGTGCAATACCATCGCTATTATTGATCACGGTGTTACCATTGAGCAGACCAGTATGCGCAAACTGTTGGACAGACTCCACCAGGAAACATTTGTCCTCTATCTTAAGAATGAAATTACATCATTACCACACTGTGGCGACTTTACCGTTCGTTATGTGGACAAAACCACACTGGAGATTGATGTACTTGATACGCAGCTACTAAGCGACGTTTTTAACCTGTTAAAGCAATGCGGCATTGACGTGCATGGGATGAAAAATAAAACTAACCGGCTCGAACAATTATTTGTTTCTATGATTAAAACCAAAAGCAATATGCAGCCTCAAACAGTTACCCAATCATGAATTTTTCTCAAAAATGGGTCGCACTGCAAACCATCATTATAAAAGAATTTTTACGCTTTATCCGCATCTGGATACAAACCATATTGCCTCCTGCAATAACTGTTAGCCTGTATTTTATTATCTTCGGCCGACTCATTGGTTCCCAGATCGCGGACATTGATGGTTACAGCTATATGAATTACATTGTACCCGGATTAATATTAATGTCGGTTATTACCAATGCCTACTCCAATGTTGTTTCCTCGTTTTTCAGTGCAAAATTTCAGCATAGTATCGAAGAAATGCTGGTCTCACCCTTATCAAATAACATTATTCTGATCGGTTTTGTTTCCGGTGGGGTTGCACGCGGCATTATCGTTGGTATTATCGTAACCATTGTATCTATGTTTTTTACCGAAATTCAGGTACACAGTTATCTGATTAGTTTTGCCGTGTTCTTCCTAACCTCGGTATTATTTTCACTTGCGGGTTTTATTAATGCTGCGTATGCAAGGAGTTTCGATGACATCACCATTGTCCCTACGTTTGTTTTAACCCCTCTGACCTATCTCGGCGGCGTTTTCTATTCAATAAAAATGCTGCCACAATTCTGGCAGGATGCATCAATGGCTAACCCCATTCTTTATATGATTAATGCTTTTCGATATGGTATTTTAGGTATTAGTGACATCAATGTTTCCGTTGCGTTTACCATCATCATTGCGTTTATTGCGGTGCTATACCTGTTTTCATTGCGACTACTCGCCAGGGGGACAGGCTTAAAACCTTAACGGCAGGTTGAAAAAGAATAACTGAATAAGAATAACTGGATTACAGCCAGGCAGGGAGCAAACTTAGCGACTGTGTTACGATAATTTATTGTTTAACAACAAAATCAAGTCTGTCGTAATGCGATAATATTATTTTTCAAAAGTTCATAACCGCCAAATATCAGCGCAACAAACCCCAGATTACCCATCAGTGAATTCTGAAAGAAAGGGATGCCCGCGACATAGGCCTGTATTAAACCTTCAGTCGTGCTGGCGTATATACCTGAAGTAAGCCAGGCACCAAAATTAGTAATCAGGAAAAAAGCAACCGATGCAACCATAGTTGCAAGCGCAGTATTGGTAATCGTGACACGATGGCTCAACCACATGCCAATTACAACAGTAAGACCAAATCCGCCATAGACGAATAACATCGTATTATGCAACCCGAGTATCAGGTCACTGAATAACAAGGCGAGGAAAGGAACAATGAAGGCCAGACGTTTATCTGCAAAGTAGACACCGCCAAAAAGCGCCATCGCTGCTACAGGCGATACATTCGGCAAATGCGGTAGCAATCGAAAAACAGCTAAAGAAAATATAATTATAACCAGTGTCATTACTTTAGTTTTCATCTGTATTAACCTCTGGCCACCATATCTGTTTTAATATTAAATTTATTAATTTAGCTTTTGAATAGTAATCGTTCTATTCTATCACAGCTATCTGTTTTAACCCGAATTAAAAAGTATGGCTAATATCCATTGCTTTCCAGATTATATATCATCCATCCTGTTAGTATCTCTGCGTCAAACAACAAAATAAAAGGAGAATAAATGATGACTGAACATTTTAAATTACTGGTTCCCGGTGCCGCTGCCATAGGTGAAATTAATGTGACTGCCCCTTTCGATGACAGTCACATTGCTACCGTCGAAATCGGTGATAAAACCGCAGTGAATATTGCACTTAATACCGCTCATAGTCTTTTCCGTGACCGCTCGAAATGGCTGGACGCTGAAACCCGTATCGACATATTAAATAAAACGGCCATGATCATGCAGTCACGTTTCGAAATGCTGGCTCTTGAAGCAGCACGCGAAGGCGGTAAACCTCTAATTGATTCCCGTGTAGAAGTGACTCGCGCCATTGATGGCATACGCAACTGCATCGAAGTATTACGGACGATACATGGTGAAGAAGTTCCAATGAGTAAAAATGCTGCGTCAATGAACCGGCTGGCATTTACCACACATGAGCCTATTGGCGTTGTCGTCGCCGTCAGTGCATTTAACCACCCACTTAATCTTGCCGTGCATCAGATTGGGCCAGCAGTTGCTTCGGGTTGTCCGGTTATTATTAAACCTGCTGAAGATACACCTTTGTCATGTTTTCGACTAATCCAGATTTTTCGTGAAGCGGGTCTACCAGAAGCATGGTGTCAGGGCATTATCACCTCAGATCATGAAACTGCCACAGCCCTGGTTACCGATAAGCGAGTCGCTTTTTTCAGCTTTATTGGCAGCGCCAATGTAGGCTGGATGTTACGCTCCAAACTCGCAGCCGGTACGCGTTGCGCACTTGAACATGGTGGTGTTGCCCCAGTGATTGTCGCTGAAGATGCCAATATGGACGAGACTGTGCCACTGCTGACCAAAGCAGGTTTCTATCACGCCGGACAGGTCTGTGTATCGGTTCAACGTATTTATGCACATAAATCTATCGCGCGTAAACTTGCCGAACATATCGCCACAGCAGTAAAACAAATGAAAATTGGCGACCCAACAAAAGAAGATACCGACATTGGGCCTTTAATTCGCCATGCTGAAACAGATCGTGTTCATGCGTGGGTAGAGGATGCAATTGACAAGGGCGCTGAATGTATAACCGGAGGCAATAAAATTTCAGCCAGCTGTTATGAAGCAACGGTTTTATTTAATCCTTCAGCAGATGCCATCATTACCAGTAATGAGATTTTTGGCCCAGTCGTTTGCATTTATACCTATACCGATATAGCAGAGGCTATAACTTGCGCCAACAGTCTTGATGTCGCATTCCAGGCAGCAGTCTTCTCGAAAAACATTGACACCTGCATGTATGCTTTCAAACAACTGGATGCATCCGCCGTAATGGTCAATGACCACACCGCTTTTCGTGTCGACTGGATGCCATTTGCGGGTCTGAAACATTCTGGTTTTGGTATCGGCGGCATACCACACACGTTTAGAGACATGCAGGTAGAGAAAATGATGGTGATACGTTCGACTGCACTATAGAGTCGGCATTATAGCGATAATGCCCCCACCAGGAGCAGGTCGGACAATACCCAGGCCTGGCTGCTAGCTCTGTGCCTTTACATCAGAGGGAGCGCTAATGTACATCGCGCCAGTAAGCACGTTTTAAAAGATACGCAAGCAGTGTAAAAATTAACAGGAACCCAATAACATAAGGGCTGATCTGTCTACGAATGATAATCGAAGGGTCACTGGTATATCGCATCCATGCTATAAGGTTAGTTATTACTTCATCATATTTCTGATGACTATGACTGGCCTTTTTAAGTACACGTCCCTTGCTGTCAACTACACCGCTATATGAAAACAGCACATTTGGCATCGCGACACCTGGAAAAACATGGTTATTCCATCCGGTTGATTTACTGGGATCCCAATAAAAACTTCTTAGATAGTTGTAGATCCAGTCCACACCTCGGTAACGCGCAACCAGTGTTAAATCGGGTGGTGTAACACCAAGCCATCTGGCAGCAAGCTTTGGGGGCATAACCGTTGTCATACCACGTAAATATTTAGCCCCCGACGGGAGCATAAAGTTACGCTTAATGAATTCTTTATTTAGCCCGAGGTCTACCGCCAGACGGTTGTAACGAATATACTTCATACTGTGACATGCCAGGCAGTTCTGGGCAAAAAATATGCCTCCACGAATAATGGTTTCTTTATCGAACTTGTACTTCGCAGTCGGCAACGCAACTTCATCGGCATACGCGGTTCCAACAAGGGTGGTAAAAACAACCATAACCACCACTCCAATACTTAATATTATCCTCATGATTTCACCCTGTCTGGTACTGGTCGAACCGGTTCAAGTTGGCTAACAACGGGTAGCAATATAAAAAAGCCGATATACACCCCCAGCGCAATGCGTGCAGGCGGCAGCAGTGCCGGGTTGGCTGGTTGCATCCCAATCCAGCCCAATACCAATAATGCAATAGCCAGTACAATCAACATACCAAAATAAACGGGGCGATAGCGTACTGATTTAGCTGGACAACGGTCTAACCAGGGGAGAAAAAATGGAAATACTATGGCTAAGCCCAGCATAAGGATACCGAGCCCTTTATCGGGTATTGAACGCAGTATTGCGTAATACGGAGAGAGATACCATGCCGGTGTAACATCGGCGGGTGTCTGTAACGGGTTGGCCGGAATGTAATTATCGTACTCAATAATCAGACCATGCAAGGTCGGTGCAAACAGGATAATCATCGCAAACAGAGTCAGAAACACGCCGACACCATAGAGATCTTTCACCGTATAATAAGGGTGGAAAGGGATGCCATCCAGAGGAATGCCTTTCGCATCGAGTTTTTTCGAAATTTCTATACCATCAGGATTATTGGACCCTACTTTATGTAGTGCCACCAGATGTAAAACGACAAGCACAATCAGTAGCAGCGGAATAAGGACAACATGAAAGGCCATAAAACGCGTGAGTGTTGCCCCGCCTAAACCAGGCCCACCGCGGACAATCGAAACCAGCCAGTCACCGATAACGGGGATGGCACCAATAATAGAGGTAATGACTTCCCCACCCCAGTAGGACATGTTCCCAAACGGCAGTACATAACCAAAATACGCCTCTGCCATAAGCACGATATAAATAACCCAACCGATAATCCACAGCAATTCACGCGGTTTACGAGAAGAGCCATAAAGAAATGCTCGAGATATGTGTAAGTAAATCACCAGAAAAAACATCGAAGCACCGGTGGTATGAATATAGCGAATTAACCATCCCCATTTTACGTCAAACATGATACCCTGCACCGAATCAAAGGCCCGATTCGCATCACTATGATAGTGTGTCAGCAGGAAAATTCCTGAAAAAATCTGTGAGATAAGAACCAGAAGTGCCAGTGAACCAAAAAAATACCAGAAATTAAAGTTCTTAGGCGCATAGTATTCGGTTACTGAGGCTTTCAAAAAACTGCTTACGGGTAACCTTTCGTTAATCCACGTCCAGAAACTATGGTTTTTACTCATCGTCTACTCCTGATTTACCATTGCAAGGATATTTTTAACATAGCTTGGATTTCTTTTCGAGGCCGGTAATCTGCACCGATTTCCCATCATCAGTGAACATATATTGGGGAATGACCATATTTGCAGGTGCCGGCGAACCAAACATTACCCTGCCGGATAAATCATACAGTGAGCCATGGCAGGCACAATGGAAGCCGCCCAACCAGGTAGGGCTCACCGTCCCCTTTCTCGGTTTATAAGCAGGAGAACAGCACAGGTGAGTACAAACCTGCATCATAATCAACCATTCCGGCTTCCGTGAACGATAAATATTTTGTGCATAAGGAGGTTGCTGAGGAACCTTATTATCTGGATCTTTCAGCTGAGAATTCATCTGGCTTAATGTCGCCAGCATTTCTGGTGTTCGATTGGCAATAAGAAGCGGTTTTTGCTGCCAGCTTGTTGTGAGATGCCCGCCCGGCGGTATCCCTGATATATCAACCGTGATGACCGAAGCTGCCGCAGCGGCTGCATCGGGCTCCAGACTTTTAATAAATGGCACCGCTAACACCCCAACACCGGCAGTACCAACAGCAGCCGTTGCTGCGCTCAGAAAACGTCGCTTTGAGCGTTCTTTCTGGCTCAGAACCTGATGTTCTACATCGCTTTTATTCTTATCCTTTTTTTTGTTCATAAATTTCTGGCCTTTTAGTTTCAAAACTCTGGCGGAAGTTTTAATTTATTCAGGCGCTGCATTGAGTCCTTAACATACAGCCAGCAATCAAATTATCATCAAAACTTGAACACATATCTATCCTACACGTCTATCTCACACGATTTTTAAGCGTAATATTTGCACGAGAAGGATTAAGGTAACGAACCCAGGTAGGCTGCAACCGCCTTAATTTGCTGCGCAGTCAGTTTGCCTGCGATATCACGCATCATTGCGTGTAAATCATTACTTCGCTTCTTGCTACGAAACGCCAGCAGTTGACTCTCGACATAAGGCGGATTTTGCCCGGCCAGGCGTGGATAGAGCGGTGGCAAGCCAATGGCTGCAGGGCCGTGACAGGCAGCGCAGGCCGGAACACCCCGGGCGATCACACCACCCCGAAAGATTTTTTCACCTTGAGCCACCAACGGTATATTCGGTCGGGCTTTATTGATATTGGTTTGTTGCGAAAAGTATTGCGCCAGCTGTTGAATTTGTGTATTAGAAAGTGCTTTCGCTATACCGGACATGACTGGACTGGTACGTACGCCATCAGTAAAGTCATGCAATTGTTTTGTTATATAAGCGGGTGTCTGAGCGGCCAACTTTGGATAGATCGGCGCAACACTATTACCATTAATGCCATGACATGCGCCGCAATTTTGCTTAACAATTTTCTGCACTGCATTATGCGCACCCATGGCTAAAGGTGAGGCCACACCTAGACTAATAAGAACCATGACGCCGTTGCGTAGAAAACCACTCAGCCACTTCATAATATTTACTAAATTCATAATACAACTCGGTATTAATTTAGGTTCCGCATGTACCACGAAGACACGAATTTTCTCTGACAAAATTTAAGCAGCCAGGAAAAAACTTGTCTTGTGCGTCCCTGTTACAGACAAGCCTAACATAATATATACTCTATGATGGGCTTGGGTAAAAAGATTTATACCCGCGCCATTATCGACAAATAAAAAACATCAACTACAATAACATCCAAATTCATGCTGCCTTAAAAAACAGACTAACCAGATAGATGAAAAGGATACCGATAATCATAACTATAAAATTAAGAACTTACAGACAAAAAAATAGTCATTAAAAAACCATTTATACCAACCGGGGTTAGCCAATGAGTGTACGTCAGGGTTTTATTATTTTTTCTATATTGATAGCGGCCATGCTATTGCTGCTTGCTACTAACTGGGCAGGATTCTATTATGGCTTTATTTTTATCGGCCCCATTATCCTGCTGGGGATATATGACTTCATTCAGGTAAAACACACTATTCTTCGTCTTTACCCTGTTATCGGTCATTTCCGTTATCTATTTGAATCCATACGTCCAGAAATACAGCAATATTTTGTTGAATCCAATATCAATGGCCGGCCAATCAATCGTGAGTTTCGTGCACTGGTTTATCAGCGCGCAAAAAATGTTCGCGATACTCGCCCTTTCGGCACTCAGTTTGATGTTTATCGAACAGGTTATGAATGGATGAACCATTCCTTGCTACCCTTCCATATTGAAGACACACACCCGCGCATTAAGTTTGGCGGCTCAGACTGTTTAAAACCCTACAGTGCCTCACCACTGAATATCTCGGCCATGAGCTTTGGCGCTTTAAGCAAACACGCAATTATGGCGTTAAACAAAGGTGCAAAAATTGGTAACTTTGCACACAATACAGGTGAGGGTGGACTAAGCCCTTACCACCTTAAATATGGCGGCGATCTTATCTGGCAAATCGGTACGGGCTATTTTGGTTGCCGAAATCAGGCCGGTAATTTTGATGAAAACCTATTCACCAAAAAGGCGCAGCTTGATGGCGTTAAAATGATCGAGATTAAGCTCTCCCAGGGCGCAAAACCTGGTCATGGCGGAATTTTGCCGGCGGCCAAACTAACCAGAGAGATCGCTGAAATTCGTCATGTACCAATGGGCCATGATGTCATTTCTCCAGCAGCACATTCAGCATTCAACACCCCGAAAGGTTTGCTCAACTTTGTCAGCAAATTAAGAACACTGTCTGGCGGGAAACCCATTGGATTTAAACTCTGCCTGGGTAAAAGAAGTGAATTTCTGGCCATCTGCAAAGCGATGCTGGAAACGGGTATTATGCCAGATTTTATTACTGTCGACGGTGGTGAAGGCGGCACTGGCGCAGCACCTATTGAACTAACTAATTCGGTTGGCACACCATTGCGTGACGCGATTATATTTGTCAACAGCGCCCTGCTCGGTTTTGGCCTGCGCGATAAGATCCGCCTTATTGCTTCAGGCAAAATATTTACTGCCTTTCATATGGCCCGGATGCTGGCATTAGGTGCTGACACGATAAACAGCGCACGCGGAATGATGCTGGCGTTAGGCTGTATTCAGTCACGCATCTGTAACACTGATAAGTGTCCCACGGGTATCGCCACCCAGGATCCAGCACGTTACAAAGCACTAAATATTGATAATAAAGGACAACGTGTGGCTAACTACCACAACTCAACGGTTAAAAATTTAACTGAATTACTTGGAGCCAGTGGCATTAAACGTCTGGAAGAATTAAAACCCATCCATATCAATCGCCGCGTAAATGGTACCACGATAGCAAACTACGCAGAACTTTACCCAGCAATCGGTCATAACTGTTTGCTTTGCGCTGAAAACTTACCCGATAACTGGCAATATGACTGGAAAAATGCCACCGCCGAAAGTTGGTAAAACCATGCTGTGTTATTTAAAAACTTTAAGTCTAGGCCAGCAATTACTCTGGAGTTATTTTATCTGGTACCTGGCCATCACTGTTCTCTATTTTGACGCCAGCCCACACCTTTGGTTTTCCTCACTTGGCATTGCATTAATCGTCGGTGCCGCACTGGTTATCAGTACCACCTGCTGGCCAGTAAGTTTAAAAACGCTGGACCGATGGCAAACCATGCGCCTGTTTCTTATCCCTTTTTGTGTCTCAAGCTATTCATCCCTTATCAAGGGTAAAAAATTTATATTAATATTTCCACCTGATCTAAAAACTAATAGTATTGTGATCACCAGCGTATTATTTTTTCTGGCAGTCGTAGTTTTAATCAAGAAAACATCTAGACTTTCCAACCAGTAACGACTATATCTTCCCCTCTTATCTGATCACTGCTATTTCATTAACGCAATATTTTCTATTATCTACTTTTCCACCACCTGTATTTTTATCATTTTTAGTAGCACGAACTTTTTATTATTTGCAATAACATTGCAGTTACCAAATATTTTTTTCAACTTTGCATGGTAAGCCAGGTGCCGATTACCAATAACCCACAATTCACCTTTATCTTCCAACGCGGCTTTAGCTTCAGAAAACATTTGCCAGGCAACTTTATCATTGACTGCATTATTTTGATGAAAAGGTGGATTACATAAAACCAGTGAAATACTGTTATCAGCAATACCCTGCAAACAATCAGTCTGCAAAAATTCTGCTTCACGTGATTCGCTAAAAACAGATAAAAAATTAGCCATTGATGACTTGATCGCCATATAAGACTCATCAGTAAAAAATAGCTTCGCCTGTGAATTTTTTAGTGCTGCAATTAAACCTGCCACACCATTACCACACCCCAAATCAACAATAGATTTATATTGCTTATCAGCAGGAATATTTTCTAATAAAAGCCGCGTACCGACATCAAGCTTTTCTGTAGAAAACACACCGGCATGATTCATCACCTCTATTTCTACATCATCCAGTTTATAAGGTAATTTATATACACAAGGGTATGCATTATCGGCAACGGTTAAAGCTTCATCGAACTGACTAAAAATTAACCGCGCTTTTTTACGTGCCAGCGATGTTTTCGTCGGTCCAATTATTTTCTCAAACAACTTTAGTGTAGAAACATGGATATGTTTTGACATACCCGCTGCAATAATTTTTGTTGCCGGATTTAGCACTGCACGAATACGCTGCAACTGATCTTCAACCATGGCTAGCGATTTAGGCAATTTAATTAAGATAATATCAATTTTCTTCGCCCGGATATTGTCGGGTAAATCCAGACTATCAACAAAGGTTATTGCCTCATCATCAAGCTGGTTTATTTTCATATTTTCTGCAATAGCCTGCATCGTCAACCAGGAATCCGTCATCACCACTGGGTTAAGACGATGCAAGGGTATCGATAAACCACCAAAACCATCATTGAGAATTAATAGCGAGGCTCCAGTATCAGCTAAGTTATTATCCGCAAGATACTGTAATAAATATTCATCGGCAGCATCCCATGCACGTAATGTTTCTTTTTTTATAACAGGGTATCGTTGTAAACGATAACATCCATAGACCGAGCTTATATGGGTGCCTGTCTGTGTGTTTGATGGTGTATTTATTGTGTTCATAGATAGACCTAGGAAATCTGAGCGTTCCATAACCAGGCAGCACCACGAACACCCGATGAATCGCCGTGATCCGGTGCCAGCAATTGTGTAGTTACCCCAGCAGAGAAAATATACTCACCCCATAATTCAGGAACATTTTTATACAGACGTTTTATGTTACCCATGCCACCACCCAGCACAATCGCATCCGGGTCTAAAATATTGATTATGTATGCCAAGCTTCTAGCTAAACGGCTTTCATAACGCTGCAGTGTTTCGCTGGCATCTTCATCACCAAAACGCGCCTGTTTAACCAGCGTTTCAGGGTCAACAAAGACATTATTGTGTAGCTCATGATCTCGCACCATACCCGGCCCTGATAGCCAGGTTTCAATACAACCATTTTTACCGCAATAACATTCGCCACCAGGTAATTCCACATCCTCCGGCCAGGGCAATGGATTGTGTCCCCATTCACCAGCAATTGCATTAGATCCAGACAATACTTTTTTATCAATAACAATACCTGCACCTGTACCGGTGCCAATAATAACACCAAATACTATAGAACAATTTTTTGCTACGCCATCCGTTGCTTCCGATAAGGCAAAACAGTTTGCATCATTGGCAAGACGAATGTCTCTGTTTAATAAATCCTGTAAATCTTTTTGCACTGGCTGACCATTCATACAGACCGAGTTAGAATTACGCATCAAACCTGTCACTGGCGACAACGCACCCGGCGTACAGATACCAATGCTTCCGCCTTGCTGCGTCTGTGCTTCGATAGTTGAAATCAAATCAACAATACCTCGTAATGTTGCCGAATAATTACCTTGTGGGGTGGCAATTCGTCGGCGATATATTTCATCGCCGGCTTCCGACAGAGCAATGCCTTCAATTTTTGTACCACCTAAATCAATGCCAATTCTTATCATAAAATATCACGACTGCCCCGTTAAGGATCAGCGAAAAATTTAATTACCCTGTTTTAGCCTGTCAGACTGCCAGTAAACTTCTTTCTCACCGGCTGCTTTACTAATCACACGGGCCAGCACAAATAGAAAATCAGACAGGCGATTTAAGTATGCCATCAAGCACTTATTCAACGCTTTCTCTCGGTTAACCCCAACCAGGGTACGTTCCGCACGTCGACAAATGGCTCTTGCAATATGGCAATGTGAGGCGGCCAGTCCACCACCGGGTAGAATAAATTCTTTCAATGGTGGCAACCCGGTGTTTAAATCATCCAGCGACTGTTCCAGCCAGTCAACATGCAATGGCTGAATAAAGCATTCGCCCATTGCCAGTTCAGCGCCAATATTAAATAATTCATTCTGGATAATTGTTACTGGTTGTGCGAGCTGCCCGGAAATATGTGATCGTAATACAGCCAGCTGGCTGTTTAATTCATCCACATCACCCATTGCGTGTAGCAGGGAATCATCTTTTGGTATACGTGAACCATTCGCCAGACCAGTTGTTCCATCATCCCCTGTGCGAGTGTAAATTTTTGTTAACCGATGCCCCATAGTATTGATATTAATTTATTCGCTACAAAAAATACACATAAAAATTCCTCCAAGAAAATGCTAACAGGATGGATGAAACGGATACCTATTACTGAAACAGATAAAAAGAACACCTATTGTTCAAGACACGCTGTCAATACATCCATGCCGGCCCGACACCCGCGTCCCTGCGACTGACGCTCTTGGAGCATCAGTATTCGTTTTAGTAATCACTGTTCGGCAGGGATGATGTGTATAAAAAACAGGGTTAGCAACGGCGGCGAGCAATGCCAACCAGACCCAGTAACCCAGAGCCAAATAACCAGAAAGCCGCTGGCAGGGGTACATCTGGAATCGTGGTTAAGTTATCCATAGCGAAGTAGGCAGGTGTATTCATCCCGAAAGCGCCAACATCTGAAGATGACAGCGAAAACTCCAACGCATTCACTTTACCCAGAGGTGTCAGATCGTCCCAGACCCACTGATGAAGCAGATTTGCATCACGAGCAAGGCTGATATTAACTGCATTTGTTATCTGATTATTACTGTCAAGGCCGCTGACGGTTAAAGTAAGAAAATCTCCCAGAGCAAATTTTTTGGCAAAACTGTCACCGTTTAACATCGACAGATAGGCGTAAGTGGTATTAGTAAAATAAGCCCCTGTTACTTTTGTTGAGGTAGCAAAATTAACCCGCGAAAACGATGATGATCCAGGGTTTGAGATGGCATAATTTGTTGAACCATTTACCCCGCCACCGGTAACCGCACTGTACTGATTGATATAACCAGCAGTGGTAGTATCAGTCATATTGGAATAGGTAAACCCACTCCAGCAACAGCCGCCACCATAATTGGTAAAATTATGGATAAAATTCGCCGCCCCACTAATAAAATTAGTTGCTGCCTGTGGTGCGTAATGGGATTCTGTGGAAGGCAGTGATAAATCATCAAATGTTGCCACACTTGCCGACGCTGAAGTAGCGATAAGCCCTGCAACAAGCAATAGTGACATAGATAACTGTTGTTTCATTTCAATCTCCTGTTTTTTCAACTATTTTAAAAAATTTTCTTTTACCAAACCAGCCTAATAAAGACATACCGCTGATAAACAACCATAAACCCGCAGGCAAAGGCACCACCGTCGAACGACTATTCATTACCCCGATTGCATCCAGATCAAAACCGGCACTGCCTGTAGTAGGATACGGATCGTAAATTGGATGCCCATTAGTATCTTTCATAGAACCATTACCCACTACATCAAGCAGACGAACATAAGACACATGATTGATATCCAGCGCCGGGATACCACTTAATAGATTAAGATCAAACGGCGTGCCCCAGCCCTGACGATATTTACCCGCAAGACCACTGATATTTGTCGGATCAATACTGCCGAATGCGCCAACGGCTGAAGGCGTTAAGGAGTATGTCGGGAAAGTAAAAAAATTGCTTCCATCTGAGGATACGGCTACTTTTGCCAGTTCCAGAAAGGTATTGTTAAAACTATTTTCAAACACCGCAAAATCAGCACCTGTACCATTAGCAATCGGGTCGTTAAAAGTTAGCGTTATCTGCCCACCCGTTCCCAGGCTGACAACATCACCGGATGTTCCCTGCGCCTTACCTAAGGCTTTTAATGGTGTCTGCCAGGTTGATGAAACATTCGCACCAGGCAGATAACTTGTATAACCGGTCGCCCAGGAACTAATGATCGGGTTATTCATATTGATTGCCGTTGAACCGGGTTGCCCAACAGCGGGTGCATAAGGTCCGGCAATGGCTGAAGCTGGCGACAATATTAATGCCGTTAGCAGTGTGGGGAATACATATTTTTTCTTCATGATTGTGTTTCCGTTTTAAAAAAGTTAAATTTTTTTCAGCAGGCAACTGCTAAGGCGCCTGCTGTGCCTCTCGTTCTACTATTGTGTAAAAACGATTTTCTCCGGATTCAGTCGAGTCGAAACCACCGCCACCTGATCACAACTGCCTGAGTCAATAATGCGTATTGCCGCATTAGCATTATCTCCAACCCAGACCCGTCCCTGATTATCCGTGGTTATATCACCGATATCACCACCAATAAGTTGCGCTACCCTGGTTTTTAAAATCTTTGAAGTCTTTATATTCATGACATATAAAGTATTATTCTGCCAGCCATCATAACCAACAAAATAAAGGATATTTGGTGAAGCCAATGTCATTTGATAGATTAATCCATAGGGGTGATTATTTTTATCGCCATCATCAAGAATCAGTTTTGAGGTATACGTACTAGCATTAATCGCTTCAATGCCACCCACATATTTAAGTGGTGGTAAGGTACTACCAGAACCCTGAACATAAATTTCATCCGTAGTCGCGTCATACAGAATTTTTGTCGGATTACGTACCTTTAATGGAATGCCTTTCAATGTGTCACCAGGAATTCCTACATTGATTTCCTTATCTGTCTTAATATCAAATACTGCAAGATAAGAAACATTATCCGGCTGCAACATAGGACCTTCCAGACGTTGCAGGGTAATAAATAATTTACCATCAGCAATCACTGCACTATCCATATCAGGAATACCATCGATACCGCCATAAGCAGACAAATTAAGTTCACCCGTTTTAAAGCCTGTTTTTGTCGTTGTTGATGGATTCACTATCCAGGCTTTAGTGGTCCCATAACGTAGCACATAGGCTTTGGTTGCACTGGCAAAAACCATATCGTGCGGATTGCTTAATACAGCACTGCCTGTAGTCGCATTAACAGAATATTGCCAGATTGGTGTTTGTGGTTTATTGATAGAAAATTTGGTAATGTTATTACCCGCAAAGGCACGGCCAATACGATAAAAATATTGACCATAGGCCGCAATACTTATATCACTGTCGGTGGGGTCTAACGCATTTAAGGATGAAAACTGACCCTGACTATTACCAGAAACAATAGCCAGCGCCCCGCTGCTGTAATCCGCAGCGGTCGTGGCAATCACAGCAGTAACGGGTGTAACAGGCTGATTACGGATGCCTGTTGACAAACACAGTGGATCTGAATTGATGCCGGTTGCAGTACTACCCGAAGTATTCACTGGCGCATTTGTTGTCGTTTTTGAACAGGCCACAACTAAAAATAGTAGCAATAATGCAATGATTCTTTTCATTGTATAAGCTAAAAATCTGCCGCTTAAGTCTGGATTGAACAGCTTGTGATTAAAATGTTCTGCTTCAACGCATGAAGCGCAGGTGATAGTAGCGTTATTATGAAATTTCATAACGCGGGAGCAGGATGTTTTAATTGCAAAGTGTCGATTCATGGCTTAAAGCCGCAGTTTTCTAAAATAAATGGTTGTAGGTAAGTGACATATTTAACCCCGGCGTCGGGCGATTACGAAAATATCGAATATTCTCATTCAATAAATTATTCACCTTAAAATCAATACTGGATTTCTGTAAAGAATAACGTAAGCCAAGATTAATCAGGTTCACATTATCGCCCTTCAGCAAATTACTGCGGTCATAAAATAGATTACGTTTAATGTCGACTTCAAAACGGTATAGCCAGTGATTTATCTGATAAGCATAACGCAAGCCCAGACTCTGCTGGTAATAACCTGGCAGGCTTTTTCCCTGAAAACTGGTAATATCAGAATAATTGATGCTATCAAGTAAGGTTAAATTAATGTGCAGCGTATGGTGTTTAGCCGGCATAAGTTTTAATGTGGTTTCAAAACCACGTACCTGTGCGTCAGCAATATTCTCCGACTTGCCCAGGCCCTGACCATTATAAATACGTACAATTAAATTTTGTATACGGTTATAAAACACCCCGCTATAAAACCGCGCATGATGTAACCAGTGATAGGGTTTATACCAGGTATAGGTAAAACCCATATCGGTATTTAATGCCGTTTCCTGCTTTAAGTTTACATTACCCAGCAACAGACCATCACCACCGAACAGTTCAAGAAAGGATGGCACGCGACTGTACTGTCCAATATTTGCGGTCAGATAGGTGTGTTGAGTAAAACGGTATTTAACCCCCAGCTGCGGATTAACCAACTGCCGATTGATATTAAACCCTGGTGTGACATTAGCAAATGCATCAGTAGTTGCGGCAACCGCATCAACAATAAGCTGATAACGTAAAACCAGATTAACAATCAGCTGATTGTTATCAAAATAACGGTTATTTTCTACTGACAGTGCCAGTCGTTTTCGACTGTTGGTATCACTGCTCACCAGCGCCTGTGTACTACTATGGTCATAGGTCTCCAGGCTTAGACTATTGAGTAGTTTCCAGCTTGAGTATTGCTGATTTAACTGTGCATAGATTTGCGTTCCTGCTTTTCTGGTTACACTCACGGTACGCTGATTAATAAAACCCAGTTGTGCTAATGAATCATCAAAAATTTCATTTTTTCTGGAGGCAAACAGTTTGGCATTAAAACTCAGGTTTTTAAGCCAGACGGAACGTGCATTCAACTGCCCCAGTAAATGGTATTGCAATGTATCCAGATAGGTCTGCACATCGGCATTATTGGTTACACTGGGCAGCGCCTTATGTCGGTCAGACAAATCCATGCGTACCTCAGTGTCGTATTTCTGGTTGACCTTATGTTTCCAGTTTGCCAGTAATGCCCGCTGTTTAACACCATCATTCTTGCGTTTTTCAACCCGATCATCATTCGGATTTAACGGTGTTCCGTTGTTATTCACAAACCTGAAGTCATTTTTACTCTGTAGATAACTGGTACTAAAAAGGTAGTCATCTTGCCTTGTTCTCAACTTTGAGGAAGCACCAATCTTATAGGTATGGAAACTGCCAGTACTGATATTAACATTTGAGTTTGCCTGCACCATCGATGACGGTGAAACCGAGGATTGCCGCGTTATGATGTTAATCGCCCCGCCAATGGATGGATTACCCAGTTCAAGCGGGGTAGAACCACGATAAATATCAATGCGTTCAATCGAACTGACCGGAATAAGGCTCAAATCCACCGGACTGCCAGAGGCATCGTTTAATGGCACGCCATCGAGATAAATCATTACTTGCTGTGCACTGGCACCGCGCAACACCACAGTTGACAAACTGCCTGCACCGCCACTTGAACGAACCTGCACCCCCACTTCCTGCTCAAGAATTTCTGGCAGGTTAAGCAGACCGTGACGAAAACGTTGGGCTTTAATGGTTGAGTTTGCTGATGAGGTAGTCCTTTTATTCACCGCACCAACAGCACGGTCGATTCGTCCCTTATCAATTAATACCTTTAATTTTTTATTATTTTGTGATCCCTGCGCACGCGCAGGTGCCACCTGTAGCAGTAACAGAAAAACCGAAAAAAAATAACGCGCTCTTTTATGTTCAGGGTGAATCAAAAAATTTGCCTGGATACTCTAACTCTAATTTAAAAAAGCAGAAAGGAGGCTTGACCAGAAGGATGCACACGGAAGAACAGGCACCACAAAACCAGGTCAGCCGCCCGCCGCGACTACTGTAAACAGCCTCAGGCCGGTCTCCGGACTTATGGTGTGTATCAATATGCTGTTACTTGATTTATCCCCTTCCCGCGAAAAAAACTCTCGCAGTGGGTGGCGTCGCTAATATTCATCAATCAGCTATTCCTGATAAATCTCACCAATCACCGTTGCGGGGGCAGTGCTGGAATTACCGACAACACTCTGCCGGTTTACCAACTTCCCGATTATCCCGCTTTAAAAAAATTTAAAGGCGGGTACCTGAGGTTGAAATTTAAAGAATTGTCAGCATTGTACATTACGAAAGCACAATAAAACACCCTCCCTTTGGGATGAAATGTTTAATGAACTTTCAGGCACATAAACTATCTGTTAGTTACATACAAAAACAGAGATACCCAACACAAATATATTAACTTTGAATAGAAGCACAACATGTCTAGCCTAGAATCGATACTTAGTCTTAAACAACACGTACAAAATCACATTATTGGCCAGGAAGCACTCGTTGACCGTCTACTTATTGCCATGCTGGCAGATGGACATTTACTGGTAGAAGGAGCGCCTGGACTGGCGAAAACCAAAGCCATTAAGGTTCTTAGTGATGGCATTGAAAGCAATTTCCACCGTATTCAATTTACCCCCGACCTGTTACCCGCCGATCTCACCGGCACCGAGGTTTATCGACCCCAGGATGGCTCTTTCAGCTTCCAGCAAGGGCCGTTATTTCATAATCTGGTTCTGGCTGATGAAATTAATCGAGCGCCAGCAAAAGTTCAGTCGGCGCTTCTGGAGGCAATGGCAGAACGCCAGATTACGGTTGGCAAAACCACCTACCCATTACCCCCGCTTTTTATGGTCATGGCAACGCAGAATCCAATTGAACAGGAAGGCACTTACCCTCTGCCTGAGGCACAACTTGACCGCTTTCTCATGCACGTTACCATTGATTATCCAGAGGCTGATGCGGAACGAAAAATTCTTGAACTGGTCAGGCAGGAAGCGATTGAAGGTATTACTGATATTGGCAATCTGGATAATCTTAAAAAGATCAGCCAGCAAGATATATTTGATGCCCGTGACGAAGTGCTGAATCTGCACATGGCCGATAATTTACAGGAATATTTATTACAACTGGTACTGGCAACACGCAAACCGGCTGCTTATGGTGATGATCTTGCCAACTGGTCACTGTATGGAGCCAGCCCACGCGCGACCATTGCAATCGACCGCTGCGCCCGCGCTCATGCCTGGCTCGCTGGCCGGGATTTTGTTGACCCAGGTGATATTCAGGCGATTGCTTTTGATGTGCTACGCCATCGCGTCATTTTAACCTATGAGGCAGAAGCCGATGGTATCACGCCTGATCATTTTATTCAGAAGCTGATTTCACGTATTGCCGTACCTTAAATTAATTAACACATTTCCTATAAAGTTACCCCGATTAGAATTAGACCCATTAAAATATTAGATTTTAGATTGATCAAATGTTAGAGCCATCCGCTGAAAATATTACCTGGATAAGCCCACAATCATTAATCCGATTGCGCGATCAAGCCGGTACACTATCGCTTAATAGTGGCAAAATCCATGCACAACAGGGCGGCGCTTATTTATCTTCTTTTAAGGGTCGCGGCATGGAATTTGATGAGTCACGTCTTTATCTTCCCGGTGACGATATTCGCAACATGGACTGGCGCGTGACTGCACGTACCGGCACGGCACATACCAAAATCTTTCGTGAAGAACGTGAGCGTCCAGTACTCTTATGTCTGGACTTAAATCCATCAATGTTTTTTGCCACCCGCGGCAGTTTTAAAGCGGTTGTTGCCAGCACAGTTGCCACTTTACTTGCATGGAGCGCTACGGAAAACAATGATCGGCTTGGTGGACTTATTTTCTCGGCTGACCAACATATTGAGCTTCGACCACGGCGTGGTAAAACCGCCGTGCTGGATTTTATCGGTAGAAGTTGCAAACATAGTGCCTGGCAACAAACCTTCTCGTCCACACACGCTGCGCGTAATATGGCAACTTCAATCTCGCGTCTGCGTAAAGTTGTCCGCCCCGGCAGTCTCATCTTTATGTTAAGCGACTTTCGTGAAATGGATGAATCCGCCTATTCGCATCTGGCCAATCTATCGCGCCATAACGATGTTATGCTGATCCAGATTTATGATCCCATTGAAACGCACCTCCCCTTATCTGGCCATTATCGAGTAACCAATGGTCAATCAATTCAGCTTATCAATGCATCCAGTAAAGCAACCCGCCAGAGTTACCATGAGCGCTTCGAACAACGCCTGCAAACACTGCAACGCTTCAGCCTGCAACACCGCATTTTTTTGCTCTCAATCTCAACCGAAGGTGATACGCTAGAACAGTTACAGAATGGTCTGGGCATACGTGCAGCTAAAAACAAACCGCTGCGCACAGTAAAAGGTTAAACCATGCCTAATCCCATCTTAACCAGCCCCGCACTACCAACAATGGTAAATAGTCACAATCTGCCACTGCGTGATATTCATCTGCCTACGGCTATATCATGGTGGCCGCCCGCACTGGGATGGTGGTTAGTATTAGCGACTCTCGTTTGCCTTGTAGCCATTTATTTTATGGTAAAAAAAATCCGCCACGCGCGCCGCCTGAAACGTGTCACCAACGAAACGTTTCACACCATTAAGAAACAGTTTCTTCAGACGCACAATAAAATCCGCCTGGCACAACAATTATCCACTTTATTACGCCGCGCCAGCATCAGTTTTTACCCTCGCCAGAACACTGCAGGCCTCACTGGAAAAAACTGGTTAAATTATCTTGACGATACTTCTCTGGCAGCAAAACAACCGGGATTTAATGGCCCGCTTGGTGAGATTTTATTAACCGCACCTTATATGCCAGAACCTGACACAGCTAAAAATAATACCATCGAGTACGATGCCGATACGCTACTAATACTCTGTGAGCAGTGGCTAACAGCGCAACCGTTAAAAAGCAGCCGCCATAGACAAAGCAGGGATAGTGGCAAACAAAAACTTAAGCCTCTCATATCGGAGCGGCAGGCATGATGCAGCTGAATATGGTGCATTTCCTCTGGCCCTGGGTCTTCGTAGCATTCCCTCTGCCCTGGTTATTACGATGGCTGCTGCCACGAGCAAAACAGACCAACGAAGCCGCACTGCATGTCCCCTACCTGGAAGATTTTAAATTAACCACAAACAGCAGCATAAAACCCAGAAATCGGCGTTGGCCATTACTGTTATACGCGCTGGCATGGCTATTTCTGGTCATTGCCGCCGCACGCCCGCAATGGATAGGTGACGCGATAGAACTGCCTGTCAGCGGCCGTGATTTATTAATTGCTGTCGACCTGTCAAAAAGTATGGAACTACCGTTTCGTTATATGAACCGTTCTGTCAGTCGTCTTGCCGCAACCAAAGCGGTAATCAGCCAGTTTATTGAACACCGAGTCGGTGACCGCATCGGCTTGATTCTATTTGGTGACCAGGCCTATGTGCAGGCACCACTTACTTTTGATCGCACAACAGTCAATAAATTCTTACATGAGGCGGTTACCGGACTGGCAGGTAATGCTACAGCTATTGGCGATGCCATTGGACTGGCGGTTAAACGTTTACAGGAAGATAATGCCAACGCAACCAGTAAAGACAGACATAATAAAAAACACCCTTACAATGACCGTGTGCTGATACTCGTCACCGATGGGGTCAATAATGCCGGAGAAATAACACCGCGAAAAGCCGCCGAACTTGCCGCCAGAAAGGGTTTAAAAATCTACACTATTGGTATTGGCAACCGTGGTTCGCGTGAGCTGGATGAAAATACCTTAAGAGCCATTGCAAAAATAACCGGCGGACGCTACTTCCGCGCACGCAATACTGCTGATTTAGAAAGTATTTATCGAATCCTGGATAAAATTGAGCCGGTAGCAAAAGAGAAAAAATCTTATCGCCCAACAAAAGCCCTGTCTTATCTGCCATTAAGTGCCGCACTGTTTATAGCCGCTTTACTTGCCTTGTTATTGAAACTACCTTTATTTTCTACACGATTAAAAGCATGATAAACGAGATCATCCATCATCTACATTTTTTGCGGCCGCAATGGTTTTATGCCTTTATCCCACTGCTGCTGTATCTGATATGGATGATTAAAAAACACGGACAAAACATAAACTGGCAAAAAGTCTGTGATGCTAAACTGCTCCCTTTTATGCTCACAGACAAACAGGGAAAGCGCAGTTTTTTACCCGTCTGGTTAACCTTTATCGCAACCAGTCTATGCATTACTGCACTCGCTGGCCCCGTTTATAAGAAATTACCACAACAGGTTTTTAGACAGCAGTCCGCACTGGTTATTTTGCTGGACTTATCACAGTCGATGAATGCCACTGACATTAAACCTTCACGCATCGAACGCGCAAAGCTCGAATTACTCGATATACTCAAACAACGTCATGGTGGACAGACAGCACTGATTGTTTACGCAGCGAATGCCTTTACCGTCACTCCGCTCACCGATGATAATGGCAACATCGCTAATCTGGTGCCCGTGCTGGTGACCTCGATGATGCCTGCACAGGGAAGTAACCTTTCTGATGCATTGGCAAAAGCACATAATTTATTTGTCCAGGCTGGCGTAACACAGGGTGATGTACTCGTCATTACTGATGGCATCCATAAGCGAGACTTGAGCGCGATAAAAAAAATTAGCGCCCAGGGCTACCGTGTCTCCATCTTTGGTATCGGGACAGAAGCAGGCAGCCCAATACCCCTTGCTAATGGTTTTCTACAAGATGCCAATGGCGCCATTGTCATCCCAAAACTTAATCCAGCTCGGCTACGCATAATGGCACTTGCAGGCGGTGGTGTGTATACATCCATTGCCGCCGACAACAGTGATACCCTGAAACTGACAGCACTCTTTGCTCAGCACGCCAATAATGCTATCAACAATGAGAGATTAGTCACCAATATCCATGCAGACAGTTGGCAGGATGAAGGTATCTGGCTAATTTTACCGCTGTTATTTTTTGCTGCACTCTGGGCACGAAAAGGCTGGCTCGCTTTATTCATTATTTTTATTTTACCTTTTCCTCAATCTGGATTTGCGGCTGAAAAGACAACGCAGGTACCGGCAACCACCATCACACACTTCGCCTCCTCTTTTTCTCTGAAAAATCTCTGGCTAACACCCAACCAGAGGGCCATGCGAGCCTTTAATACCGGTAATACGAATAAAGCCGCAAAAATATTCAGCAACAGACAATGGAAAGCCAGCGCACTTTATCGCAACGGCAACTACGCACAGGCAACAAAACTGTTTGACCAGACATTAATACGCTCAAAACAGGCGAATGATAAAACACCAACTGCGAGCAGTAATGACTATTATAATGCGGGGAATGCACTGGCAAAAACCGGCAAATATAAAGCCTCTATCCACGCCTATAATGAAGCAATTAAATTAAACAAAGCCAATAAAGATGCGGTGTATAACCGAAAACTGGTAAAAAAAGCCCTTAAAAAACAACAGCGGAAAAACAAAAAAAATAAATCCGGTAAGAAACAAAACAAACAAAACAAACAGAGCAAACAAAACAAACAAAACAAACAGAGCAAACAAAATAAAAATAATAAAAATCAACAACAAAACCCCACTAAACAGGGGCAGAAAGCCCCTCCGCATCAGCAGAAAAAACAAAATAGTCAACAGAAACAGCAGTCATCAAAAACTGGGCAACAACAAGGAAAGAAACACAAACAATCAGCTAAAAAATCCCAACAAGCATCTAAACAACAGACAGCACAACAGAAGAAACAGCAACAGCAAGATGCAGCATTAAAACAGGCCGAGGCTAAACAAAAAGGGAAACCACAGAAAAAACAGACACCACAGACGAAAGCAGAAAACCCACGTCAGGCCCCGCTTACAGAAGATCAAAGAGCCACTGAACAATGGCTACGGCGTATACCCGATGACCCCGGTGGCTTACTGCGGCGAAAATTTTTATATCAGTACAGCCAACTACCTAACCAGCACAATAGTATTCAGCCATGGTAACAAGAACATTGACAAACCGAATCATAAACCTCCTTTCAGTCCTAATAAGCATTACGCTGTTTGTCTATAGCAGTCAGACTTTCGCGGTAAATATTACTGTCAAGGCCAGTCACAATCCAGTATCGCTGGACGATTCTTTTCATCTCGTCTATGAAGCAGACAGTAACGTCGATGGTCACCCGGATTTTAGCCCCCTGGAAAAGAATTTTGATATTTTAAATAGTAGTCAGAGTACCAATATGCGTTTAATTAATGGGCATTATAGTTTGAAGAAAGCCTGGGATCTGGTACTCATTGCTCGCAATATCGGCCATTTCACCATACCTTCTATTTCATTTGGAAAAGATAAAAGCCCATCAATTCGCCTCACTATTAAAAACAGTGTTACATCCAGTAGCACTCTACCAAATGGACAAGCCAGCATCCCGGCAAAAATATTTCTCGAGAGCAGTGTTAACAAAAAAACCGCATGGATACAGGCACAAATTATCTATTCTGTCCGTTTATTACGCACCGTTGGCATCACGGGTGCCTCACTGAGTCAACCAACAACCAGTGACCCTGATGCAATCATACAAAAGCTGGGCGCGGATACTACATATCAGACCAGGCGAAAGGGTATCCAATATGAGGTTATCGAACGACGTTATGTTATTTACCCACAACACAGTGGCAAACTAACGATTAAGCCCGTAACCTTTGAAGGCCAAATCGACTCAATGCAACCAAGAAGCATTTTCGATCAATTCCAGATGAGTGGTCGATTAAAACGTTTGCGTAGTCCATCTGTGACAGTACAGGTCAAACCTGAACCCGCAAAGACCAACACACAGGACTGGTTGCCTGCTGGCAAGCTTAAGCTAACTGAAAACTGGTCAAGTGACATAAATCATGTCAAAACGGGCGAACCCATTACCCGCACTATCAGTATCGTGGCACAGGGACAGACGGGGACATCATTGCCCAATCTAAATTTTTCCAGGATCCTTCATCTGCAACAATATCCAGACAAAGCCACGACCAGTAACCAGCAAAACACGATTGGCATAATCGGGACAAAACAAATTAAAGTAGCCCTGATTCCTGCCAAACCTGGTAACTATGTTTTACCCGAAATAAAACTTCCCTGGTGGAACACGCATACGAATAAAGCAGAAGTTGCTATTCTGCCCGCAATTACCCTGCATGTTACCGGTGCGATCACACAAATAGCCCCACCCGTTACTCCTCCAGGCAACACTCAGCCAACCAGCAGGAAAGTATCCACCATGCCGGCAAGTACCGGCTACATACCTGGTGATAGCCGAGTCTGGCAAGGGATTAGCTTAACCCTGGCACTGGGCTGGATTATCACGTTGATTTACCTGTTCACTACCCGCAGCCATGAACACTCAGACAGCAATAACATAAAGCCAAAAGTCGCTGCATTACCTCCCCTGGGGAAAGCCGTACTACAGGCCTGCAATCGGAATCATCCTGAAGCTATTAAGAATGCCCTACTAGCATGGGCACAGATACGCTGGCCAGATCAAACCATCACCAGCCTGTCTCAATTAGCGCAACAATGTCCAATGCAACTAAGACAAGAGATTGAGCAACTTAACAAAGCTTTATATAACTCGACAACTCGACAGGCAGGACTGTCTGAAATGCATATCAACGCGCTGGTAACAACATTCAAGCAATATAAAAAAGAAAAAAGAGAAACCAGGCAGACAGGCGAAGTCGTGTTAGAACCATTGTATAAATCCTGATATGTTGCCCGCTCTCGCCATCAAAAATAAAAACAACACATTCCGTATTAACTCAGACGGTGAGATTTTAATACAAGATCATGAGCACCCTCGATTTACTAACAGGATGGATAAATCAGCCGCAGGGATACGGGTATCGAACTTACATGACGGTATTTACAGCATATCTTGAACACCAGGTAGCCTTTTTATCTGTTTCAGTAATAACTCGATTAAAAACCATCTATTTGGAATAAAAAGCCAGCTTTGTCGTCTCTTAATTAAGAGAATCTCATGATTAATTCTGCATGAAGCTGAATAATTCAGCTTCAAGGGCACGAAGCACGTAATCACCGGCTATTGCGAAGCTTCACTACGCTGAAACTGGACACTTCAGCCTGTAAGCTACGATTTTATGGATTAATCAGAGGTTCACGAGTTTCCTTCTCTGACTACTTATAACTGGTTGTGAATAATGCTTTTTAATTCTTTTTCTTCAGGTTTATCCTTTTTTCTCTGGTCAACATTTCTTATCTCGATTGTGCTTGGCGCAGTGGTAAATAAAACCAACTTTTGTACTATGGGCGCAGTATCAGACATGGTAAATATGCGTGACTACAACCGTTTCCGCGCCTGGTTATTGGCCATTGCGGTTGCCACCATTGGCGTTGCTCTGCTGGAATATACTGGCCTGATTGATGTTACTCACACGTTTCCGCCCTACCGCGCCAGTCGGCTCATTTATGTAGAAAATATTATCGGTGGCATACTGTTTGGTATAGGCATGACACTGTCCAGTGGTTGTGCAAATAAAACTCTGGTTCGTCTTGGTGGCGGCAACATTAAATCATTGCTGGTTTTCATGGTGATTGCCGTGGTCGCCTATTACATGATAAATCCTTTCCCTAACAGTGATCAAACCCTCTACAGTGTATTGTTTTACCACTGGACTCATCCGCTTTCCAAAGCTATTGGCAGCGATCAGGATATTGGTGCCATGCTCAGCAGCAGCCATACCAGTATGGCACGGCTAATTGCGGGTCTCAGCGTTGGTATTGTATTGTTATTCTTCCTCTTCAGATCGAAGGAATTTCGCTCCAGTCGTGACAATATTCTCAGTGGTATTGTTATCGGTCTGGTTATCCTTAGTGCCTGGTTTATTAGTAGTAATATCCAGATCAAAGCAGACGATGGCCCTTACACACTAAGCACCTACTATCAACAATGGGACATGCTGGCTGATAGCGATGCAGGCAAACCACTGGAAGGACGCACTTTAAGCCCACAATCTTATACTTTTATAAACCCAATTGGACAGGCACTGGGTTATGTCAAAAGTGGTTTTCTTTCAGGTCTACTCACTTTTGGCCTGATCTCAGTATTTGGTGTAATTGTGGGGTCATTCATCTGGTCACTCTTTACCCGCTCGTTTCGTTTTGAATGGTTTGCCAGTATAAAAGATTTTTTAAGTCACATAATTGGTGCCGCATTAATGGGTCTTGGCGGGGTACTGGCACTCGGTTGCACTATCGGCCAGGGCATTACTGGCGTATCCACCCTGGCAACCGGCTCATTTCTGGCACTGGGTTCAATTATATTCGGCAGCGCCATGACCATGAAAATACAGTATTACAAAATAATGTATGAAGATGAGGCAACATTCTTTAAAGTTTTTATTACCGCACTAGTGGACTTTAAACTTTTACCAAAATCAATGCGGAAACTTGATGCTGTTTAAACATTAAGAATAATTATTATGACTGAACCGAATAAACAGGATACCCATTGTTAAAGACATGCGGTGTAAACATATCTTTCTTTAACAATGATGCCTGCCTGGTAGCACAACGACTACTGGGTAAAATCATTCGCAGAAAATACAGGGGGCATTGGCTGTCTGCCCGCATCATAGAAACTGAAGCTTATTATCTTGAAGAAAAGGGCAGCCATGCCTCTCTTGGTTATACAGAAAAACGAAAAGCGCTGTTCATGTCAGCTGGCACCATTTATATGTATTATGCACGCGGCAAAGACTCATTAAACATAAGCTGCAAAGGCAAGGGCAACGCTGTTTTAATAAAATCAGCCTACCCATTTCACAATAACGATTCACCGTTGGCCAACATCGATATCATGCAGCAATTGAATCCAACAATTTCTGGCGACCCGCGACCGGCAGAAAAACTCTGTCGCGGTCAAACCTTATTATGTAAGGCGCTTAACCTGAAAGTTAGAGAATGGGATCAACAGCAATTTGATAAGGAACAATTTTACATTGAAAATATTAATCAAACACCAGCAAAAATCATACAGACAACACGGCTTGGTATCCCTGCAGGGCGGGATGAATATTTACCCTATCGCTTTATAGATTATGACTTTGCAAAATTCTGTACTTACAACCCACTGACAAAACGTAATATTGATAAAAATCTGCACATAATATCAGGAACCATCTGACAGGCTTACCAATGGAAATTTTATCTATTTCTGTTGCACGGCGTGGCAATTCCAAACTGACCAGTTTCAGTTAGAATAGTCTTGCTGGTGTAGCCATTACCCAGCCAGAGATTTCTCAAGTTTTAAGCGGTAACATTTATGTGGCTACCAATTGTACTGCCTCCTGATGAAACAGTAACTGGTTGACTCGTCGTTGCCACACCAGCAATAGTATCCTTGTCGGCATCACCATCGGGTTTATTGCCTTCAGCAGCACCTTCCGTTCTATGGGTATTATTAATGGTTTGTTGGGCAAACGTATTTGCAGTCGACGAAACATTCATTTTGGCCTCCTAATCATAGGATTATGAAAAAATGATGTGTGGCTCTAGCCACACTCTTGTTAGCTATCGGCACGCAATAATAATTCTTTAATCAATAAGTCAATCCAGATGACTTTTTACACAAAAAAATGCCCCAAATATTTTTTATGTGGGAAAATCTCTATATTCTAAAGCTGTAATAGCTCAATTTTATAAGTTACCGAATCTATTAATTTTTCTGGATTTATCCACAGTTTTTTCCACCTCTATCCACTTAAATATACACAATATATTGTGCTTGACTTCATCCACAACCACATTCTATAGTAGCAACCACGAAAAACAGCAACGCCATAATAATAACCATAACCCCCTTGTAGGACGGATATGCAAATAAATACACCAAATAAGTCAGACCCCGCATCACTCTCAACCGACACCCAGGCAGCGAATGCTCAAACTGGAATCTCTCAGATATCTGATGCGGATGCAACCAGTCTTGCAGCGACTGCACCCGGTCAATACCGCATTATTCGGCGGAACGGCAAAGTTACCGCTTTTGATGAAGAAAAAATTTCCATCGCAATGACTAAAGCCTTTCTGGCCGTTGAAGGTGGGAATGCGGCAGCCAGTAACCGTATCCACGAAATGGTTAAACAGTTAACGCTAGATGTGTGTAATGCACTCACCCGTCGCATTCCCGATGGTGGTACTTTCCACATTGAAGACGTACAGGATCAGGTCGAACTCGCGTTAATGCGTAGTGGTCATCAACAAATCTCACGCGCTTATGTTATCTACCGCGACGAGCATGCGCGTGCCCGCGCCAGCGCACAGGCTGAACAACAAACAGCCAGGCCAGAACGCATTGAAAACACGATTAATGTCACTCTCGATGATGGCAGCACGCAACCTCTAAACGTAAACCGTTTACACGCTATTGTCGCCGAAGCCTGTGAGGATCTAAAAGATATAAACACAGCCGCCATTCTCGACGACACACAACGTAACCTGTTCGAAGGCGTTCCACAAAAGGATGTAGCACGCATGCTGGTAATGAGCGCACGCACCTTAATCGAGAAACAGCCGGATTACAGTTATGCCGCTGCTCGGCTATTGCTTGATGACCTGCGTACCGAAGCGTTAAGTTTTATCTACAACGTGCCCAGCAATGCCACTCAAACTGAAATGCGCGCTCAGTATGGCCGTTACTTTACACGCTATATTAACCGTGCTGTTGATCTGGAACTGCTCGACCCCCGTCTACAGGAATTCGACCTTGAACACCTGGGCAAACAGCTGGATGCCTCTCGCGATCATCAATTCACCTACCTGGGTTTACAAACGCTGTATGACCGTTACTTTATTCATTACGAAGATACCCGTTTTGAGTTGCCACAGGCATTTTTCATGCGCGTTGCTATGGGCCTGGCACTGAATGAAATCAACCGTGAAGACAGCGCCATTGAATTTTACAAACTGCTCTCCTCATTCGATTTCATGAGCTCAACGCCAACGTTGTTTAACTCTGGCACCTTACGCCCACAACTCTCCAGCTGTTACCTGACCACCATCCCTGATGATCTGGACGGCATTTTTAGCTCGATAAAAGATGATGCACTGTTATCCAAATATGCCGGCGGTCTGGGCAATGACTGGACCCGTGTGCGTGGTATGGGCGCTCACATCAAGGGAACTAATGGTAAATCGCAGGGTGTGGTGCCTTTCCTGAAAGTAGCTAACGATACCGCTGTTGCGGTGAATCAGGGCGGCAAACGTAAAGGCGCAATGTGCGCTTACCTTGAAACCTGGCACATCGACATCGAAGAATTTCTTGACCTGCGTAAAAATACCGGGGATGACCGTCGCCGTACTCACGACATGAATACCGCAAACTGGATTCCCGACCTGTTTATGCAACGTGTTGCCGAAGACAAAGACTGGACGCTGTTCACTCCAAATGAAACCCCCGACCTGCACGAGTTATATGGTAAGAAATTTGAAAAAGCCTATCTTGCTTACGAAGCCAAAGCCGAAAAAGGGAATGTCCGCATCTACAAAACCATTAAGGCAGGCACTTTATGGCGCAAAATGTTAAGCATGTTATTTGAAACCGGCCATCCCTGGATTACCTTCAAAGACCCCTGCAATCTACGCTACAGCAATCAACATGCCGGTGTGGTACACAGTTCAAACCTATGTACGGAAATCATGTTACACACCAGTGATGATGAAATTGCGGTGTGTAATCTGGGCTCGGTAAACTTGCCCGCACACATTAATGACACCGGACTGGACACAGATAAACTGGAGAAAACCATCAATACCGCCATGCGCATGCTGGATAATGTGATTGATTACAATTTCTATAGCGTACCGCAAGCACGCGATTCCAACCTGCGCCACCGCCCTGTTGGTCTGGGTGTCATGGGCTTTCAAGATGCGCTGTATCAACAACGGATGACCTATGCCTCCAATGAGGCGGTCGAATTTGCCGACCGCACCATGGAAGCGATTAGCTATTACGCAATCAGAGCATCAACCAACCTGGCTGAAGAGCGTGGGCGCTACTCCACCTTTGAAGGCTCACTCTGGAGCAAAGGCATTCTTCCCATTGACTCTATCGATTACCTTGCAGAAGGCCGAGGTAATTATCTTGATGTCGACCGTAGTTATACCTTCGACTGGGATTCGCTGCGCGCTCGCGTACAAAAAGTTGGTATGCGCAATTCCAATACTATGGCCATTGCCCCAACAGCCACAATTTCAAATATCTGTGGTGTCAGTCAGTCAATTGAACCGACGTATCAGAACTTGTTTGTAAAATCGAACCTGTCGGGTGAATTTACCGTTGTCAACCCTTTCCTGGTCGATGATTTACGTAAACGAGGTCTATGGGATGAAGTTATGACCAACGATCTCAAATATTATGATGGCAGCGTACAACACATTGACCGCGTACCTGACGATTTAAAATTGCTTTACCAGACAGCCTTTGAACTTGATGCCCGCTGGCTGGTTGAAGCCGCTTCACGCCGCCAGAAATGGATTGACCAGGGCCAGTCATTGAATCTGTATATGTCCGAACCGAACGGCCAAAAACTGGATGCACTGTATAAACTGGCCTGGGTACGCGGATTAAAAACCACCTATTACCTGCGTTCCATGGGTGCCACCCACGTCGAAAAATCCACGATGGATTCAACCCGTAGCAATGCGTTAAATGCCGTCCAAAACACCGGCGCGCAAACCATAGAAGCATCGGGGTCACAGGCTCCAAAGGCCTGTTCCATACTGGATCCAGATTGCGATGCCTGCCAGTAACATCAAACCCTATAACAATAATAATGACCAGCACCACAAAACTGGTCACTGAGGTAGCTAGAAATGCTGAATAACTGGGATGATCCCTTTGCACAATTTGATCCGTCAAATAGCAACAAAAACAACCGGACACCACCGCCCCATGCCGGTGATGGCATGGTAAACAATGACCGTTTGATGGAAACTGCTGGCGCTGCTCCCTGCGTTGCCCCATCACCTACAATCAGGTCTCCTGCGTCTACTGACAACAGCTGCATTGAAGACGCGGCTGATCTCAGTGGTACCGGACTCGAAGGCATTGAAATGGGCGCCTCACGCATTCAGGTCGATGATAAAAAAATCATCAACTGCCGCGCCGACCTCAACCAGCTAGTGCCATTTAAATACGACTGGGCCTGGCAGAAATATCTCGATGGCTGCGCCAACCACTGGATGCCACAGGAAATCAATATGACCGCCGACCTCGCGCTTTGGCGCGACCCAAATGGTTTAACGGAAGACGAACGTACTGTCATCAAGCGCAATCTTGGTTTTTTTGCCAGTGCCGACTCACTGGTCGCCAACAATCTGGTGCTGGCTGTGTACAAACACATTACCAACCCAGAGTGCCGCCAGTATTTATTGCGTCAGTCATTTGAAGAAGCTGTCCATACGCATGCCTATCAATACTGTGTTGAATCACTGGGGCTGGACGAAGGTGAAATTTTCAACATGTATCGTGAACTGCCTGCTGTTGCCCGTAAAGCGGAATGGGCACTGCCCTTCACCCAGCACCTGGCCGACCCAAACTTCCACACCGGTACCCCCGAAAATGACCAGACACTGCTGCGTGAACTCATTGCTTTCTATGTGGTTTTTGAAGGCATCTTTTTCTATGTTGGCTTCACCCAGATCCTGTCGATGGGACGGCGTAATAAGATGACTGGCGTTGCCGAACAGTTTCAGTATATTCTGCGTGACGAATCCATGCACATGAATTTTGGTATCGACGTAATCAACCAGATTAAAATTGAAAACCCGCACTTATGGAGCAATGGATTCCAACAGCAAATGATTGCATTAATTCGTGATGCAGTTGAGATTGAAACCCAATATGCACGCGATACCATGCCCCGTGGCATACTCGGTTTAAACGCCCCCATGTTCGAAGAATATTTACAGTTTATTGCTAACCGACGCTGCTCACAAATCGGTTTGCCGGAACAATATAGCGGTGTAAATAACCCATTCCCGTGGATGTCTGAAGTCCTTGACCTCAAAAAAGAAAAAAACTTTTTTGAAACCCGAGTCACTGAATACCAGACCGGCGGCGCACTAAGTTGGGATTAATGCATCAATTCGTAAATGCACACCTAGTATGAGGTTTTGCACGTAATCCATGCGATTTAATTTATATCACCTTTTGTAATCCCCCCGAAAAATAACAGGAGTCAAAAGTAGAAAACACCCGTAAACTAAACTGCAGAGTTTTCTATGAAAAAATCACGCTATACCGATAACAAGCCTCGACGACGAATCAAGCGTAATAAGTCTGATGCAATACGATGTGACAATGAACCGGAGTCTATCAGCCAAAAGCGCATCGACTGGACAAATAAGCATCAAATAACCTTGCTTTATATCCAACCAGGCAAGCCAACACAAAATGCTTATATCGAACGATTTAACCGAACGGCAAGACATGAATGGTTAGATCTGTATCTGTTTAAAAATATTAAACACGCACAACAACTAGCCACGAAATAGCTTTGGACTGACCATAATGAACGTCCGCATACCGCTATTGGTGGGATACCACCCAGACGATTGCTGGAGGCGACATAACCCCTACTTTTAACTTCGCTTATAAATGGGGGGATTACACTGGGATCAGGTTTAATTATACAAACGAGAAGAAATAAAGCCCCGCTTTTTAGCGAGGCTTTATTTCTTTTTATTGAAGCTACTGTTAATTTAGCTCTAATTACACAAGCCACCAACTAAGCAGGTACCGCCAGTTGCCCAGGTAACAGTCCCATTAGCTGCTGTTGGGGTTAAAGTATAAGTTTGAGTTTTACTATTTACGTTCAATGCAGCAACCGCCGTTGCGGTAATCATACCTGGACTTTTACCTGTAGCAGCAAGGGTCATACCTGCAAGTTGACCGGCAAAAGCAGTAGGTATAGAAGCCTTCACAACTTTACCTGCATTGCTTGTACCGCCATCAGCACAGTCTGTAATAGGGGTAGCAGAGGAGGATTCCTGAATACATAATTCCATTGCAGTTTTAACTGGGCTTGTTGCCAGCACGACTTCTGAGAACTTGGCTTTTTTGGTATAGGTTTGATAAGCCGGTAAGGCGATTGATGCCAGAATGCCGATAATGGCAATCACGATCATTAATTCGATTAGGGTAAAACCCTGTTGTTGGGTGTTGGCGGATATTTTTTTCATACAGTCTCTCCGAGAGATAATAAATAAGTTTTATTTTTTTGTATTTGCGTCCTGTTTGCAGACTGTCTTTCATAATGCAGGCATTGTGCCAATTTTATAAAATAATATATTTATCTTTCTATATCAGTTAGATACACTATTTTATAAGGGGTGCTTAAGCGATCGCTATGGGTCTATAATTGTCACTATGTGACAATTATGCAGGACAGGAGACAGTCTTGTTAGCGTATAGAATGGGGTTCGTAAACTCACCGCATCCGCAAAGAAAACGGGGGACAGATCACAATAATCTCTAATACAAAACTGAGGGCAGAGCCAATGTCAGTAAGTTAATCGTTTTTCGTCCCACGCTCCTGCGTGGGGGCGCATACGACCGTTAGTAACAGACACCGTACTTGATGACATAACAATACACAGTGAACAGATAACTACTGGCAAGTTCTGAACAGGTCTCACCACACAGCGTGCAGACAGAGACTGTAAATATTTCTGCTGTAACTGCCATAGTTAAATCTACATCAATTTCAGGCCAGTAGAAATGATTGATGCCTTTTTTCTTTAAATACTGTGGGGCTCATCTTTTTTTCTGAATAGCATAACATTGGCTTCATCCTAATCCATACTTAGCTCAGTATAGGCATTCATAAAAAATTAGGCTATTATCTAGGAGATAATCGAATATCTCGACCCCATGCTCCTGCATGGCAATGCATACAAAACTGACCACTTAAACAGCGGTATGGTTACCACGGAAACCGTGAGGTGCAGGGATTATCCAGAGACACATCGAATAAATACAAAACTACAGTCAAATAGTCTACCGCATTATTTGCAATGGGGTTAATTAAGGTTAAACAATGGCGACACAGATCAAACTAAAAGGGCTGCCGGGAAAACTGGTTAATGATGGTCTGCTGAAAGAGAATATAGCCATCGATGCGATCAAAGGCGCGCATGAAGAGAAAATTTCCTTCACCCGCTATCTGGTAAGTAATAACATTCTATCGGCAAGCAATATTGCGATGAAGGTCTCAACAGAATTTGGCCTGCCCATGTTTGATATTAACGCACTGGATATGGAAACCATTCCGCATAATCTAGTTGATGACAAACTGATAAAAAAACACCATGCTTTCCCTTTGTATAAACGGGGTAGCCGGCTGTATATCGGCATCTCTGACCCAACTAATCTGGATGCCATTGATGACATCAAATTCCAGACAGGGATGAATACCGAAGCAGTTCTGATTGAAGAAGACAAGCTCTCTGCACTGGTTGAAAAGCTTCTCCAGGAACAGGAAGAGGCCATGGACAGCATGATGGGGGATGATTTAGAAGATCTGGACGATCTGGATTTTACCGACCCCGATGCTGAAGCAAAAGAAGACGATACATCCGACATTGATGACACCCCAGTGGTGCGTTTTATCAATAAAATTCTGCTCGATGCAATCAAAAAAGGCGCTTCCGATATTCACTTTGAACCCTATGAAAAAGCCTATCGAGTCCGGCTACGTATTGATGGCGTATTACGGGTAGTAGCCTCACCACCTGTTGCTATGAGCCCCAAACTGGCGGCACGTTTAAAGGTAATGTCACGCATGGATACCGCAGAGAAACGTGTACCACAGGACGGTCGCATCAAACTCAAAATTTCGAAATCAAAGGCCATTGATTTTCGTGTTAATACCTGTCCGACACTGTTTGGTGAAAAGATTGTGTTACGTATTCTCGACCCATCCAGTGCCAGTATAGGGATTGATGCACTCGGTTATGAACCGGAACAGAAAGAACGCTATATGAATGCACTGAATAATCCTTTCGGGATGATACTGGTTACTGGCCCGACAGGTAGTGGTAAAACCGTGTCACTGTATACCGGTTTAAATATACTCAACACCCCCGATACCAATATTTCCACCGCAGAAGACCCGGTGGAAATTAACCTGGAAGGCATTAATCAGGTGAATGTTAACGATAAAGTGGGTTTAACTTTTGAAGCCGCATTACGGGCTTTTTTACGCCAGGATCCAGATATTATTATGGTGGGTGAGATTCGTGATCTGCAAACGGCAGAAATTGCGATTAAGGCGGCACAAACCGGACATATGGTCATGTCTACCTTACATACTAACGATGCCCCGCAAACTCTTGCACGGCTGGTTAATATGGGGGTATCACCGTTTAACATTGCCTCAGCCGTCAATCTGATTATTGCCCAACGCCTGGCCCGACGATTATGTAACAAATGCAAGGAAAAAATCGACATCCCTCATGCCGCCCTCGAAAAAGAAGGCTTTACCGCAGCGCAAATAAAAGCCAAGCCCCAGCTGTATACGGCTACAGGCTGTGACCAGTGTAGTGATGGTTATAAAGGTCGTGTTGGCATTTATCAGGTATTGCCTATTTCAGACACAATGGGACGGATTATTATGGATAATGGCACTGCAATTGATGTCGCTGATCAGGCGGTTAAAGAAGGCATAGACAATCTAAGGCAATCGGCAATTAAAAAAGTGGTTGCCGGCTTAACCAGCCTGGAAGAAATTAATCGTGTCACTAAAGATTAGCTCAGCCAACCAGATCGCTACATATTTATTTATCGGAAGAACCTTATGGCAAAAGCAAAAGTAAAAATAAAAACAGCAACCTATTCATGGGAAGCCACCAATAAGAAAGGCCAGGCCATAAAGGGCGAAACTGTTGCAGCAAGTATCGATCTGGTTAAGGCCGATTTACGTAAACAGGGACTGATTCCCCGTAAAGGTAAAATAAAGAAAAAAAGCGCAGGCTTATTTTCACCCAGACAAAAATCCATCACCACCAAAGACATCGCCATTTTCAGCCGCCAGCTAGCAACCATGATGAAAGCGGGTGTGCCAATGGTACAGTCGTTTGACATTGTTGCACAGGGTCACTCAAACCCTTCCATGTCAAAACTCATTTATCAGGTTAAAGCGACCGTTGAGGCCGGTGGCACACTTGCCAGCGCATTAGCTGAGCATCCAGCGCAATTTGATGATTTATTTGTCAATCTGGTCGATGCCGGCGAACAATCCGGCGCGCTGGAAACATTGCTGGAAAAGGTTGCTACTTATAAAGAGAAATCAGAAGCTTTAAGAACAAAAATCAAAAAAGCCATGACCTATCCGATCACTGTTTTAGTGGTTGCTGTGGTGGTATCGGCGATTCTGTTAATTTTTGTAGTGCCGACTTTTGCAAAAATGTTTGCCAGTTTTGGTGCTGAACTCCCTGCTTTTACTCAGTTTGTTGTTGGTTTGTCCAACGGTCTGGTGAATAACGTCTGGTTTTTTATTGGCGCAATAATCGCAGTAATTTATGCCTTCAAGCAGGCAAAAATCCGCTCCAAGGGTTTTCGTGAATTTTTAGATCGGCTAACACTAAAACTCCCTGCCGTTGGCCAACTGGCCACCAATGCAATTCTTGCACGCTTTTCCAGAACCTTAGCAACCATGTTTGCTGCTGGCGTGCCACTGGTTGAAGCCATGGTATCCGTCGCCGGCGCATCCGGTAATATCATCTACTATCGAGCGATTATGCAGGTACGTGACGACATTGCATCCGGTACCACACTTCAAGTCAGCCTGTCACAAAATAAAGATCTGTTCCCAAATATGCTGATACAGATGGTTGGTATTGGTGAAGAATCCGGTGCCCTCGATGACATGCTGGACAAAGTGGCTGAATACTACGAAGAAGCCGTGGATGATGCAGTTGATAATTTAACAGCATTAATGGAACCCATGATTATGGCATTCCTCGCCGTGGTTATTGGTGGGCTGGTTATTGCTATGTACCTGCCTATATTTAAAATGGGTTCAGTCGTTCATTAAGTATGCAATTGTACCAACTGTCCCCCCAATGAAAATCAGAAAAACTTCTTTGCTTTACTGTGTTTGATTCTATTATTCAAGCCTTTGCGTCCTCACCCTGGTTATTTTACTCCACTGTGCTTTTTATCGGACTTTGTGTCGGCAGTTTTTTAAATGTGGTTGCCTACCGCTTACCGCTGATAATGGAACGTGACTGGAAGCTGGAATGCCATGAATTTCTTGGACAGGACAAACCGGAATTTAATGCGTACACCCGCATATTGAGTCTGTCACTACCCGCTTCTGCCTGCCCAAACTGTGGCCATAAAATACGTTTCTGGGAAAATATTCCGTTATTAAGTTATCTACTGCTACGCGCCAGGTGTGCTGGCTGTGGTGCACCCATTTCTATTCAATATCCGCTGGTTGAGGCCATGACTGCACTGGTATCGCTATCTGTTGCCTACGCTTATGGGGTTAGCCTGCAAACGCCAGCGGCATTATTGTTTGGCTGGGTTTTAATTGCGTTAACTTTAATTGACCTGAAAAAGCAGTTATTACCTGACAATATGACGTTACCTCTACTCTGGCTGGGGCTGTTGTTTTCCCTGTTTGGCCTGTTTAGTAATGTTGAAAGCAGTGTTATTGGTGCCATCGCCGGTTATGTAATTTTATGGAGCGTGTTTCATCTATTTAAACTTGTCACGGGCAAAGAAGGCATGGGGTATGGTGATTTTAAACTGCTGGCAGCGCTAGGCGCATGGTGCGGTTATACCCTGCTGCCGCAAATTATTCTGCTCTCTTCCATTATTGGCGCTGTTTCTGGCATAACGATGATTCTGTTACGCCGAACCGAAAAACAGCAACCTATCCCTTTTGGCCCCTATCTGGCAATTGCTGGCTGGATTGCATTATTGTGGGGGGAGCAAATTAACCAGCAATACCTCAGCTTTCTGCACTGACAACCAGTATGCTAAAGATAGGACTGACCGGTGGCATTGGTAGTGGGAAATCAGTAGTTTCCGAGCACTTCGCTCGCCTTGGCGCACCCATTATTGATACCGACATCATCGCCAGACAGCTGGTTACGCCCGGCTCAGACGGTCTACAGGCAATTATTGATGCCTTTGGCAACCATTTTCTTAATTCCAATGGCAGTTTGAACCGCCCGAAATTAGCTAAAAGTATCTTCAACAATCCAGCACACAAACAAAAGCTGGAGGCTATTTTACACCCATGCATCAATAGCGAAATCAAGCACCAACTGAATAAAATTGAAAAAAGGGCCAGCAAAACCAGGCAAGCAGGCTACGTTATCATTGTTATCCCGCTTTTATTCGAAAACCATCTTGAAGCTATGGTCGACAGAATATTGGTTATAGATGCCGATGAAGAACTACGTATCCAACGCATTATACAACGCGATAATCGAGATATTAATGAAATCAGACTGATTATTCAAAACCAGATAGATGATCAGCAACGCCAGCTCAACGCTGATGATGTGCTGACGAATAACCGCGACCGGGCACAACTGGGCAGTTTGATTAATGCCTTACATCAGAAATATTCACTGCTGGCGACATAAATCCGTCACGGGTAATTTTTAAGCACCGAAAAAAAGTGTAAACTAACCAATTGACATCACAAAACCGATTACATTAATGTGAACAGCGACCTGGTCTACGAACAACCTCTGAATGAAAAGGTAAGAGCGTTTCTCCGCCTGGAAAAACTTTTTCAACGATATGCCTTTCACCTGCAACACGGCTCCGACTGGAACAACATGATCGCTATCGACTCCATTATTGAAATTATGGCGTTTATCTCACGCACCGACATTAAACTGGAAGTTCTCAAGGAGCTAGAAAGACAACATTCCCAGCTTAAGCGTTTATCAAAGCGCCCACAGATTGACCAAAAACAACTTACATCTGTACTTAAAAATATACAGAAATGTATGGGAGAACTTCAAGGGGTTCATGGACAAATCGGTCAGGAAATCAAAAACATTGATCTGATTATGGCTATCCAGCAAAAAAATTCTGTGCCTGGTAGTATCTGTGATTTTGATTTACCGGCACTTAAACACTGGCTCAGCCAGCCAAAAGAAAAACGCCATAAAAATCTGCAAAAATGGTTCCAGCCTTTTAGCTATCTTGACCATTCTATCCAGCTTATTCTCGACGTTATTCGACACAGCGCTGAAGATACAACTGAAGTTGCCAGCAGTGGATTTTTTCAGAAAGCCCTCGACACTAACCAGTCCATTCAGCTATTACGTATTACTATTCCGCTAGACAACCCCTGCTACCCGGAAATAAGTGCGGGGAAACACCGCTTCTCGATTCGCTTTATGCAGAATGACGACCCCTCTGCCAGACCTGATCAATGCAAACAGGACATAACATTTAAATTGCAAATGTGTGTCATTTAAATCTATCTACCAGCAAAACCCGATGCCCGCTATGCCCTGTGCGCCATTACACCAGGCGGTTTCAAGATTTGCTGCGCTGACCCCGCCAAGCGCATATACAGGTAGCACACAGTCCATTGCCTGTACGCTAAATTGCTGCCAACCAAGCGGTTTCGCATCGGGGTGTGTCGTTGTTTTCTGCACCGGCGATAACACAATAAAATCAAGTTCCAGTGACTGTGCTTTTATTATATCGGCTGGCGTATGACAGGAGGCGGAAATAAATTTACAGCGGCGGTACGCCTCTATATTTTTTGCATTGCTGTTTTGTAGGCGCTGGCTATCCAGATGAACACCGGTATTAATTTTAACCTTTTCAGATATTTTATACAGGCTCAGTTCATCGGGGATATTCAGCATTAAGCTGACATTGTTACGCTCGCACAATTCAATTGCCAGTTTTAATACGCATGATGCTAACGCGCGATTTTTTTCTACCCAGGCGAGTTTTAAACGTAATTGAAACAGGTGAATACCTTGTTTAATTGCTGAGCATAAGCGGTTTTTGAAATCTTCAATTGAGTTAAAATTTCCAGAAATTAAATATAAATCAGGTAATTGTAAAGCCCTGATAATTGATTTATCCGCCGAGGGAAAATCACTGCTATCCAGGTCATAAACAGATTGCCATTTTATAGGCTGGCCTTCTGCACCCGTGTTTTTTCTTACATCAGTCTCTGTTCTAAATGAATAGCTATCAACTTTCCAGACATGTAAACGCACGGTTTTATCTGTGTAGCAATGTTTTAACGTAATCAGGGGGCGCGCCGACTGGATGAGCAGATTTAATTCCTCCTCGATCTCACGATATAAAGCCTGTTCGATGGTCTCGCCTGGTTCAACTTTACCACCAGGAAATTCCCAAAGCCCGCCCTGATGAGCCGCCTGGTGACGCAGACAAATCAACACTTCATTACTGGTATTCACAATGGCTGCAACAGCCACTTCCACTATTTCAGTCATCAACAATCCGCCGTAGCGTCGATTTTCAATGTCGATTTCACAAGCATTAACCCTGCAGCACACAACGGTTCCGCTCAGTTGTAAATCTGAAGATAAACCAGAATCCATTCACAGTTATATTTATAACCGCAACGGATGGAACGGACAGTTATTACCACTCCTCTAATACCAAAATTCAAGAACGGTATTCTGAGTTAATTTTCACATATTCGTGCGATAAATCCGTTGTCCAGATGGTTGCTGCCAGGTCCCCACGTCCAAGCTCTACTCGAATTGTGATTTCAGACTGTTTCATTACCTGCTGCCCCTGCGCTTCAGTGTAATGCTGATCTTTACTGCCACCACTAACGATGCAAACATCTTCCAGAAAAATAGTCACTCGCGTTATGTCAAAGTCGACTATACCTGAACGCCCGACTGCCGCGAGTATTCTTCCCCAGTTCGGGTCACTGGCAAATAATGCCGTTTTAACCAATGGAGAATGTGCAATAGTATAGGCGACGGTTTTTGCTTCAATTTTTGATGCGGCCTGTGCAACCTCAATGCTAACAAATTTTGTTGCACCTTCGCCATCTCGGATAATCGCCTGTGCCAGAGTAGTACATACCCGCTCCAGCGCCTGATAAAACGTCTGTGCCGTTTTAGTCTCTGCAATTAAGGTTGTTTTCGCTTTGCAGCTTGCAACCAGTAGACAGGCATCGTTGGTTGAGGTATCGCCATCAACCGTAATTGAGTTAAAACTGTTTTCAATAGCGCGGCTTAAATACTGTTGCAATAAGGGCTGTGCAATACTTGCGTCGGTTGCAATAAAACATAACATGGTTGCCATATCAGGCCGTATCATGCCTGAACCCTTGGTTATGCCTGTGAGGGTAATGGTTTCGCCATTTAGTTCTACTTGCTCCGATACAGCCTTAGCGACTATGTCGGTTGTCATAATGCCATGCGCTGCCTTTAGCCAGTTATCTGTGTGCAATACAAGCGGCAGATGTTCAATGCCCAACTGTAATTTATCCATCGCCAGGGGTTCGCCAATAACCCCCGTTGAGAAGGGCAGAACTTCCGTTGTGCTACAGGCAAGACTCGCAGCAACCCATTGACAACTTTGTCTGGCATCATCCAGACCCAGTTGCCCCGTCCCTGCATTAGCATTCCCTGCGTTAATGAGAAATGCGCGAGGCGACTTTCTCTGTAGGTGTTCTTTAGCAACCGTTACCGGCGCAGCACAAAACGCATTTTGGGTAAATGTTGCTGCACAAACACTGCCTTCATCAAAATAAAAAAGGACCAGGTCATCGTGACCATTTTTTTTTATACCGCAGGCGGTACTGGCAACCTTCACACCTTTTACGGGTAGGACAATGGTCGGTGCGGATAAACCTACAGGCATATTCTTAACTTAATTTACCGTGACAATGTTTGAATTTTTTACCTGAACCACAATGGCAGGGCTCATTGCGCCCAATTTTCTTTTCACTGCGTTGGTAAGGCTGGGTGACAGCAGATGCTTGCGCCTCCTCATCTTGCGTCATTGAGCTCGCATCCGCATGTTGATAGTTAATATTTTCTATCGTCGGGTTTTCATTGGCTTCGAACTGCTCAAGTTCTTCACTGGCCTGTATTTGTACTTTGCACAGAGTCGTGACCACTTCATACTTCATATGCTCCAACATTTTCGAAAACATTTCAAACGATTCGCGTTTGTATTCCTGTTTCGGATCCTGTTGCGCATATCCCCGTAGACCGATACTCTGGCGCAGATAATCCATTGCAGCGAGGTGCTCTTTCCAGAAACGATCCAGCACATTCAGCATGACATGCTTTTCATAGGTACGCATGCCTTCTTCACTGACTATTTTTTCCTTAATTGTATAGTCATCGATTAATGTTTGCTGAATACGTTCACGTAGACCTTCTTCATTCAGTGCATTATCCTCTTCCAACCAGTCAGATGCAGATATACGGCATCCAAACTCTTCCTCAAAAGTCTCTTCTAGCCGCCTTATGTCCCATTGCTCATCCAGGCTACCTTGCGGCACAAAGTGGGTTATAGTGCGGTCAACAACTTCTTCACGAATAGCCATAACAGTTTCAGACAAATCGGCCTCTGCCATCATATCATTACGTTGTCTATAAATAACACGGCGCTGGTCATTTGCCACATCATCATATTCAAGTAATTGCTTACGAATATCGTAGTTATGACCTTCTACTTTACGTTGTGCATTTTCAATCGCACGGTTAACCCACGGGTGTTCAATGGCTTCACCTTTTTCCATGCCCAACTTTTTCATCAGACCGCCTACTTTTTCTGATGCAAATATGCGCATTAAATCATCCTGTAAAGACAGGTAAAAACGACTAGAACCAGGGTCACCCTGACGCCCCGAACGCCCACGTAGCTGGTTATCGATACGGCGCGATTCATGGCGCTCGCTACCGATAACATGTAAACCCCCTGCATCGAGCACTTCCTGATGACGCTGTTCCCATTGTTTCTGTAGCAGCGCACGTTCTTCATCATCGTCATCTGCGCAGGTGGATAATTCAGCTTCAAGATTACCCCCCAGAACAATATCTGTGCCACGCCCCGCCATATTGGTTGCAATCGTGATTGCGCCAGGGCGGCCGGCATCTTCAATAATACGGGCTTCGTTTTCGTGTTGCTTTGCGTTAAGCACATTATGCTTAATCTTCTGTTCCTGTAATTTTTTTGACAGTAGTTCGGAAACATCAATCGAAGCTGTGCCAACCAGTACTGGCTGCTTCCTTTCGGTACAATCTCTAATGTCTGCGATAACTGCAGAAAATTTTTCTTCTGCGTTGAGAAATACTTGGTCAGTGTGATCTTTACGAGCCATTGGCTTGTTAGTAGGAATCACAACCACTTCAAGATTGTAGATTTGCAGCAGCTCTTCTGACTCGGTGTCCGCAGTACCTGTCATGCCAGAAAGCTTGCCATAGAGTCTGAAATAATTCTGGAATGTAATTGAGGCCAGGGTCTGATTTTCATTTTGAATATCAACGCCTTCCTTCGCTTCAACCGCCTGATGTAAGCCATCCGACCAGCGTCGACCCTCCATAGTCCGACCCGTAAACTCATCAACAATCGTCACCTGACCATCACGCACGATATAATGCACATCTATCTGAAATAAAGTCAGTGCACGCAGGGCGGCATTCAGGTAGTGCACCAGATTAATATTCGACGCACTATAGAGACTATCGCTGGCATCAAGAATGCCCTCATCAACCAGTATCTGTTCTATTTTTTGATGACCCTGTTCGGTTATATGCACATTGCGATCTTTCTCATCAATCGAAAAGTCTCCTTCTTCAGGCTCATCTTTTTCAACTTTCCGTCCCTGTTCCAGCTTTTTGACAATATCCTTAAATTTCAGGTGTAAGTCATTGCTATCACCCACTGCACCGGAAATAATTAAGGGCGTTCTGGCTTCATCGATTAAAATTGAGTCGACTTCATCGATAATAGCAAAACTAAGTTCACGCTGTACTTTTTCATCGGCAGTAAATGCCATATTATCACGTAAATAATCAAAGCCAAATTCGTTATTGGTGCCGTAAGTGATATCGGCTGCATAGGCTTCTTTTTTAGCCGGCGGTTCCATGCCAGAAACGCTGACACCCACGGTTAAGCCAAGAAAATTATACAAACGGCTCATCCATTCTGCATCACGTTGGGCAAGGTAGTCATTAACCGTAATAACATGCACGCCCTTACCTGGTAAGGCATTAAGGTAGCAGGCCAGCGTTGCAACCAGAGTTTTGCCCTCACCGGTACGCATTTCGGCAATTTTACCGCTATCGAGCACCATCCCGCCAATAAGCTGAACATCAAAATGCCGCATCCCTAATACGCGTCGCCCCGCCTCTCTTACGGTTGCAAAGGCTTCGGGCAAAAGTTGACTCAGTGTTTCACCTGCATCCAGGCGTTTACGAAATTCTTCTGTTTTAGCCGTTAACTGTTCATCACTTAACACCTCAAATTCAGGCTCGAATGCATTAACCAATTTCACTGTTTTCAGATGTTTGCTAATGATTCGCTCATTGCGACTGCCAAATACCTTACGGACTACATTTGTTAACATTTAGTTCTATGACCCATTGAATTCTTTAGAATATATTAAATACAAAATATCACTGTGTTATTACTACAGACCCCGTTTTATCCATCCAGCATACAGTAGAAAGCTGCCGGTTTCCGCACAGGGAAAAAAGGCAAATTCAGCGCAATAAAATAACGCTATATCTGACTGTGGAAGTATAAACGATTTAAAGCGAATAAAGTCTATTTTGCTGCGACAAACCGGGCTGGATTGATCTGGCGACCATTTTTTAATACTTCGAAATGGACATGTGGCCCAGTGGAGCGACCGGTCGACCCCATGAGTGAAATCACCTGTCCTTTTGCCACCGTGTCACCCACTTTAACCAACAGTTTTTCATTGTGTCCGTAGCGGGTGGAATAACCATTACCGTGATTTATTTCAATTAAATTACCGTACCCACCTCTTGGGCCTGCCCAGGTAACGACACCTTCTGCAGCAGCAATAACAACATTGCCCTCCTTACCCGCAAAATCCATACCTTTATGCATTGACATCCTACCGGTAAATGGGTCGATGCGCATACCAAAATAGGATGAGATCCAGCCTTTTTTTACCGGCCGTCCGCTGGGTCGAGTCTGCTTTTGTAACTGCTGGTTCATCAACAAGTTTTCCAATACATCAAGCTGCGACTCGCGGCTTGCTAATTGGTCATTTAGGTTATTGATTACATTATTAAAATTAAGTGTAACCGGGCTTTCTGGCTCCTTTGGCCCACCGTATGGGGGCGGGTTGCTAAAATTAAATTCTTTTGTATCTAATTTTGCGATCTTTACCAGGCGTTGACCCAGTGCATTGAGGCGAATCATATTTGCCTGCAATTTTCCGATACGTGCGGTAAAGGTATCAACATCAGATTCAGCATTCATGCGAGCCTGTTTAATCATCTGCTGTTGCAAAGAAATATCATTTTTAAGCGCCACCAGGTGGCTAGTTCTAGCCTGCTGACTACCGTACCAGTAGCCGGTAACAATAAGCGAAGCGACAAAAACACTGATCAGACTCAAACAAATCAGCATCTGTTTAGTGCCTTCTAACTGAAGACGAAGGGGTCTTCCCCTGAATTTTCCAATAAAGATAACGTTCATATATGTTAAGTTCTTACTTCTTACTTAAGGATTAATGCAAGTATAGTCAAAATACCCGCTAAATTTTCACTATGAAATCAATTTTTGAACAATTAGACCCGAAACTGCTTATTAAGAGTAAAAATCTGTCCGTATTAACCCATATATTGCAAGAGGTGCTGCCAACCCAGTCGCATTTACATTTTCAGGTGGTCAATATAAATCAGCATACCCTGTTTGTTATGACGGATACTCCTGTCTGGGCCACAAAATTACGCCAGCTAGCACCTGTATTAATCGAGCTTTTGCACAAAAAACGCCATAACAGGGCTTACAATATCAATCTTGGGCAACTTATTCCTGAAACTATCCGCCATATTCAGGTCTTAACTCGGCCCGGTCAGATGGTGTCAACACCCCCATTACGCACCATACAGAACCAGCGTAATATAAGCGCCCAGGTGGCAACATGGCTCACCCAAACTGCCGATTACATTAATGATGCCGAACTCAGCCAGGCACTGCACCGGTTATCCCAACTAAGAAAGCCCTGATAAACCCCTGCCTGCGCACCAACAAACCTGCATACCGATAATATATCGGCAAATCTGGTGAGGCCTTGAATTTGGTTACATCTTGATTTGATTACAATGAAAGGTAGCGGGTATATTCAAAAATCAGGTAGTTCTACCGCTAAAATGCCTGTAATGGCTGCGTATAAGAGATGGGGGATGCGTCTTTTTCATCCTCAAAAGTCACCTCTTCCCATGCCTCCAGATCAGCGCATAATGCCTTTAATAACTTATTATTCAGCGCATGACCAGAACGATAGCCGGAAAAGGCACCAATAGTACTATGGCCTAGCAGGTACAGGTCACCAATGGCATCCAGAACCTTGTGTTTAACAAATTCATCTTCATAGCGCAGGCCATCTTCATTTATCACTCGATATTCATCAACCACAATGGCATTATCAATGCTTCCACCTAAAGCCAGATTATTCTTACGCAGGGCTTCAATATCACTCATAAATCCAAACGTACGCGCACGACTGACTTCTTTAACAAAAGACGTTGTTGAAAAGTCTATTTCAGCGGTGCAGGGAGCGTTTTTAAATGCCGGATGATCAAAACTAATCGCAAAACTGACTTTAAAACCATCGAATGGATCAAATCGTGCCCATTTACCTTCTTCTTCAACAATGATGGTTTTTTTAATGCGAATAAACCGTTTCGGCGCATTTTGCTCAACAATGCCAGCTGACTGTATTAGAAAAACAAACGGCCCTGAACTACCATCCATAATGGGTACTTCTGCCGCATTTACATCCACATAAACGTTATCAATACCTAAACCAGCCATGGCTGAAAGCAGGTGTTCAACAGTCGACACACTCACACCATCCTGTTCCAGCGTGGTGGAAAGTAGAGTCGCACCTACATTCAGTGCTGTTGCTTTGATTTCAACTGGCTCATTTAAATCGATACGTCGAAAAACAACACCGGTATCAGGCGTAGCCGGACGCAGTGTCAGATAGACTTTTTCGCCCGAGTGCAAACCAACACCCGTAGCACGAATTACATTTTTTAATGTTCTTTGCTTAATCAACAGTTAAACCCTATACCTATATAATAAACACATTAACAATAATTAACGCACAAACCCTGCGTTAAAACCATCGCTTATCTCTGTACCACAACCCTATTGTCAATATGCAGATAGAAACTGCCTTATTATCACATAATTAACAGGTGAATTGGAAGCCCAGGTGATTCACCGCACAATGATGCTATTGTTTTTACACCACAATGCCCACATTATTCACATACCAGGGATTTTCCCACTTCAATTTTAGTCCGCCTGACGGCGTAAGAATGCGGGGATATCCAGTAATTTTTCATCATAACCGCCACCTCTGGTTACTGCGTCGGGTACCTGCCGCGTCAAGGATCCTGTTACTTTTCCCTTGTCAATAGCCGTATTTTCAACTATAGATTCTGGCTGTTCGTGCTTGACCACTTTAATATTTTCTGGTGACTGACGGGCGGCTACTGGTACGGGTGGCTGAACACCTTTGGCCTGCCCAAGACCGGTGGCAACAACAGTAACCCGAATTTCATCTTCCAGCGACTCATCAATGGCTGTCCCCATCACTACGGTGGCATCGTCTGAAGCAAAACCATTTATGACCGAACCAATGTCCTGGAACTCACCCAATGTCATATTTGCTCCGGTTACATTCACCAAAATACCCTGCGCTCCGTGCAAATTAACATCTTCCAGCAATGGGCTGGCTATCGCTGCTTCTGCTGCTTCCTGAGCACGCGACTGACCAGAGGCTTTACCGGACCCCATCATTCCCATACCCATTTTTGACATGACGGTACGAACATCTGCAAAATCGACATTAATCACACCCGGATGTGTAATCAGTTCAGTAATCCCCTGAACCGCACCACATAACACATCATTCGCGCCACTGAAGGCATTCATCAAATCAAAGTCACGGCCATAAACATCCATTAGTTTGTCATTAGGAATAGTGATTAATGAATCAACATGGCCGCTTAGTTCTTTAATACCCTGCAAGGCAGTTTTCATGCGTGCCGGGCCTTCAAAACCAAAAGGTTTAGTCACCACGCCCACGACCAGGATACCCATTTCACGCGCAACCTGAGCAACCACAGGCGCTGCGCCCGTTCCTGTTCCACCACCCATGCCTGCGGTAACAAACAGCATATCTGTACCCATAATCGCTTCCTGGATTAATTCACGATCCTCCAGCGCAGCCTGTTGACCTATATCGGGCGTGGCTCCTGCGCCCAAACCTTTGGTGATATTACTGCCAATTTGTAACGACTTGGCACCTTCAACTCGGCTCAATGCCTGTGCATCCGTATTGGTACAAATAAACTCGACACTATCTATTCCACTTCTCACCATATGCTGCACAGCATTACCGCCACCGCCGCCGACACCCAACACTTTAATGACTGCTTCTTGTGCACCTGAATCCATCAACTCAAATATAGGCATAATTATTCTCCACTATGATATTTCTGTTAATTTTATTTTTCTGTTGCTTATTAGTTAGAAACCTCTGGCAATCTACTTCATGTAGAATTAATCAGCGGTTTCCATCCTTTATTTTCTAACCAACTATATCTTTCTAACCAACTACTTTTTTATTTTCAATCCACTTTCCACCCGCTCCTAAAAATTCCCCTGAAACCAGCTTTTCATTCGTCCTAAAATACCTTTGATACCACCTTCCATCATTATGTGACTAGTGCTTGATTCACGATGCTTATTACCAAAGAGCAATAAACCAACACCGGTTGCATAAATAGGATTTTTTACCACATCAGAAAGGCCATTCACATACTGTGGCACACCAAGTCTGACAGGCGCATGAAAAATTTCTTCAGCCAGCTCAATAACGCCTTCCATCTTCGAACTTCCGCCCGTCAACACCACGCCAGCAGCAATAATATCTTCAAAACCACTGCGGCATAATTCTGCGTAGACAAGTGCCAGCAACTCCTCATAACGAGGCTCAACAACCTCAGCAAGTGTTTGACGTGAAAGTTTTCGAGGTGGCCTGTCCCCCACACTGGGAACTTCAATGGTTTCTTCAGGATTCGCCAGTTGCCGCAGCGCGCAGGCATATTTAATTTTTATTTCATTCGCATATTGAGTCGGGGTACGCAGTGCAACTGCGATATCATTAGTTACCTGATCACCCGCAATCGGAATGACGGCGGTGTGACGAATTGCACCATCGGAAAAAACAGCAATATCAGTGGTTCCACCACCAATATCAACCAGACAAACACCCAGTTCTTTTTCATCTTCAGTTAACACTGAATAACTTGATGCAAGTTGTTCAAGAATTATATCGTCAACGTCCAGACCACAGCGACGCACGCATTTAATAATATTTTGCGCCGCACCAACAGCACCAGTGACCAGATGCACTTTTGCTTCCAGTCGCACACCTGACATACCTACTGGCTCACGAATACCTTCCTGATCATCAATAATGAATTCCTGTGGTAAAACATGTAATACACGCTGGTCAGCTGGGATCGCAACTGCCCGTGCTGCATCAATAACTCGTTCCAGATCGCTGTCGGTTACTTCACGTTCACGAATAGCAACGATGCCATGTGAATTCAAACTACGAATATGGCTACCAGCTATGCCTGTATAAACAGAATTGATTTCACAATTCGCCATTAATTCTGCTTCTTCAATGGCACGCTGAATTGACTGTACAGTTGATTCAATATTTACTACAACGCCTTTTTTAAGCCCATAGGATAAGTTCGATCCAACACCAATAATTTCTATTTCACCTTCATCATTCACCTCACCAACAATTGCAACAACTTTTGAGGTACCGATATCAAGACCGATTAATATATTTTTATCTGATTTTTTAGTCATGGCATTAAACTTCTTTAGGCGTATTTATCGACGGCAATAATGAATAGGAAACCATTAATAGTGATCGCAGACAAAATTCCTCAGGCCTATTTTCCATTTTATTATTTAAATTATTACCTGGAAAAATATTTTGGAAATCATTTGCGGCTACTTTATCTTTTCTATTTATCAGCTTCTTTTTTAACACTGCAAACCCATTTGGGTAACGCATATCAATTGCTTTAATCTGGCTTAAATTCGGGCTATTTATTCTAGAAAACACATTAATAAACCGTTTAAAGCGTATATCCGTGTCATAACGTCCAAGACGTATGGTCAATGTGTTGTTAGCCTGCTTCCCAGCTATCATTAGCTTTTTTTCTGCCAAATAGCTTAATACCAACTTCCATGCTCGACGTTTATCTAGAGAGAGTACATCAACCCGCAATAGAAGAGATGCCAATGGTGAATATATTTTATTCATAAACATCCAGACTTTTTTTTGCTGTCCAGGAGGGCCGAACATATGCGGTAACAATAAAGTAGTATCCATGTTTACGGGTCTAAACACCTTACCTTCTGCGCTAATAAATGCATGTTTATTCCAGTAAGAAACCGCCACTTTCTCCTTCACATTTACAATCAACCTTGCAGGCCATTGTCGCCTGATCGAAATATTTTTTATCCAGGCATTTTTCAGCAAACGCTTACGCACACGCATTAAATTTAAAGTAAAGTATCCGCCCCCAATATTATTGAGCACCAGCGTTTTAATTAACGCTTGATTAAGGTGTTTTAACTTACCTTCAACAACCACCTGCTTAATAGGTAATATCGTTTTAAATTGTACTTTTTTAAGATATATAATCCCGATAGACAGCATAACAGTGACAAGAGCATAAGGTGCCAGCTTGCGAACAGAGCACAGCGGAATAGATGCCTTTGATACGCGTAACTTTGACTTTCTTTTCATCACTCAGATCCTTCCTTTGAACTATTTAAAATCCTCAGAACCAGTTCATTAAAAGACATCCCTGCCTGCCTGGCTGCCATTGGCACTAATGAATGACTGGTCATACCCGGTACTGTATTTACTTCAATTAGCCAGGGCTGATTTTGTCTATCTATAATAAAATCGACACGACCGAAACCGTTTGCACCAATAGAAAAAAATGCTTTTCTAACTAAATTTGCAAGCAATTCTTCTTCATGGTTACTCAAACCGCATGGACAGATATATCGCGTATCATTCGCTTCGTATTTAGCGTCATAATCATAAAATTTATGGGGTGTTTCCAACTGTATCAGCGGCAATATCTGCTCATCTATTATGGCAGCAGTGTACTCTTTACCCGCTACCCATTTTTCAGCAATCACTGCACCACCACATTTCTTTGCTTTCTGCCACGCGGGAATCAGTTCGTCCTGGCGCTCAACTTTACTCATCCCAATACTGGATCCTTCTAATACTGGCTTTACAATCATCGGCAGACCCACGGACTGTATTGCCTGCTCGCAATCTCGTTCTATATCCAGCACAAAATGAGCTGGCGTCGGCAGGCCTGTTGCCTGCCAGATCTGTTTAGTTCGTAATTTATCCATTGCCAGCGCCGATGCCATAACACCCGAACCGGTATAAGGAATATGCATCGTTTCTAATAATCCCTGTATGGTGCCATCTTCACCACCGCGACCATGTAACATAATAAATACACGTTCAAAGTTACCTGCAGACAGGTTTTTTACAATCCTGTCATCAACATCAATACCAAAAGCATTTACCCCGTTATGCTGTAATGCTGTAAGCACAGCATTACCGCTTTGTAATGAAATTTTACGCTCCGCTGACGCGCCACCCATTAATACAGCTACTTTACCGAAGCTTGTTTGCATGGTTGAATTCACCAGCTACGCTCCCCAATAATTTTTACTTCTGTCTGCAACAGGATCCCTGACTGCTGTTTAACTCTTTTCTGTATCAACTTAATTAATGATTCAATATTTTCTGCACTGGCCTGTTTATCATTAATAATAAAATTTGCATGTTTATCAGAGACCACTGCTCCGCCTATACGTTGACCTTTTAAACCTGCATTTTCAATTAAATATGCAGCATAATTATCTACTGGATTACGAAACACTGAACCGCAGCTGGCAACGCCAGTGGGTTGTGCATACGCACGTTTTTCAAGCAACTGTTTAATCTTTGTTACATCCTTTTCTTCAATCAATTTATCGTCTGTTTTATGCGCAAAATGCATGACGGCACTAACAAACCATTCACCATTTAAATTATCAACATGACGATACGATACTTCAAACTCACTGCTATTACGCTGACAAATCTTTCCTTGTCGGTTCATGGTTTCAACAGAAACAACATGGGACCAGGTCTCATCTCCCCATGCACCTGCATTCATTGCCAGGGCTCCACCAATCAAACCTGGAATACCAGCAAAAAATGCGGCATTGTATAACCCTTTTTTTGCACAAAGGCGAGCCAGTTTCGCATCTGCAACACCTGCACCAACATGGACTGTATGATTATCCAGAAAATGAACTTCATTCATCACATGTTGTGTCGCTATTAGCGTACCGTTAAACCCAGCGTCACGTACCAATGTATTACTGCCTAACCCCATCCATTCAATATTTTCGTCAGCAGGCAAAGATATTATTAACTGTCTGAGCTCATCCAGTGTTTGTGGCACAGCATAATGCTCAGCTACACCACCAGTGCGCCAACTGGTATGTCGTGACATCGGCTCACGTTCAATGACCTTACAAACGGGTATTGGTAATGTCATTTGTCTAACATCCGGCATATCATATTACCGCCCGCAGTTTTTCTTTCAATGTTGACGCAACCCGACCAATACTTCCTGCACCCATCGTTAAAACCAGATCACCTTCCTGAATTATCGTTTTTAATGTTTCATGCAACAAGTTAATGTCTTCAATAAAAACTGGGTTGACTTTACCTCTTGCGCGGATTGCTGCACATAATGCTCGACCATCTGCGCCAGCGATAACATCTTCACCTGCAGCATAAACTTCAGCTAAAATCAGTACATCAGCATCGGCAAGTATCTGTGTGAAATCCTCAAATAAATCACGCGTACGGGTATAACGATGTGGCTGAAAAACCACCACCAGTCTTTTATCAGGCCAACCATTTCTGACCGCATTCAGCGTTGCTGCAATTTCCGTTGGGTGGTGAGCATAATCGTCCAACAGCAGAATACAGGCATCTACTCCGGCAACAGACAGCGTTACTTCACCGTGCATATCCATACGACGACCAACACCCGCAAACTCGGCCAACGCCCGTTGTATTGCCTCACCACTTACACCCAACTCATTTGCCACACTAATTGCAGCCAGTGCATTTAAAACATTATGTCGTCCGGGCATATTCAATGTAATGGATAACCTGTGATCACTCTCAGGTAACATGACATCAAACGCTGTCTGCGCCCCTTTAAACTTTATATTTGAAGCACAAACATCTGCATCTTGTTCAATACCATAACGAATGACCGGGCGATTAATCTCGCTGAGCAAACCCCTGACTTCATCATCATCCACGCATACAACGGCTAGACCATAAAAAGGTAAATGATGCAAAAACTCAACAAACGTTTTTTTCAACCGATTGAAATCGCCGCCATAGGTAGGTAAATGATCGGCATCTACATTGGTTACTACTGCAATGACCGGTTGCAGGTACAGAAAAGAAGCGTCGCTTTCATCCGCTTCGGCAACAAGATATTTACTTTTACCTAACCGCGCATGTTTTGCCGAGCTATTTAGCTTACCGCCAATAACATAGGTTGGATCAAGCCCACCTTCAGCCAGAACACTTGCTATTAAAGATGTAACCGTGGTTTTACCGTGTGTACCTGCAACCGCAATACCATGACTAAATCGCATAATTTCAGCCAGCATTTCTGCACGAGGGACTACTGGAATGCGTAAACTCTGCGCCGTTTTTACTTCAATATTATCGTTATTAATTGCGCTTGATGTAACTACCACATCAACATCTTCGATGTTCTCTGCTCGATGAGATAAGTAAATTTTTATCCCCTCATCTTCAAGATGTTTAATGGCCGAATTTCTGGCAATGTCCGAACCACTTATTTCATAACCCAAATGGTGCATCACATCAGCAATTCCACTCATTCCCGCACCACCGATACCAACAAAATGGACTCTATGAATGCGCCGCATAATCGAGTCCATTGGCATAATCTGTTGCATTAGAGAATACCTCCTGCACTCAAACACAGTGCAGAAATTCTTTTTGCAGAATCTGGTACCGCTAACGTACGTGCAGCTTTTGCCATCTGCAGTAACCGCTCACGATGCTGTGTAAAATCGATTACTGTATTAGCCAGCCAGTGACTATCAATATCCTGCTGTTGTTTAATGATCGCAGCACCAGCATGATGTAAATACATTGCATTGGCTGTTTGATGGTCATCAACTGCATACGGGTATGGCACCAGAATGGAGGCAACGCCCGCTGCCGCAAGCTCAAATACTGTCATCGCACCAGCGCGACAGATCACCAGATCGGCCCAGGCGTAGGCCGTTGCCATATTGTCGATGAATGCCTCAACCTGTGCTTCGATGCCGCCTTGCCGATATTGTTCACTGGTGACATCAACATGTTTTAAACCGGTTTGATGCCACACCTCTGGGCGCATCTTTTCATCGATACCTGCCAGTGCCTGTGGGACTAACTGGTTCAGTTTGAGCGCACCAAGACTGCCGCCAATAACCAGTAAATGCAAAGCTGCATGACATTGAGGTAACCGCTCTTCTGGCGGCGGTAAGTCACAAATACTTCGCCTCACAGGGTTACCCAGGGTTTTAGCTTTGTGACCAAGTGCACCGGGAAACGCCTGTAAAACACTATCAGCTAATCTGGCCAGTAAACGATTGGTTAAACCAGGAATCGCGTTCTGCTCATGAATTAATAAAGGTTTACGACTTAACCATGCCATCAAGCCACCAGGACCTGAAACGAAACCGCCCATACCCAGTACTGCACAGGGTTTGCATCTACGGATGACACATAATGCCTGCCAGCATGCCTGAGTTATTTTTAATGGTGCCAGCAACAAAGGAATAATTTTTTTACCGCGCACACCAGTAATACTCAACCATTCAATCGGATAGCCTGCTTCAGGAACCAGTCTCGCTTCAATGCCCGCATGCGTTCCCAGCCATACAACCGGAACACCACGTTGGCGTAATTCATCAGCCACTGCCAGTGCTGGAAAAACATGTCCGCCAGTACCACCAGCCATAATTAAAACCGGACGTATATCAAGCATGCTGCTGCTCCTGTCGCCGCTTTTTTTGCACTGCTATTTTATGTTTACGCGAACGATTTCTACCCTGTTTTGATGTTCTGTTATTTTCATAATGAATACGCATAAGCAAACCAATAGCAATACAACAAACAACCAGACTGCTACCACCATAACTCATCAGTGGTAAAGTCAGCCCTTTTGTTGGCAACAACCCCATGTTTACCCCCATATTAATCACTGCCTGCATAGCCAGCCAGATACCGATACCATAAGCAAGATAAGCAGAAAAGAAATTGCCGGCACGCTCAGCCAACAATGCGATGCGAAAAGCCCGGAAAAACACAACCGTGTACAGACTAATAACCAGTATTACACCAGCAAAGCCTAACTCTTCTGACAAGACTGCAAATAGAAAATCTGTATGCGCTTCAGGTAGATAAAATAACTTCTGTACACTTCCGCCTAGTCCGGCTCCAAACCAGCCGCCGGTACCAATAGCAATGAGTGACTGCGTTAGCTGGAAGCCGCTAGCGAAAGGGTCTGCCCAGGGATTGGCAAATGACACCAGCCGCTGCATGCGATAAGGGGATGTGATGATCAACAGCAAAGCGGCAATACCAAACAGGGTAACAAATGAAAAAAACTGCCTGAAACGTGCGCCACATAAGTAGGTCATACCCAGCACAGTGCCCATAAGCACAACGGTAGTACCAAAATCAGGTTCGATTAATAATAGCAAACCCGTCAACCCAACCATTAGCATCGGTTTTAAAAATCCCCACATTGTGGTTCGAACCGACTCTCCATGCCGTACCAGATACCCTGCCACATATACAATAAGAAAAAGTTTAACCAGTTCCGAAATCTGTAAATTAAAGAACCCGAATGGTAACCAACGCGTACTACCATTCACACTTTTACCAACCCCGGGAATTAAAACTAGCAGTAATAGAAAAAGTGCAAAAATTAATAATGCTACACCTGATTTCTCCCATTGCACCAAACGTATATTAAACACAGTTAATGCGGCTACAACACCCATCACAACAAAAACCATCTGGCGGTCAAGGTAATAAAATGGGTTAGAGAAATTTCTGTCTGCAACACTGGTTGATGATGATGCAACCATAACAATACCGAGGCTCAGTAATGCAATTGACGCTACCAATAAAATCATGTCGATATCGCTTAAATCATAATGCTGTAAGCGGCACAGTGGTTGAAACTGCTTAAACATAACGGCAGCAATACTCATGACCGTATTTCTTCTATTATCTGTTTGACTTCCTGTATAAAAACCTCACCACGATGCTCAAAATTTTCAAACATATCAAAACTGGCACAGGCAGGTGCCAATATAATATTATCTCCCGACAAAGCGTGTTCATTTGCAAAATAGATTGCTGCACGCATATCGATAACACGCTTTACAACAACCGTTGTATCAGGTTGCGCTATTTGAATAGCCTGTTCAATTAATGCTGCATCTTTACCCAATAAAATTACCGCGCGACAATGCTGCGTAATTACGCTTGCAAGTTCACTAAAATCAGCATCTTTTGATTCACCACCAGCAATTAATATCTGTTTTCCAGGCAGTCCTTTTATTGCTGCGATTGCAGCACCTACATTGGTTGCCTTGGAGTCATTAATCCAGTTAACACCATTTAATTCTGCCACCCATTGGGTGCGATGTGGTAACCCAGGAAAACTTTTTAATGTCGCCAACATAGAGTCCAGTGGTAAGTCAATGGCTGTGCCCAAGGCGAGCGCTGCTAGTATATTCTGTAAATTATGCTTACCCTTGAGTTTGACATCCTGCACACTTATTAAGGCTTTTTCGCCATAAAAAATATGTACTTTATTCTCTGTTTTAGCAATACCAAACTGGTTAACTGCAGGTTTATTTAAAGTGAATTCAATCGTTTTTTTGTTCACTGCCGGCACCGGTGATGCAAGCACATCATCCACATTAATCACCCATATCTCTGAGTTATCGTAAATCAACTGCTTACTGTATGCATAAGCGGCCAGGTTTTCATAGCGATCCAGGTGATCTGCACTGATATTTAACACCACAGCTGCTTTTATTGGTAAATAATTTAATGTTTCAAGTTGAAAACTTGACAGCTCAAGCACATATAATGCCGTCTTATTCTCTTCGTCATCTGAGCCTTCATTCAATAAATCCAACACGGGTAAACCTATATTACCGCCTGCAGCGGCATTAATGCCTGCATCAATCGCCATTTTTGTTACCAGACTGGTAACCGTACTTTTACCATTTGAACCAGTAATGCCCAGCACAGGCGCTACGACTTCATGCGCGAATAAATCAATGTCACCACAAATCTCAATCCCTTCATCTTTAGCCTGCCGCAACACCGATGTTGCCAGAGGCACACCGGGACTAACAATAATCCGGCGCGCCTGCAGAAATAATTTTTTATTAAATTGACCTGTATAAATTTTTACCTCAGGATAATCGTGTTTTAAAACCTTTAACCCCAGTGGGGTATCACAACTATCCGCCACCACAATATTTTCACCCAGTGAATTCAAATAACGTACTACCGATAAACCCGTTTTACCTAGCCCCACAACCAGGGTATATGCTGATTGTTTATTTCTTTCTGTCATGATTTTTATTGCGTTCATAACTCTGCTTACCGAATCTTTAGCGATGCCAGCCCGATCAGTACCAATACCACAGTAATGATCCAGAAACGAACAATCACTCTCGGTTCAGGCCAGCCTTTTAATTCAAAATGATGGTGAATTGGTGCCATTCTAAAAATACGCTTACCCGTTAGTTTGAATGAAGCTACCTGCATAATTACAGAAAAAGTTTCCATTACAAATACACCACCCATAATCATCAATATAAGTTCCTGTCGAGCATACACAGCAACAACACCAAGTGCCGCACCCAGTGCTAACGCACCAACATCTCCCATAAACACCTGTGCTGGATAGGTATTGAACCAGAGAAAGCCCAAACCTGCCCCAACCATAGTGCCACAAAATATGGTTAACTCACCAACACCAGCAACATAGGGAATACCCAGATAATTGGCAAACGTAGTATGACCGGTTACATAAGCAAATATACCCAGCGCAGCAGCAACCATAACGGTTGGCATAATAGCTAGACCATCCAGACCATCGGTCAGATTTACAGCGTTACTCGCACCGACAATAACCAGGTACGCGAATGGAATAAAAAAAACGCCCATAGGTAGATATACATCTTTTAGAAAGGGAAAAATAAGCGTGGTTTCTATCGGCGTTTTTGCATTTGCATAAATGATATAAGCTGCTAGTAAACCAAACACGGTTTGCCAAAAATATTTGGCTTTAGCAGACAGGCCTTTTGCATTACCATAAACCAGTTTTTTATAATCATCGATACCACCAATTAAGCCAAATAAAAGCGTCACCCCCAAGACCACCCAAACTTTAATATTACTTAGGTCACTCCACAGCAGGGTGCTTATTGAAATTGAAACCAGAATTAATGCGCCTCCCATCGTAGGTGTTCCTGATTTTACAAGGTGTGATTGTGGACCATCATCTCGGATCTGTTGACCAACGTTATAACTGGATAATTTACGAATCATTACCGGCCCGACCATCAAGGATAAAACCAGTGCCGTAATTGCACCAAAAATAGCCCGCAAAGTAATATAATGGAAAACGGAAAACCCGCTTTCATAATGCTCAAGATATTCTGCTAATGTTAATAACATTAGTTTATCCTCTGATTATTTTTATGCATCAGGATGCCAGCTAAAACTTCTTCCATAGCAGCACTACGTGAGCCTTTAATTAAAATGACTTCTTTACCACTTAAATCGCTCAGTACTTTTTTTAATAACATTTTTTTTGTGGCGAAATGTTCGGCATTTTCACCAAATGCCTGTGCTGTATAAAGGCTCTGTTCTCCAATTGTATATAGAACATCAATACCTGCCCGTTTTGCATATATGCCAGCTTCTGCATGCAACTTTAATGCATTATTACCAAGCTCTGCCATATCACCCAGGATGAGTATTTTTTTACCTGACTGCTCTGCAAGCACATCAATAGCCGCACATACCGATACAGGGTTAGCGTTATAGCTGTCATCAATAACTTTGCTACCATTATTCATCTCGGTAACAGTTAAACGTCCACGAATATTTCTAAATGTATTCAAGCTCTCAACGATGACATCTAAATCAATACCCGCCACACTGGCTGCGGCTGTTGCTGCCAGTGCATTCATCACATTATGTCTACCTGGTATCAATAACTGGAATTCTGCTGTGCCTTGCGGCGTTTTCACCTCATAGACACCGGCTCTTTTCTGGCGGGCAAAAACATCCACCTTATTATTTTCCATTGAAAATAACACCTGTGTTTTTCCTGTGGCCTGTTCAATCCATTTCTCTGAAAACGCATCATCATCATTGATAATCGCTACACCTTGTGCAGATAAGCCATTAAAAATTTCAGCTTTGGCATCTGCAATATTTTCAATTGAACCAAAACCTAGCAAATGCGCTGGGTTAGCATTAGTGATAACAGCTATATCAGGTCGAGCGATTTCCGTTAGATAATCAATTTCGCCAACATGATTTGCACCCATCTCTATTACTGCATACCGATGATTTTTACGTAAGCCCAGCAAGGTTAATGGCAGTCCAATATTATTGTTAAAATTCCCTTGTGTTGAGAGCACACTTTCATCACCGGCAGCTTGTGCAAAAATATTACGGCACATTTCTTTAACTGTGGTTTTACCATTACTGCCTGTAATACCAATAAGTTTCTGTTGTACTGGTTGATGCCACTTCTGTACCCAGTATGCAGCCAATTTCCCCAGTGCAAGCCGAGTATCTGCAACACACAGCTGTGATAATTCCGTTTTCTGCCAATCACTTACGAGTGCGGCGGCTGCACCTGACATTTCTGCCTGTTTCATAAAAAGATGGCCATCAAAATGGTCGCCTTTTATGGCAACATATAGATCGCCATTAGCAATACTACGCGTATCTTTTGAAATGGCAGTAAACAATACGTCGACACCACGAACTTTTGCATTTAATACTGTGGCCGCCTGTGAAAGCATCATCACACCACCACCTCATCTTCTCTTGCTGCAAGAAACTCGCGCGCGACCCGACGATCATCAAATGCAATATGCACATCACCTACTACTTGACTGGTTTCATGACCTTTGCCCGCTAATAAAACCACATCACCAGATTTTGCATTTGTAATAGCAATTTCTATAGCATGGCGTCGATCAATAATCTGTTCAACATTCTCCCTGTTTTCAAAACCGGCCATCACTTCATCAATAATGTGCTGTGCATTTTCATGCCGTGGATTATCTGTTGTGACAATAATTTTATCCGCATATTCTTCAGCAACTTTTGCCATTAAAGGTCGCTTACTGCGATCACGATCTCCACCACAACCAAACAAACACCACAAATCACCTTTAAAATGGTCACGAATAGACTGGCATACGGCTGACAATCCTTGTTCTGTATGCGCATAATCAACCACCACAACAGGCTTATTCTCTTCTGCAATTACTTCTACACGACCATCAACAGGGTAAATATTCCGCAGACTTTTTACGGCATCATCAAAACTGGACTGCGTAACTAAAAGTGTTGCTAGCACTGCCAGTGCATTTGATACATTAAAGCGACCAAGTACCGGCACATCAATATGGCCCTCACCTTTTGGTGTTTGTACGGTAAGGTAAAAACCAGTCTCATAGGGTTTTATCTGTGTTGTATGAACAAGGTAATCAGCATATTGGGCAAGTGGCCTGGTATTATCCTGTATACTGTAGCCCCAGACACAAACATGCTGACGACATTCTTTTGCCAGCTCTCGACCATATTTATCATCCAGATTAATAACCGCCGCTTTCAAACCCGGCGTATAAAATAATTTACGTTTAGCCTCAACATAATTAGCCATTGATTTATGGTAATCCATATGATCAGAAGCCAGATTGCTGAACACCGCAGTTGTAAAGGCAACGCCATTTACACGGCCTTGTTCTAACCCATGAGAAGATACTTCCATCACTGCATGTCTAGCACCGGCCTGTTGAATGTCATACAATGTTTTTTGAACTTGCAAAGCATCAACCGTGGTCAATCCTGTCGGATGCAAATCATTAATAAAACCGTTTCCAAGCGTACCTAAAATACCACAATGCACATCATAGGCATCCAGACATTGTGCAATAAAATGTGAAATAGTGGTTTTACCATCCGTACCTGTTACACCAATCATATCTAGCGACAAGGAAGGCTGCCCATAAAATCGTGAAGCAATCTCGCCAACCTTTTGTTTCAAATTAGCGCAATGAATACATAAAACTTTATTAGAAATAGAATCCAGAATCTCATCACGATTGACAATATCACCATCCCATAAAACTATGCTCGCTCCTTTCGAAACGGCATCCTGTGCATACAGCAGACCATGCGTATTGAAACCCTGGTGCGCGATAAATAAATCACCCTTTTTTATCTTCCGGCTATCTTGAACCAGGGCATTGACTTCAATATTTCTACATTGTTCAATTAGGGAATCATCAATAAAACCCTCAAGTAAAAAATCCAGTAACATTGATGCCTGCATAATATTACACCTGCCCGCTGATAATTTTTTTATCATATTGATGATTTAAAGATTGTGTTGCAGGGTTAAGTGGTCTGTGTTTTTGAGCAAATAATAACTGTTTTTTTGCTATTTTATCTGGAGAAATATCGAGTAAACGCACTGCGCCTGTCATTACTTTGCTAAATACTGGTGCCGCAACTAGACCACCGAAATATTCACCATTACGTGGATCATCAATCACGACTACCATCACAAGATCTGGCTTATTTGCTGGTATCATGCCCGCAAAAATTGATATATAGTGATCTTTCGCGTAACCACCTTTAATAAATTTATGCACCGTTCCGGTTTTTCCTGCAACCGAATAGTTCGCCACACGCGCACGCTTACCAGTACCTTTATCACTTACAACAAGTTGCATCATTTTGCGTACTTCTCGTGCCGTTTTAGCTGACATAACACGCCGACCAGCCACAGCTACTGGATGGTTTTTATGCAAAAAACTCACTGGGCGCAAGATACCATTACTGGCTATAGCAGCGTATGCTCGTGCCAGCTGTAAAGGCGTAACAGAAATACCATAACCATAGGCCATCGTTGCGCGAGTAAAATCATTATTCATTGCGGTTAAAGAAAGTCTACCGCTTGCCTCACCAGGGAAGCCACTACCCGTTGACACACCAAACCCTATCTTTCGATACATATCCCATTGTGTCTCCTCATCCAGAGACAGAACAATTTTGCTAATACCAACATTGCTGGATTTTTCTATCACCTCGCCCATACTCAGCTCACCATAATTTCTTTCATCACGAATCATATTTCCGTCTACTTTCATATAACCAGGTGCAGTTTCTATTTTGTCAGAAGGTTTCCAGCGACCACTTTCTAACGCCGCAGCAATACTAATTGGTTTCATAGTAGAACCCGGTTCAAAAACATCCGTCACTGCACGATTTCGTGTTGCTTGTGGTATTAGCTGATCTCTATCATTCGGGTTAAATGATGGCTGGTTTGCCATCGCCAGTATCTCACCTGTTTTTACATCCAGAATTACTGCAGAACCTGCCACTGCATTATTTTTTATCACTGCTGCTTTTAATGTTCGATAAGTCAGATACTGTAACCGCTTATCAATGCTAAGATGAATGGACTGACCCGGTTTCACCGGGCTAATTCTCTCAATATCATCAAACACTCGACCCAGACGGTCACGTATCACGCGCTTTTTTCCCGGCACTCCTTTTAAGTATTTATTATAAGCTAGCTCAATACCTTCCTGTCCGTTATTATCAATATCAACAAAACCAAGAACATGCGCAGTCACCTCACCACTGGGGTAATAACGACGGTATTCATTTCCTGTAGCAACACCAGGAATAGATAATGCCATTACCTTCGCTGCCAGATTAGGTGGTACCTGTCGCTTTAAGTACATAAATTCACGTTTTGCATTACGTTTAATTTTAATCCGTAGTTTTTTCATATTGAGCGACAGCAGCTTTGCCAGAGGCATTAATTCACCAACATCTTTCTGCACTTCACCTGGGTTAATCCAGATACTTTTAACTGGGGCACTAATCGCCAATGGCTGTCCATTTCTGTCAACAATATCACCTCGGTGTGCCGCAATTGTAACCGTACGAACCTGACGAGCTTTGCCTTGCTGCTCATAAAATCCACTATGCAATACCTGCATGTCCAGCGCTTTCCCCGCAAGCACCAGAACCAGTACAACAAACACCAATAATACCGATAACCGACGCCAGGGCATCGGTATATTTTTATCCTTCGACCGAACTGTCCTTTGGCGAACAACTAGCTTACGCGCAGATTTTTGTACTTTTTTTTTCTGCTTCATTGCGTTTTTTTATTGCAACCTCACATAAATCACTTTATCTGATCGAGGCATAATCATCGACAGTTCCTTGCGGGCTTTCCCTTCTATCCGTCCATGTCTCGACCAGGCACTCTGCTCTAGTTGTAACTGGCTCCATTCTGTATTTAATGCGCCAATTCTATGATTCAATTGCTGCAATTCAACAAAGAGTTTTCGTGACTGATGCCTGCTATAAACCAGCAGTAATGCAGATGCCATTACCATCACGTACAACAATATCAGCACAATGAGCATTCGCTGTCGCGCACTCATTTCTTCTTCTCTAGCACGCGCAAACGTGCACTTCTTGCTCGCTTATTACTCACCAACTCCAGTTCACCCGCTACGATAGGCTTACCCACTAATCGAAACGGGATTTCAATATCTGCATCCATAACAGGCAAACCTGCTGGTAATCTGGGTCGCGTCGATTTATTCCGCATAAACCGTTTTACAATGCGATCTTCCAACGAATGAAAACTGATTACCGCCAGGCGACCACCATCAGCAAGAATTGAGATAGCACCATCAAGCCCCTCTTCCAGCACCTTTAGCTCCTGGTTAATAAAAATCCGAATCGCCTGAAAACTACGTGTTGCTGGGTGCTTATATTTTTCTTTTACCGGAATCGCGTCCGTTACTATTTGCGCAAGTTCGCCGGTGGTTGAAATAACCTGCTCATTCCGCGCATCAACAATGGCCGTTGCAATACGCTTTGCAAAGCGTTCTTCACCATACCACTTGAGTACATTTCTCAAATCCGTTAGCTCAACACGCGCTAACCATTGCATAGCCGATTCACCACAGCTAGTATCCATGCGCATATCCAGCGGGCCAGAGCGCACAAAACTAAACCCGCGACTGGCGTTATCCAGCTGTGGTGATGACACCCCCAGATCCATCAGAATGCCGTTTACTTTTCCTACCAGCTTGTGTTTCTCAATCACGCGTTTTACCTGATTGAAGTTACAGTGTTCAAGTATCAGTCGCGGCTCATCAGCAAAATGCTGTTCGCCATAAGTAATCGCTTCTGGATCCTGATCAAACCCTAGCAGACGACCCGTTTCATTTAATTGTTTAAGCAGAATTCGGCTATGCCCACCACGACCAAACGTAGCATCAATATAAACCCCATCAGGACAAATATTTAGCGCTGACAGTGACTCTTTGAGAAGCACCGGCTGATGTACATAGTTACCCATTTTCTACAGTGACAGGTTTTCAAGCGCCGACGGTAACTCATCACTATCAGCCTGAACAGCGGCCACCCAGTCGGCCTGACTTTCAGTCCAGACCAGTTCATCCCAAATTTCAAACTTTTTACCCTGACCAATTAAAACTGTCTTCTTCCCCAGATTCGCATACTCACGTAACATAACAGGAAGTAGAATTCGACCCTGCGCATCCATTTCAAGCTCGGTCGCGTAACCAATGTACAAACGCTGCAACAGCCGCGCCTGCTTGTTTAGACTAGGCAGTTCGATTAATTTATTTTCAATAATTTCCCATTCAGGGAGTGGGTAGACAAGCAAACAATGATCGCGATCAACCGTAACAATCAGGTGACCACCGCAACTTTCAAGCAGACGCTCACGATAACGCGCCGGCATTGCCATTCTGCCTTTTGCGTCCACCGCCACATTGTTTATCCCACGAAAATTCATTTTATTATTATGTGTAGTCAACCCTGAATCCAGAAAATCCCACTTTTTACCACTTTTTACCACATAGCGACACTATAGGTAGTTCGACACCTCAATGTCAAGCATTTTTATGCGAACAAACATTAAAAAGTGTAACTCTGACAGCAACTTAGCCATCATTTAAGGGAAACAGAAAGGGCTTATATAAGATATGTTTTTAAATCATCAGCTTGATAATCAAAACCAATAATTTACTTTAAGTTGGAGATCTATCTGAAGGAACCACACAGTTGGCAGACATTGTGACTGCCTGCCGATAACTGCTGACGATTATTTAAAAAGGAGTTGGCCGATAAGCCGGGTTCTGTCGAGGGTGATCATTCATCTGGGAACATGTCACCATGCACCTCAAGCAACCTACCCGAGGGCAGCGCGGACCACGCATAATGCCCCCCTATTTGGTCTTGCTCCGAGCGGGGTTTACCTTGCCATGCCTGTTACCAGCCACGCGGTGTGCTCTTACCACACCATTTCACCCTTACCGATTAATACTAAAACCAATCGGCGGTATATTTTCTGCGGCACTTTCCGTAAGCTTTCACCTCCCAGGCGTTACCTGGCGCTCTGTCCTATGGAGCCCGGACTTTCCTCCCCAACCCTGGAAACAGGGTTAGCGCGATCACCTAGCCAACTCCAACACATACTATAACACGGGGCACTGTTTTTATTCTGCTTTATGGAAAGAGCAGATGATATGCCGTTAAGTCTTCATGAGATCGACGCAATAAGTGCCCAAATAAGCGGTTTAAATGATGGGCACGCGGCAGAAAATTAAAACAGCAGCGTTTACGACAACCAAGCTTTGTGCTGGCATAATCCAGTCTTTTATTGCCACCATCAATTTTTACTCCTCGCTTAATGGCATCAATCGTGCGCTTTCGATTCGACGATTCCCATTCCGCAGCAGCAAGATTCAGAAACACATCACCATCAAGTGTTTCACTACTGGCGGCATCACGACATAACAGCAAACCTTCTGTATTGCCAGTAAATACCTGAGCCAGACCCAGGTACGAAATAATTAAATTATATTGCCCGTCCTGCTCACCCATTACCCCCGATATTTTTTCAAACGCACGGCTGGCAGCAAAATAATCTTTCGCCCTCATTCTGTTTAATGCTGTTTCAAAATTATCCTGATCCATACCACTCACTCACAACAAATCATTAATTCAATATTTTGAAATTAAAATCTAGCGACCATAATTAACATTCCAGTTCGCCTGCACATTTAACTAACAGGACGGATGAAAAGGACACTTATTATTAAGACACGCTGTCAATACATCCGTGTAGGCTCGACACCCGCATCCCTGCGGCTAACGGTCTTGAATAAGTAAGTATCCTTTTCATCCGTTTCAGTAATAATGTTAAACTCAAACGCAACCACACAGATAGCTTGTGTCGATAACATTACATAGATAATAGCCCCAACAGACTAATCGCGCAATTAGAGCAACCCAGCAATTAAATTATGGACTGGATACAAATATCAGTTACGGCCACAAACACATTCACCGAATCTGTCGAGGACTGTCTGTTTGCTCATGGCGCACAGACTGTCACTCTTCGTGATGCCGCTGACCAGCCTATACTGGAACCTGAACTCGGCCAGACACCAGTATGGGATAAAGCCGTGGTCACTGGTTTATTTCCTGCCAACATTAACACCGGTGAAACCAAGCGTGCAATACTGAGCTGCTTACAGACGGATTCACCGCTAAATTTAACCGCCGGTTTACCACCAGTAGAAATCAACATTGAACACGAAATTCTTGCCGACCGGAACTGGACACGCGCATGGATGGATCATTACCAACCCATGCAGTTTGGTAAGCGGCTCTGGGTCTGCCCCTGGCATCAGCAACCGCCCGATAAAAATGCAGTAAATTTACGGCTTGATCCCGGTCTGGCTTTTGGTACTGGCACACACCCGACTACCGCCTTATGCCTGCGCTGGCTGGACGCCAATATTCAGCAGCAACACTCGCTGCTCGATTTTGGCTGTGGCTCTGGTATTCTCGCGATTGCCGCCAGGTTATTAGGTCTAACCAATGCCGATTGCGTCGATCTTGACCCACAGGCATTACAGGCCACGCTATCCAATGCCCATGCCAATCAGGTTGGGGAAAATACCTCGATTTACCTACCTGATGAATATAATGCACAACACACTAACGCACTATACGACATTGTTATTGCCAATATACTCAGTGGCCCGCTCATCCAGCTTGCACCACAACTGGCAAGCCACTGTCGTACCGGCGGCGATATTATTTTATCAGGCATTCTTCATGAACAAGCCGAGAATGTTCGGCAAGTTTACCTCACGTATTTCAATATGGATAAAGCCATAATTGACGGAGACTGGGTTTTATTGCACGGTATTTGTCGGTAAAAAAAACAGGTCCAATTTAGCATCAATCCCTTTTAGTCCTTACAGATCAGGATCAAATATCCCCTGCTAACGAGCCGGTCCCCAAAAAACAGAAAATAGTGTAAAGTCACTTGATGCAAACCCAGTGCCCACACTGCAAAACCCAATTTCGGCTTAATAAAGATCAGCTTCACATTGCCGAAGGTCTGGTGCGTTGCGGCGTCTGCGATGAAGTTTTCAATGCCCTCAAAGAGGATGCCAGCAATAACACAACAGACAAAGCTCTTACTAAAAACTCTACCGACTCCGCTTTCGAGGCAGCTAGCGATACCCATGCAGAAAACGGACAAAAAGAAATCACCGCCGATGAAAACCGCACCATTTCTGAGCATGAAGTGAATGCGGACAAAGCTGAGACTGAGTTTGATCTGTTTCAACTGGAGGAAAGCGACGACTCAAATTTTTCGGCAAATTCAGTCATCCCCGACAAATACCGTAATAACCAGCGCCATTCACCCACAGTAATTGGCAGCCTATTATGGAGTCTGGCCATTCTGTTTCTCGGCTTCACTTTGATTGTTGAATATGTTTGGTTCAATCGTAATCAGCTAGCACAATTACCCGAAGCACAACCCTGGATCAAACAGGTCTGTAAACACGTTAATTGTGCGTGGGCGAACCTGCGCAACCCAGCACAAATTGAATTATTGAGGAGAAACATCTATAACCAGCCGAATCGGAAACAGGCTTTAACCATCGCTGTTACGCTGGTAAATCATGCCAGTTATGCCCAGCCCTACCCGGATATGCAAGTCGATTTCTCAAATATTCGTGGCCGTATTGTTGCTGCCCGCCGATTCACCCCAAAAGAGTATTTGCCCACCAGCCAAAACCTGCATCAGTTACTCACCCCAGGTCAACCAGTGAGCTTCACACTGGCGATTAAGGACCCAGGTAAACAGGCAATGACCTACGAATTTAGTTTCCTCTAACCGCTGTAGCACACTTTATACTGCTCACCAAAGTATTTACGCATATAACTCTGAGCTAAAACCTGTCAAAATAACGCCCCATGAAGATAGGTTCCAACCAGTTCAGCACGCCTCTAATTCTCGCACCAATGGCCGGTGTCACAGACCGCCCATTTCGCACCCTGTGTCACCAACTTGGTGCCAGTTTTTGCGTGTCAGAAATGGTGACCACGCAGCAACACCTGTGGCACACGAAAAAAACCCGGCTGCGTCTTAACCATGATGGCGAGCCGGGTCTACGCAGTGTACAAATAGCGGGAACAGAACCCAAACAGATGGCCGCAGCTGCAATTTTTAACGCTAAGCATGGTGCACAGATTATCGATATCAACATGGGCTGTCCAGCAAAGAAAGTCTGCCATGTGATGGCCGGTGCCGCATTGATGAAAACCGAATCACGAGTTGCCGCCATTCTTAAAGCAGTGGTAAATGCAGTCAATTTACCCGTTACCCTGAAAATTCGTACCGGTTGGGACAAAAGTAACCGCAATGCTTTAACCATTGCAAAAATTGCTGAAGATAATGGCGTAGCAGCGCTCACCATTCATGGACGCACCCGCCATTGCGCCTACCGAGGTGACGCAGAATATGACACCATTGCCGAAGTTAAGGCTTCCATCTCAATTCCAGTGATTGCTAATGGTGATATAAGCAACGCGGAAAAGGCCAGGCAGGTGCTTGATTATACCAATGCCGATGCCTTAATGATTGGTCGTGCGGCACAGGGCAACCCGTGGATTTTTCGTGAAATCCGACATTATCTTGACCACGGCAACCTGATCGCTCCTCCCGAAAGTAAAGAAATTCTTTTTATATTGCTAAAACACCTTAAAAACTTATATACTTTTTACGGCGAACAGGCTGGCGTAAGAATTGCTCGCAAACATATAGCATGGTACTGTAAAAACCAGGCTCAGGCTGATGCCTTCAAAAAACGGATAAATGTAATAGAAGACAGCGGCACACAGCTGGAACTTGTCACTAATTTTTTTACCACTAATCATTTTATTTCAAAAAATAAATCTAACTATAAAACCAGATAATAAGAAGCCGCATGAACGCACAAAATATTCACGACCTTAACGACCAGCTTAATAACCCACATCACGAAGAGATTTCCCAACTGAGCCACGCAGTCAAACACTCCATTCGTCGTTATCTCTATGAGCTGGAAGATGCCCAACCCACTAATATGTACGATTTGGTATTAAAACAGATCGAACGCCCCCTGTTCGAAGCAATTCTCGAACATACCAAGGGCAACCAGTCCAAGGCGGCAGCATTTCTTGGCTTAAATCGTGGCACGCTGCGTAAAAAATTACGCAGCTATAACCTGCACAAATAGGCCTCGGCCACTTAAATCAGCCTTAATTTTATCCGCCTGGATGCGCGTGCATTTTTCATTCAGCAGCACAATCGGCTATAATTTCCGCCTTTCCGATATTTAGGTCAATAACACCAAAGGCAAAATCATGACAGATTCCCAATCGTATCCCATACGCCGCGCACTCATCAGTGTATCTGACAAAACCGGCATCATAGAATTTGCCAGAACGCTGCATGAGCAGGGCATAGAAATACTTTCAACTGGTGGCACTGCAAAAACATTACTCGATAATTTTATTCCGGTACTTGAAGTTTCCAGGCATACCGGATTCCCGGAAATTATGGATGGTCGGGTCAAAACTCTGCATCCTAAAATTCATGGTGGTATTTTGGGGCGTCGAGGCACAGATGAGTCCGTCATGAAAGATAACGATATCGCACCTATCGATTTAGTGGTCGTTAATTTATACCCATTCGAAGCCACTATTGCTAAACAAGATTGCAGTTTTGATGATGCCATTGAAAATATCGACATTGGCGGCCCCGCGATGGTACGGGCCAGTGCCAAGAATCATGCCTATGTCAGTGTTGTCGTTGATCCAGACGACTATAAAAAAGTGCTACATGATCTGTCCAAAAATAATGGCTGTGTGAGCAACGCAACACGTTTCGACCTTGCCGTTAAAGCTTTCGAGCACACCGCTGCCTACGATGGCATGATTGCCAACTACCTTGGCCGCCTGCATACTGATGGCAGCAAAGATACGTTCCCGCGTACCATTAACCTGCAATTCAATAAAACGCAGGAAATGCGTTATGGTGAGAATCCGCACCAGAATGCTGCCTTTTACACGGAAAAAAATCCTGCTGAAGCCTGCATCGCCACTGCACAACAAATTCAGGGAAAAGCACTTTCTTACAATAATATTGGCGATACAGATGCCGCACTGGAGTGCGTTAAACAGTTTGACGAGCCCGCCTGTGTTATTGTCAAACACGCTAATCCCTGTGGCGTTTCCGTCCGTGGTTCAATCATGGAGGCCTATGATGCAGCGTATAGCACTGACCCTGAATCGGCATTTGGCGGTATCATCGCCTTTAATCGTGAACTGGACGGAGCAACCGCAAAGGCCATTATTCAGCGCCAGTTTGTCGAAGTGATCATCGCACCATCAATAAGCCAAACCGCCATAGACACCGTTGCAGAAAAGAAAAACATTCGATTACTTAAATGTGGCCAATGGAAGCCTGACAATCAGCGGATTGATTTTAAGCGGGTTAATGGCGGTCTACTGGTACAGGATGCTGACCTGCTGCTTTATAACAAACTAAACGTTGTCACCGAACACCAACCTGATCAACAACAGATGAACGATCTACTATTTAGCTGGAAAATTGCCAAATTTGTTAAATCCAATGCCATTGTCTATGGCCGGGACGACACAACCATTGGGATCGGTGCTGGACAAATGAGTCGCATCAATAGTGCGCGTATTGCTGGCATTAAAGCAGAATATGCGAACCTTAAAGTACCCGGTTCAGTGATGGCATCCGATGCTTTTTTCCCGTTTCGAGACGGCATTGATGCTGCCCACGATGCCGGTATTGTTGCTGTTATCCAACCGGGTGGATCAATGCGCGATAACGAAGTAATTGCCGCTGCAAACGAACATGGTATGGCTATGGTCTTTACCGGCATGCGCCATTTTCGCCATTAAGTCACAAATTATTACACCGTGTAGAATGAACAAACCCACTTCGCCAACGATTAGGCAACACGGGCAACACACATGTGGAAAGCGGCTGAACCCGAGGAGTGATTAAATAATCCGCAGGTTGCGGGTTAAGGTGTCGCCGCTGTTTTTGGCAACGGTTTCAACATAAAACTAAACGCCTGAGTTACTTTAAAGCGTTTGGTTAGACGCCAGTTATTATGATCCTTTTTAGCCGCCACTCTTTTATTGGCTTTATTGCCCGTGCTTTCAGTATAATGAATCCGGTTGTTGCTGATTTGAAAATACCAGTAACCATTGATTAATGGCCTTGACAATATACCCTGGTATTTTCCAGAAGTTGCGCTGCTGATACCACGTTGTAAAACGGCCTTATGATCTTTTTTAGCCAGTGTCGCATGTTTAATGTGCAACTGTATCGTCGCTGGATAACTCTTCAGCAAGCCTTTATTAAAAGTTAGCTTTACCACACGGGTTGCATTGTTATATTCCAGTTTGGCCTCGATATGCAAGCGTGTTGCGGCATCATCCCTTTCGATGACCTGGTTAATCGCCAACCCCTCCTGATAATAATCATCAACCACCAATCCATCATTGGTGTCGATGGCAAACCACAGTATAATCACACCCGAAACAACGGCGGAGAAAGGGATAAGTATCAGCATCCACACCAGTGGAAGACGATACCAGGGTTTAGTTTGATTCATTGTTAGACTATTCATAATCGTTTTTTATTCTTTACAGAAAATGCGTTATTGATCAATAGGCCCGAGAAACCGGGCTTTTTGTGTTACCGTTAATTTTCCTGGATCACCTATCGCAGAGGCTTTAAATTCTATCTGCGTGCTACGGGTTTTAATATTATCCTCATCAACCTGCACTCGGACAGGAAGATCCAGCACTTTACCGCTAGCAACATGCACTACCTTAACATCCTTTTTCAGAATAGGGTTATTCGGCCCAGCGACCGATAATCGATAATCGTGTGGCTTATTGTCCATGTTCATTATTTTTAATATATAGACATTTTCAATTAAACCCGCATTGGTTTCTCGAAACAGGGTGTTGCGATCACGTATAACATCCAAGGCTATCGGTTTGCGCTCAAAAATGGAGTAAAAGGCACCAAAGGTCATAGCAGAAAGAATAATCGCATAGATAATGACCCGTGGGCGTAAAACATGCGTCACGCTCCCATTTAGAGAGTTCTCTGTTGTATAACGAATCAGGCCTCGCTCATAACCCATTTTATCCATCACATCATCACAGGCATCAATACAGGCCGCACAACCGATACACTGGTATTGCAACCCATCACGAATATCAATACCTGTCGGACAAACCTGCACACAGATGGTACAGTCGATACAATCACCCAAACCCAGCGTGTCTTTATCCAGACCTTTCTTGCGTGAACCTTTTGGCAGACCGCGCGATTCATCAAAAGAAATAATCATCGTGTCCCTGTCCATCATCGTGCTCTGAAACCGCGCATAAGGGCACATATACATACAAACCTGTTCCCTCAGCCAACCGGCATTACCATAGGTTGCAAAACCATAGAAAAATATCCAAAAAGCTTGCCACGGTCCTATGTTCAGCGTCAAAAACTCTACTGTGAGTTCACGTATAGGCGAAAAATAGCCGACAAAGGTTACTCCGGTATACAGTGAAAATATAATCCATATAAGGTGCTTCGTGACTTTAAGGCGAAACTTGCGGAATGAATTTTCGGCCCTATCAAGCTTCATCTGTGTTTGGCGCGTGCCCTCAACTTTACGCTCAATCCATAAAAAAGCTTCGGTCCAGACCGTTTGTGGACAGCTGTAACCACACCAGACACGCCCGGCAAGCGCAGTAACAAAAAACAAACCCAGTGCAGCAATAATTAATAATAAAGCCAGATAGAAAAAATCCTGTGGCCAGAAAATTATATTGAAAATATAGAATTTACGATCAGGTAAGTCAAACAGTATCGCTTGCCGATGATCCAATTGTAACCACGGCAGAATGTAGTACAAACCTAATAAAGTTAATACACCAAATGAGCGCAGTGCAGCAAATAGGCCATGCACCTCGCGCGGATAAATTTTCTGGCGCTTGGCATAAAGCGACTGCTCAACATCGTCGTCAGCAGCGCTATCATTTTGATTCATAGTCAGAATATTACCTAATGCTGTTGTTGTTGCGTACAATAGAACCCACTGCACACAGTAAGAATATAGATTTAGTTTTAAGATTTAGTTAATTTAAGTTGTCTGCTGCGATCATCTACTACGCTATCGTTGCCGGTATTTCTTTCAACCGCTGCCTCAAGCCCGCGTTTTTTTAACGCCGACTTTATTTGTCGCACTGCTATTTATCGTACTGTTATTTATCGTACTACAGGGCTTCAGGCTATAACATGTAGCCGCAGCGGTAAACGCACCAAACAACCAGAAGAGAAAGAAACAGATACCATAGAGACCTATACGCCCAAGATCCTTATCGGGGAAAACAATGACCGGATCAAATGCGACCGTAAACAACACGGTCGCAATACCTGCCGTTATAAAAGACGGCCAGAGTATCGCAATAATACGCTGTACAGGGGGTATTCCATCCATGGACTCAATATACACTTATTTCGCTTGGTGTGACAAACTATAAATATACGCTGCCAAAATATGCACTTTTGCTTTACCCAAAAAGTCTTTATGTGCAGGCATCTTACCTGTACGCCCTTTTGCTATGGTTCTTTCAATGGTGTGAGCTGAACCACCAAACAACCAGATATTATCGGTCAAATTAGGCGCTCCAATACCTGGAATATTATTTAAATAGCTGCCTTTACCATTACGGCCATGACAGCCTACACAAAACATATCAAATTTCACCTTTCCCTCAGCAGCCAGTTTCTTATTCACTTTTCTCCCTGAAAGGCTCATTACATAATTAGCCACCGCATCGACACCTTTCATGCCACCCAATGGACCTTCCCAGGCGGGCATTGTACCTTGTCGACCATATAAAATCGTGGTTTGAATTGTGTTAGGTTCACCACCATACAACCAATCATTATCCCGTAAATTAGGAAACCCTCGCGCGCCACGCGCATCAGAACCATGACAAACTGCACAATAGGTAACAAATAGGCGTCCCCCAATTTTTAACGCCTGTTTATTCTTCGCAAGTGTCGCAAGGTCTTCTTTAAGAAATTTGTCAAACAAGGGATCATATTTAGCTTTCGCCGTAGCCATTTCGGTGTTGTATTGGCCTACTTCAGTCCATTTCAGCAGCCCTTTGTATGATCCCATACCAGGGTACAATATAAGATAACCAATACCAAAAAAAATGGCCCCATAGAACATGACCAGCCACCAGCGAGGTAGAGGGTTATTTAGCTCCTCCAGGTCTTCATCCCAAACATGACCCGTCGGCTCACCCACCTTACCTGTCATTTTTGAATTACCACGCAGTAAAAAAAGCAACCAGATGATACCACCACCTGCTATCGCCATAATATACCAACTCCAAAATGGACTTGTAAAGTCAGACATAATGATTCCTCATACCCTAATTAAATATGTATTACTTATTAAATATGTGCCACTTTAAATATGTGTCACTTACTTGAAAAACGTCCTTCAACACGCTATGAAGAGTGTTTACTGCTTTGTTCATCCACTGCGTTATCTTTGTTATTGCTATTATCGTCGTTATTATTTTTATCTTCATCCAGCGCCATACGTGCGGCTTTATCGAAATCTTTTTCACGCCGACCACTCCATGCCCAGATAACAATCCCAATAAAGATAACAAAGGCAAGAACCGTCCATACAGACTGTATAAGTATAGAATTATGCATAAGTAACTACCGCGTTGTTTTCACATGCGTCCCTAAAGACTGCAGATAGGCAATAACAGCGTCAATTTCTTTCTTGCCTTTGAGCTTAGCCGGTGCATTTTTAATTTGTTCATCCGTGTAAGGTGTTCCCAATTCTCTTAATGCGCGCATCTTTGCCTGTATGTCGCTACCGTCCAGGTTATTTGTCAATAACCAGGGGAAATTAGGCATAATGGACTCGGGCACAACATCGCGAGGATCATTCAGATGGATACGATGCCAGGCATCGGAATAGCGACCACCGATACGTGCCAGATCAGGCCCTGTCCGTTTAGACCCCCATAAGAAGGGTCGGTCATAAACAAATTCACCCGCTACCGAGTAATGCCCATAACGCTCAGTTTCTGCACGAAAAGGCCGTATCATCTGAGAATGACAGCCCACACAACCTTCACGAATATAAATATCGCGCCCCTCAAGCTGTAACGCGGTATAGGGTTTTAAACCTTCGACGGGGGTTGTTGTCGAATTCTGAAAAAATAGCGGAACAATAAGCGCCAGTCCTCCCCACAAAACAACAACCAGCGTAAACGTAATCAAAAACCCAACTTTAGTTTCCACATTCTCCTGAAGTGTCGACATATATTTTATCTCCTGCTTAATTCAATTATGAAAATTACGGTAGTCAACGGTTTAATGCGCCATGACAGGTGTTGGAATCAGCGCGTTATTGACTGCTTTACCTCTGACCGTAGTTTTGAATATGTTATAAGCCATGATGAACATACCCGACAGGTACAGGATGCCGCCACTGAGACGGATAACATAAAATGGATGTGTTGCCTGAACGGCTTCAACAAAGCTGTATGTCAGCGTACCGTCGCTATTTGTTGCTCGCCACATTAAACCCTGCATAATACCTGAAATCCACATTGAGGTTATATACAACACAATACCAACCGTGGCCACCCAGAAATGGGTTTCAATTAACTTTTTGCTATATATTTTGGTGCCAAACAGTTTTGGAATCAGGTAATACATTGAACCAATAGTAATCATCCCTACCCAACCCAGAGTTCCAGAATGAACGTGACCAATTGTCCAGTCAGTATAATGCGACAAAGCATTCACCGTCTTAATCGCCATCATCGGCCCTTCAAAAGTTGACATACCATAGAAAGAAATCGATACAATCAAAAATTTAAGAATCGGGTCATCCCGCAATTTCTCCCATGCACCTGACAGAGTCATAATGCCGTTGATCATGCCACCCCAGGAAGGTGCCAATAAAATCAGGGAAAAAACCATCCCCAGTGATTGCGTCCAATCGGGCAATGCCGTGTATAACAGATGATGTGGCCCCGCCCAGATATAGGTAAATGCCAATGACCAGAAATGCACAACCGAGAGCCGATAAGAATAAACCGGACGTTCCGCCTGTTTTGGAACAAAATAATACATAATACCGAGAAAGCCAGCCGTCAGTAAAAAACCTACTGCATTATGCCCGTACCACCATTCCACCATCGCATCCTGAACCCCCGCATAAACCGAATAGGATTTGGTTAAAGTAACAGGAATCTCTGCGCTGTTCACCACATGCAACAGGGCTACGGTAATAATAAATGCACCAAAAAACCAGTTTGCCACATAAATATGCTTCACCCGCCGCTTGGCAATCGTGCCAAAGAAGACGACTGCATACGCGACCCAGACAATGGCGATTAATATATCAATGGGCCATTCCAGCTCGGCATATTCTTTTGATGTGGTGTAACCCATGGGCAATGTGATCACCGCCAGCAACATGACCAACATCCAGCCCCAGAAGGTAAATTCTGCTAACGCTGGCGCAAACAAACGGGCATGACAGGTACGTTGCACAACATAATAGGACGTTGCAAATAAGGCACAACCCCCAAAGCCAAAAACAGCAGCATTAGTATGCAAAGGCCGTAAACGCCCGAAAGTCAGCCAGGGAATATTAAAATTCATCACCGGCCAGGCCAGTTGTGAAGCAATGAGCACACCGACTGACATAGCAACTATACCCAGTACAATGGTCATAATAGAAAACTGTCGAACCACCCGATAATTATAAACATCATCACTATTTATCATTGTTTGATCAGTCATAATAAATTTTCCGCATCACCTAATTGTGTTAGTTTATCAGTATATTTTGAATTAATGAATTCTAGCATTATTTCTTCAAAATTCAGTCACTATATTATTATAATTAACCTCAAGAAACACTTAAATAATTTTTTTACTTAAATATTTTCAACCGGCCAGTGTTGTAATCCACAGCTATCAATCAACTAGAGTACAGGCATATCCATTAGACCAGCACATTTTATCCCCAGTTTTTCGCCACGCACCTGTAAAAAACACCGCGTATCTGTAAAAAACATGTAAATCATACACTATTACCCCTTTCATTCAAGGGGTTTAAAACGAAACCATTTATAAACAGGTCTTATCACTACCCGTATCTGCACAGAATAATAGGGCACGCCTACTAATCACCTGTACCTAATAATATAAAATCTGAAAAATAAGTAACTTGATATAGATCAAGTCGAAACGGCGAATCAACTGTAATATTGGCCTGTTTCTTATTATTTAACGCAGCAAAGTCAATTATTGGATAAGCAGTTCGATTTCAACCTGATCGATCTCCAACAACAAAAGAAGCAAACACCCGTTACCCAACAAAAGGCAAACGTATGAGCGATAAAATTCTGTTTAATAAAAAGCTGATCCAGCGTTATGACTATGCTGGCCCACGTTACACTTCATACCCCACGGCAAAACAGTTCACCAACGAGCACGATGACACTGACTACATGACATGGATTGATGTCAGCAATGAAGATCCTATCCCTGCCAAGTTATCGCTTTACCTGCACATTCCTTTTTGTGACACCATCTGTTACTACTGCGGCTGCAGTAAAATCGTCACCCGAGACAAAACCAAAGCGGCACCCTATATAAAGTTATTAAAAAAAGAAATTGCCATGCAAGGTCGCCTGCTCGTTGATGACCGCGAGGTTATACAGATCCACTGGGGCGGCGGCACCCCCACTTTTCTTAGTGATGATGAAATTGCCGAGCTCATGGAGAGTCTTCATGCGAATTTTCATATCACGACCAATAATGGTGAATTCGGTATTGAAGTGGACCCGCGTACTGTCGATGAAAATAGAATTAAACATTTGCATCAGCTAGGATTTAACCGAATCAGCTTTGGAGTTCAGGATTTTGACGAAAATGTTCAAAAAGCCGTCAATCGTATTCACAGCACCGAGCAGATTATGCAATCCATTCAGTCAGCTCGAAACAACCAGTTTGAATCCATTAACATTGATTTAATGTATGGTCTGCCTGAACAAACACCCACAAGCTTTGAAAAAACCCTGGATACTGTAATCGCCGCCAACCCGGATCGAATTGCCGTCTACAACTACGCACACATGCCGGAGATGTTTAAACCGCAGCGGCGTATAAACCAGGCCGCACTGCCTTCTGCCGAACAGAAACTGACTATCCTGCAATTAACCATTGATAAATTACAGCATGCCGGTTACTTCTATATCGGCATGGATCATTTTGCCAAAGGCACTGACGATCTGGTAAAAGCCCAACAAAATGGCACTTTACATCGTAATTTTCAGGGCTATTCTACCCATGCGAACTGTGACATTATCGCGATGGGTATCACCGCAATCAGCCATGTAGGAGATAATTACGGCCAGAACGTTCGTAGCATTGACGAATATGAAACCCGATTAAATGCAGACCGACTGGCTGTATTTCGTGGTGTCGAGCTGGAACCTGACGATATTCTGCGCCGTGAGATCATTAATCAACTTATGTGTAATAACTTTCTCGACATAGCAAGACTGGAGCGCAAATGGGACATACAATTTCCAGCTTATTTTAGCGACGCCATACCCAAACTCAATGAAATGGCTAACGATGGTCTGATTACACTCACCGCAGAAAACTTGAGCATTACGGCAAAAGGCCGCTTGCTTGCACGTTCCATCTGTATGCAATTTGATCATTATTTACACGACAACGAAATCCAGCAAGCCTATTCCAGAATCATCTGAGAGCGATTTAAGCGTTCTCACCGCGGCGCCGTTAATTCTTATGTGTAAATATTGTATATCCATGCTGTATAAAGCTAAATTTTTTATAATACATGGTGACGCGAACAGGAATTTAGATACAGAGACCTTTACCGCATTAACAAAGTCTATTTTGCATCTGCGACCGTTTTTGGCTCGTGTTCGCCAACCAGCAATCTTAGCCGCGCCATATCCAGAACACTGATGCGACGCCGATCAACCGCAATAAGTCCCTCGTCCTGATAATGTGCAAACAGACGGCTCACCGTTTCAACCGCAAGACCAAGATAATTGGCAACATCCTGACGCGGCATACTTAACACGAACTCGTCAGCTTTCCAGTTACGTTCTTCCATGCGCCGTGAAAAGCTCAGCAAAAAGCTGGCCAGCCGCTCTTCTGCAGACATTTTACCTAACATCAGCAACATGCCATGATCCGCACTAATTTCCTTCCCCATAACCCGGCGCATCTGCTTCTGCAGGCCGGGCATTACATGGCAAAGCTGCTCCAGTTTATCCATCGATATCACGCAAACACTGGTTGTTTCCAGTGCGATAGCAGTACAGGAGTGGGTGCCATCTCTAAAACCATCCAGCCCCACCATCTCTCCAGATAAATGAAAACCAACAATTTGCTCATCACCATTGATGCTTTCTGCCGCTGTTTTAATGCTGCCCGAACGCACCGCATAAATCGCCTGCGCGGTATCACCATCATGATACAGCGCTTCATTTTTGCGCAATGGGTTACGCTGGCTCACAATCTTGCCCAACTGCTTCATCTCAGCATTGGTCATTCCATGTGGGAAACACAACTCGCGTAAACTGCAGTCCACACAGGAAACTTTTAATTGTTCAAAATTAATACGCGTTAGCTGACTCATAATAGATACACTGTATTCTATACTCAAAAATGATAATTTAGGGCTTATACTAGTAGCACTCGACTAAAACTATGCGTGATCTTTTTCTTAAACACTATTATATAGAATATAAGTTATATAGAATACAAAATATAGAACACAAGAAAAATAACTGTCAGCATATTAATATGACCTTAACAGGTTACCCTGGCCAGTATCCATAAAAATATTTACTACTCAGATTAAGGCATTGTTTAAATTTTGAACGACAACTGTTTTCACTGCGGTTTACCGGTACCACCAGACTGTCATATCAGCATCAACTACCAGGGCGAAACCAGAACTATGTGCTGCCACGGGTGTGAAGCCGTTGCCAACGCCATTATCAGCGGAGGGATGGACGATTTCTACCGCTATCGTACCGCAGCACCCGAAAAAGCTGAAGAGCTAGTGCCGGAATTTCTACAACAACTTAAGGCCTACGATAACCCACAGATACAAAAACACTTTATCACTGCTGAAAATCATGCCGGTGAGGATGCTGATATTCGGGAAGTGGCATTAATTCTGGAAGGGATTGTTTGCGCTGCCTGCGTCTGGTTGAATGAAAAACACCTACGCGCACTCAGCGGCGTGCTCGAGGTAAGCATCAACTACAGCAATCACCGTGCCCGAGTACGCTGGGACAATGCACGCATCAGTCTCAGTGAAATACTGATGTCTATTAGTCAAATAGGCTACCTCGCCCATCCTTTTGACCCTGACAAACAGCAGAAATTAATCGAGAATGAGCGCAAACGGCAACTCCGGCGCATCGGGCTCTCTGCGGTACTCGGTATGCAAATTATGATACTTGCCTTTGCTATGTATTTCGGCGAATGGTGGGGCATTAATGCCGGCTTTAAACACAGTTTTCGCTGGATAAGTCTATTGCTAACTATACCCGTAATCCTTTTCTCTTCCGATGTGTTTTTTAAAGCCGCCTGGCGAGACTTAACCAATCGCCGTGTTGGTATGGATGTCCCCGTTGCACTAGGCATTGCCATCGCCTTTATTGCCAGCAGCTACCACACCTATGTCAATCATGGTCAGGTGTATTTTGATTCTGTGGTGATGTTTACTTTTTTTCTACTCACGGCACGCTACTTTGAACTAAGCGCACGAAAACGTACCGCTGAAGCCACTGAGTTACTGTTAAATTTACGCCCGGCAATTGCCACTCGACTGGTTAACACCGGTAAAAACACCACGCATAAAGAGCAACAGGAGTCCGTCGCTGTCTCAGAATTAAATATCGGTGATCGCATACTGGTGCGCCCAGGCGAAAACATTCCTACCGATGGTCGCATTCTTCGAGGCACTTCCGGAATCAATGAATCCCTGCTCACGGGGGAAAGTCTGCCGATAACCAAGACTATTGGTGACATGGCCATTGGTGGCAGCACTAACACAGAAAGCCCACTGGTTATCCAGGTAGAAAAACTTGGTGACGATACCGTACTCTCATCAATACAACACCTGCTTGAACAGGCGCAAAATACCCGGCCAAAAATTGCCCAGCTCGCTAACTATATTGCCAGCTGGTTTGTTGCTATTATTCTTGGCCTTGCTACCATCGTTGCAATTTACTGGTACCTGCATAACCCCGCTGAATGGGTATCAATCACGATTGCCACCCTGGTCGTAACCTGTCCCTGTGCATTATCGCTGGCAACACCGGCAGCCATTACCGCAGCCAACGGACAACTGGCACGCATCGGCCTGTTACCCAAAAACACCCATGCACTGGAGATGCTCACAAAAATCACCGATTTTGTATTTGATAAAACCGGCACCCTCACCGAAGGTGAATTGCAGTTAAAAAAAACCCACGTCTTATCAGATAAATACTCAGACAAAACCTGCTTACAGATTGCCGCCGCACTGGAATCCGCCTCCGAACACCCTATTGCCCGCTGCATTGTTAGCGCAAATAAGCAAGCACCATTAGCCGTTAAAGACTTACACAACACACCCGGTTATGGGGTTGATGGTTATATCGATACAACACACTGGTTTCTGGGCAATGCCGCTTTTATCCAGCAGCATTGCCAAAACAGCGATGAAACTCTGCTTACTCTCCCCACAGAAGAGCTTTACACAAGTATCTTTCTGGCCACAGACGCAACCATAAAAGCTGAACTTCACTGTATTTTTTTACTTGGCGATCAGCTCAGAGTCGAAGCAAAGACACTTATCAAAAATTTACAGAAAGCTGGCAAGCAGGTACATTTAATGAGTGGTGATGACATTACCACCACCACAGCCATTGCAAATAAACTGGCTATTACCCATGTACAGGCCAATTTGCGACCACAGGACAAACTTAATCAGTTGCGCCGACTACAGGATGAAGGCAAGATAGTCGCCATGACAGGCGATGGCATTAATGACGCACCGGTACTGGCCGCCGCTAACCTGTCAATTGCGATGGGCAAAGGCTCACAGCTCGCTGTCGCCACCGCAGACATGGTTTTACTTAACAACAACATTCTACATATTTTTAGCGGTTATAGTATTGCGCAGAAGTGTCTTACCATCATCAAACAAAATTTTATTTGGGCTATTCTCTATAACATGATAGCCATCCCTGCCGCCGCAATGGGTTATGTCGAACCATGGCTAGCCGCCAGCGGAATGTCACTTAGCTCCTTATTTGTGGTGCTAAACGCATTGCGTCTAACTCGTCTGCAAAGCGACAAAAACAACAGACCAAAACAAACATAACAGATGCCATTAACTAATGAATATCATTTACCTGTTACTTCCCGTGGCTTTAATTCTTCTAGCAATTATTATCTGGTTATTTATGTGGGCAATAAAATCTGACCAGTTTGAGGACCTTGAAGGACCCGCTTATCAAATTTTAATGGACGATAATGAAAGAGAATCGGTCAGTGAAACGGACAATGCGCACACTACAGATGCGCTGCCTCCAGATGAGTCCAACGTAAAACACCAAGATTAAACTCGCGTAATCAACGCCAGACCACCGCCCATATATGGCCTTAACCTATGTTATATATAGGTTTTTTAAAAATACACAAACAAGATACCCCCCCATTATACCCCCTCACCTCAATCAACCAGCACATAATGAAGCAGGTTTAATCTATACCAAATTAAGATAATGGATAAGGCCTTACTCGGTGATTAAACCCGCCCACCCACGCCTTTAAACTTCTCAACAAAAACGGCAATTTTTTGGAACACGCTTTGTTTCTTGGTTAGGTATTGCGGATTAAGCGGACTCATTTTAGGCAGCAGCGCATTTAGCTCTGTACCGTTCTCACTGGCATACTCACGTTTTAACGATGTCGTAATGTAACGCTTAGCCGCTTCTTCATTGAGATTTTCAGCACGAAT
>VAOW01023860.1_pt1 | contig 166004 bp, 155 predicted proteins | sample 3393921 | NCBI WGS metagenome assembly VAOW01 (sample SAMN08290428, study PRJNA428436) | hydrothermal vent metagenome | isolation source: Deep-sea hydrothermal vent chimney | place: Indian Ocean: Southwest Indian Ridge | depth 2742 m m | reverse complement strand
TTTGGTCAGCGCCGCAGTTAAGGTCGTCTTACCATGATCTACGTGACCAATCGTGCCTACGTTGACGTGTGGTTTGGTTCTTTCAAACTTTTCCTTGGACATGATTTGTGTCTCCCCCGGAGGTAATAATATCTAACATTCAAACTAACATTAACAAACAAACTGGAGCTCATAACCGGATTTGAACCGGTGACCTCTTCCTTACCAAGGAAGTACTCTACCGACTGAGCTATATGAGCAAAACCCTGTTAAGCACCTAATTTACCAACAATTAGCACCAGAAAACGTCCGCAGCCATTGCTCACAATAAAACTGGAGCGGGTGATGGGAATCGAACCCACGTATTCAGCTTGGAAGGCTGAAGTTCTACCATTGAACTACACCCGCAGTCTTTTCTGGGCGTTAAACCTTCAAGGCCAAATTTCTTTCCTGCATCCAAAAATAATCCAGACATAACTCATGGAACATAAAAAACACAGATATTTAAGGAACAACCAGCTTGAACCGACCTTAAACAACCATATCCCAACAGCATTATCCGTCTGGCATTGCCTTGATTTATGACGTAACCGACACCATAATTCTACTAAACTGGTGGAGGGGGGAGGATTCGAACCTCCGAAGGTAGAACCAGCAGATTTACAATCTGCCCCCTTTGGCCGCTCGGGAACCCCTCCAAAAATTAAGCCGCATATTTTGCTTTAGCACAGCACATCTGTCAACCATAACAATGCTGCTACGGCATATATTTTAAAGCGAAAGCCTTTCTCCTCCCATGCTATCGACGCACTCACCAGATACAGTCATTTTCATCGATACAAAAAATGGAGCCGGTGACAGGAGTTGAACCCACGACATCCTCATTACAAGTGAGGCGCTCTACCAACTGAGCTACACCGGCGAAGGCCGGCAATTGTAGGGAATCAACCTGCTGAAAGCAATACGATTTAGATGAAATACCACATTTTTTTCACAAATTTCTTTACAAACCCGTCATCCATGCCCTATCTCACGTCAAATACTGCCCTGCGCAGAATTTCAGTAACAGATTAATCAAAGACTCTGACTCAAAATAACATCGGAATCGACTAATTAATGACATGGAAACTTTTGCACGAAAAGTCGGGGTATTTTAGCCATTGTTTGCTTGCCACCTGTTTCGCGCAAAGGCCTCACATGACAATTAATTGTTGCATTTTTGGCTTAACTGACTCAGTTCTCCCTGTTTTTTCGATTGATTATTTTTCGACTGAATATATCGATCAAAAATAGTCTTCGGAATATTCACCCCTTCAGCCAACTGATAATCAAGCCAGTAAATAGTATAACTTCTCGATTTTGGCTCGACAACGACCTTAAAACCCATTTTTTTCACTTTTCTCGCAAGTTGATAAGCACCCTTTTTATTCCTAAAATAACCTAACGAGATCCCGTTATTATCCGGCCCTTCACGAATAATATAAAAATCTTTTATGTGCCTCGCTCGAAGCCGCCTGCCAGTTCTTCTAGCCTGTACTCGACTTGCCAGCGGTTTCAAATGCACCCAGAAAATCGACGGCTCTTTTTTTTCATGGCTACGAACATCTGTTTTGGTTACATATCTCCTGATGTCATGGGTAAATGCGTGCAGCTTCTTCAGTTCACGAAAAGGTCCTGACGTATAACAGGTGCTGGCTAAAGCCTTCCCTTTGCCATTATTCGCCTTATTCTGAGCAGAACGATGTTTAGTCGAGTCAGGCTTAACCAGGGTATTTTTAGCCACACCACCTGGAACAACGTTGCCTTGAACTGACTTATCCTGAACTGGCTCATTCTGAACAGAAACACCTTGCGTTACGGGTTCTGAGGCCGGCTTTTTAGTTGCAACCGACACCCCCGTTACCGGCTTCTGGATGACTGACTCTGCCACCTCTGGCAACAGTTTGTTATTAACATTAACTTTATTTTGCGCAATAGCAACAGTTGCCCTGTTTTCTATTTTAGCCACTGAACCATTGGCCAGTGCAGGAGATGCCGTTGCCGTATGCTGATCTTTACTGATTTCGCTTAGCAAGCGGATGGTTGGCACAGTCCGCCGCTTGCCTTCCTGCAAAGAGGTTATCTTTGTTCCCGCTGTATTTGTTATCCCCCACGCAATGTATGACAGATTCAATATAACCATTAAAAGAAACAACCATCGCATATTTTTTAAACCCTTTATCGCATATATCCGTCTTAATTAATTAAATGCCGTATAAACACCCTGCATAATCAGTGCTGGTCGATAGATTAATTTTGGCAGGTTTGAAAAACCCAGCACGGTTTCAGCAAAACCACCGGTGATTATTGTTTTTGATGTCGCCCCAAGTACACTATTAACCTGGTGACAGGCTTCGCTCAAACCCGCTTCAAGTAAATAATAGATACCACTCATAACCGCCCCTTCGGTATCTTTTGCAAATAGTGGAGGAAGCAAATTGTCATGACTGATTACTGTTTCAACTTCAGCCAGCATTGGAGCAAGCCGAATGGCAGCAGCCTGCTGCAACAAGGCGATCCGCATGGTTTGAAACCCCGGCAAAATCCTGCCACCAAGATGCTGGCCTCCTGCATCCACCAAATCCAGCGTAATCGCCGTACCCGCACTAATCACACACAGTGGTGATGAGAACTCATCACTGGCAGCAATTAACGCTGCCCAACGATCTGTGCCATGCTTTGAAACATCCGCATAGGCATTAGTCAAGGTTGTACGCTGACCAATAAACCGGTGCTGGGTACGAAGAAAGTCAACTTCCAGCATCCAGCATTGTTGCACGCTGTGCCGTAAAACCAGTTCGATTTCTTTGCCCGCGACACTGACAGCCTGCACTTTTTCTGGTGGTGCATAATCAATCAAAAGCGCTTCCAGTAACCCCTGCAATGCCAGAACCGAACAAGTCGTGACACCTGACGCAGACATTTCGCCCTCCTGCCAGAATGACCATTTGATACGGCTATTACCCACATCAAAAACTAAAATCACAAGTTTAAGCTCACGTTGACGCACTTACACTAATATCGGCGCTATGAAATATTCGCCGTTGGTTATCAACCAGAACAATTAACTCCGCCTGAGGCGTTAAACCCTGCGCGATACCCACCAGTTTTGAGCCATCATCCAGCATAATATCCAGTAACTTATCCTTACAATAATCATAATTTTTAGTAAATTCTTGCTGGACAGCCACCACATTTTCAGGATAGCCCTGACAAAAAGTCAGACAATTTTCTAATAAAATTGCCGCCACCCTGCCTCTTTGTGATAGAGAATCAAGTTGAAAATATTGACCCTCACTCATTACTTTATTATCCACCGTATCCAGAGTACTGGTTTTCATCACTGAAATTATGTCTGTTACGGCAATGCCATTTAACTCGGCACCCTCCAGCAAAACAGACATATCGTAATTAAGCCCAATACCAATTACGGTCAACGCCGGACCATGATTATAACCCGATGCCTGACTCGCCCCTACTGTCTCAAGCAGAATACCCGCAATTTTTTTATTATTCACCAGCACATCATTGGGCCATTTAACCTGACTATTTTTCACCCCCAGCCGAGTTAATGTCTTTACTATTGCCATTGCCATTACCAATGGTAACCAGGTCAGTTCAGCGTATGCCAGCTTAAACGGCCAGGCTAATGTCATTGCAATATTTGAACCTATGCCACCAACCCACTGCTTGCCACGACGACCGCGACCTGCGGTTTGCTTTTCTGCAAAACAGACTATCGGTAATTTTCTTCCCTGACGAAACTGCTGTATCACCCAGTCATTGGTTGAACTGACTTCATCAAGCACAACAATATCGACTTCATACTCATTGGCAAACAATACGTTTATCTGTTCTAAAAATAGCTTAGCATCTGACTTACACATAAAAAATCACCGGAGAAACAGCTAATGGATTATCCCGCACATAAAAAATCAGCAAAAGCCTGCATTCAAGGTTAGAATATACACCTTATCCCATTAGCAAAATATGGGTCGACAAATAGCCGATAACTCAAAAAAAATTCATGACCGCCGAAGCAACCGACACCACCCCGAACAATTTTATTCGCACGATTATTCAGGACGATCTGAGCGCAGACAACCACCGCTGCATTCAAACGCGGTTCCCACCCGAACCGAATGGATATTTACACATCGGGCACGCAAAATCCATCTGTCTGAATTTTGGTATTGCTGAAGATTTTAATGGCAAATGTAACCTGCGATTTGATGACACTAACCCTGAAAAAGAAGATGATGAATATGTAAACGCAATTGAAGCCGACCTTCGCTGGCTGGGTTTTGAGTGGAGTCAGCTGCATCATGCCTCGGATTATTTTGCACAACTGTATGACTATGCCATTGATTTAATTAAGGCAGGCAAAGCTTATGTGGACTCACTTAGCGCAGAACAAATTCGTCAATACCGTGGCACATTAACCAAACCAGGCAGGGAAAGCCCCGACAGAAACCGCAGCATCGAGGACAATCTTGATTTATTCTCACGCATGCGGGCGGGCGAATTTAAAGATGGCGAGTATTTACTGCGTGCAAAAATTGATATGGCCTCGCCCAATCTGAATATGCGTGACCCGGCACTGTATCGCATCAAACATACCCACCATCAACGCACGGGTGATGCCTGGCCAATCTATCCAATGTATGATTATACGCATTGCATTTCTGATGCCATTGAAAATATTACCCACTCATTATGCACGCTGGAGTTTGAAGACCATCGTCCGCTCTATGACTGGGTACTCGATGAGGTCAAAACTCTGGCGCACCCCCAACAAATTGAGTTTGCACGACTGCAACTAAAATACACCATCACCAGTAAACGCAAACTGAATCAGCTGGTAACAGAACACCATGTTGAGAGCTGGGATGATCCGCGTATGCCCACCCTTTCCGGCCTGCGTCGACGCGGTTACACACCTGCCTCCATTCGCGATTTCTGTAATCGCATTGGGGTAACCAAAAAAGACAGCTTCATTGAAGTGGCCGTACTGGAAAACTGTATTCGGGAAGATTTAAACGAACATGCCATTCGTGTTATGGGGGTGTTAAATCCACTAAAAGTTACCATCGAAAACTATCCTGAGGATAAAACCGAAGCATTAACCGCAAAAAATCATCCACAAAAACCAGAAATGGGAACACGCACGATTCCGTTCAGCAAAGTTATTTATATAGAACGCAGCGATTTTCTCGAAGCTGCACCCAAAAAATTCTTCCGCCTTTCCATCGGTCGTGAAGTCCGCCTGCGTTATGCCTATTACATCACCTGCACCGACATAGTGAAAAATAAAGCGGGTGACGTTATCGAATTAATTTGTCAGTACGACCCACAAACAAAAGGCGGATCTTCCCCCGATGGTAGGAAAGTTAAAGGCACCATTCACTGGGTGTCGGTGGTTCACGCCATTGATGCAGACATTAATTTATACGACCGTCTGTTCACTCACCCCAATCCAGCTGCAACCGAAAATTTTATCGAACACATTAATCCCGATTCATTACAGCAGCTCAAACAATGCAAACTTGAACCCTGTTTAGCGGATGCAGACACTAATTTACATTATCAATTTGAACGTACCGGCTATTTTGTTAAAGATATAAAAGCTGGAGACCTAACATTCAATCGCACCGTGACACTGCGTGATACCTGGGCAAAACTGGATAAGCAAAACAGTTAATCGTATTTTACCGCACCACATATTGATAGAGCACCTGTCCATGCAGCGCCGAATTGCCTAAGCAGCCACTACAAGGCCATAACCAGGTTACACATACTCTGGCGACACCGTTGAAGGAAAGCCACTCCCTTTAAATTCATTGAGTTCCGAAAAAAGTAAACGACTTATTACTGAAATGGATGAAAAGGCAAAAAATATGACACTATTTGTCATCATTCCCCTACACAACTATCCTGATTAAACCGACAGAAATAATTAGCGATATTTCTTTTCAATTGATAAAGTGCTCGTCACTGTTTCAGCGTGAGCTGTACAGTCTTTAAATGATCTAAAAAAGGAAAACCTCAAATGGAAATTCTTAAATTTATCGGTAATGAAATTAGCTATTTTTTTAAATCGTGGCTGGATATTTCTATACAGAAAATTCAGCAAATTCTCAATACTGGAAAAACCGGACTTTAAACAACATACTAACAGTACAGATGAAAAGGATACTCATTGTTCAAGACCGTTAGCCGCAAGAATGCGGGTGTCGAGTCTACAGAGATATATTCACCACAGTCTTAAACAATGAGTATTCTTTTCATTCGTTTCAGCAATAAAACACTAAGGAGCAATAAAATGGATTTAACAGGATGTCTATCAAACACAGGAAATAAAACAAGCATTACTGCATTTCTTGCCATGAGTTCACTAACTCTGAGTTCACTAATTTTTACCGCAGAGGCAAATGCCGCCATTATTATCAATGAAGTTGACTATGACCAACCCGGAAAAGACCGTGCCGAGTTTATTGAACTGTTTAATAATGGGAGCCATCGTGTTTCGCTTGAAGGGTATAGCATTAAGCTAATAAATGGCGCAAAAAATACCACTTACCGGACCATTAACCTGGATACATTCAATATGAATGCAGGTGGTTATTTTGTTATCTGTGGTGATTCCACTCGAGTTGAAAACTGTAATTTTGATTTCACAAATAAAACCGGCTGGATACAAAATGGCGCTCCTGATGCACTGGCATTATATGATCAACGGCATATTGTGGATTCGCTATCGTATGAAGGCAGCCTGTCGCCATATACAGAAGGCGCGCCTGTTATTGCCAAAGACAGCAACAAACTCATCACTGACCTGTCTCGCCTGCCAAACGGGATTGACAGTAACGTCAATCGTACTGACTTTAATTTAGGATGTATCACACCGGGTACAGCCAACATTGCGGGAACAGGTAACTGTTCAACAGTGAGTGTGAGTGCAGTTCCTGTTCCTGCAGCTATCTGGCTATTAAGTTCAGGTTTGGCTGGTTTTATAGGTATCGGTTATAAAAAGAAGATAAATAAAACAGTTACATCCTGACACGCCTTTAGCCGGGTAAAAAAGTAGCATTATGCTGCTTTTTTACCCTTTAGTTACTGAAACGGATATTTATGGTTCAAGACCGTCAGCAGGGATGCGATGTCGAGCCGACATGGATGTATTGGCAGCGTGTCGCTGATTTGAAATAATTTTAACGTACAGAAAGTTTTGCAAACTTGCGTTTACCTACCTGGAAAACAGCCTCGGTACCTGATTGAATTCTGATTGATTTATCCGCTATTTTTTCACCATCAATTTTTACTGCACCCTGCTGAATCATCCGCATAGCATCACTGGTGCTAGAACACAATCCTGCGTCTTTTAATAAATTGGCAATCGGATAACCTTCATCGGATGCATCAAAATTCAATTCAGGAATATTATCCGGTATTTTATTTTTAGCGAACTGCGCAATAAAGCTTTGTCGTGCTGATGTTGCTGCCTGCACAGAATGAAACCGTGTAATAATTTCTTCCGCCAGTAAAAACTTGACATCGCGTGGATTTTTACCCTGATCAATTTCCTGCCTGAAACCTTCGATTTCAACCATTGGGCGGAAACTTAATAATTCAAAATAACGCCACATTAACGCATCAGAAATTGACATGATTTTACCAAACATATCATTGGGCGCATCATTAATACCAATATAATTGTTCAATGACTTGGACATTTTTTGCACCCCGTCCAGCCCTTCGAGAATCGGCAGAGTGAGTACACACTGTGGCCTTTGTCCGTGTTGTTCCTGTAATTGACGCCCCATTAACAAATTAAACTTCTGGTCAGTGCCACCCAGTTCTATGTCCGCTTTCATCACCACTGAATCATAGCCCTGAATTAAAGGATAGAGAAACTCGTGTATCGCGATCGACTGCCCACTTTTATAGCGTTTACTGAAATCATCACGTTCCAGCATTCTAGCAACCGTGCTGCGGGCGGCAAGCTTGATCATCTCGGCACTGCTCATTTGAGCCATCCATTGTGAATTAAACAAAATCTGTGTTTTCTCTTTATCCAGAATTTTGAATATTTGTGTCTGATAAGACACAGCATTATTCTCAACATCTGTTTGCGTCAGTGGCGGACGAGTTACTGATTTTCCAGTAGGATCGCCAATCATGCCGGTAAAATCGCCAATCAGAAACATGACTTCATGTCCCAGATCCTGAAACTGGCGTAATTTATTGATCAATACGGTATGTCCAAGATGTAAATCCGGCGCGGTTGGGTCAAATCCAGCTTTAATACGCAGAGGTCGTCTTTCATTTAGCTTTGCTATTAACTCCTTTTCGACAAGAATTTCATCTGTGCCGCGCTGAATTATCTCAAGTTGCTGCTCAATGGACTTCATAGATTTTCCTAACTGGTATTAGAGTAAAAAGGTGTATAAGATACCCGCGCTGAGCAGCTTTCTCAACAAAAATGTAAGACAATTTTTAAGTTCTCTGCTTTTATACCTTTTCTTAAAGACTTTCACCGAAAAATATTGACCAAAACACTATAACCAACTACATTCAGCTAATAACAACAACCCATTATCCACACTGATGTCATTGATTAATAAAGATTTCCGAACGCACAATACGGCATCAATTATTCACAGAAATACTAAATTGCGCTGGTCACTCTTTGCGATTACCTGCATTATTATTGCCATTGCCATCGTGAGTAAATTTTGGCCGCCGGTAAAAACAGAGATAAAAATGCCACCCCTCTCTTTCACCCATTCTACTAAAGATAAAAATACCGCCGGTGTCGATACAGCTCACCCTGTAATGCAAGGTATGGTCCGCGAAAAATTCTCTCTCAGCCTGCCAAAACTACAACCCAAAAAAAAGAAATCTATAAAACAGGGCGTTTCTAATCAGGCAAATAATACGCCATTAGACCAATGGCGAAAATTTAAAGTTAAGTCTGGCGACAGCCTCGCTCGATTATTTAAACGCGCAGGCATTAGCGCCAAACAGGTTGATGAATTAATGCGCTCCGATGACGCAGTAAAAATACTGCGCCGAATTTATCCTGATAATATGCTTCGTATACAGGCCGATGCCGATGGTACGCTTCAGGCGCTACGCTACGATATTAATAAAAAGTCCTCGCTCATAGTGGAACGCAAAAACGGACACCTGATTGCAAAGATAGCACACCACCAGATTGATGTTCGCACAACTCACGCAAGTGGAAAAATTAAGTCCTCGCTTTATCTTGCAGCAAAAAGGGCGGGTATCTCACAAAATATTATCATGAAGATGGCAAGTATTTTTGGCTGGGATATAGATTTTGCACAGGACATTCGTGCAGGCGATCAGTTTACTGTTTTATACGAAGAACTCTATCATAATGATGAAAAAATTGCAGACGGTAATATTCTTGCTGCCGAATTTATTAACCAGGGAAAAACGTACCGTGCAGTTCGTTACACCAACCCACAAACCAATATAAGCGAATATTACACGCCTGGCGGTAAAAGTATGCGTAAAACTTTTTTACGCACACCCGTCAAATTTACCCGCATCAGCTCACGCTTTAGCCTGAATCGCTACCACCCGATACTGCATAGATTTCGTTCTCACAAAGGTGTCGATTATGCGGCTAAGCGAGGCACACCTGTCTATGCAGCCGGTGATGGCAAGGTGATATTTGAAGGCAGAAAAGGTGGTTATGGGCGTGTTATCATTCTGCAACATGGGCCTAAATATACAACACTCTATGCCCATTTAAATAGTTTTAACCGAAAAATCAGGCCTGGATCCAGAGTTAAACAAGGACAAACTATCGCTTATGTTGGTAGTTCAGGGCTGGCAACCGGCCCCCATCTTCACTACGAGTTTCGGGTAAATGGCACACACAGAAACCCCCTCACGGTAAAACTGCCAAAATCCAAACCCATACAGAAACGCTACCTTGCTAATTTTGAATTAATGACTACCCCCATACTGGCACAACTGAACTCGATCTCTCGCAACCAGCAGCTGGCGCTGGCTGATACCCGATCCGACAAAGATTAACACACATAAAATGCTGTCTGATCTTTATATTGGCCTCATGTCCGGTACCAGTGTAGACAGCATTGATGCCGTGCTGGTTGATTTTTCTGATGCCTCCCCGCATCTTATTGCCAGCTTAAACAAAGACTGGCCACTAGAAATACGTAATGCAATTTTTGCCACACGCTACCTGACCGATAATGAACTCAGTTCACTCCAGCAACTCGATAGTAAAATTGGAGATATTTTTGCACAGACAACAAATGCATTATTAAAACAGGCCGGTATTACTACAACAGCAGTCAAAGCTATTGGTAGCCACGGTCAAACTATTCGTCACCAACCAAACGCAGCCAATCCATTTTCTCTACAGATTGGTGATGCTACACGCATCGCTCAGCAGACAAACATCAATGTGGTTTCAAATTTTCGTACTGCTGATATTGAAATGGGGGGCCAGGGTGCACCGCTCGTCCCGGCATTCCACCAGGCGGTTTTCCACAGTGATAAAAAGAATCGGGCCATTGTAAACATTGGCGGCATTGCCAATATTACTGCCTTACCCAAACAACGAAACAAACCCGTGATCGGCTTTGATACTGGCCCTGGCAACAACTTAATGGATGCCTGGAGCACAAGACATAAACGAGGAAATTATGATAAAAATGGCGATTTCGCTGCCAGTGGCACAACCAATACGCACTTATTAGCCAAGTTGTTACGGGAAAACTATTTTCAGTTGGCGCCACCTAAAAGCACCGGTTTTGAACTTTTCAATTTGACCTGGCTGGATAAATATCTTGCCAGCTCGCCCAGTACTGCTTTAAAAAGTACTGAGGTGCAAAGCACATTGTGTGATTTAACAGCGATATCTATCATCCAGGCAATTAGTCAGTCTGCTGAAAACACAGATGAAATATATATTTGTGGCGGCGGTGTACACAATAAAGAACTAATGCGACGATTGCAGATGCTGACTAAATTACCTGTGACTTCGACACAGCAGCTCGGCATCCACCCCGACTGGGTTGAAGCCATGACTTTTGCCTGGTTAGCAAAGCAGAGAATAAAAGACTTACCTGGAAATCTGCCTGCAGTTACCGGCGCAAAACATAGCGTTGTATTAGGGAATATCACCTACCCAAACGCAACCCCTTCCAGGCCAAACCCGCCTGAGATAAAAAATAACACATAACCAGAAAGTGGTTAATGCCTGTCGCTATCGTTTATCCATATCAAGATAACACTGAGATTCATTACCTGTATAAATCTGTGTTGGTCTAAAAATTCGATTATCTGACAACTGTTCGCGCCAATGCGCTAACCAGCCAGCAACGCGTGATATAGCAAAAATCGGGGTGAACAGGTCAGTTGGAATGCCCATTTCTGTATACAGAATGCCGGAGTAATAATCCACATTCGGGTACACGCCTTTGGGTCCAAGTCTGGCTTCACAGGCCTCTTCCAGCCTCAATGCTGTTTCAAACTGCGAACTTAGATTACCCTGTGTCTCACCCCATTCAACCATCATTTTCTGTAATACAATGGCCCTTGGATCCTTGGTTTTGTACTCACGATGCCCCATGCCCCAAATAACTTCTTTTTTAGCCAGTTTGTTATCCAACCAGGCCGAGGCATTTTCAGGCCGACCAATTTCTTTTAGCATTTCAACAACACGTTCATTAGCACCACCATGCAACGGCCCGGCCAGGGTACCAATTGCAGCAGCAATAACCAGAAAGGGACTTGCCAGAGTCGAGCCACAAACCATTGCAGCAAAGGTAGATGCATTAATCGTATGCTCGGCATGCAATACCAAACAGGCATCCATAATTTTAACTTTTAACGGATCTGGGTCTTTACCCTCAAGCATATACAAAAAGTTTTCAGCATGTGTCAGATCATCTCTTGGCTCCACCGGATCATACCCATTTCGTATGTGCTCCCACATGGCAACAATCGTTGACATACGCGATATGATTTTCACCGACATGCTGTGTATATATTCCACATCATTACCCGCAATACCGTCTGAAAGAACCTCTTCACCACCATAAAACATACCCAGACTAGCAACAGCCGTCTGCAACATTTCCATCGAGCGTCCCGATGTTGGCAGGTTTTTCATAATACTGCGTATTCTATACTTAAGCCGACGTTCAGCTCTTAACTGCTGATCAAAATCTTCAAGTTCCGGCTCTGTCGGTAAATGACCATCAAGCAATAGCAGGGCGGTTTCTTCAAAGGTACTTTTCTCAGCCAGTTCGCGTATATCGTAGCCGCGATAAGCTAATATGCCTTTCTCGCCATTGATCGATGAAATGTTAGATTTGGTAGCTGGCACACCAGCCAGTCCGGGTAAATATTCACTGGTCATATTCATATCCTGCTTTTGGAAAGGTAACTTAACAAACATTATCACAAAGGGTTTATGACAATTAAAAATTCATATAATTTCCCACTGCTGTCCCGTTAATCTTAACGGCAAATAGTGTATACCCATGCTGCATTAAGGATAGATTGTCTATACTGATACATGGTGGGTTTTATTGCTGTGAGTAGTAATAATTTTTTATATCTGGCAAGACGGTACAAATAAAACAGCACCAGAAAATACATTATTCTCCTGGTGCTGTTTTTGCGTTATAGCGGACAGTAAATCCGTCTATTTCAAGCCTGTCTTTAGACTGAAAACGACGAACCACAGCCACAGGTTGATTTTGCATTTGGATTATTAATCACAAAACGCGCACCTTCCAGACCTTCCAGATAGTCCACTTCTGCGCCATTCAAATACTGCATACTGGTGAGGTCAACCAGCATCGTTGCGCCTTTATTTTTGATCACTGCATCTTCATCATTAACGCTTTCATCAAATTTAAAGCCATATTGAAAGCCGGAACAACCACCACCTTCAATCATTACCCGTAATTTCAGATTCTCATTATGCTCTTCTTTTACCAGTGCATTAACTTTTTCAGCCGCAGCATCAGAAAACTTAACCGTTGCACCTTCAACCACTTTGGGTTTTGGTGCAAAACTAACTTGAATATCCATTACTAACTCGACTGTTACTGTATTAAGACAGGCTAAATTAACATTACCCGAGTTATTTAGTCAAGTATTCACAAGACTTCAACCTTTAGCCTGATACAACGGCAGTATCATCCAACGGATGATCTTCAGCTGATGAATCAGCGGCGATCTCTTCTGCTTTATGCTCAAGGTACTTGTTTTCGCTGGTATTATGTAACATTTTACCGTTAATTTCAGCCCCACTCGCCATTTCCAGCAAGTTGTAATAGACATTGCCTAAAATACGCGCTTTAGCTGATAGCTCCAATTTTTCCGTGGCATAAACATTCCCCGCTACTTCGCCATTAATAACCGCGTAAGCAACATGGACATCACCCTCGATTCGTCCTTTATCACTCACAATCAGGATCGCACCCATATCATCCTGTGACTCCACCGCACTCACATTACCAATAACATTGCCATCCAGATGTAAACCACCATGAAACTTGATATTACCAGTAACTTCTACACCCTGGCCGATTAAAGTATCAATTTTGGATGATTTGATTTTCTTCTTGTTAAACATATCACACCCCTTTTGCAGTCAGATCTGACCAGGAAAATTGTTCATCGATCGGTTTGATCCTGCCTCTTTTAGGGTTGACTCTGACACGTACGGAGTCTGGCTGAAATGCCTTTGGCAAGGTCATAGTACCTTTAAAACGCTGAAAATATTTAAAACTAAATTTCATTACCTTTTTATTCCCACTCGAAATATTGCTTAATTTTAATGTCGTTGGCTCGCCTTTAATCACCCCTTTAATCGAAATATGGATGATGCCTCGGGCAAAACGATCATTGCGACCACGCTGGCTTATCATAATTTTGTACTGATAGCCACCATTATCGTCTGCTCTTAACTGAAAGGTCTGAATAGAAAGACTTCGGCTGCCTTGCTCAGGTGCAACGATGCTTTTATAAAAAATAAGTTCTTTGCTAAGCGTCAGCACTTTACTTTGTGCTTTAATCAAACTGCCTTTCAATTGTTCAGACGCATCATCATCAATTTGTCTGTTACGTTCAAGCATAGACGCTTGCCGCTGAGTTTCAACACTTTTGGCCTGCAATTTTTTAACTTGAACGGTTAGCTGTGAAATACGTTGTTGTGTCGTTGCGCTGTCATAACCTGCTGCATAACGGCCAGATTCATATGCCATCCAGACAGCAACCAGTGCGATGCATAAAAGCACCAACAGGCTAATAATCCAGAGCCATGGACGCTGAACAACAATGATTCGGTGACTGTAACCTGGTTTCATATTCATGGTAACAACGCCACCTGATTTAACCCCAACCTTTCATCCAGGCCAAACATAATATTCATGTTTTGCACCGCTTGCCCTGCGGCACCTTTTACCAAATTATCGATAACGGAAGAAACCACAACCATATCTCCGTCCTGTGGCCTGCAGACAGCAATTTGGCAATTATTCGATCCGCTTACATTGCGGGTTTCAGGCATTGTACCTGCTGGCAATACATCGACAAAAGGTTCATCGATATAACGCTGTTCCAACAATGACTGCAAATCAACCGTTGAAGTAATCGTGACATACAGGCTCGCTTCAATACCACGTATCATTGGCAGCAAATGTGGGACAAAGGTTAATCCAATTTCATGTGACGCAATAGTAGACAGCATTTGGTGAATTTCAGGCAGGTGCCGATGCCCCGCTACTGCATAAGCCTTAAAATTTTCTGATGATTCAGCCTGTAACCCAGCAACACTGGCACCACGGCCAGCACCACTGATCCCAGATTTGGCATCAACGATCAGATGCTGGTTATTAATCAAGCCCTGTTCAATCAAGGGTAAAAATCCAAGTATCACGGCAGTTGGGTAACAGCCGGGGTTTGCTACTACTCTGGCATTACGAATTAAATCCCGATTAAATTCAGGCAAACCATATACGGCTTCAGCTAAAATGGTTTTACAGGCGTGTTCCATTCCATACCATTGCGCCCACATTGAAGCATCACGTAAACGAAAATCGGCAGCAAGATCAATTACCCGAGTGCCAGCTTCAATCAGCTCCGGGACGATTTTCATCGCAGTACCATTGGGCGTGGCAAAAAATACAACGTCGCACGCGGCCAGCGCATCAATGTCCGGCGCAGTAAAACAAATGTCGGTAAACCCACGTAAATTTGGAAACAGGGTAGCAACACTCCGTCCATCTTCAGCGCGTGAAGTAACCATTTTCAATGCGGCTTCAGGATGCAACACTAACAACCGCAAGAGTTCAGCGCCGGTATAACCCGTTCCACCAACAATACCAACCGATAACATTATTTCACCTTCATCAACTTTTTTTCACTATTTACTGCATTCACTGTATTATGAGCCAAAATACGAAACGATGGCGGCACAGTCAATGTTATGGGTTAAAGCCTTCCATATAATCTTCATGGTAACCTGGTTTGCCGGGTTGTTTTATCTACCTCGGTTATTTGTTTACCATGCCAGTTCCAGTGATGAAATTAGCAAGCAGCGTTTCATCATCATGGAACGCAAATTATTCTGGGGCATTATGACACCCGGCGCAATTATTACCATTTGTCTGGGCGTGTGGCTAATTACCTTTCTGGGAAGCAGCAGTTTGTCGCTGTTATGGTTACAACTAAAACTAACCTTGGTTACACTGCTAATCATCTATCACATCTGGTGCGGAAAACTGCTTGCTGACTTTAAACACGACCGCAACCAACACGATCATGTCTGGTACCGCTGGTTTAACGAATTTCCGGTAATTATTTTAATCGCTATCGTATTATTAGTTGAACTACAGCCTCAATAGAAGCACTGGTGGTAAATTTTAAAAGATTCGTCTTATCTATCAAGTCTATTCTATCAAATCTGTTTATTTCTACTGTTAGCATACCAACCAACAATTAACTTGATTCAAACAAACTGCTCCAGCTGCCTTAACACCTGCTTATAAACTTTACGTTTAAAAGGCACTATTTCACCCAGTGGTGCCCAGTAATCAACCCAGCACCAACGATCAAATTCGGGTTTATCGCTACAACCCAAATTAACATCATTTTCGTTCCCCACCAGACGCAGATAAAACCATATCTGCTTTTGCCCTATGCACAAAGGTTTGGAGTGGTGGCGCAATAAATGCTCAGGAATACGGTAACGTAACCAGTCATCCGTCCGACCAATCACCTGCACATGCCGCTCACATAAACCCGTTTCTTCATACAGCTCACGAAACATTGCCTCAATGGGAGATTCATTCTCGTCGATCCCACCCTGTGGAAATTGCCAGGCATTTTGCCCGTTTCTGCGTGCCCAAAATACTTTACCGTCATGGTTACCGAGTACTATTCCAACATTCGCCCTAAAACCATTAGAATCAATCACTTAAAAATCTCACTTATCATCCGTTGTATTATTCAACGAAATACTGGTGCGAATAAATACGATTATTGTATTTATCATAACAGACCACACAGAAAATATAAGTTTAAACTCAGGAAATATTTTATATTACTGAAACAGATGAAAGGGCTACCTGGTGTTCGAGACCGTCAGTCGCAGGGATGCGGGTGTCGAGCTTACATGGAAGTATTTACAGCGTGTCTTGAACACCAGGTAGCCTTTTCATCCATCCTGTTAGCATGTATCGATAGACAAAGATTATTTGAGCCAGGGAACCGTAACAGGTAGTATCGCCATTAATTTTTATTATTATTAAAATTTACCACATGTCACTCGCACTATTTGATCTGGACAACACGCTGCTCGCCGCTGATAGCGACTATCTATGGGGCATTTTTCTGGCAGAAAAAGGCCTGGTAAACTCGCACAGTTATGAAGCAGCCAATCAACAATTTTACGCGCAGTACAAAGCCGGTACACTGGATATTGATGCATTTCTCACTTTTTCACTACAGGCATTAAGCCAACATCCAATAAAAAAGCTGGACGCTCTGCATAAAACGTTTATGCAAAAATATATTCAGCCGGTTATGACAGCCAAAGGGCAGCAACAAATTCAATATCACAAAGAACAGGGTGACAGTATTATTATTATAACTGCCACCAATCGATTTATCACCCAGCCCATCGCCGAAGCATTTAGTGCCGATGCACTGATCGCGACTGAAGCTGAAATTGTCAATGGTCGATACACGGGTAAGACTGAAGGGATACCCTGTTTTCAGCAGGGAAAAATTGAGCGTTTAAACCAGTGGCTGGCCAAGACTGGATATAATATGGATAACAGCTGGTTTTACAGTGATTCACATAACGATATTCCTTTGCTGGAAAAAGTCACTTTCCCAATTGCCGTTGACCCGGATGATAAATTAAAAAAACACGCCAAAGCAGCAGGGTGGCCGATAAAAAGTTTTAGAGATTAAAGGATATAAATCTGCTGATCTACTGACACGGAGTTATATCTAAAGAACCCTTGATTAATTCAGCTTCAGGGCGTGAAACGCATGTACGTAATAGCGGACTATAGCGAAACGCAGCAGCAGGGCGTTTTAATTGCGGGCTGTCGATTTATGACTTAACCAGAGGTTTCTTAACCAAATTCTCCAGTGGTTTTCTCAAGCGTTCAAAATCCCTGGGGTTCACATATTGCAACACTTCCTTCCTGTCAGCACTTACTGCAATATCCAGACCGAGCGCTGGATAAAGATAATGCGTCAGGTTTGCATTTACGCGGATTTTTTCCGCTGGTTGCCCGAATCGCGCAATAACTACTGCCTCATCCAGACTGGTTGCTGGAATAAAGGTAATACTTTGAACCGTTGACTGCAAAATTGATGACAGATTATCCGAATCCAGCAGGTATTTTCGTGCCACACCGCTCGACATGTACTCTACTCTGACGGCAGCTTTTTTCCACTGTATCAATTTGGCCTTATCTGCCCCAGCCTGTAGCACGATCTTGCCCTTAATCAAACCGGCATGATAATGCCCATAATACATTTCAAGTTTACCGGTCTCATTTCTTTTTGCGACGACAGCAAGCTTGGCATCATGCCCCAGTACCGCAATGGCATCTTTCAGGCTACTTTGCCCCGGTTTTATACCAAAAACTTTACTGGTGCCATTACTGTCAATTTCGATTTGCCAGGGCAGCCCATCTATTTTTGGACTGGTCGATCTATCGTAAAGCGAAAACCGATAAATTACCAACGCTACAATTACTAAAATCAATAATGAGAAAAATTTCATTTAAATCCACAACTTCTAGGTTTTGGGTAAGGTTACACCCTGTTGCCCCTGATATTTCCCACCTCGGTCGGCATAGGAGGTTTCACAAACCTCGTCGGCACCAAAAAACAACATTTGCGCCACCCCTTCCTTCGCATATATTTTTGCAGGTAAGGGAGTGGTGTTAGAAAATTCCAGGGTTACATGCCCTTCCCACTCTGGTTCCAGCGGGGTGACATTAACAATAATGCCACAACGCGCATACGTCGATTTACCCAGACATATGGTTAGTACGTTGCGTGGAATACGGAAATATTCCACGGTCCGCGCAAGGGCAAACGAGTTTGGAGGAATAATACAGACGTCCCCTTTGAAATCGACAAAACTGTGCTCAGAAAAATTTTTTGGATCAACTACAGCAGAGTTGATGTTAGTGAAAATCTTAAATTCATCTGCACAGCGTACATCATAACCATAACTGGACGTGCCATAGGAGATGATCCTGTCACCATTTTCATTTACGCGTTTTTGCTCAGCTTCAAACGGTTCAAGCATACCCTCTGCTGCTGCACGCCGAATCCACCTGTCAGATTTAATACTCAAAAACTCACCTCTATGCCCTTACCTTCATATAGAAAACAACGAATTCTAACAGACTAAACATTAATTCGATAACAAGATATTAATATGGACCTATTACTGAAATGGATGGAACAGATACTTATGGCTCAAGGCCGTCAGCAGCAGGGATGCGGGTGTCGAGCTTACATGGATGGATTAACAGCGTGTCTTAATAATAAGTATCTGTTTCATCCATCCTGTTCGTCATACTGGGCTGGACTCGGCAGGGCTATACGGGCGTTGAGATTTTGTATTTCTATCGAGTATTTTAGCTAACCGCAGCTAAAGCTGATGTACTGGCTGCCATTAAAGACCCGAACACTCTTTTAGTCGATGCACGTAGCCCGGCAGAATATATTGGCTCGCCTCGGCAAAAACGTTCGGGGCATATTCCGAGGGCTATTCTCTTTCCCTGGGAAATCTCCGTGGATAGCACGCACGGTAACAAACAACGCTCCCATGCCCAGTTAAAACAAATTTTAGCCGCCGCTGGTCTGGCAAATAAAAATAAACGCTACATTCTGTATTGTCATACAGGTCATCGAGCCGCTCGATTATTCACCATGTTTAAATCCCTGGGGTATCCTCATGTTAAACTTTACGATGGTTCCATGCAGGAATGGGAAAGGTACAGCACCCTCCCCGTCAAACTCGGTCCCAATCCCTAAAATACCGCGAAACTTTCACCAACCTCACATTAAACACAAAATCACCCACGCATCACTGCCTATGTATACTCTGTTCAATGTATGTTCTATTCAGTTACACAGTTATTTTCATATAATAGCGATAATCATCTTCCCTGTATGTACGAAATCCCGCACGCTCATATAACCGTTTGACCGGATTCGTTTTTAATAGTATCAACTCCAGCAATAGTTGCTTTTCTTTTGCCTTATGAATTACCTGCTTAACCAGCGACCCACCAATGCCTTTACCCTGGAAACATTCAACAATGTGAATGTCTTCAAGTATCACTCGATCACTTAAATAAGCGACGGTCATACGACCAATATCCTCGCCTTTATATTGAATAATTGATGTTTTTAGCCGGTCGAATTGATTGAGAAAATAGTAATGTTCTCTGTCTTCCACTTTGTCCCATGTTAACTCAACATATTTTCTCATCGTATCCCGAGTCAGATTATTCACAAAATCTTTGTCGGCTTTGGTCGAAGCTCTCAATCTAATGCCATACATAACTTTAAGCAGTATTTAAGCCAGAATATTGGTTATTAACCATATCTTGAATCCAGGGAAGCCCCTTATATTAAGGAAGCGCTGAATTTAGTAAATGGCGTATCCGAACCAGCAGGGCCTGTGATGAGCAAGGCTTGTAGATTATATTTTTATATAAGGCATCATCAACAAAATCATGGTGACGATCATCGGCGAAACCACTAACCAGCTGAATCTTAATCTGCGGATATAACTGCTGAACTTTTTTCGCCAGCTGATAACCATCCATATTCGGCATAATGATGTCAGATATAAGGAGATCAACCTTTTCTTCTGCAAGAATCTGTAGTGCCTGTACACCATCAGAGGCGGTAAAAACTTGATAACCATGTTCCGTTAATAATTCATCTGTTAATAAAGTGAGGCCGGCCTCATCATCAACGATTAGCACAGTTTCCATTCCATACAGGTTAATATTCGCTACCTTAGCTACCGCCTCTGCTACACTCGCTGTTTGCCGACGACGCGGAAAGTAGAGGGCAAATCGTGTTCCCTGACCTGGTTCCGAGTAGACCTGTATCTGCCCCTTGCTGCGCTGAATAAATCCGTAAACCTGGCTTAAACCCAAACCTGAACCATGTTGACCTTTAGTCGTATAAAAAGGCTCAAAAATTTGTTCCTGGGTTTTTTTATCCATACCACAACCGGTATCAGTGATGGTAAGCAAAACATAGTCACCGGGTTGCAAGTTGCTTTGTTGCATCTCCGCAGCGCTAAGCTGGCGATTACAGGTACGAATGGTTAATTGCCCGCATACTTTCATGGCATGCATTGCATTAATACACAGATTGAGAATAGCATCTTCCAGATCACTGACATCAATCGCCACAGACCATAACATCGCTTCGAGATCAAAAATTAGCTTAATCCGCGCAGTGAGCGTTTTTTCAAGCATCTGCCTCTGTTCTAATAGCGGCGTATTGATATTTATAATAGAAATATTGCCCGTTTTCTGGCGAGTAAAAGTTAGCAGCTTCCGTGTTAACTTGCCTCCCCGTTCCGCTGTATGATAGATCTGGTGTGCATAGCGCGCCAGCCTGGGTTGTTGTTCACCCAAACTTTTTTCCAGCAGCTCAGCATAACCCAGAATAATGCCCAGCATATTATTATAGTCATGGGCAATTCCGCTAGTCAGTTGTCCCAACGCATCCATTTTCTGGCTACGATACAATAACTCTTCCTGCTTTTTACGCTCGGTAATATCCGTTGAGATACAGCACATCGCATAGGTATTATCGTCATCATCCAGCAATGGGAATTTCACGGCGAGGAACCGGCGGGAACCATTCTTGAGTGGCACCAGCTCCTCCACCTCCAGCGTCTGACCACTGTGTAATATCGGCTTATCAAACCCGGTATACTTTTCCGCAAAATCAGCTGGAAAAATATCAAAATCCGTTTTTCCAATCACTTCATCGCTGCGAGGCTCGAACAACTGTTTAAATTTCTGGTTAACAAAAATATAATGTCCTTGTGCATCTTTGGCATAAATAACAGCGGGTGAGTGATCCATAATAGCCTGTAAATTCTTTCTGCTACGAACACTGGCTTCGCGTAGCTGGTACTGCCTGGTAACATCATTAAAGACCAGCACCATGCCAAGAATAGTCCCGTTACGATCACGTATTGGTGAAGCCGAGTCAGCAATCTGGTACTCGGTTTTATCTTTGGCTATCAGGGTGGTATGGTTACTGAGGTAAATAATCTCTCCCGTGGCTAAAACTTTGTCAACGGGGTTGTCTATTGGCAGACGCGTGGACGCATCAATAATACTAAAGAAAGATTTCAACGGCTGGCCACGGGTTTCATCTGAATGCCATCCCGTCAGCTGCTCGGCAACACCGTTCATATAGAGTAAACATCCATTTTCATCTGTAACAATAACAGCATCCGCAATTGAGTCGAGCGTCACCTGATGAAACTCTTTCTCCTTAAACAGATGGTCGTAGCTGAGAGCAAGGCGCTGCATCAGATGTTTAAAATTACGCGCCAACAATCCAATTTCATCAGTACGCCCGAGCAAAGTATTGGGGAGATCGGGTAAATAGTCGGTGGTTTGCCGCATAATACGCGACAAGGCTTCAACTGGCGACAACGCATACCGTAGAATTAACGTAGTAACAAGAGATAGCAGCACCAGGGTGACTAACAGCAACGCAATTAAGCGTAGCCCAATCTGATTAGAATAGAGCTGCTTAGAGTCAAGGTAATATCCAAGATGCGCATTAGCCATATGTTCTCCCCCAAGATAGACGGGGTAAACAACTTCACGAACTATTTTGCCGTGGTATTTGATATTTCGCACCAGTGATTTTTTCAAACGCCCCAGTGCAGTCGCTTTTGTTGCGACCAGACCAGCATCCGTGTCCGCAATAATCAACCCGTTTGCTCGGCTCAGATAAGCATAGGCGAATTCGTCACCCAGGACAGAGGCTTTTAATAGACGTTCCATCAACTCATAGTCCTTTACCGCCAGCGCGTCTTTACTGTTTTCAACAAGATTCTCAGTGAGATCACGCGCCTGCCGTAACCTGAATGCGGCAGCGGTATTTTTTGCATCATTAAGTAATAAAAATGCCATAAAACCAGCACTTATTACAAAAAGCAGTAATAGGCTGAATAGTATGCGGTAAAAAATACCCGATTTCATGACAGTAATAGTCGTTTATAGATGTCCAGCAGTGATTAATTTTTTAATCATTTTATCCATACTTTCACTATTATAGTTAACAAATGATTTGATTTTCATACTTCTCATTCCGTTGAGTATTTTTTTGCCCTTTATGGTTTTATTCATTGCGAGTAGCTGCTGGTGAAACTGGCTAATCAACGCAGGAGAGAAATGGGTGCGGGCGGCAATAATGTTTTCGGGGTATTTATTACTGGTAGCAATGATTCTTAAATCCCCAGTTTTAATTTTTTGACTCATGAGCTTAAAGTTAACCCCACACATTGTGGCCGCAGCATAATCGCCAAGCAGCACACCATGAATAGAATTTGATAGATTCCTGGTAAATACCTGTTTGAAATCCTGGTTATCTTTAAGACCTGACGCATATAAATAGGCTCGCGGTGCCATATAACCACCGGCACCTAATGGACTAACAAAAGCAATTAACTTACCTTTCAAATCATCAATAGAGTGTATACCGCTATTTTTGCGTACAAATATTTCACTCTGACTGGTTGTTTTACCCTCGATATTTTCAATCTGTGCAACCGCAACGGCTTTGCCTGCATGGAACAAGAGATAATATATGTATGAATTAATATAAAAAAAGTCAACTTTCCCGCTTTCAATGTCCTGTTTCATTCTACCGAAACCTCGGGGGAGAACCAGCTCAACTGGCCGTCCGAGCTGTGCACTCATATAATTAACAAAAGGTTGCCATTTGGCATATATGCGTGAAGGCTGGGCGATTGAAAGCACCCCAAAATGAATGCTCGTTGGCTTGGCTGCCTCGCCCTGTTGAAAGCTCAGCGATAAAAAAAGCAGCAGGAAAAACTGGAGGAGTCGTCGTGGCGTTAAGATCACAACCTGACCATTGACGGATTTCATCATAGATTCCCCCAGCTTTTACTTATTAAGGATATATATTCTGGGAAAATAACATAATAAGCAGAAAAATAGCAACTGCAATGGTCTAATGCCACCCGACTCTTTAATAAGAGATAATAATTATCAACGATTAAGGTGTCATAATGAGTCAAAAACGAACATACAAAACAATATCACTGTTCCTTTAATGATCAGTGATATGAATCGGGGTTTATTGCTGTGGCCGACTGCCGCATGGAAACGGCAGTCGAGCGTACGGGGATGTATTTACAGCGGGTTACAGCAATCAATTGTTTTGAATAATAATATTCGGAAATTTAGCTGAATAGTCTTTTGCCTTAAGTGATAATCTGGCTGCTGTGCGACGAGCAATATCACGATAAATCTGACTGGTTTTGCTATCAGGGTCATCCGCTACGCTGGGATGGCCTTCATCCACATTGACTCGAATATTAATGTCCAGGGGCAGAGCACCAAGAAAATCCACATTGTACTGCTCGCTCATGCGGTTGCCACCACCGGCACCAAAAATATGCTCAGCATGGCCACATTCAGAACAGATATGAATACTCATATTCTCAACAATACCCAGCACTGGAACTTCCACCTTCTCAAACATTTTCAGACCTTTACGTGCATCAAGCAACGCAATGTCCTGCGGTGTAGTAACAATAATTGCGCCACTAACCGGTACTTTTTGCGCCAGCGTTAACTGGATATCGCCAGTACCTGGCGGCAGGTCAACAATTAAATAATCCAGTGATTTCCAGCGCGTATCACGCAGTAATTGCTCCAATGCCTGCGTTACCATTGGGCCACGCCAGATCATTGGTGTTTCTTCATCAATCATAAAACCAATTGACATTGCCTGTAATCCATGTCCTCCCATTGGCTCCAGTGACTTACCATCACTGGACTCTGGTTTTCCCTTGATACCTAACATGCGCGGAATACTGGGGCCGTAAATATCAGCATCAAGAATACCCACGCGGGCACCTTCCTGCTGCAATGCCAAAGCGAGATTGACTGCGGTAGTTGACTTACCCACACCACCTTTGCCGGAAGCCACAGCAATCACATTCTTGATGCCTTCCAGTGGGTTCATACCACCCTGGACAGAGTGACTGCCAATTTCCCAGCTTGCATCCACCTGTGCAGTGGCGATACCATCAACAGCTTCAATTTTTTCTTTCAACTCAGCACTTAAGCCATCAACAAAACCAAACGCTGGATAACCCAGTACAACTTTTACTTTGACTGCATTACCTTCAATAGTAATATCTTTAACCGCACCCGCTGTAACTAGATCTTTCTCCAGATTCGGATCAATATACTGTTTCAGGGCTTGTTCTACCTGTTCTTTTGTTACGCTCATGGCGGAAACTCCACAACTAAATAATATAAACTGGATGTGCATTCTACAGTAATAACCAGCCGATTTAACCTTAGTTTTGCCGTGAAGGTCTAGCCATTTGTAGATAGGACATGACGAAACCGCCGGTAAAATACGACCTTGCTCATCATAAACCCATGCAAATCAGCTGGTTTGGTGCTAAATTATGCGCCCCTGACAGCTCAGCACTTCACATCCATGACAGCAAAACGCCACATACTCGTTACCAGCGCCCTGCCCTACGCGAATGGCCCAATCCATCTGGGACATCTGGTCGAATATATTCAGACCGATATCTGGACTCGCTTTCAACGCCTGCGCGGCAATACCTGTTATTACGTTTGCGCTGATGATGCCCACGGCACACCTATTATGCTGCGTGCCCGTCAAGATGGCATTACACCCGAAGCCCTCATCGCGACCACGCAAAAAGAGCACGAAGCCGACTTTGCTGATTTTAATATTGGCTTTGATAATTATTACAGCACCCATTCGGACGAAAACCGGGCGTTTGCCAGGAACATCTACCTTAAATTACGCGATGCTGGCCATATCGCCACACGCACCATCAAACAGGCTTATGACCCGGAAGCCGAAATGTTTCTACCCGACCGTTTCATTAAAGGCAACTGTCCAAAATGTGGTGCCGACAATCAATATGGTGATAACTGCGAAGTGTGTGGTGCCACGTATGATTCAACCGAACTGAAAAATCCGCTTTCCGCTGTCAGCGGTGCCACCCCGGTTGAAAGAGATTCAGAGCAATATTTCTTTAAGCTCGCTGATTTTACTGATATGTTAAAACAGTGGCTCAATAATGGTCATGTACAAAGTGAAATTGCTAACAAGCTCAAGGAATGGTTCGAAGAAGGTCTACAGGACTGGGACATTTCCCGAAATGCCCCTTACTGGGGATTCGAAATTCCTGATGCGCCGGGCAAATACTTTTATGTCTGGATGGATGCGCCGATGGGTTATATGGCGAGTTTCAAAAACCTGTGTGAACGTGAAAACATCAACTTTGATGAATACTGGGCAGCGGACAGTAAAAATGAACTCTATCATTTCATTGGCAAAGACATCGCCCGCTTTCACACTTTGTTCTGGCCTGCTGTACTAGATGGCGCGGGTTATCGTAAACCAACCGCCGTTTTCTGTCATGGCTTTCTCACTGTCAATAGTCAGAAAATGTCAAAGTCACGTGGTACGTTTATTAAAGCACGTACCTACCTTGATAATTTAAATCCGGAATATCTGCGTTATTATTATGCCGCCAAACTGTCTGCAGGGGTGGATGATATAGATCTTAACCTCGAAGACTTTATGCAACGCGTAAACTCTGATTTAGTCGGCAAAGTTGTCAATATTGCCAGCCGCTGCGCCGGTTTCATCAACAAGAAATTTGATCACCAGTTAGCCAGTGAATTAGCCGATAAAGATTTATACCAGAGCATGGTCAATGCAGGCGAACAAATTGCAGACTATTTTGAAAACCGCGAATACAATAAAGCCGTGCGTGAAATTATGGCACAGGCAGACAAAGCTAATGTGTATATCGACAATAAAAAGCCCTGGGCATTAATTAAACAGGAAGGTAAAGCCGATGAGGTGCAGAAAGTCTGTACCCAGGGGATCAACATGTTCCGCCTGCTAATGATTTACCTGCATCCAGTTCTACCTGTTATCGCAGAAAAATCCGCTGCATTTTTAAACTGTGAATTAAACTGGACAACCCTTGAGCAACCCCTGCTTGGCCATAAAATAAACAAATTTAAACCTTTAATCACGCGTATCGAAAAAGAGCAGATTCAGGCCATGACTCACGACTCCATTGAAAACAACGCATCTGAAAACAGGACATCAACAGAAAATTTGCCAACGACTGGCATCACTGAAACCACAAAACCCGCCAGTGAAGCCTTAACTGAAAATCCAGTCGCGGCGCAAATTAGCTTTGAAGATTTTGCAAAAATTGATTTACGCATCGCGAAAATCATTAAAGCAGAACAGGTAGAGGGTGCGGATAAATTATTGCAGCTCACTCTGGATATTGGCGGCGAAAGCCGAAATGTTTTCGCGGGCATAAAATCAGCCTATAAACCAGCCGATCTGGAAGGGAAACTGACCGTTATGGTGGCGAATCTAGCCCCCCGTAAAATGCGTTTTGGTGTATCCGAAGGCATGGTACTAGCGGCTGGACCAGGCGGTAAAGATTTGTTCGTGTTACACCCGGATGATGGTGCAATTGCCGGAATGCAGGTTAAATAACCCCGCTTAACTGGCAGAGCGTAATACTCCCAGTTATCGCGGTATTTCAACATCTTATCAGGCAAACAGGCAAGCTTCTGCAAATAGACCATTATTAGCGCTACACTGATTGAATATAATGAATGTATTAATTCTCGAAAATAGCCGTTTATTCCAGAAGATCCTGCTTGACCTGCTAACCGAGCTGGACTGCCTTGTCTGCTGCGTACGTACCGGCGAAGAAGGCCTGAATACACTGCAAAGCAAGGGTGCCAACTATTTTAATTTAATTATCGCTTCACAACATATTTTTGATAGTAGTGGCCGCCAGTTTATCAGCCACTGCCAGAAAAGTGCCGAAAAGATTCCCATCATTCTGCTCACATCCGAACCGAATGAAACCCTGATGAAAAATGCACATGCAGCAGGCATTGAGGATATTTTTCCAAAAACCAATCTCGCCTACCTGAAATCCAGTATTCGCCACTATATAAGAGGAGGAAGCACCTTTAATTTTCAGGATGGTAAAGTACTTTATGTTGAAGACAGCCCTTCTGTTTTCCATATTGTAATTAATTATCTAAAAAAAATGGGGCTCAGTATTACCCATTTTGAGTCAGCCGAAGAAGCTTTCCATGCTTTCACTCATAACGAATATGATCTGGTGATTACCGATGTCATGCTACGAGACACGATGGATGGATTATCCCTGGTAAGAATGATTCGTGCTCAAAACACACACATTGCCAATACACCTATCCTTGCCATGACCGGCAATGACAGCTCACAGTTAAAAATTAATTTACTGCACGCAGGCATCAACGACTATGTATCCAAACCTCCCATAGAAGAAGAACTGGCGGCAAGAGTCAATAACTTAATCACCAATAAACGCCTGGCCGATAAAGTCCGCAGCCAACAGCATTCGCTCTACCAAATTGCAATGACCGACCAGCTAACAACCTGCCACAACCGCCATAGCCTGTCAGAATACGCGCCAAAATACATCAAGGATTCAAACCGCTACAAATTTCCACTATGCATTATGATTCTGGATCTCGACCATTTTAAGCAGATCAATGATAAATTTGGTCACACTACCGGGGATATTGTGTTGAGCGTGGTCGGTAAGCTACTTATGTCGACCTGCCGCCAGGGGGATATTGTCGCTCGCATTGGTGGTGAAGAGTTTTTGATTTTACTGCCACACTGCAAATTACAGGATGCGGGCCAGAAGGCTGAGAATATTCGTTCAATGATTGAGTCATCCAACCCTGAAAGTATTAGCATAACAGCCAGCATCGGCATCGCCCGCCTACATGAAAAACACAACAATGATTTCGACAACCTCTATAAAGCGGCAGACAATGCCGTTTATCAGTCAAAAAACAATGGCAGAAATCAAGTGAGCATCGACGCTGAAAGCGCTGCGATTTTAACGACATAAAGCACCATCTCAATATTGCTACTGGCCTGGATACCCCTAAAAATCATCGCGTTCTTGCGAAAAATCAAATCGCTACATAAAGCCAATCTGTTAGAATAGGCGCATGACTGAATATACACTGATTTTACTTAGTACCATACTGGTCAATAACTTTGTACTGGTAAAGTTTCTGGGGCTATGCCCCTTTATGGGCGTATCGCGTAAACTCGAAACCGCAATGGGTATGGCGCTGGCAACCACGTTTGTACTCACACTTTCATCGGTGAGCAGTTATCTGGTCAACGAATACATCCTGATACCGCTTGGGCTGGAATACATGAGCACTATTATGTTTATTCTCGTTATTGCTGCGGTGGTACAATTTACCGAGATGGTCGTGCATAAAACCAGTCCGTTACTGTACAATGTACTGGGTATTTTCCTCCCTTTGATCACCACCAATTGTATCGTTCTGGGTGTTGCTCTGCTAAATGTAAAGGAACAACATGGCTTTATGCAATCCCTGTTTTATGGGTTTGGTGCCGCAGTGGGGTTTTCCCTGGTACTCATTCTATTCTCTGCTATTCGTGAACGCATCCTGGTGGCAGATGTACCAGAACCGTTTAAGGGCACATCCGTCGCACTAATTACCGCTGGAATTATGTCACTGGCTTTTATGGGTTTTACCGGTCTAATCAAAGTATAGCCCCATGCTAACGGTTATTATTGCGCTGGCTCTCCTTGCTGTCATCCTTGGTTTAATTTTAGGTTATGCTGCGATTCGCTTTAAGGTTGAAGGCGATCCAGTCGTTGACCAGATTGATGCCGTATTACCACAGACACAATGTGGGCAGTGTACTTTTACCGGCTGTCGTTCCTATGCCGAAGCGATTGCCAACGGCGAAGCCGATATCAACCAGTGCCCACCCGGCGGCGAAGCGACCATTATGACACTGGCTGACTTACTCGGTGTCGATGCCAAACCGCTCAATGCGGAACATGGTGAAGAAAAACAGCTGCCGACCATTGTCAGGATTGATGAACAAAGCTGTATTGGCTGTACGCTCTGCATTCAAGCCTGTCCGGTAGATGCAATTTTAGGCGCGGCAAAACAAATGCATACTGTTATTGAAACGGAATGCACCGGCTGTAACTTATGCATCCCACCCTGTCCCGTTGACTGTATCCATATCATTGAAATAAAACCCACCATAGGCCACTGGATTGCAGAGTTACCCGCAGCGGACTATATAACACCACACACAACAACTCACGCAAAAACCAGCAATATCTGACAAGCAAAAGCGGATAACCAATACAAAACTTACCCATATGACAGTCGCAGAGAAAATTTCAAAATTTGGTGGTGGTCTTGTCCTAGAGGCACACAAACACCTGTCAAACACTGGAACCATCACGGCTGTCCCAGCCAGCAGCCAGTATCTGGTTCCACTGCAACAACACATTGGTGGCATCAGTAAAAGTCTGGTCAAAGTTGGTGACCATGTATTAAAAGGGCAGCAGCTCGCCCAGCCAACAGGGGTTGTTAGCGCCGCAATTCACGCACCTGTTTCCGGCACTGTTACGGCCATCGACAATCAGGCAATGCCACATATCTCTGGTCTTACTGACCTGTGCATTACCATTGAAAATGATTTTCAAGACAAATGGGTGGAGCGACAACCGTTAGCTGAAAACTACAACCATACTTCCTCTCGTGATTTACGACAATTACTCCGCGACGCGGGGATTGTCGGGCTAGGTGGCGCAGTTTTCCCCGCTGCTGTCAAAGAAACTGAGATGTACGTTCGCACTTTAATTCTTAACGGCGTGGAATGTGAGCCTTATATTACCTGCGACGATATGCTTATGCGCGAACGTGCCGCACAGATTTTATCTGGCGCAGATATCATTGGACACATTATCAAAGCAAGAGAATGCGTTGTTGCCATTGAAGACAATAAACCCGAAGCGATTGCCGCGATACAAAAAGCAATCGACGCAGACGGCACTGGGTTTTTTCGCCTGCAAACCATCCCGACTGTTTACCCTAGTGGCGGCGAAAAACAGCTAATTAAGCTTATTACTGGCAAGGAAGTTCCTCTCGGCCATCGCCCACCCGAAGTCGATGTGTTATGCCACAATGTAGCAACCGCCTATGCCATCCAGCAGGCAGTGTTTGAAGCCATACCGCTAATTTCACGCATTATGACCATTACCGGATACGGCGTTAAACAGCCCCAAAATCTCGAAGTATTAATCGGCACCCCTATGATAGACTGCATTACGCAATGTGGTGGTTATGTTGAGGCGAGCTGCGAACTGATTATGGGTGGCCCGATGATGGGGTTCACCCTTGAATCAGACCGTCTGCCGGTAACCAAGGCAAGCAACTGTCTACTGCTAATGCGTAACAAGGAAACATCTGCAGTAACAAAACCACATTTACCCTGTATCCGCTGTGGAAAATGTGTCGCAGCCTGTCCAGTGCGCCTGTTACCGCAGCAACTTTACTGGTATACCAGCAGTAAGAATATGGAACGGGCGCAGGATCATCATCTATTTGACTGTATCGAATGTGGCTGCTGTGCCTATGTCTGCCCAAGTGATATTCCACTGGTACAATACTACCGCTTTGCTAAAACAGAAATTCGTGCAAAAGAACGTGAACGCATTGCCGCCGATATGGCGAGGCAGCGGCACGAAGCGCATCAACAAAGACTGGATAAACAGAAGCGTGAGCGTGAAGAACGCCTGCGTAAAAAACGCGAAATGTTAAAAGATAAAAGCAGGACAAATGCCGGTGACAATAATAAACAGGCGGCCATCACTGCTGCAATTGCCCGGGCAAACGCAAAAAAGAAGGCGCGTGCGCAAGCCGATAAGCCAGCCAAAGAATAAACCTGCGGCTCTTTTTCCATCTTGTTGCGCTGCATCACACATTAACGAAAAAATATTTGAATAATGCTATTTAATCGATCACCAGCCCCCCATATAAAAACGAATATCGGCGTACAAACAATGATGTTTCAGGTTGTTTATGCGCTCATTCCCGGTGCGCTGGCAGCCATGTATTTTTTTGGCTGGGGAGTGTTGTTTAATTTAACCATCGCCATCAGCGTTTGCCTGCTAAGTGAAGCGCTGATATTAAAAATGCGCCGGCGTGATGTTGTTGAACGACTCGCCGATGGTAGCGCACTGGTAACTGCCTGCCTGCTGGCATTGGCGCTACCACCACTAGCCCCCTGGTGGTTAACCACCATTGCGTGCTTATTTGCTATCGTTGTAGCCAAACATTTATACGGCGGACTCGGCTATAACCCCTTTAATCCAGCGATGGTTGGCTATATTGTTGTCATGATTTCATTCCCATTACAAATGACTTTATGGACCACACCCGTCAGTATTGGCAGTGGCTGGCCCGATTTTATTACCACCTTTAACTGGGTATTTAACGGGGTTTTACCTGCACACCACACCCTGGATTCTATTTCAATGGCGACCCCTATTGACGTTATTAAAACCCAGCTAACTCAATTGCACGGTATTACCGAGACGCGTAGCAGCAGCCAGTATAAATTATTATTTGGCGCGTTCAGTGGTATTGGCTGGGAATGGATAAATGGACTTTACCTGGCAGGCGGCATCTGGTTAATCCGGAAAGAGGTTATAGACTGGCGTATTCCTGCCGCGTTATTAATCAGCCTGGCCTTTTTTGCTAATATCTTTTCGGTTATCGACTTTCAGACCTACAATTCTGCTTTATTCCAACTCTTTAGCGGTGGTACCATGTTGTGTGCCTTTTTTATCGCCACCGATCCCGTTACGGCAAGTACAACACCCAAAGGTCGCTGGATTTACGGCATTGGTATTGGCTTATTAATTTTTATTATCCGTACCTGGGGCGGTTACCCCGATGGCATTGCTTTCGCTATCGTCCTGATGAATATCACTGTCCCCATTATTGATTATTACACATTACCGAAAGTTTACGGTGATCCAGGTCACTAACCGATCAGCGCGCAGATGAAACTGTTACTCGACAAACCTAAAAAAGTGCTTATTACCGCATTCCTCCTGACAATATTTGCAATTGCCGGTGCCGCACTGGTTGGTCTCACCTATTCCTCGACCAAGGAGGATATCCGTCATAATGAACAGCTAACTCTGCTACGAAAACTCAACACCATTATTCCGGCAAAAAAATATGATAATAATTTACTTGAAGACACTATTACCGTTCCTGCTGACACCCTGCTAGGAACCACGGAGGCAGTCAAAGTCTATCGCGCAAGAAAACAGCACAAGGACGTTGCTGTCGTTTTACCTGTCACTGCGCCCAATGGTTATAACGGTCCGATAGACATGCTTGTTGGCATCTATAATGATGGAAAAATTGCAGGGGTACGGGTTGTCGAACAACGAGAAACACCCGGCCTCGGTGATGCAGTTGATCGCAGGCATTCTAGCTGGGTCGAAGGTTTTAACGGGAAAAGCCTGCAGCAGCCGGACGCAAAGCACTGGAAGGTCAAACGTGATGGCGGTGTATTTGACCAGTTTACCGGCGCAACAATCTCCCCACGGGCAGTAGTAAAAGCGGTTCACTTTGCTCTGTTATACTTTAGAAAACACCATGATGAATTATTTACTCAGCAGAAAACCAGCGAATAAAAGGTAACCGTAATGCATAATAAATCATTAAATTTCCAGGTAGAAATTATTCGCAATGGCCTGTGGAACAATAATATGTCGCTGGTACAGCTACTTGGCCTGTGTCCACTACTCGCAGTTTCCAATACCGTCGTCAATGGGCTGGGACTGGGTATTGCAACACTGCTTACACTGGTATTATCCAATAGCAGCATATCCTTAATTCGGCACTGGTTAAAACCAGAAATTCGGATTCCGGTGTTCGTGCTGATTATTGCGTCTATTGTTACCGCTATTCAGCTAGTGATGAATGCATGGTGGCATGAACTGTATCTGGTACTCGGTATTTTTATTCCACTCATCGTTACCAACTGCGCCATTATCGGTCGGGCCGAAGCCTTTGCTTCCAAAAACAATGTGCTGAACTCTGCGCTGGATGGTTTTATGACCGGGCTTGGTTTCACGCTGGTGCTGCTGGTGCTGGGTGCAATGCGAGAACTGATTGGCGCGGGCACCTTACTTGCCAATGCCCAGTTAATGTTTGGCAGTGTTGGAAAATCGCTCACTATTACTGTTATTCCACACTACGGTGGTTTTTTACTTGCGGTTTTACCACCCGGTGCATTTATTGGACTGGGTTTACTCATTGCACTAAAAAATATTATCGACAAACGTCAACAGCAGCGTCAGGCCGCTACGGTAAAACTCATGCCCTCAGGTGGTGACGAAGTAATAGCCCAGATAAGTTAATAAATGCAATAGAATGAACAAACACAAGCGTTATGAAATTTTCTCGCGCCTGCAACAGGCAAACCCACAGCCGACAACTGAACTAAACTATAACTCAACTTTTGAATTATTAATTGCGGTAATTCTCTCGGCCCAGGCAACCGATAAAAGTGTCAATAAAGCCACGGCAAAACTTTTCCCCACAGCCAGCACTCCCGCCGCCATTTTTGCACTCGGCGAAGACGGCCTGAAGCCATTTATCAAAACTATCGGTCTCTATAACAACAAAACCAAAAATATTATCAAAACCTGTCATAAGCTTATTGAGCAACACAATGGCAGCGTGCCCAGTACACAAAAAGCACTTGAAGCGTTACCCGGTGTCGGTCGCAAAACCGCCAATGTGGTCAGAAATACGGCTTTTGGCCATGCTACTATCGCTGTGGATACACACATATTCCGTGTCGCCAATCGGACAAAAATCGCCCTCGGTAAAAATGTGCTGGAAGTGGAAAAGAAACTGCTAAAATTTATTCCTGAAGAATTCCAGCTTAACGCCCACCACTGGCTTATTCTGCACGGGCGTTACACCTGTATTGCCCGCAAGCCACGTTGTGGTGCCTGTATTATTGAAGATTTGTGTGAGTACCGACAGAAGACCGAAACATAAACGCCCCAGAATAAACTGGCAGCGTCATTTATCAGTGGCTCGGTTCAGGGGCGGTCATTTAATTTCGACGACTAGCAATTTCAACAACCAGCCGATCAATCTGTCGATATCCCTGTGAAAGTTTTAACCCACGTCGACCACGTTCACCAGCATAGGTTAGCAGCTCGTTAACTTTCATGGTTTTATATCTTTTACCTGCATGCACGATTAGTTTAGCATTGGTTGGTAGCAGTGTAACTGCGGCCACTTTCTCTTTACCACTATTAAGCAGTGTAGAGGGTATATTAATTATTTTATTCCCTTTGCCTTTAGCCATTTGAGGTAATTGTACCAATGGTGTCATCAACATATGACCAATCGAACTCACCGCAATGATCTGGTCACTCGCCACATCATAAACTTTCATCGGTGGTAGCGCCTTTGCTACTTTTCCCACACTCAATACGGCTTTCCCTTTTTTTGCATTCGCCTGCATATCACCCAGTCGCACTAAAAAGCCATAACCATGATTACTTGAGAGCAGATAAAGATCATTTGGTTTACCGATCATGACGGCAACAAAGTCAGCACCGGGTGCGGGCGTAAAATAAGCTGTTAAGGGTTCTCCCTGCCCGCGTGCCGAGGATAATTTATGCACTGGTAAAGTGTATGCCCGTCCACTGGAATCAAAGAAAACGGCCAGTTCATTGCTCTTGCCCTGCGCCGATGCACAATAGGCATCTCCAGCTTTATAATTTAGTTTTGCGACATCGACATCATGGCCTTTGGCTGCTCGCACCCAGCCTTTTTTCGACAACACAACCGTTATGGCTTCGCTGGGAAGCAGTGCCATTTCATTCAGTGCCTGCGCTGCCTTGCGTCGCACAATTGGCGAACGACGTTCATCACCATAAGTTTCAGCATCGGCAATGATTTCTTTACGGATTAAATTTTTTAACCGTATTGCTGAAGCCAGTATTTTTACCAACTTATCTCGTTCAACAGCAAGCTCACTTTGCTCGCTACGGATTTTTATTTCTTCAAGTTTTGCCAGATTACGCAACTTTAATTCAAGAATAGCTTCCGCCTGCACATCACTAATAACAAAGCGTTGTATCAACACGGGTTTCGGTTTATCGTGTTCTCGAATAATAGCAATCACTTCATCAATATTTAAAAACGCAATGAGCAGAGCATCCAGTACATATAGACGTTTATTTACCTTTTCAAGCCGCCACTGTAAACGACGGCGAACTGTAACCGTTCTATATTTAAGCCACTCTTCCAGCAACAGCCGTAAATCTTTAACCTGCGGCCGTCCATCGATGCCAATCATGTTCATGTTGACACGGTAACTGCGTTCCAGGTCGGTGGTGGCGAACAGATGCTGCATTAATTCTTCGGTATTAATACGACTTGAGCGCGGCACAATGACCAGACGAGTTGGATTTTCGTGATCTGATTCATCGCGTAAATCTTCAACCATCGGTAATTTTTTTGCCGTCATCTGGTGTGCAATCTGCTCCAGAATTTTATTCCCAGAAACCTGATAGGGCAAAGCTGTAATAATAAGGTGATTATCCTCTTTATCATAACAGGCGCGCTGACGAATACTGCCATGACCTGTACGGTAGGTTTCGAGAATATCTTCATACGAAGTAATAATTTCTGCCTGAGTCGGAAAATCGGGCCCTTTAATATGCTCACACAAATCTTCCAGTGTACTTTTTGGTGATTCCAGTAAACGCACACAGGCATTGGCTACTTCGCGTAAATTATGCGGCAAAATATCGGTAGCCATGCCAACAGCGATACCGGTACTGCCATTGAGCAGAACATTCGGTAAGCGTGCCGGCAAAGTTTCTGGCTCGTCCAGTGTGGCATCAAAATTAGGTGTCCACTCAACCGTTCCCTGCCCCAGCTCGGTTAATAAAATCGTTGAGTAAGCCGTTAACCGTGATTCGGTATAACGCATAGCGGCAAACGATTTTGGATCATCTGATGATCCCCAATTACCCTGACCATCAATCAGCGGGTAACGATAAGAGAATGGTTGCGCCATTAACACCATCGCTTCATAACAGGCGCTATCGCCATGTGGGTGGTATTTACCCAGTACATCACCCACTGTTCTTGCTGATTTTTTATGTTTGGATGAAGCCTTTAAACCCAACTCGGACATAGCAAAAATAATGCGTCGCTGCACGGGTTTCAGGCCATCACCAATAAACGGCAAAGCACGATCCAAAATCACATACATGGAGTAATCCAGATAGGCTTTCTCGGTAAATTCGGCAATGGGTTGCCGTTCTACACCATCAAATTCAAATGCATTTTGTTGCGTCATATTGTTTGTGTTATGTTGATTTTTATGAGAAATATCTAAGCTATTACTGAAACAGATGAAAAGGATACTGGTTATTCAAGACACGCTGTCAATACATTCATGTAAGCTCGGCACCCGCATCTCTGCGGCTGACGGTTTTGAATAACCGGCATCCTTTTCATCCATCTTAGTAAATGCAGGCTCACTTTACTGCCGCCAGTGCACCTTTTGATTCTAACCAGGCTTTACGGTCTGGTGCACGTTTTTTTGCCAGTAACATATCCAGCATTTCGCTACTATTCTTATCTGCATCCAGTGTTAACTGAACCAACCGGCGGGTGTCTGGTGCTAAAGTGGTAATACGTAACTGCAGCGGATTCATTTCACCCAGGCCTTTAAACCGTGTAACAGTAACTTTACCCCGAAGTTTTTCTGCCTGAATCCGATTTTCTATGCCCTGTTTTTCTGCTTCATCCAGCGCATAGAAAATCTCCTTACCTACATCAATCCGATATAATGGTGGCATCGCCACATAAATATGCCCCGCTTCTACCAGCGGGAAAAAATGCCGCAAAAATAATGCGCATAATAAAGTTGCAATATGGTAACCATCAGAATCTGCATCGGCCAATATACAAATCTTGTCGTAACGTAAATTTTTTAAATCTATTGCGCCAGGCTCGATACCAATAGCAACAGAGATATCATGAACCTCCTGTGAGGCCAGTATCTGATCGCGATCCACTTCCCAGGTATTTAATATTTTCCCGCGCAACGGCATAATCGCCTGAAATTCACGATCCCGTGCCTGCTTGGCAGAACCACCCGCTGAATCACCTTCAACCAAAAACAGTTCACTACGGTGGCTATCCTGAGAAGAACAGTCTGCCAATTTGCCGGGCAAAGCAGGCCCCGTAGTCACTTTTTTACGCACCACTTTCTTGCCCGCACGTAACCGTTTTTGCGCTTTATCTATCGCCAGTATCGCAATGGCTTCTGCCGCTTCGGTATGCTGATTTAGCCATAAACTAAACAGGTCTTTAACCACGCCAGAAACAAACGTAGCGCATTCACGCGAAGACAGACGCTCTTTGGTCTGGCCAGAAAATTGTGGATTAGCCAGCTTTACCGAGAGCACATAACAAACTCTATCCCAGACATCTTCTGGACTGAGTTTCACGCCACGCGGCAACAAACTACGAATATCACAAAACTCACGTAAAGCTTCAGTCAGGCCACTACGTAAACCATTAACATGCGTGCCTCCCTGTGTGGTAGGAATCAGATTAACATACGATTCGGTAATGATTTCACCGGCTTCTGGCAGCCAGGTCAGTGCCCAGTCAACGGCTTCGGTCTTTGCCGACAGGCTGCCAGTAAAAGGTTCGGCAGGTAGCGTATCTTGTTCAAACAGGTTGCCACCCAGATAATCAGCCAGACCACCCTCATATAACCAGCTTTGTTTCTCGCCAGTTTTTTCTTCAACAAAACTCACTTCCAGGCCAGGACATAAAACAGCTTTCGCACGTAACACATGTTTTAAACGCGAAACCGAAAATGTCACTGAATCAAAATATTTTTTTTCTGGCCAGAAATGAATGCGTGTACCCGTATTTCGTTTACCAACCGTACCGGTAATTTTCAGCTCACTAACTTTTGCGCCATGCTCAAAGGCCATAGTATAAATACGCCCATCGCGCAGCACTTCAACATCAACGCGCGATGACAGAGCATTCACTACGGAGACACCAACACCATGCAGGCCACCAGAAAACTGATAGTTTTCACCGGAGAACTTACCCCCGGCATGCAGCCGTGTCAAAATCACTTCAACACCGGGAACGCCTTCTTCCGGGTGCTCATCAACAGGCATACCACGACCATTATCGGTAACACCTAGAGAACCATCCTGATATAAAACCACTTTAATTTTACTGGCGAACCCGGCAATAGCTTCGTCAACGCTGTTGTCCACAACTTCCTGTGCCAGATGATTCGGGCGGGTGGTATCAGTGTACATTCCCGGACGCTTCTGCACCGGCTCAAGACCTGTTAACACCTCAATTGTTGAGGCATTATATCTACTCATACTGCATACTCGTAATTATTATTCGAAATAACATGAAGTCAAAATAATATTTTTCAGGTTCTGTGGTGGCTTTAAAAAGCGGCGAAACTGTCATGGTCTACGACCAGGCACGTAGCCCTTGCCCACAGTTTCCTGGCTGCCAAATTAACAACTAAACTGGCTACTTATCTAACACGGCAACCAGTTTATTTACCGGCACATAACCCGGCAACATTTCGCCATCCTCTAATATGATTGATGGCGTACCACGTACACCAAGTTGATTTGCAACCTGCATCTGTTTATTTAGTGGATTAGCACAGGTTTTCTCCGCAACATTCCCCCCTGCTTTGACCATATTCATCGCCTTGTGTCTATCATCCGCACACCAGACACTTTCGGTCTTCCTCTTGTCACTCTCGCCTTTAAGTGGCATAAAGATATACCTGACTTCTATATTATTTTTCATATATTCAGGCATTTCACTATGCAATCGACGGCAATAGGGACAATCTACATCCGTTACTACGGTAATTACATGATCGACTTTCTTAGGCCGGTAAATTAGCATATTTTTCTCACCCAGGCCGGCGATTAGCTTTAATCGCATGGCCGCTTTTGCCTTCTCACTGTAATTTTTTCTGGTTTTTAAATTAACCAGATCACCATCAATCATATAGCGTGCATTAGCGTCCATGTACACCACCTGGCTACCAACAATGACCTGATATAAACCCGCAATGGGGGTCGTTGAAATATTGCCAACAACTAACGAAGGTAAACGTTTGGTGAGCGCTTTTTTTAATGTAGCAACGCCTTTATCCACTGCCTGGGACGGAATAACACCTTTACCTGCTCCCGCCGAAATAGCAACAACAGGAGAAAGAAGTGAAACCGCTAAAATGCATATGGAAGTAATTTTCATTTTGAAATAGCCTGCCTAAAATTGTCTAGTGTTACGATAAAGAAGTACATTCATGCACTAGGGACATTAAATACTGAAGTAAATTTCATCATCATACTATAATTTTTACTGAAGCCCACCCTGAAATTAGCTAAAAATAACACACGCCACACCTTATACCACCCAGGTAACAGACTAAATCAATAGATCTGAATTTTATTTAAAATCAATAATCTATACCTATATATTACTGAAACAACAGTTTTCACCCAAAACAAAAAGGCCACTCTTAAGGGAGTAGCCTTTTTCTGGCATAAATTAAAATTTACCTACACATCAGTGCTTATTACGCTTTAGCTTTTTTACGACTATGGCGCTTGCCTGGCTTACTTGCTTTGTTAATTTTAGCCATTTCTTTCTTCGTCCAGCTTTCAGCAAAGCGCATAACCGCTGCTTCTTTGCGTTCCGCCATCTTCAGTAACATTTCCTGACGTTTCCTGGATTCAGCTACTTCAGCCTTTGCGGCGGCGAGTGCAGCTGTGGTTGCAGCTACGTGCTCACGCATTTTCTGCTTAGCAGCAGACGCGATGGCATTTTTCTTCGCCGCAACAACCTTTTTCTTCGCTACTAAAGCTTTCTTCTTAACTGCGGCAACTTTTTTCTTCGCCGCAGCATTTTTTGCAAGTTTTTTATTCACTGCTTTTTTTGCCGTTGTTTTTTTCTTAACTGTCTTTTTATTTACTGGTGTTTTCTTTTTAACTGCACGTTTTGTCGTCATTTTTTTCTTGCTTGCTGTAGAAGTTTGCGCCATTAGACTATCCCCTTTTTTAAGTTACGCTCGAAAGTATAAAAGGTTATTCTAATTAAGCAAACTTTTTTTAAATTTTAAGCCATATTTTGTCAATTAAATAAGTAACTTAATTATACTAATCCGTTCTGAAATTAAAAATCCGTTAGTTTAAACATGTACGACACACTACTGCCTCGTTAACTATCAGTAATGCAGGTATTAATTTCTTTTCGCTATTTTTTCTATTCCAGCGAGATTAAAACTAAATAGATAAAATCCAGTATCCACAGAAAAAACTCTTTGGATAACCGCTTCCATTGATAAATAATGTATTTTTTTCAAATTATAATCTCTACAGTTAAAAATTGATTATAATAAGCGACTCCCATACGCTAGAATCAAACGATTATGAATAGTTTATTCATGCTCAGACAATAATGACTTAAAACCAATGACTCAATCAACAAAACCCACTTCAACAGTGAACTATGCCGGACTTATCCGACGTTTTTTCGCTCTATTTTATGACTCTTTTTTACTGCTATCACTATTCTTTATTGTTTCAGCCATTTTTACATCGTTAAATGGTGGTCATGCCGTTGAAAAGAATAGTCCGCTTTATCTGCTCTTTCTTATAAGCCTGATTGGTGTCAGCTTTCTATATTTTAGCTATGCCTGGACACACGGTGGTCAGACGCTGGGAATGCAAAGCTGGCGCATGAAGCTACAAACTGAAGAAGATAAAAACATAAGCTGGAAACAGGCATCAATACGTTACCTGGTTGCTATTTTATCATGGCTTTGTCTAGGATCAGGTTTTATCTGGTCGTTATTTAATACAAAAAAACAATGCTGGCATGACAAAGCAAGCGGCAGCGTTATGCTGGATTTACGCTAGGAAATAGCTAAGGAACCGCTGATTGATTCTGCATGAAGTAAATTGTAAGCTGAAAATTCAGTTTCAGGGCGTGAACCGCACAGACTAACAGTACAGATGAAAAGGCTCCCCTTGTTCAAGACCGTCAGCCGCAGGGATGTATTCACACAGAAACTCAACGCACCCGCCGCAAAAATAATAAGCTAATTATGATGATGATAACAAGAGGAGCACCCGCACTCAATACTGGCTCGATACCCATCGCAAGTCCAAGATAGTTCATGGTTCGACTTACAACAAAAAAAACAATTCCTACAACAACCGCAAGTATTATTCTTTGTCCAAGTCCACCACTTCGTGGTGTCGTAGAAAAAACCAGTGGCATCGCAATCAGCAACATGGCTAGACAGGTAATAGGGGTAAATATTTTTATCCAAAAGGCAAGTTTATACTTACCCGCATCCAGGTGATTTGCTTCAAGATAACGACTATAGGTATATAAATTCTGCACAGACATATCCTTCGCTTCCAGCTCCAACACGGAAAACAGTTCAGGTAATATTAATGTTGGCACGACCTGTTTATTTTTAAAAGAAACTCTTGTTTCAGGTTTCACATTCGGCTCGCCGATCCCCCTGATTGTTGTCTGTCTGACACCCGTTAAAATCCAGCTATTATGCTTATAACTCGCGCTGGCTGCATAAATCATCGCGCTTAAATGGCGTTGGCTATCGAGTTCATAAATGCTTATCTGCTGTAATTGATGGTTAGGCATTACCTTCTTCACATTAATATAACGGTTGCCATTTCGCGCCCAGATATTATTGTAACCGCTCACAATTAGCTTATTGTCCATTGCTTCAGCGCGTAATGTTTTTGCCGCGCCAGTCGTATATGGCACAACATATTCACCCAGTAGCGCAACCAAAATAGCAATAAAAAATCCGGCTTTAAGTACTGAAAGCGTTATCCTGTTCGTACTTAAACCCGAAGCTCGCATAATAATTAGTTCTGAATTGGCAGCAATCGCCCCCAGTGAAATAATGCCACCTAATAACAGAATAGAAGGGGATAATTCATAAGTACGTTGTGGCAACTGTAAAAGGACAAATAAAAACGCATGCAAAGCATCGTAATTACCCGTCCCTACTGCTTTTAGCTGGGCAACAAAATCAATAAATGCAAACATAGTTAGTAGTACCAGCATCGAAATGAATGTGCCGATAATAACCGTTCTGGCAATATATCGGTCAAGCACCATGTTGACCAACCCGCTGTTTTCGAATCAGATAACCGCTACGCTTTAAGATAAAATACAATAGGATAATGGCCAGTATGTGTACCCACCAGATACCAATCCATGCCGGGATTTTTCGTTGAATAATCCAGGTGTAAGAGATACTGATCAGGTTTGAGTACAGCAAATAGATAACCAGCGCCAGGACCAGTTTTGAATATCGCCCACTACGTGGGCTAGTCTTGCTTAGTGGTAAAGCCATAAATGAAACGATAAATGCTGCAATAGGTATCGCTATTCGCCACTGTAGCTCGGCTTTATCCTTCGGTTTTTCTGAGTGCCAGAGTTCAGATAGTGTTTTTGTTGATGCGGAAGTATGTACTGCGACCTTTTTCCTGTCGATATGGATGCCATAGTCGGTGTATTCAATAATATTCATCGCCGCCTGACCCGCGTTGCCGACATAATGTACCCCGTTATGCATAACCATGTAACGATTACCGCTGCTATCAATATAACTACTGGTGCTGTCAGCAATATCAACATGCGCTTTATCGCCTTCCACCTGTTGAAAAAAAGTATTATCCAGCTGTTTTTTATTCTTATCCTGTGACTCCAGAAAAAGCACCGCTCCACTTTTACTGGCGTGATTAAACCGTCCAACAAGCAATGAATCAACTTTTGATTTACTGCTAATCTTTGCCGTAATCAAGGCTCGCTGATGCTCCATCACGGGTTTAATAAACAGCGACAAAATTAGCAAAACTACCGTTGTCGGTATTACCACCACCATTAATGACCGGTACAGACGTAAAGGCCCGACACCTGATGACATGATAGCGGCCATCTCACTGTCTTTATACAGCCGACCAAACCCCAATAAGATCCCCATTAATAAACTGAGTGGGATAAGGATTACGCTAAACTGGAACAGGCTATTAATTAGATAAGCCATAAATGCACTGACGGGAATAAATCCCTGCGTGATCCAGCTCAGTAAATGCACCACCTCAGTGCTTAATACAATGACCAGCAACACCAGCAGGACCGTTAGCCAGGCGGTTAAAATTTCGCGTGCAATGTAGCGATCAAGAATGCCCATTGAGAACCATATAAATAAAAACCACCCGTTAAACCCCTGTAGAAAATGAAAATCATTGTTGTATAGCGCTTATTTTAACGTTTCTAAGAGACCCAAATCTCCCGCTAAAAATAATTAGTTTAAATGTATACTACCCTCAATAGCATAAATTGAATACAATCAACACCTCAGAGATGACCAGCAGTACAACTGACTGCCTGAACATCTTTACCTTATTATTAAATTTAAAGCTCGGAGTCCTCATGGAATATTCTGTTAAAAGCGGCAACCCTGAAAAACAGCGTATTGGTTGTGTCGTTGTGCCTGTATATGCCTCTCGTAAATTATCGCCTTCAGCAAGAATTATCGACAGAGCAAGTAATGGACACATTTCCAATCTGGTACGCCGCGGTGAAATTGAGGGTGATCTGGATAATATCTTATTACTGCATAATGTTGAAAACACCCTGTGTGATCGAATTTTACTTATTGGCTGTGGCAAAGAAAAAGATATCGCTCCCCATACTTTCCACCAAATAAACCACACTATGGTAAAAACTCTGAATGCCAGCGGTGCCACTGAAATTGCCTCTTATTTAACAGAGATTCCCGTTAAACAGAAAGATCTGAACTGGAAAATTCGTCATTCAATCGAATCCATTGATGCAGCACTATATAACTTTAATCAGCTAAAATCAGAAAAGCAGGAGCTCCGTCGCCCAATACGCAAATTCATCTTTAGCGTTTCAGGACGGGGACAATTAACTCAGGGTGAAGTTGCCGTACGACAGGGCATGGCAGTCTCGGATGGCATACATATAGCTAAAGATCTCAGTAACCTGCCATCGAATATCTGCACGCCGAATTATCTTGCTAAATCAGCGATAAAACTCGATATACAGCATGCAAATATCAACACTACCGTGCTGGAAGAAGCTGACATGGAAAAGCTGGGTATGGGAGCATTGCTTTCCGTATCTAAAGGCAGTCGTGAACCCGGCAAGCTTATTGTTATGGAATATATGGCCGGTGATAAAACACAAAAAACCATTGTGCTTGTCGGCAAAGGTGTCACCTTCGATTCTGGTGGCATTAGTCTGAAACCGGGCGCAGGCATGGACGAGATGAAATATGATATGTGCGGTGCGGCCAGTGTCTTTGGTACGATTGATGCCTGTGCTGAATTACAGCTACCAATAAATATTGTCGGCATTGTACCAACGGTTGAAAATATGCCTGATGGTCTCGCTTGTAAACCTGGTGACATTGTAACCAGCATGTCGGGACAAACCATTGAAATTCTCAATACTGATGCTGAAGGTCGACTGATTTTATGTGATGCACTGACTTATGCCGAAAAATTTGACCCTGATGTAGTGATTGATATTGCCACTCTCACCGGTGCCTGCATTGTTGCTTTAGGTGCGCACCCTGCGGGTTTAATGAGTAACCATAGTCCGTTGGCAAATGATCTGTTAACGGCAGGCAAACAGTCTGGGGATCGCTGTTGGCGGCTGCCTTTATGGGATGATTATCAGGAGCAGCTCGACAGTAACTTTGCCGACATAGCGAATATCGGTGGCAAAGGCGCAGGCACTATAACAGCAGCTTGTTTTCTTTCGCGCTTTACCAAAAAATATCACTGGGCACACCTGGATATAGCCGGTGTTGCATGGAACAGTGGCAAACAAAAAGGCGCGACAGGTCGCCCTGTTGGTTTACTAACGCAATATATACTCGACCGACTGGAAGCCTCCAAACTCCACTAAACTCAGCTTCATCGAAAAAACAACCCGGCCTTCGAGGTAAGCACAATGCCTGATTATAAGCATCGAGAAATTCCTGTACTGGATGATATTATTTCCACGGCAGTTGATAGCAACAAACAGAAGGGAGACACAATCAGTATTGATACCGAACCATCCGATGAACTATTCATCACTGCAATAGATGGGCCTGTATTGACTTTACCAGAAGCAATTGATGGCGATGAAACTCGCCACTTTGCGGTTCACCGTATTGAACCCGCAATCGGCACAAACTTAAACCCCAATACCAATCCTGAGCCTGTAGTTGAACACCCCGCCAAACTGGATAAAACTGAGACACCATTATCCAGAACAGCAGCACCAACTAATCTGCTATATCACTACTCACCCGAAGAAAATATTAATCCTGAAATGGAGACTGATGGTTTATACACCATGGGTTCTCATCAACTTGAAACTAATTATGCCCACTATAATCCATCGCATCACCCCATAGAGAATCAACCACTGGCCGAAACCGAGAATAAAATCGCTACCGACATACACGGCATTAATTTTGATATAGAAGCAATAACCGAACAGATCATCCAGCAGATATTGCCCAATATTGAACAACAGTTACGCCTGCTGGTACATGATGCGCTGTCAACAAACATCAAAACCTCAGCGCCTGAATAAGCCCCCTTACTTAAGGAAGCTCTGATTAATCCATAAGACTGGATCTTACCGATCGAATTAATAATCGCTTCTCTTAAATAATAAAATCTCTCGTCTGTACACCTGATACAAACGTCGTAATCCACAGCAGCCAAACAACACTTGCTGTATAATTCGTCAGTTCAAATTTCTGCTGTTAAACAGTTAACCAAGCATTCCGAGTCTGTCATGGAAAAAACATACAATCCGCAATCCATTGAGCGAAAATGGTACAAAATCTGGGAGGAAAACAACTATTTCAGCCCCGAGAGTCACCCGGATGATTTATGCAATGATGATAAACGCGAAAACTTCTGCATTATGATCCCCCCTCCCAATGTCACCGGCCGGTTGCACATGGGGCATGCATTTCAGGACACTATTATGGACACAATGGTTCGCTATCACCGCATGAAAGGTGACAATACCCTGTGGCAGGTTGGCACTGACCATGCGGGTATTGCGACACAAATGGTAGTGGAACGCCTGATTAATGCAGAAGGCAAAACTCGCCACAATTATGGCCGAGAAAAATTTATTGACCGCATCTGGCAATGGAAAGAAGAATCCGGCAATACCATCACCCAGCAATTACGTCGCATGGGCGCATCGCTGGACTGGTCACGCGAACGCTTTACTCTGGATGAAGGACTCTCTACAGCCGTTAATGAAGTATTTATACGCCTGTACGAAGAAGGTCTCATCTATCGCGGTAAACGGCTGGTAAACTGGGACCCCGTCCTGCACACCGCAGTTTCTGATCTGGAAGTATTATCCAGCCAGGAAGACGGTCACATGTGGTACATGCGTTACCCACGCAGTAATGGTGCAGGGCATGTCGTGGTTGCAACCACCCGCCCTGAAACTATGCTAGGCGACTGTGCGGTAGCAATTAACCCTAAAGATGAACGCTATTCCTACCTGCTTGGCGAGTTTCTTGAACTCCCGCTGACCGGGCGTAAAATCCCCGTCATCGCCGATGAACATGTCGATCCAGAATTTGGTACTGGCTGTGTAAAGATCACCCCGGCACATGATTTCAACGATTACCAGGTCTGGAACCGGCATAAAAATAAAAATGAAATTCGCGATCTACCCAATGGGGGTTTAATTAATATCTTTACCCATCATGCCGCCATTCGTGATAACTGTGATGATAGCAATCATATTATCCCGGATCAGTATATTGGCCTGGATCGTTATGCCGCACGTAAAAAAATAGTTGCTGACCTTGTCGCTGCCGGTTTAATGGAAAAAATTGACAACCATAAACTGATGGTACCTCGCGGTGATCGCTCAGGTGCCGTCATTGAACCCTATCTCACCGACCAGTGGTATGTAAAAGTTGAACCCCTGGCCAAGCCTGCAATTGCTGCGGTTGAAAAAGGTGATATTAAATTTATTCCAGACAACTGGAAAAACACCTATTTTGAATGGATGAACAACATTGAAGACTGGTGCATCTCCAGACAAATCTGGTGGGGACACCGAATCCCCGCCTGGTATGATGAAATAGGCAATGTTTATGTTGGTTACGATATCAATGACGTGAGAGCAAAAAACAGATTACCTGATGACTTTCTACTACAGCAAGATGAAGATGTGCTTGATACCTGGTTCTCCTCAGCATTATGGCCATTCTCAACCCTGGGCTGGCCAGAGAAAACCGCAGAACTAGAAAAATACTACCCGACCAACGTACTGGTCACTGGATTCGACATTATTTTCTTCTGGGTCGCCAGGATGATTATGATGGGGATAAAATTTATGGGCGATGTGCCTTTTCGTGAAGTTTATGTGCATGGTTTGGTGCGCGATGCGGAAGGTCAGAAAATGTCCAAGTCCAAAGGTAATGTCCTTGACCCCATTGATGTCATCGATGGTATTGGCCTGGAAGCACTGGTAGCCAAACGTACCAGCGGTGTCATGCAACCACATATGATTGAACGCGTGGAAAAACTCACCCGTAAAAATTTTCCAGAAGGTCTAGCACCTTTTGGTACCGACGCATTGCGTTTCACCTTTGCTTCACTGGCTACCACCGGGCGTGACGTAGTGTTTTCCCCAGGACGGATCGAAGGCTACCGCAATTACTGCAATAAACTATGGAATGCCACCCGCTATGTTCTGATGCAAACGGAGAACAAAGACACTGGTATTGGTATCGACATTGGCAGTAGCGAAATTGAATACTCACTGGCTGATCGCTGGATTATTTCAACACTGCAACAGCTGGAACAGCGTGTGGAACAACATATCCAACATTCACGCATCGACCTGCTGGCACAGGAAATTTATAGTTTTGTCTGGGAAGATTATTGCGACTGGTATCTGGAATTATCCAAACCAATATTGTTTGATGACACCACCTCCGAACGAGCACAGCGTGGCACCCGGCAAACACTGGTTTGTGTACTCGAAACCCTGCTCCGACTAAACCACCCCATTATTCCATTTATTACCGAAGAATGCTGGCAACGTATAGCACCACTGGCAGGCAAAACCGGCAACAGTATTATGTTGCAGCCTTTCCCCAAACCAGATATAAGTAAAATTGACACTGACGTAGAAACTGAACTGGAATGGGTGAAAACTTTTGTTAGCGGTGTGCGCCGGATTCGCTCAGAGATGGATATTGCTCCCAGCAAACCATTAGCCTTATTGTTGCAAAATGCCAGCGAAAATGACCAGACCTGTTACCAGAGGAACCGGAAATTTATTGAAACTCTGGCTAAAGTTGAGTCCAGTTTATGGTTAACCGAAAGTGACAACGCGCCAGAATCAGCGACTGCTCTGGTTGGGGAAATGAAGATTCTAATCCCCTTTGCTGGTTTAATTGACAAAACAGCTGAACTCGCGCGTCTAGAAAAGGAAATTGGCAAATATCAGATAAATATTGATAAAACCACTGCAAAGCTGGTGAACAAAAACTTCATCGAAAAAGCCCCGCCAGTGGTCGTAGAAAAAGAGCGCAACCGACTGGCTGAAATGAGCAAAGCAGTGGCGCAGTTAAAAGAACAGATGAAAAAAATTCAGGGCCTATAGCTGGGTGATGCATTGATGGCGGGGCAAACAATAAGACATCATCACCCTTTCATGGTGAAACAACATTCATCTCCAACACAACAATCTCGCCAGCCTGCTCACTTGAGAGGCGCGATAACATTGTGATCATTTCCTCCTGCTCACCACTGTCACATATCCACTGTTGCGTGGATTTATTGTAATCAAAATGAAAGCCACCGGATTTTGCCGCCATCCAGAGTTGATTCATTGCACTCTGTTTGCTAAAAATAATTTTGCTGCCATTAACAAACTCCAGCGTTAAAACACCCCCTATTTCATCGTAGTCGATGTCTGCCCCGCAGTGATCAATTGCATTCTGTAAAGCTTCTATTGTCTGCTCGGCAATGTCATTAAATTCTGATTCATTCATATTAAACCCCTTAAGATTTTTACTTTCACATCTTACTGCGAATTAACGCATTCACCTGCGCTGGATTGGCTTTGCCTTTGGACATTTTCATTACCTGTCCAACAAAGAAACCCATCATTTTATCTTTGCCGCCTTTCAGTTCTTCAAATTGAGTCGGATGATTGTTTATCACTTCGTCAACCATTGCTTCAATGGCACTGGTATCGGTAATCTGTTTCAGACCTTTATTCTTTATTACTTCATCGGCACTGCCTTCACCGTTCCACATTGCAGCTAAAACATCTTTGGCTATTTTCCCGGAGAGGGTATTGTCTTTAATGCGCATTAACAGCTTAGCAAAATCTTCTGCGCTAATGCTGAGCTGATCAATGTCTGTTTCTTCACGATTTAACCGTGCTGACAGTTCACCGGTTATCCAGTTAGCGGAAAGTTTTGCGTCTTCCGTTTGCCTGGCGACTGTTTCAAAATAATCGGCCAGTTTTCTGGAGGCAGTAATTACGCTCGCATCATAAGCCGTCAGCCCAAGCTCATCGATATAACGCTGTTTTTTCTGCTCGGGTAATTCAGGTAGCTCGGCACGTACCTGCTGACGATAGGCTTCAGTAATCACAACAGGCAATAAATCCGGGTCGGGAAAATAGCGGTAATCATTGGCTTCTTCCTTGCTGCGCATAGAACGGGTTTCATTTTTAACCGAATCGTACAGGCGAGTTTCCTGCACCACTTTCCCACCGTCTTCGATTAAATCAATCTGGCGTTCTACTTCAAGGTTAATTGCCCGTTCGACAAAGCGAAATGAGTTGATGTTTTTTAGTTCAGCACGCGTGCCCAATGCTTTCTGCCCTTGTGGACGAACCGAGACATTGGCATCACAACGGAATGAACCTTCCTGCATATTGCCATCGCAGATATCAATGTATTGTACGATGGAGCGAATCTTTCGCATATAGGCTACCGCTTCTTTGGCATTGCACATATCGGGTTCAGAAACAATTTCCAGCAATGGGGTACCGGCGCGATTTAAATCAATCCCGGTCATACCCGCATAATCTTCATGCAGAGATTTACCCGCATCTTCTTCCAGGTGGGCGCGTGTAATGCCTATCGTTTTGGTTTCACCCTTTTCCAGCTCAATATCAATAGAACCGGTACCGACTATGGGCAAATCAAACTGTGAAATCTGATACCCCTTGGGCAAATCTGGGTAAAAATAATTTTTGCGCGCAAACACCGAGCGGTCTGCAATCTCGGCATTGATGGCCAGCCCAAATTTTATCGCCATATGCACGGCTTCTTTATTTAATACCGGCAACACCCCTGGTAGAGCAATATCCACCACACTGGTTTGTGTATTGGGTGCGCCGCCATAAGCCGTACTGGCCGCTGAAAATATTTTTGATCGGGTTGCCAGCTGTGCGTGAATTTCCAGACCAATGACCGTTTCCCATACAATATCAGTAGCAGCCATTAGTTGAACTCCTGTGGACATTGCGTGTGCCAGTGTGTCTGTTGCTGATACTGATGTGCCACATTCAGCAGTTTTGCCTCTGCAAAATGGTGACCAATAATCTGTAAGCCTACTGGCATATTACTGGCAAAACCAGCAGGAATAGATATTGCGGGTAAACCCGCCAGATTAACGGCAATGGTGTAAATATCAGACAGGTACATTGAAATTGGGTCGTTAGATTTTTCCCCCAGATTAAATGCGGTTTCCGGTGTTACTGGTGCCATAATCACATCCACCTGTTTAAACGCCTGTTTAAAATCATCACTAATCAATTGGCGCAATTGCTGTGCTTTTAGATAATAGGCATCGTAATAACCCGATGACAGCGCATACGTTCCCAACATAATACGCCGCTGGACTTCCGCACCAAATGCTTCACCACGGGAGCGAGTATATAAATCGTTCAAATCTTTGGGGTTTTCACAACGGTAACCGTAGCGCACACCATCGAGTCGTGACAGGTTAGCCGAACACTCTGCCGGTGCCACTACATAATAGGCTGGCACGGACAACGCGTTGTTAGGTAATTCAATATCAATTAATTCTGCCCCCATCAACTGATACTGTTTCAGTGCGGCTTTTATCACAGTTTCAACATCGGCATGCATACCGTTTCCGTTTTCGTCGCAGGCAAAATATTCTTTGGGTAAACCAATACGTAAACCCTGTAGTGATTTATCTAAATCAGCAGAATAATCCGGCACTTCTTTTTCAATGCTAGTGGAATCTTTTTCATCAAAACCCGCCATCGCATTGAGGAGCAATGCACAGTCACTCGCCGACTGTGCCATCGGACCGGCCTGATCGAGACTGGAAGCGAACGCAATCATGCCAAAGCGGGAGACGCGACCATAGGTCGGTTTCAAACCGGTTATGCCACATAGTGCAGCAGGCTGGCGAATCGAGCCACCGGTATCCGTGCCAGTGGCAGCAGGAGCGATACGTGCTGCCACACAGGCCGCCGAACCACCAGATGAGCCACCCGGCACCGCATTCAAATTCCAGGGGTTTTTTACTGCACCGTAATAGCTGGTTTCATTGGACGAGCCCATTGCAAACTCATCCATATTGGTCTTACCCAACATGACCAGACCGGCGGTTTTCATATTGGTGACCACGGTTGCATCATAAGGCGAAATAAAATTATCCAGCATTTTAGAACCACAACTGGTGCGGATGCCCTGGGTGCAAAAAATATCTTTATGTGCAATCGGTACGCCGGTTAGCGCGGCAGCCCCACCTGCGGTTAATTTTTCATCCGCCCGTTTTGCCTGTGACAATGCTGCATCCTCGGATACAGTAATAAAACTGTTTAACTTCTCATCGTTCGTTTTAATTCGCTGCAGAAAATGCCGCGTAAGTTCAACGCTATTCACTTCGCCAGCCTGCAACATAGCAGCAAGCTCAGTCACACTTTTTTTGTAATAATCACTCATTCGATACAATTCCTACTCAATCACTCTGGGCACCAGATACAGACCGTCTTCAGTGGCGGGAGCAATTGCCATGAAATCCTCACGTCGGTCAATTTCAGTAACAACATCTTCTCGCAGGCGCTGATTCACTTCAAAAGGATGTGACATCGGTGTCACACCTTTTGTATCCACCACATTCATCTGCGCCACCAACGCCAGAATACTAGATAAATTTTTAGCATAATCCGCTATTTCTTCTTCCTTTACATTCAAGCCGGCCAGCCTGGCAATTTTTCTGACTTCATTAACATCAATGGACATATATTACTCCAGTGCATTGGGCAGCACTCAACAGACTAAAACGCATGGTCAGTTATAATTGACCATGAAAAACGGGGAAAATAGCATATTCTGACGTTTTGCTCCACCTGCCTGAAACTTTCTAGCCTGAAGATAAACGAAAAAGTGTGGGTAACACTTGCTCAATACCGGCCGGATTGATACAGTACGCGCAATTCAACCTGAATTTGCGACAATTCTACCCTGAGAGTCTATAATCAACAGGTTAGCTTGAACCCTACAAATCTCTCTAGACAATAAATAGCTACTGAAATAGTTACTGGCTAGATAACAATAACTACAGCATAAAAGGCCAACACAAACATGTTTATGAATCGTTTCCGGGGACTATTTTCCAACGATTTATCAATAGACCTTGGTACTGCCAATACATTGATATACGCCCGCGGTCGAGGCATTGTCCTTGACGAACCTTCTGTTGTCGCAATACGACAGGACAGAGGCCCAGGCGGCCCCAAAACTATTGAAGCTTACGGCAAACATGCCAAAGGTATGTTGGGGCGTACGCCGCAAAATATTACCGCCATACGCCCGATGCGTGACGGCGTCATCGCTGACTTTAATATTACTGAAAAAATGTTACAGCATTTCATTCGTTCAGTTCACGAAAGTAAAATACTGCGTCCCAGCCCGCGTGTACTAATCTGTGTTCCCTGTGGGGCAACCCAGGTTGAACGGCGTGCAATTCGCGAATCTGCTGCCGGTGCTGGTGCCCGTAAAGTGTATTTAATTGACGAGCCTATGGCCGCCGCAGTGGGCGCTGATATGCCGGTAGACGAACCCAAAGGTTCGATGGTCCTGGACATAGGTGGTGGCACCTCTGAAGTCGCCGTTATTTCCTTAAATGGTATCGTCTATTCTGCCTCAATTCGTGTTGGTGGCGACAAGTTTGATGAAGCCATCACTAATTATGTGCGCCGCAACTATGGTATTTTGATTGGTGAAGCAACCGCAGAAAAGATCAAACACGAAATTGGCACTGCTTACCCTGGCAAAGATTTACTCGAAATTGAAGTAAAAGGCCGTAACCTGTCTGAAGGTATTCCACGCAGCTTCTCACTCAACAGTAATGAAATCCTCGAAGCACTACAGGAGCCTCTGCATGGCATTGTCAGTGCGGTAAAAACAGCGCTGGAACAAACACCACCTGAACTGGGTGCAGATGTTGCCGAACGCGGTATTGTTTTAACCGGTGGTGGAGCCCTGCTACGTGACCTTGACCGATTAATTATGGAAGAAACCGGCCTGCCTGTTGTACTGGCTGAAGACCCGCTGACCTGTGTTGCCCGTGGTGGCGGTCGCGTGCTGGAACTGATTGACAAACACGGTGGTGACTTTCTCGCCGTTGAATAATACGAAAACAGACTATTACCGTCTTACTTCTACTTAATCTTTGTGTCAGCTTGAAATAGTTAGCCACTATGCAAACAATTTTTAGCCAGGGGCCCTCCGCAACAGCCCGCATGATCATCCTTGTCATCGCTTCAATTACACTGATGACAGTTGACCACCGCTGGAACCAGCTTGAAGTGGTTCGTGGCGCATTATCGACACTGTTATACCCATTACAGTATGCCATCGATATGCCCATACGTTTCTACTACTGGGGTGATGAAGTTTTCAGCAGCCGCCAGGCATTACTAAAAAGAAATCGTAAATACCAGATGCGCCATCTGAAAAACCAGGTGCGGTTACAGAAACTTGATATTCTGGAAAAAGAAAACGCGCGCCTGCGTAAACTATTGAGTGCAACCCCTAAAACGACTGAACACCTGTTAATTGCAGAAATTATTGGCGTTGATGTTGACCCCTACCGTCAACTAATCATTCTAAATAAGAATAGCAGTCAGGGTGTTTATGTTGGCCAGCCCATTATCGACGCACAAGGAGTCATGGGACAAGTTATTCACGTTGGGCCACTTTCATCCACGGCGATACTCATCACTGATGCCAGCTACGCAATACCTGTTCAGGTTGATCGTAATGGTCTTAGAGCTATTGCCTACGGCACTGGAAACATCAATGAACTCGACCTGAAAAATCTTCCACACAATGTCGATATACAACCCGGCGACACACTTACAACATCAGGGCTGGGTGGTCGCTTCCCGCCCAATTATCCTGTCGCCAAAGTTACTTCGGTTAAACGAAACACGGGGGAACGCTTTGCCCGCGTTACAGCAAAACCGCTGGCACTGCTTGATAAAACCCGTGAAGTATTATTGCTGTGGAAAAATCAACCTAGACCACCTGCTATCACCAGCAAAAAAAATAGACAAACAGCACAGAAAAATAGCATTGCTCATATAAAAAATAGTCACCGCAGAAGCAACAGCAAACGAGGACGACAGCAGTGAATAAAAATCTGCGCATCGGGCTTATCACTGTCACTGCCGCTTTTATACTATCAATGATACCGCTACCCGACTGGGCGGTGAAATTTCGTCCCGACTGGGTAACGCTGGTAATCATTTACTGGGCAATGACAGTCCCCTCCAGAATCGGAGTTATTATGGCATGGTGCATTGGTCTTATGCTGGATGTCAGCCACGGCACCCTGCTCGGGCAACAAGCACTAGGACTGGTAATTGTTATTTATGTTATTCATATGCAATACCAGCGGCTGCGGGTTGCCTCCCTCATTCAGCAGGCGATCGTTATTTTTTTTCTGTTACTCATTAAACAGTTACTCATACTCTGGGTAGATGGGATGCTGGGTTACGCGCCGCATACGTGGTTATATTTTATGCCTACGTTAACCAGCACTTTATTATGGCCGTGGCTTTACCCTATCCTCCATGATCTGCATCATAAATTTGGCCGATTAACCGCTTATTCCTGACAAAGAAATAACTTTTAACGACTTACTGTCCCCGCATAAACTGACATATATCAATACGTTTTTAGCCATAGCTGATATATTAATCTGGATGGGGTGTAACCAACGCTCAAAAGGGTATTTTAACGACCCCATTTGGTTCACTTGCAATCAGCATCTAAAAAGCCTAATATACTCTTATTACGAATGAGAACAATTCTCTTTAACAAATGGAAGCGCTTGCTTTCTAATTATTATGTCCAATCCGCAACCAACAACTAATTTACTTGCACTACAAAACGGTCACAGTGGGCGCATTGCCGCAATTGATGGCGACCGCCAGATGGTGCGCCGCATGCTTGCACTCGGTTTACGTGTTGGCGCTGTTATCCATATGCTTAATCATCGTGGTAAAGGCGTTGTTATTCAAAATGCAGGCACACGCGTTGCACTCGGCTCAGTAGTTGCCGAAAAATTACACATCGAACCGCTCGAACAGTAGTGAAACAGCAGGATTAATCATGGGTTGCTGCGCCAGTTCAAATAAAGCCAACGTCAGTAAAATAAGTCCTTCAGGAATAGGCTCACTGACCATCGCCATCGCCGGTAATCCAAATTGTGGCAAATCAGCGCTGTTTAATGCCTTTACCGGCATTCGCCAGAAAACCGGTAACTGGCCCGGTGTTACCGTTGACCGTAAACAAGGTTTTTTTGAACTTCAGGGACACACTGTCACCGTTTACGACCTGCCGGGTATTTATTCGCTCGATGCCAGCTCTATTGATGAAAAAATCACGCGTGATTATTTACTGTCTCACGATGCTAACCTGATTATCAATGTCGCCGATGCGTCTAATCTCGAACGTAATCTTTACCTGACTGCACAGTTACTCGAAATGAGCGTCCCCATTGTGCTGGCGTTAAATATGATGGATGTAGCACACAAACGCGGCATTCATATCGATATAAATAAACTGTCGCAAGAACTGGGCTGTCCAGTTGTATCCATTATTGCCGTTAATGGCAAGGGTATCGACAACTTAAAACAGGAAATTCTCGCTGTTGCTTCGGGTGAGCACAGTGGTGGTTTTCGTCTCGCTCATGATGAAGTTGTCGAGCAGGCGATTACCGCGATTATCCCCGAGTTGCAACGCTGTCGCCATGCTTCGAACAGTAACTTACACTGGCTGGCATTAAAATTACTGGAAAGTGATACCTATACATCCAGCCAGTGCGACGATACTCTTCTCGCCGAAGTAAAAGAATGGCAAAGCGTAATTGAAGAGCGTGCGGGAGAAGACGCAGACATTCATATTGCCGACAGCCGCTTTACTCACGCGCATACACTGGCGAAAGCCGTTATTACCGAGAAAGGCAAGGCCGGAAAAACCGTTACTGACAGAATCGATCGCGTTGTTTTAAGCCGGATTTTTGGCATTCCATTCTTCTTGCTGGTGATGTATTTAATGTTTATGTTCACCATTAATATTGGTGGCGCTTTTATTGATTTCTTTGATGGTATTTCAAAAACTATTTTTGTTGAAGGATTCTCTACAGTTTTAAGCCAGATAGGTACACCGGATTTACTCCGAGTAATTCTGGCTAATGGCATCGGCGGCGGGATTGAAATTGTCGCCACCTTTATCCCCATTATTGGTGCGCTGTATTTATTTCTTTCTGCGATTGAAGACAGTGGTTACATGGCCCGCGCCGCATTCGTGATGGACCGATTTATGCGTAGCATTGGTCTGCCGGGAAAAGCCTTTGTTCCCTTAATTGTTGGTTTTGGCTGTAACGTGCCTGCGGTAATGGCAACACGTACACTGGAAAATGAACGTGAACGCAAACTCACTATTCTGATGAACCCGTTTATGTCCTGTGGCGCAAGGCTGCCTGTTTACGCCCTGTTCGTTGCTGCTTTTTTCCCCAGCAACGGTCAGAACCTGGTGTTTGCCCTGTACTTTATCGGTATTACCGTTGCGGTATTAACCGGTTTGTTGATGAAAAGAACCATCCTTTCAGGCGACAGCACTGGCTTCATGATGGAATTGCCCCCTTATCACCTGCCAACTGTCAAAGGCATTTTGCTACGCACCTGGGATAGAGTCCGGCTGTTTATCAAGGAGGCTGGTCAGGTTATTATTGTCATGGTGCTGGTCATCAATGTACTCAGCGCTATTGGTACCAACGGCTCAATCAATAATGGCCAGACCGACAAGTCCGTCCTCGCCGCTATCAGCAAAGCCGTAACACCCGCCTTTGCGCCGATGGGAATAAAACAGGACAACTGGCCCGCAGTGCTGGGCATTATTTCAGGTGTACTGGCAAAAGAGGTGGTTGTAGGCACGCTTGACACGCTGTATACACAGCTTGCAAAAGAAGACTCTGGCGGCCGTGTTGCCACTAAAAAATCCTTTGAATTCTGGCCATCTATTGACCGAGCTTTCGCCACCATACCAAAGAATCTTCGCGGTGTTATTAAAACACTGGATGACCCGCTAAAGATGAGTGTCGGCGATATACGCTCAACCAAAGTTGCCGCCAGCGAACAAAATGTGAGTAATGCCACATTCGGTGCCATGCTGAAGCGTTTTGATGGCCAGGCGGGTGCCTTTGCCTATCTGTTGTTTGTACTGCTCTATTTTCCCTGTGCCGCAACCATTGGCGCGATTCGCCGTGAAGCCGGTACCCCGTGGGCGCTATTTGTTGCCGCCTGGACAACCTCCGTCGCCTACGTCACAGCCAGTAGTTTTTATCAGGTCAGTACGTTTTCACAACACCCGGTATTTTCCACTTACTGGTTAGGTGGTGTAGTGCTGTTACTGCTGGCTTTCATTTTTGGTTTGCGGCGGTGGGCACATAAAGAAACCCGAAAAGAAGACGCACAGACGACGGCCGAAGCAAGGGTATAACACCATGATTCTGGCTGACATTCGATACTATCTAAAACAACGCGGACACTGCACACTCAGTGATGTTGCCCTGCATTTTGATACCGATGCCAACGCTGTTCGCGGCATGCTGGATGTCTGGATACAGAAAGGCAAGGTGGAAAAGCGCTCGGCAACCGCATCCTGTGGTACCAGCTGTCAGTCCTGTGACCCGGCGAGCACTGAACTGTACTTCTGGCTGGAACCGGCAGGTCCAGCAGAAAAAATCGTTAAAGTCCCGTTACCCAAGCATTGCAGCCATCAGTAACTTAACCAAGCAATGCTTTTAACCCGTCAAGATGCGCTCTGCCTTTATCTTTAGTACTCTTTTCTTTTGCTCCTTTGCCACCCTGCCATTCAATTTCATCTTCTGGTAATTCTTCTAAAAAACGGCTGGGCTCACAGAGCGTTTTTTCACCATAACGTTTGCGTACACGCGCCATCGTCATGGTTAAACTTTTCTCTGCGCGGGTAATTCCAACGTAGGCGAGACGGCGCTCTTCTTCAACATTATCTTCCGCAATACTGACCGCATGCGGCAATAACTCTTCTTCAAAACCAACCAGGAATACATGTGGAAATTCCAGACCTTTTGCCGCATGTAACGTCATTAGCTGCACCGCATCCTGATCTGACTCATTTTCATTGCGCTGCAATATATCCATCAATGACAGTTGTGCCATTAGTTCTGCCACCCCTGCCTCAGCATCTTTTTTCTGCATCCGCTGTAACCATTCAAGCAGATCCATCACATTTTTCCAGCGCCGCTCGGCGGTTTCTTCATCTTTACTTTGCTCACGTAACCAATGTTCGTAATGCAGGTCATCCAGCAATTGTTGCGTAATAACCGTTGCTGATTCATTTTCAGCCCGATAAGCAAGACGCAATAACCAGTCGCTAAATAAATTCAGATTTTTATAAGCAGCGACGGAAACGTTACTCTCAAGCCCGACTTCGCTACAGGCGGTCAACATGCTCACTTCACGCCTGGTCGCGTATTTACCGAGCTTTTCCAGCGTAGCTGCACCAATACTTCTGCGTGGTGTGTTAATTACACGCAAAAATGCAGCATCATCATCCGGGTTAGCTAACAGACGCAGGTAAGCAACAATGTCCTTGATTTCGGTACGTTCAAAAAATGAAATGCCCCCGCTGACCACATAAGGTATATGCATAGCACGAAGATAACGCTCAAACACGCGGGCCTGAAAGTTACCCCGATACAAAATCGCATAATGCTTAAATTTTGTCTGGCATTGAACTCGATGCGACTGTATTTCCACGCAAACTCGCTCAGCTTCATCTTCTTCGCTGTTGCACTGAATTATTCGAGCTGCATCACCCATACCCAGCTCACTCCACAGACGTTTTTCATAGACATGTGGATTGTTCTGGATAAGACTATTAGCGAGTTTAAGGATGCGCGCACTGGAGCGATAATTCTGTTCCAGTTTAATCAGCTTCATGCGCGGAAAATCTTTTGCCAGTTGCACCAGATTTTCTGGCTGCGCCCCACGCCAGGCATAAATTGACTGATCATCGTCGCCCACCGCAGTTAGACAATGACGCGCACTCGCCAGCAGCTTGACTAATTCATACTGCATGGCATTGGTATCCTGATATTCATCCACCAACAGATAATGAATATTGCTCTGCCATTTCTGCAAAATTTCGGGCTTAATCTTAAACAGATGCACGGTTTGCAAAATCAGATCATCCAGATCAAAGGCATTGTAGGCATGCAACTGGCGCTGATAGCTGACATAGAGTTTCGCAATCTCCCGCTGCCGGTCATCTTCAGCAACTTTAAATGCCTGATCCGGCATTACGCCATTATTTTTCCACTGGCTGATTTGCCCGTGTGCCGATTCCGCTGCGTCCAGTCCACGCTCACCGGTGACTTTAAGCAGTTCAGATAACACCGTAATGCAATCGCCATGCGCAAACACTGAAAACCCAGCCTTATAGTCCAGCGCTGTATATTCTTTCTGTAAAATACCTAATGACAAGCGATGAAAGGTAGAAACCCGTAGGCCACGACTGGCTTTATTCCCCACCAGCTTTTTAATCCGCACCTTCATTTCCTTTGCCGATTTATTAGTAAAGGTAACTGCCGCAATACGGTTCGGACTGATGCCGCATTCACCCAGCAAATAGGCAATTTTTTCAGTAATCACTCGGGTTTTACCACTACCGGCACCCGCTAGAACCAGCATCGGACCATCAATATAATGAATGGCTTCAAGTTGCTGGGGATTTAGCTGTGGTTTGTTGTGAAACTGATTTTGTTGGGGTGTATTCAAAATGGATGGTTCAAAGTGGCGTTAAACTAACAAACAGGTAGTTTACTGGAAGGTGGTGGAAAATGGATTGTTTTTTGAGTGAATTTTTTCCAGCTAGAATGATCGAGCCATAATAACCGGACTATAATAACTGGACTATAACAACCGAACTATGACAGTCTGACTATAACAGCCTGGCTAACAGCCCTGCTACAGTTAATAATATGAAAATAGATGCCAGTACCGGTCTGCTAACTCCCTGTAGCCAGATACTCTCACCCAATAGAGATCTGCGCCCCAAAAACCAGATCATCGACCTTATTGTTATCCACAGTATCAGCCTGCCTCCGGGAAAATATGGCGGCGATGCCATTGAACGTTTCTTTTGTAATCAACTACCCGCTGAAGAGCAGCCTTATTTTCAGCAAATCCATACACTGAAAGTCTCCGCACATACCCTCATTAAACGCGATGGCAGCATTGTTCAGTTTGTACCCTTTCATGAACGCGCCTGGCATGCTGGTCGCTCACGCTATCAGGGACGCGAACATTGTAATGATTTCTCTATCGGCATAGAGCTCGAAGGCACCGATACAGAAGCATTCGAAAACAGCCAGTATACCCAACTGGCGCGGCTGGTGTTAGCACTGGAAGCAACCTATCCGAGCATTGATCGTGGTAGTATTACTGGTCACAGTAATATTGCGCCCGATCGAAAAACCGACCCCGGCAGTGGTTTTAACTGGCAGAAAATGAAAAAACTTTTACTCAGAAATACATAAAAAACTCGGCATCAATGTTTATAATAAAGTTAACGATGCACGAACAAAAATAATATGGCGTTGATTTCAATCATACTTGGCCTGATCCTTGATCGCATGTTCCAACACCTGCATGAACTGCGCGATATGGTCTGGTTCGAATATTATTCACAAAAAATTTGCCAGTTAACCCGCCACCGGCTACCACCCTTGCAATTTATTTTAATCATCGTACCACCACTGGCCGTCATCCTTTTTTTACAAATTTCATTATTCAGCTTCTTTTTTAATCTGCCTTACTTTATCTTTGGCATCATTGTTTTTATCTACTGCCTCGGACCATCCTGTTTAGCAACGGATATTGATGCCTATCTACACGCGCGTGAAATCGGCGATGATGATGAAGCCTTTCACTATGCCGGAGCAATTACAGAACGCGCCGCATCAACTTCGCCAGATCAACAAACTCGAGATGTGACTCATGCGATATTGTATGTTGCCAATGAACGTATTTTTTCTGCTATTTTCTGGTTTGTTATTCTTGGCCCTTTTGGCGCACTGCTGTATCGACTTACCTCCCAGATAAGTAAACAGATTGAACATACCGAACTGGCCGATTTTGCCGAGTATGTCCAGGCTATTATGGCTTTTATTCCAACGCATATGCTGGCTGCCGGTTACGCTTTCACCGGCAATTTTGATGCTGCTTTCCACGCTTATAAAGACCGCTTAAGGTCACCCGACATATCCAACAGTAACTATGATGTGCTGGTTTCAACCGGTACTGGTGCCATGAAAAACATGCAAATGGAGGATGAAATTGCTGGTATCCATGCAGCACAGGCGCTAGTAATGCGATCAGTCATGGTATGGATAGCCGTGCTGGCTATTTTGACATTGGGCGGCTGGTTAAAATAGGCCGATACAAAAACTGGCGATAATAGACAACTCAATAATGACAACCTGCATTGATGTAATTCGACATGGTGAACCAGAAGGCGGACATCGCTACCGTGGTCACAACATAGACGATCCCTTAACCGAACGGGGCTGGTTACAAATGCGCTCAGCAGTCCCCAAAAAACCACTCTGGCAACATATTATTTCTTCACCATTAAAACGTTGCCTGGAATTCAGTAAGGAGCTGGCTGAAGATTTACAAATCCTTTACACCATTGATGACCGAGTAAAAGAAATAGGTTTTGGCTGCTGGGAAGGAAAGACACCGGGTGAAATTATTGCTCAGGACAGTGATGCGCTGAATCATTTTTATCAGGATCCGGTAAATCATCGTCCGGCAGGAGCCGAACCATTAGAGATCTTTTCAAAGCGTGTGTGGCAGGCATATCAGTCAATTGCAAAAGAGCATGAGGGTAAACATGTGCTTATCGTTGCCCATGCTGGTGTTGCGCGCGCCATCACTGCAAATATTCTACGCATGTCGCTGGATGATGTGTATAGCCGATTACGCATTGAATATGGCGGCATAATTACTAGCTCAGTGGAAACAGGCCTAGCACCGAAACTGATTATTCAACGCACTTAAACAAGTTTCATAAATACTCATCGCGAATTTATCAAGCGACTCTAATCGTGCGTTTAAAAGCGAAATGGTCACTGCCGCAAGCAGGGAAACGATAACAGAAGCAAATATATCCATAGGGAAATGGACACCAATAAATACACGCGAAACACCGCCGATAAAACCGGAAACAAGCAGTATATATCCCAGCATTCCAGTTGGCTTATTAAGAAATAGTGAAATTGCGATAGAAAGCATAAATGTCGTGTGATCAGATGGCATTGATGAATCAGCTACGTGATGAATTAATGTCGTACCCAAATTTTCCATAAATGGGCGCGGATGAAAGTAAACAGATGAAATAGCAAGGTTAATAAAAAGTCCAAGTATCGCTGAGTAACAGGCATGCAACAGGGCAACTTTTTTCTCTGCATTTTGCTTAAACCACAGGTAAAGCAAAATAATGATGAAAACATATGGCAAATACTCAGCAAGACTTACCGCAATAACATCAATAATTTTGCTGCTCCCAGCATATTGATTAATGGCTAAAAATAGTTTTATATTCAACTGTTCTATCAATCTTCGAAGGCTCTCAATTCATTCGTTTCAGTAATACTTAAATAAGAAATTCTCTCTGATACAGGAAAACCCTGCTCTATGCCCCTATGCATCATTCGTGCAAGGGCGTTCTTTTTTTGTTTTCAATAGCTTATCATATAACCGAGAATAATGGCGTATCCACATGTTACACAACACTTACTAACAGGACGGATGAAAAGGATATTTAATTATTCAAGACCGTCAGCCGCAGGGATGCGGGGTGCGTTTCAGTAATACCACTGAGCTATATAAAAAAGATATTCTGTGTTCAAAATTAATCGAAGCTTCCTTAAATATTTTTTCCAACGCAAACTATAGGTTACAATCTGTCTATTATCTAGCAACAGTGACAGGAGACCGGTTTGAATCGCCTTACTCAACTTAAACTATGGCTCGAGTCTATTGAGGAAAATACCTTTACCGATATTCAGCACGCCTCGGCCGATGCCAGCTTTCGCCAGTATTTTCGGGTTTTTAATATAAAAGAAAACCGCCACTATATCGTCATGGATGCACCTCCGAAAAAAGAGAACTGTCACCCTTTTGTGCATATCACTGAGCTAATACGCAATGTTGGTGTCAATGCTCCCCGCATATATGCACAGAATATTTCAGCGGGGTTTCTATTACTGGCCGACCTAGGTAACCGACCTTATCTAGATGAATTAAACAATAGCACCGCAGAAAATTTATATTCTGATGCCATTAACGCACTCATAAAAATGCAATCAATTAAGGCTATTCTGCCCGCTTATGACGAGCCGTGTTTACAGCGTGAAATGAATCTATTTGAAGTCTGGTACCTGAAACGCCACCTTAATGTACGTATCAGTGCCACACAAAAAGAACAACTTAACCACATTTTTAAATTACTCATCAGTAATGCGCAGGAGCAACCACAGGTATTCGTACACCGTGATTACCATTCACGCAACCTGATGATAACGGATACCAGTAACCCAGGGGTAATTGACTATCAAGATGCCGTTATCGGGCCTATAACCTATGATCTTGTATCCCTGTTCAAGGACTGCTACATAGCATGGCCAGCAGAAAAAGTGAAAACCTGGTTAGCACTCTATCTCAAACGTCTAACCATTTCTTATTCTATTACACCACAAACACTGCAACGCTGGTTTGATTTAATGGGCGTGCAACGTCACCTTAAGGTACTGGGTATTTTTTCCCGGCTGAATTATCGTGATGGCAAAACCCACTATCTCAATGACCTGCCGCTGACTTTAAACTATCTCACTACGACCTGTGGACAATATGACGAACTACAGCCTTTAAAACGGTTGCTCGAAGAAACAACACTAAAAGCAGCAACATGAACGTTATTATTCTGGCTGCTGGACGTGGTGAACGTTTACGCCCGCTAACTGACACAACACCAAAACCTTTACTCAAAGTCGGTGGAAAATCATTGATTGACTACCACCTGATTAATCTGGCATCCGCCGGTTTCAAAAAGATTATTATAAACACCGCCTGGCTGGCAGAAAAAATTCATCAGACACTGGGGGATGGAAGTCAATATGGCATTCGCCTTGTCTATTCAGACGAAGGTGAGGCACTGGAGACAGCGGGAGGAATCATAAAGGCGTTACCGCTGTTAGGCAAATCACCTTTTCTGGTTATCAATGCTGACATCTGGAGTGACTTTGATTTTGCTTCAATTCAACCACTTGAAGCAGGTATTCAGGCAAATTTAATTTTAGTCAATAACCCGACACATCATCCTGAAGGTGACTTTTCCATCACTCATAATTTATTGAGCAATCACAACAAACCTAACTATACCTATAGTGGTATTGGTGTCTATTCACCACAGTTTTTCAATGACTGTAAACAGGGGAAATTAGCACTTTCCCCCTTGTTAAGAGATAAAGCCGATCACAAGTTGATCACTGCGCAGCACTATATCGGTAAATGGACAGATGCAGGGACCATTGAACGCTTACACTATCTGGATAATTGTCTTCGAACTTAAACAGGATACGTTTTATTTAAACCGCGCTACTCGCTTAAACTACAGCAAGGTTTTTTTCCACTTTAGTTAACCTCTGAGCAAGGTAGTGTCCGTTATTTTATGCTAAGGCAAGCAACAGAGTTATTCATTCTTGCCTAACATTGCATCTTTTAAATCATCATCAGCGGGTTCATTACCTAACCATATATTCAATAAGGCGACATTAAAATCTTTGCCTTTTATCACACCTTTCATTTTTCCTTTAATCGTCACCCATGTACCAATACCTGGGATATAATCGAGCAATACCACATCCCCTTCTTTCAAGTCTGGAAACATCGCATCAAATTGATTAATTCTTGATTGCAGTGTTTTAAGTTTCTCCGCAGAATTGTTTTCTTCAAACCCTTCATTCCAGGCCGCAACCAGTTTATCCCGGTCAACTTCCCCATAAATAAAGCGCATCACCACGCGGTTTGGGCCATTTAATGCCTGTACGTCAGCCTGGCTTGTTACTTTTTTTGTCGTATACAGCGCACCCGCATAAATTTTAAAGAAAAATTTGGTACGATAACCCACACCATTTAATTGTAGCACGGTATCTGTACCTGCAATTTTCACTGCATCGGGAAACTGCAAATCACCCAGATTTTTTGCTATTGCAGAGCCAACGTAGCCCGACATGACGAGACATAACAAGATATAAATGATCTTTTTCATGGTTATTTTCTCCTGACAATAAAAACTGCTGATTAAATATCCGTTAATGATACTATCGTATTACCTGCGCGGTAAATACCAAGTATAATAATTAAAAATGGTAGCCTGAACAACACGGCAATGAAAAATAAAATACCTGTTTATCTTTTATATATCTTACTGTCCTGCCTGTTCACTGCTGGACTCAATATTGTTCACACACTTTTATTTCTTAAAATCCCCTTAACGCCGATTACATTTTTAGTCCCTATGATCGCTGGTATTATCTTTGGATCTGGCTTTTCCAGAATCAAATTTTTAAACCAGAAGCTAATTGAAATTTCTCATACCGATTCACTTACACAGACCTATAATCCTCTGTATTTCAATAAAATCCTTGATCTTGAAATTAATAAAGTAAAACGTTATGGAAGTCCTTTCTCTATTATTTTTTTCGACCTGGATCATTTCAAAAAAATCAATGATACCTTTGGTCACCCTGTTGGTGATAAAGTGCTGCGATCTACTGCCGACATTGTCTCATTCATCAACCGAAGTACTGATATTTTTGCTCGTTACGGTGGTGAAGAATTTATTATTCTTGCTCCCTCTACCAGGCTTGAAGGCGCTTTAGTTCAGGCAGAAAGATTAAGGCAAGATATTGAGAACTACAACTTTCCTGTCAACCAAAGAGTTACCAGCAGTTTTGGCGTTGCTGAATTTAACCCTGAAAAGGATAACCGTGAGTCCATTATAAAGCGTGCCGATAAAGCACTGTATCTTGCCAAGAAAAAGGGGCGGAACCGAGTAGAAGCAATCAAGTAAAGTCTTAACCTCTTTTATGCACTCGTATATACGACAGGTCAAGCTGTTTCGCTGCTCTAACTTCATCCAGGCGTTTTACTGGCAACGTTTGTGGCGCAGCCTTTAACCGTTCAGGACAGGTCTCAGCTTCATGTTTGATCTGCGCCAATGCCGCCATAAAACCATCCAGCACCTCTTTGGTCTCAGTTTCTGTTGGTTCAATGAGCAGACATTCAGGGATTAATAACGGAAAATACGTTGTCGGCGGGTGGTAGCCAAGATCAAGCAAGCGTTTGGCAAAATCCGTTGCTGAGACATGCAGTTTTTTTGCCTGCTGCTTCAGAGTAATAATAAATTCGTGGGTTGCTCTCCGGTTATCAAAAGCCAGTTCAAAACCCTGGCGTTTCGCTTCTGCCAGCATATAGTTAGCATTTAACGTTGAAAATTCAGCGACGCGCACCATCCCTTCACGCCCCAGCAAACGCATGTAAATATAGGCCCGTAATAATACCCCCGGATTGCCCATAAAAGCCGATAGTCGACCAATACTCTGCGGACAGTCGGTCGGTGTTAAGTAACGATAAATATTACTTTCTTTTGTCACCACCGGTAACGGCAAAAAAGGTTTTAAGCGTTCTGCCACACCAACAGCCCCCGAACCGGGGCCACCGCCACCGTGGGGGGTTGAAAATGTTTTATGCAGATTTGAATGAATCACATCAAACCCCATATCCCCTGGACGAATTTTACCCAGAATGGCATTCAGATTAGCCCCATCGTAATACAGCAGCCCCCCCGCATCGTGAACAACTTTTGCAATGGTTTCAATGTTACGTTCAAATACACCCAGCGTCGATGGATTGGTTAACATAAGACCCGCTGTTTGTGGACCAACCGCTGCTTTCAATGCATCCAGATCCACATCACCTGATGCCAGCGTTGGAATTTCTTTTACTTTATAGCCGCACATTACCGCCGTTGCCGGATTGGTCCCGTGCGCTGCATCCGGTACCAGAATTTCTTTACGCGCTGCATCGTTACGTGATTGATGATAGTGTTTAATCATTGCCACACCAGCAAACTCACCCTGCGCGCCGGCCATTGGAGCCAATGAGAAGGCGGTCATTCCTGTCACCTCAGCTAACATTTCCTGGAGCTCATACATACAGATAAGGAAGCCCTGATTCTGTTTGTCCGGTAACAACGGATGCAGGTTAAGAAAACCGGGTAACATTGCCAGTGTATTACAGACCCGTGGGTTGTATTTCATGGTGCAGGAACCCAGCGGGTAGAATTCTGTATCAATAGAAAAATTCTTTTTCGACAACAACGTGTAATGCCGAACTGCCTGAAGTTCAGACACCTGTGGCAAGCTGGCCGGTTTCCTTCTTAATAGAGTTTCAGGAATACCCGCCAGTGAAGCCCGTTGCTGTGGCGACTGTGGTGCACCTTTTCGTCCATCTACGGAATGTTCAAAAATTAACATAAGACCCCTTTATACACTTACTTACAGCTTTACCGTGGTTGACAGATTTGCCATCACTGCTTTCATCGCGGTTACATAAGCCTGAATATCTTCAGTAACTCGCATTTCTGTGGCACAGACTAAAATTGCCTGACCCAGCTCAGGATAATCTCGGGTTAAATCATAACCACCAAGAATATCATGCTCGACCAGCGCTGGCAGTACATCAGCCACTGGATAATCCAGTTGCAATACGGTTTCATGAAAGAACGGGTGTTTAAACACAACATTAACACCCTCAATTGCATTAAGCTGTTCCGATAAAAGGTGCGCATTGGCGTAACAGGCTGCAGCAGTATTTTCCAGCCCCCGTGCACCAAGAATTGCCATGTGTATGGTCGATGCAGTGACGATTAGAGCCTGATTGGTACAGATATTAGAGGTCGCTCTGGAGCGCCGGATGTGCTGCTCACGCGCTTGCAGAGTTAATACAAAACCTTCTTTTCCATCCAGATCTTCGGTACGACCGACAATACGTCCCGGCATCTGACGGACCAGCGCCTGAGTACAGCACAACAGTCCATAATAAGGCCCGCCAGAAGATAATGGTGCACCCAGCGGCTGACCATCACCACAAACAATATCAGCACCCGTCTGCCCCCATTCGCCTGGTGGCTTTAATAGACTCATTAATAATGGATTGACCACCGCTATCAGCAGTGCATTATTCTCATGCGCCCAGTCAGTAATCGCATCAATAGCCTCAAGATTGCCAAAAAAATTGGGTTGCTGGATAACCACTGCGGTTATATCCTCTTGAGCAAAGGGTTTAAATTGTTCCAGCGTAGTCGTACCACTGCTCTGCTCATAGGGCACTTCAATCAGCTCAATCTGCTGACCATTGACAATGGTATGCGCTGTTTTTCGGTATACCGGACTAACCGTGGCTGGCAGGAGAATGCTGCGTGATTTCGATTGACGATTTGCCCTCACTGCCATCAGCACGGCTTCTGCCAGTGCAGAGGCACCATCATATAATGACGCATTGGACACCTCCATTGCCATTAATGCCGTCATCATGCTCTGGTATTCGTAAGTGAGTTGCAGCGTCCCCTGCGAGGCTTCCGCCTGATAGGGTGTATAGGCGCTGTAATATTCACCTCGTGAAGTTATCTGCCACACCGCTGCCGGAATATGGTGCTCATACGCGCCTGCACCAATAAAACATAATGCCGCAGAATTCTGCCCGGCACGTCGATGCATCAGTCGAGATATTTCCATCTCGGTCATCCCCGCAGGGATCGCCGCTAAAGTTTTAGCGCGCAGATGAGCAGGAAGTTCATCGAACAAATCTTCAATAGAATCGACACCGATTGCGACCAGCATATCGGTAATATCCTGTTCGGTATGAGGGATAAAAGGCATAATAAAAAATCAGTTAGCAGTTGGCAAAAAAGGTTAAAAGCCGGAAATTTCCAGTCAGGCTTCCGTTTTACTCTTAAAACTGTCTGCCTAATACTCTCAGCTTTTATCTGGCGAGTTTATGCTTCCAGTATAGCGGCATACTCATCCGCATCCATTAGCGCATCGAGCTCATTACCAACAGGTTTAAATTTGATTAACCAGCCGTCCTCGTAAGGCGAACGATTAATGATTTCTGGCGCGTCCGCCAGAGCTTCATTGACTGCGATAATTTCACCGCTAACCGGCATATACACATCCGAGGCGGCCTTTACTGATTCCACCACACAACAGGCATCTTCTGTTATTAGTTCAGCGCCCACTTCAGGTAATTCGACAAAGACCAGATCACCCAGCGTCTGCTGAGCATGGTCTGTGATACCCAGTGTCATGCTCTCATCATCTTCAACACGAATCCATTCATGTGATTGAGTATATTTTAATCTTGAAGGTACTTCATTCATAAGTTGTGCCCTGATAAATGCGCTCTAATTAATCCCAATAAAAATTACACCCGAATTACCGTTTCCCTTAGTATGCACTCAGCACGGCTTTGCCCTCGCGCACAAAAACCGGCTTCACCACGCGTGCGGGTAATAATTTACCACGAATTTCTACCTCACAGCTATTACCCATTTGCACCGGCACACGCGCCAAAGCAATAGACTGTTTCAGCGTAGGTGAATAGCTGCCGCTGGTTACTTCACCTTCTCCACTCAGCTCACCGGCTGCATCTTTCACGATAACTTTCTGCTGACCACGCAAAACACCGCGTTGCTCCAGCACCAGCCCAACAAGTTTTTGTTTAACACCGCGCTGTTTTTCGGCTTCCAGCGCTTTGCGGCCAATAAAATTTCTATCCGCTGGTTCCCAGGCGATGGTCCAGCCCAGCCCTGAAATCAGTGGCGACGTGGCCTCGCTCATCTCTGCACCGTACAAATTCATGCCGGCCTCCAGCCTCAGAGTATCGCGTGCGCCCAGGCCACAGGGCTTGATACCCGCTTTAATTAATTTTCTCCACAAAGCGATGGTCTCGGAAACAGGCAGCATTATCTCAAAACCATCTTCGCCAGTATAGCCAGTACGACCAACAAACCATTCGCCACAATCTGCACCAAAAAAACGCTGTAGTGGCGAAGCTGCTTCAACCACGTCTAGCGGCAATACTGACAGGGCTTTTTCTCTGGCATTGGGCCCCTGTACAGCTATCATGGCATGGTCGGTACGTTCAATCACATCAACATCAAACGCCGTTGCCTGCTGACTTATCCACAGCAGGTCTTTTTCACCTGTGCCGGCATTCACCACCAGACGAAACCAGTTTTCATGCATAGCATAAACGATCAGATCATCAATCACACCCGCCGACTCGTTTAACATGCAGCTATACAGCGCTTTGCCCGGCTGCTTCAGTTTCGCCACATCATTAGCCAACAGAAAGCGCAAAAACGCAGTGACACGCTCACCCCTAAGGTCAACAATCACCATATGCGAAACATCAAACATGCCTGCATCCTGGCGCACCTGGTGATGCTCTTCTATCTGCGAACCATAATTGACCGGCATTTGCCAGCCTGCAAAATTAACGACCTTGCCACCATATTCGAGGTGTTTATCAAAAAGAACGGTTTTCTGACTCATTTACTAACCCACAATTATACTGATCTACATAATCAGCTTGAAACACTTAAAAAGACCACCGCTCAACCACCCAGGGCACGACGAATAAACATATTTTTTAGCGCAGGCAGGTGATCTACCAGACTTAAGCCGGCATTCCTGAGCTCAACCAGTACCGGACTAGTTTGTCCAAATAGCGTTTTAAATCCGGTCATTGCGTTTTCCATTAGCCGATTCTCTATTTTGCGCTGACGCTGGTATTTGAGTAATGTGTGCACAGCATACCACTGTCTGTTTGATGCTTTTGCCTGTTTAATCACTCCGGCAAGGCAGATTGCATCAGCGATGCCAAGATTCGCCCCCTGTCCGGCCAGTGGATGAATAATATGCGCCGCATCGCCGATTAAAGCCAGACCCAGTTTCACATAGTCATTCGCATGCCCGTGTGCCAGCGGAAACAGTTTACGCTCACTCACCGCCTTTATTTCACCGAGCCGGTATTCACTGGCCTGCGCCAGCGCCTGTTTAAAGTCGTTATCATTTAACGCCAGCATTTCATTCGCCCTGCCTTCATCCAGCGACCAGACAATCGAGCTCTGACCATTAAACAGCGGCAAAAAAGCCAGCGGCCCGCTCGGCAAAAAACATTGCCACGCCGTTTGCTGATGGCTGTTTTCTGTTTCCACGGCACAAACCAGCCCCTGCTGTTGATAACGGTGAGAAATAAATTCAATCCCGGCTATTTCACGCACCTGCGAGCGTGCGCCGTCAGCCCCTACCAATAGCGATGCGTTGAGGCTGTAACCATCCTGCAAGGTTACCACCGTCCGATTAGCGCAAGCCTGATCACCACCATCATCCACCAGACTAATGTTTTTAATGCTGACAGGACAATACAGTTGTATGTTTTCTGCGGCTTCAACTGATGCCAGCAACGCCCGCACCAGTACGCTGTTTTCAATAATATGGCCCAGTTCCGGCAACCCCAGCTCGGCGCTATCAAAATGTATCTGTCCGAGACCGGTTGTATCCCATACCTGCATTTGTTGAAAAGCACAGTAGCGCTGCTGCAAATGCGGCCATAGCTGTAGCGATTTAAAATACGTTGAAGCCACCTGGTTGATTGCCGAAACACGTAAATCGGTCTGCTTCGATTCAGGCGTCGGTGCGGCCACCGCGCGTTCAATCACGGCAACGGAGAAATCAGTATCAACCAGGGCATTGGCCAGCGTCAAACCAACAATACCACCACCGACAATGACAACATCGTAGCTGCGCTGTTCATGCTGTGGCTGATTCATGTGAGCGCCCGGTTCATAAGCTTATCCCACGATTTAAGCGTGACAAACGGCCACTCAACCCCATACTCTGCATTGCCAGTCTATGTTTTATTCCGGGTAATACATCAACTGCCAGCAGGCCCAGTGAACGGCAATGTGCCAGCGGTGGAAACGGGGTTGAAAAAATTTTCACCAGACCATCAGTAAAACGATACACGCGCGCCATATCTTCGCTACGCTGCTCAACATAGCGATTTAATCGCTCAGTAGCCCCCAGATCTTCACCCGCAGTAAACGCATCGATCAGCATTTCAGCCAGCAGGGCAATATCCCGCAAAGCCAGATTAAAGCCCTGTCCGGCAACCGGATGCAGTGTGTGCGCAGCATTACCCACGATCACTACACGCCCCTGAACCAATTGCGTGGCCTGCTGCAACATCAGTGGATACACCTGACGCTGACCGGCTTTCCTGAACTGCCCCAGCCGATAGCCAAACGCCTGCTGTAGCTGTTGCAGAAAAGACTTTTCATCCAGCAGACGCATTTTCTCTGCCTGTTTTTGCGGCAACGTCCATACCACTGAACAACGATTTTCCCGCATCGGCAAACAGGCCAGTGGCCCACTCTCGGTAAAACGTTCGTAGGCAACATTGGCATGTGCCTTACCCGGCGAGATATTGGTTACCAGTGCGCTTTGCCGGTAATCCTGCTGCGCATCACCAATATTTAATAATTGTTTAACCTGTGATTGCTGACCATCAGCCGCCACCAGTAACGTGGTGGTTAAGGTTTTTTCACCCGCTGCGTCTTTAAGCGTTACGCTGACGTTTTGTTTCTGCTCAGTAAAGCCTGTCAGAGTTGCCGGGCAAAAAAGTTTAATCTGTTCGGTTACTGCCATCTGCTGATATAAAATCTCGCCCAGCACACGATTCTCCGCCACATAACCCAGCGCCTCAACTCCTTCCTCGTCACTATTTAGTCGCGTTACGCCAAAATGCCCCCGATCAGAAATATGAATGTGCTTAATGGCTTCGGCTTCACTCGCAATATGCGTCCACAAACCCATCGCCGCAAAAATTTTGCGGCTACCATAGGACAGGGCGACCGTACGGTCATCATAACAGGGCTGTTGACCGGTCGTTAGCGGAAATGGCTCGATAACCGCAATAGACAGCGCCGATTTTGTCCGTGCCGGTTTCGCCGTCACGTTCGCCAGCGCACAGGCCAGACTGGCACCTACCAGGCCACCACCAATAATAATGACATCATAATGTGATAGAGCCTGTTGAGAGGATGCGGGTTGCATGGTTATACGTGTTTCATGTTGACGACAATTAAATCGCCGCCGATTTTGCCATAACAGCTTCTATTTCAGCAACCGTTCTGGGCAGGCCTTTGGTTAACAGATCATTCCCCTCGCGCGTAACCACAATATCATCCTCGATGCGCACACCAATATTCCACCAGCGTTTTGCACCGCGTGAACCGGATGCAATATACAAACCCGGCTCAACCGTTAACACCATCCCCGGCTCCAGTAAACGCCATTTTTCATCCACTTTGTAATCGCCCACATCATGCACATCCATCCCCAGCCAGTGACCGGTACGGTGCATGAAATATTTCATGTATTTAGCTTCTTTAATCAACGCTGGCACTCTGCCCTTGAGCAGACCCAGCTCAACCATGCCTTTCGTTAATACTTTTACCGCGGCATGGTGCGGGTCATTCCAGTGATTGCCTGGCTTTACCTGTTTAATGGCGGCTTCCTGTGATTGCAGTACCAGCTCATAAATTTCTTTCTGAGCATCGCTGAATTGGCCATTTACCGGAAAGGTACGCGTGATGTCGGCGGCATAGCCCTGATATTCAGCACCCGCATCAATCAACACCATGGTTTTATCCTGCAAGGTCCGGTTATTTTCAGTGTAATGCAAAATGCATGTGTTCTCACCGCTGCCAACGATAGAGGGATACGCCCAGTCTGCCCCGTTTTTCTTAAAGGCATAAAGAAATTCTGCTTCCAGTTCGGTTTCATTCATCCCCGGTTCACAGACCTGCATCACATGTATGTGCGCCTGCACTGAAATTTTTGCGGCTTTGCGCAGCAGGCTGATTTCTTCGCGATTTTTGAACAAACGCATATCGTGTAACAGGTATTCCAGTGAAACGAATTCATAAGGCGCACGAGTACCCCGGCGCGACTGCAGGCGCAGATCATTGACACATTTCATCACCACCTTATCAAATTCAGGCCGCAAACCCATGGTGTAATAGACACTCTCACAATGCCCCATCATTTCAGGCAGGCGCTCTTCCAGCTCATCAATAGGGTATGCCTCATCCACAGCAAAGTGTTCAACAGCGCCTTCCGGGCCAAAACGACGACCATTCCAGGTTTCCTTTAGTTTGTCGCGTTTACGGCAAAAAAGTACATACTGCCCCTGTTTACGCTCTGGCAATAATATTATTACCGCTTCAGGTTCATTGAAACCACTCAGATAAAGAAAGTCGCTATCCTGACGGAAGCTATATTCAACATCGCGATTTCTGATCAACAGGTCAGCGGCAGGCAAAATGGCAACAGCATTATCGCCCATCATCCGCATAAGTTGTTTTCGGCGTTGTGCATGTATTTTTTTAGTCATTCAAGTTATTCCCGTTATTTTCTACTGCATGTCAGCCCAGAAATTAATGCACAGTCTGCGAAGATTGCAAGGGTTGCAATTCTTCATAAATGAGTAAAATACCCATGCGTACATACTCTATCACTTCCATAAAAGCGATTTCATCTTCATCCAGCTTATCCTCTTCGCCTTCACTATCATCATCTTCAGGCGAATCGAGACCGATGCGCGATATTTCAACAATGTCTCGAATCAATTCCTGCGTATCATCCGGCAATTCAGTCTCCTGCTTAACCCCGCCAACCGCCAGCCCATAAACAAACCCCTGGCACCAGAGACTCAGTGCTTCAACTCGCTCTTCCAACAGCTCATCATCCGTCGGCAGATACAATTCAAACTCAATTGTGGAATCATTCATCTGCTCAACCGCAAACTGATAAATTTGCATCAACTGCCCGGCCACTTCTTTTAATAATGGATTACCTTCACCCTGCTCGCCCAATACATGCACCAGCCATTGCGGTGCTTGCGTCGAACCCTGCGCGCACAACATGCCACATAATGCACCATGCGACTCAATTGCAGACATCGCCGCATCAACCCGAAACAATAAATCTTCCAACCTGGTTATATCTGGTAAAACAGCCATCATACTAGACCCTTAATAATTTTTTACACGCAAATATGCATAGAGAAACAACCTGTTAGTTTAACCCTAATTAATTCATTGAGCAGGAAAAAATGCCCTCTCTTTTCCCGGCAACTGAATTTTTTCAGCCATTCGATTTGACCTCTGCTGATTCTCGTTCTACTATATAAGTTATGAGTGAAAACAGCATAAACATGGATAAGCTTGAACAACAGACCGATGACTTACTCGAACTGTGCAAACGGTTAAGTGACGAAAATAGAGCCATGCGTGCACAGATCAACCAGAATAATAGAGAACGCGCCACGCTAGTGGAACAGAAAGAAGTTGCGCGCTCACAGGTTGAGTCGATGATTACCCGGCTTCGCTCAATGGAAAACGTATAAAAATTAATCACCGTTATAATCTACGCTTTTCATACTGTTTTAGCGACATCCAGTCTATACTCACTGAATGTTTCGCTGTAAACGCGAAGAAACAGCTAACTAATTTTGCAGCCAGTAGATTGTAAGCGACGATTTCATGGATTGATCAACGGTTCCATAAATATTGATAAAATGCGTAACGAGAGTATCATGTCATTGAGGATAACGTAAATGAATAAAGCAGAATCGTTAACCATCAGTATTATGAGTAAAGAGTATCGGGTTGCCTGTGCTACTGAAGAAGTTGAGAGTTTAAAGGCATCGGCGCAGTTATTAAATGACAATTTGCAAACAATAAAAGGGCAAGGTTCCGTTATTGGCACTGAGCGCATTGCCATTATGGCCGCATTAAACATGAGCCACGAAATCCTGCATGGTGAATCGCTGAAGCAGGCACACAGCGATATAAGTGAGAGGATTGATGTCTTATCAAACCGCATTGAGGAATCAATGCGTAGCATAAATTTAATATGAGTTTTGTAGTATAAGTTTTGGTATCTCTGGGGTGTACGTAAGCGACCTGTATAATCCTTGAGCCTTATATACTGACTACGGGAGCCGGTCTGTTGAATCCGTGTGCGATACCGTGTAAACGGGAGGCCTAAAGATTCATCGCTTGTTTCCAACCTGAACCTATCGGTTCAAGGTCAGCAGTATTGCTACGGCACATCTGGGGATACCTTCTAATTTCATACGTAACTATTCGTGAATCGCCTGTGGCTACATCCACCAGTATCAGAAAACAAAAACGCCAGCAGCGTCGCGATCTCAGCTTTAGTACACAAAAACAGCACGCCAGACAACTAAGCGCTCAACTCACCAAACTAGCTGAGTACCGACGCAGTAAACATATCGCCTGTTATCTTGCCAATGATGGTGAAATCAGTGCAGACAATATTATTGAACACGCCTGGAAACGAAATAAAACAATTTATTTACCCGTTCTGGCACCACTAAAAAAAACCTTATATTTTGCCCCCTACACACAAACCTGCGCCCTAAATACCAACCGTTTTAATATTATTGAACCTGATGTCAAACCATCACAATGGCGGCTAGCATGGCAACTGGATTTACTGCTATTGCCTCTGGTTGCCTTTGATGAAAGTGGAAATCGCATGGGGATGGGCGGCGGTTTTTACGACCGAACACTCGCCTATCGAAGCAATCATCAGCAATGGAAAAAACCTCATTTAATCGGGCTGGCGCATGAAATACAGAAATGTAAAACGCTGTCAGCACAGGCGTGGGATGTACCGCTGGAGATGGTTATGACAGAAAAAAACTGTTACCGGTAAAAAAATTTAGTACTGAGGTTCTGATGCTACTTTTTATCCGCTCTGGAAAGAAAAAGCTGATAGGCTGGATTTTGCGTCTCTTCCCAGTAACTGTATCCTACGCAGTCAAGATGGTCGAACAATTCTTTACGTTGCGTCTGCGGGGTTTGCAAACCAACCAGTACTCGCCCAAAAGCAGCACCATGATTACGGTAATGAAATAAACTGATATTCCACCTTTTCCCTATACGGGTTAAAAAATCCAGCAATGCACCCGGCCTTTCAGGAAACTCAAAGCGAAATAACACTTCATTTTGCATACCCGCGTGCCCACCAACAAGGTGACGAATATGCATTTTTGCCATTTCATTGTCCGTCATATCCGTTACTGGATAATGGCTGGCGATTAATTTATCAATAATTTCCTGCTTTTCATCCAGTCCATTTTTAAGCTGAATTCCAGTAAAAACCTGCGCACTGACTGTATCGCAGTAGCGATAGTTAAACTCGGTAATACCGCGCTTACCAAGAATTTTACAAAAACGATGAAAACTACCCGCTTCTTCTGGAATGGTCACAGCAAACAAGGCCTCACGGTTTTCACCGATCTCTGCACGCTCAGCCACATGACGCAGGCGATCAAAATTCATATTTGCACCTGAACAAATTGCCACCAGCGTGGCAGCGTTGATGGCTTCGCGCTCGGTATATTTTTTTAACCCGGCAACAGCCAATGCGCCTGCGGGCTCCATAATGGATCGGGTATCGTCAAATATGTCTTTAATGGCTGCACAAATTTCATCCGTATTGACAGTAATAATTTCATCCACATATTTATGTGCAAGGCGAAATGTTTCCTTACCTGCCTGACGCACAGCAACACCATCGGCAAAAATGCCCACATGATCCAGTACTACACGTCTGCCTTTTTTAAATGCCAGTGCCATGCAGGCCGCATCCTCAGGCTCCACACCGATTATTTTAGTTTCGGGATGGAGGTACTTAACAAACATTGAAACCCCCGCAATCAGCCCACCACCGCCGACAGGAATAAATATCACATCTATCGGATCAGCATGCTGCCGAAGTATTTCCATACCGATAGTCCCCTGACCAGCAATTACATCCGGGTCATCATAAGGATGAACAAAGTCCAACTTGCCTTCTTTCACTAACTCCTGTGCATAATCATTTGCATCATCATAACTGTCACCTTTTAAGACTACTTTTGCACCATAGGATTTCACTGCATTTACTTTAATATTTGGTGTCGTTTTCGGCATTACAATGGTGGCGGATATACCCAGGCAGCTAGCCGCCAACGCAACCCCCTGTGCATGATTACCCGCAGAGGCGGCGATAACACCTTCTACCTTTTTTTTCTGCATTAACTGATAGATACAGTTATATGCTCCACGTAATTTAAAAGAGAAAACGCGCTGTAAGTCTTCACGTTTTAATAACACTTTATTGTGCTGACGGGAACTCAGGTTTTTCGCCAATTCCAGTGGTGATTCTATGGCAACATCATAAACCCGCGCCGACAGTATTTTTTCTATGTATTTCTCAGTCATTTAAATTGAATAAAGTTAGCTGTTATCGACGGGCAGTTTAAGGTTATTCACTAAAAGTTTAAAGTAATTAATCATCATCCGCCGTTATCATCCACATTCCATCACCAGTCAGCTAATCATTGCTCCTGAATATCGAATAACCAGTAAACACTAACTTTCAACTAATGTTCTTTCCCTGTATCATTTGTGCCGATAAATTTACTTAAAACCGTACAGAGGGGAACCCAGGTTATGACCCAGGATGAAATGAAACGAAAAGCAGCTGAAGCAGCGCTTGAATATGTTGTTGCCGACGAAATCGTCGGTGTTGGCACCGGGTCCACCGTTAACCACTTTATTGATGCTCTGGCGACCATTAAGCATAAAATTGATGGTGCAGTTTCCAGCTCTGAAGCCTCAACTGAACGTATGCAGGCACAGGGTATAAAAGTTTACGAGCTCAATGAAGTGGGTGATTTATCGGTTTATATTGATGGCGCAGATGAATCCGACCATTACCTGAATTTAATCAAAGGCGGCGGCGGCGCATTAACCCGCGAAAAAATTATTGCTGGTGCCAGCAGAAAATTTGTCTGTATTGCCGATGAATCCAAACTGGTTGATGTCATGGGAACATTCCCTCTACCCGTTGAAGTTGTTCCGATGGCAAGAAGTTTCATTGCCCGTGAACTGGTAAAAATCGGTGGTCGCCCAGTCTGGCGCGAAGGTTTTGTAACCGATAACGGTAATGATATTCTGGATGTGCATGATTTAAACATCATGGGACCGGTAAAGCTGGAAAATGAACTGAACAAATTACCCGGCATTGTCACCGTAGGCATCTTTGCTAATCGCCCGGCAGATGTGTTGATACTAGGTACGCCAGAAGGTGCAAAAACAGTTTTACCTAAAAAATCGCTGATCAATCCATAAAATTGGATTTTACAACCTGTAAGAATCTTAGATTAAGCATCTAAAACTGTAAAAACGCTTGCATCTTTTGCCTCTAACAAAGCAACTATACACTGCTTCTATCGGCCAAGTTTAATTGCTTGCAAAAAACCGGCTACTCACGGTATGCTTATCGTTCCCGTAATCATATAAAAATATCGCCATGCTAACACCTGAAAAAATCGAACAAATTTTACAGACCCATGCTGGCCTTATTCTTGCCGTGGTACAAACCACTCAAAACCCACAGCTTAAACCGCATCTCGATCAGGCACTACAATTGTCCACACAGAATGGCTGGCAGTCACTGGTTGCTGTCATTAACAAGATTATGACTGGCAGTCGCGAACAGTCCTTATTAAATGGCCTGGATGATGAAGACAGCATTATTGTTGACAGCATTCTAAAAGGCATTCAGGATCCAGCATCCTTACCCAAATCCGAAACCAGCGGTGATGCTTCAAAAGCGGCACCGATGCTGGCACGCTTAATTGATGAAGCTCGGCGTGGCGACCATAACGCGGTGGTTATGTTAAGTACGATGGCCGAACAAATGTCACACGCCGGTAGCGACATGGCTAATTTGAGCGCAGTCATGAAAACTATGGTTGATGGCGAACGCAATATTGATAAACTTTGCTCGCGCATGGGAGCGCAGGGTGAATCGCTAATAACACAAATCACCAGTGAGTTAGCAAAACTGGACCTGCATTAAACCGGCTTATTTGTCACAAAAAACCCCCTGCCAGGTACAACCTCAGGCATAAATACCGTGTTCGCGTGTCGCTAAAAAGTTAATTTCTGGCCACTTTTCAATGGTCATATCCAAATTCACTCGAGTCGGTGCGATATAAGCCAGATCACCGGCATGATCGAGCGCAAGATTGGTTGACTGACGGTTTTTAAATTTAGTCAGCATTTTCTCATCTTCACATTCGATCCAGCGAGCCGTGGTGACATTCACCGTTTCAAAATCACAGTCAACACTGTATTCATTCAGCAACCGGTGCTTTACCACCTCAAACTGCAATACACCCACCGCGCCCAAAATTAGATCATTATTGTTCAATGGCCGATAAAGTTGCGAAGCACCTTCTTCACACAATTGAATTAAACCTTTCTGTAACGCTTTCATTTTTAGCGGGTCTTTTAGCCGGGCACGTAAAAATAATTCCGGTGCGAAATTCGGAATACCGGTAAACGCCAGTTCTTCACCCACAGTAAAGGTATCACCTATACGCATGGTGCCATGATTATGCAGGCCGATAATATCACCCGTATAGGCGACATCAACATGCTCTCGGTCAGCAGCCATAAATGTAACCGCATCAGCGAGTTTAATGTCTTTACCCAGACGCACATGTTTTACCTTCATGCCTTTTTTATACTTGCCTGAACAGATACGCACAAAAGCAATACGGTCACGATGACCAGGATCCATATTTGCCTGAATCTTAAACACAAATCCAGTAAATTTTTCTTCTTCAGGTTCAATCTCTCGGGTTTGTGTTTCACGGGATTTTGGTGGTGGCGCAAATTTATCCAGCGCACCAAGTAATTCACCTACACCAAAATTATTGATCGCCGAACCAAAAAATACCGGGGTTAATTCACCGCGCTGGTATGCTGCCTGGTCAAACGCATGGCTCGCACCTTTAACCAGTTCAATTTCTTCGCGTAACTCTGCTGCAACCGAACCCAGCATTGCATCAAGCTGCGGGTTATCCAGGCCTTCAATCACCTCGCCTTGCTGTATTTTTCCACCGTGGGTTGCACTGAATAAATGGACTCTATTCTCGAGCAGATTAAACACGCCTTTAAACGCTTTTCCCATACCGATGGGCCAGGTAATCGGCGCACACCGTATCGTTAAAACAGCTTCAATTTCATCCAGAATATCAATCGGTTCACGCGCCTCACGATCCATTTTATTAATAAAAGTGATAATCGGCGTGGTTCGCAGACGACATACATCCATCAGTTTAATGGTACGTTCTTCAACGCCTTTCGCCGCATCAATTACCATTAAAGCAGAATCCACCGCAGTTAAAGTACGATAGGTATCTTCGGAGAAATCGGCGTGGCCGGGCGTATCCAGCAAGTTGATGATGCAATCTTTATGCGGAAACTGCATCACAGATGAAGTAACCGAGATGCCACGCTGCTTTTCCAGCTCCATCCAGTCGGACGTTGCATGACGCGCCGCTTTACGCCCTTTTACGGTACCCGCCATTTGAATAGCACCGCCGAATAACAGCAATTTTTCTGTCAGTGTGGTTTTACCCGCATCCGGATGGGAGATGATGGCGAACGTGCGTCGACGCTTGATTTCATTGAGAAAATTACTGTCTGCCATGCCTTAAAAACCTTAGTTTGTACCCAAACTTGTACCCATTGTTAAAAATACCTTTTCGAGAAAATGGAATGCTCGAAAAGCACGTTATTTTACCTGATCAAAAATCTTACGCACCAACAAATTCAAACAGCTTATCAAAATCATGCTTGTCGGCGGCTCTGAGTGCCACAATATATTGATCACGGCGCTCATTCATTGCTTCTAATTTGTAGCCCCCTGCCCAATCAATCGCAGGAGCATCCATGAGCTTGGTGAGTATTGCATCCGCCATGATGCGTGCATGGCGACCATTTCCATTTGGAAATGGGTGGATCAATACCAGCTTGTGATGAAAGCGTGCAGCAAACTCTATTGATGGATAGGTCTCATGCTCTATCCAATAGCGCGTATCATCTAATAGCTGTCGCAACTGAATTGTGATCTGGATCGGATCAACCCCGATGTTCTTTTCCGTTTTACGAAATGTGCCTGCCCATTTCCACACTTGCCCAAATAACCGTTTGTGCAAATCGCGCACAAACCCTTCGCTTAATATATCTGGGTTCTTTTGCTTTTTAAGCCACTGCATGCCTTCAACGATATTGGCTTGCTCCAACTGATCAAGCTCGCCTCTAGTTGTAATATGGGCAAAGCGAAGCCCTTCCTTTTCATCAGGATCGAGGGGCGTTGCGCCATCTGGTTCAACACTCACTATCATAAGATGGCATCACTCATTCATCATTCCATAAATCAGATGGCATTTTCTCGATGATCTCATAGGCAAGACGATCCACTTCAAAAGCAAGTTGTTCATCACTGAGCGCTTGCGCTTCAAGCGCCATCTGTGTGGATGCAGCCTTGATCTGTTCTTTTGCCTTTAATACGGCTCGATCCCTGATCACGCTTTCAATTTCTTTTTCAGGAATGACCGCATACACAAAACGGCAGTCCATGGCTTGCGCCATGCTTTGCATACTTTTAAGCGTGGCACTTCCTGTTAGCTCAGCGGACTCCGCTTGTGAAACCCGCCCCTTGGTAACGCCAAGGCGGTTTGCCAATTGCGAGCCTGACATGCCAAGCGCTTTGCGAACTGTTTTAAGCCATCCCTCAGAACTAGGTATGGCATAGTCACCAAACTGCTTTAAAGCTTGGTTCACCTTGTTTTGATATTGCTTTAAAACAACCGCTTCGATGCCCATCGGATGACCTTAATCTATAATTTAAACCATCATTGGTTTAGCTAAATCTATACCATTAAAATATATAAGTCAATATAAAGCTAAACCAAGAACGCAGTAAAGTTTAGTTATATATTGATTTACCTCATTCGCTTTCGGGCGCAGTGTTCCCGAAAGCGCGATTTTTTGCGCTCTTTAAAGAAGCATTGAGCGCTTTCCCTGCGCTCAATGCTTGCCTGTTCTCCTAATGTGCCCAGAATTGTTGTGGCTTAATAAATCTGCACACCTGAATGGGATAAACTTCCCGCGAAATAAAAGGTGTAAAGAATGACTAAAAAAAGATCAAGTTACTCAACGGAATTTAAAAATTCTACTGCAAGTCTGGTAATTGATAAGAAATAGACCATCACAGAATCCTGTACCCTCGTTACTTACCCGGAAGTACAGGCCACCACCCGCCGCGTAGCATCCCGGTACTTTCTTACGTAGTAATGCCTTTACCTGCTTATCATTGATATTTGATGCCAGACCACCTCCCATTGCTGAAAAGTGGTGACAGATTGCTTATTCGATAGTGACTTTCAGAGAAAAATCTCTAATCTGTCACCATTTCTGCCCCACTTTTCTACACCCTAGTGAGAAGCAGTTAACCCCTAGAAACAAAAAAATATCAAATGTATTAATAAGTTAGACCATAACGAAACATTGAGAAACAGCCGGAAACATCATTCTATGTTTTGAATCTGCTCGCGCATCTGTTCAATTAAAACTTTCAGCTCGACCGATGCCTGAGTGCTGGAAATATCGGCTGATTTAGAGCCGAGTGTATTGGCTTCACGATTGAGTTCCTGCATCAAAAAATCCAGACGCCGCCCAATGGCCTCATCTCTACCAAGAACTGCGGTCATTTCCTGTAAATGACAGTCTAATCGATCCAGTTCTTCTTCAATATCCATCTTTTGCACCAGATGTAAAATTTCCTGCTCCATGCGATCCTGATCAATTTTTGTCTGCAATTCATTCAGCCTGTGCTGCATTTTCTCACGGTAACGTTGCAAAATCTGCGGTATGTTTGCGCGGGTATCATCGACAATTTGTTGCATCGCAACGCAGCGCTGTTGCAATACGCCGGCTAGACGCTGACCTTCACGTAAGCGATTTTTAACCAGTTCATCCAGTGCCTGTTTCAATAATTGTTCGAATGCGGTATATACCGGTTTCATATCCGGTGCTGTTTCCTGAATCACGCCTGGCCATGCCAGTATTTCCATTGGGTTGACTTCGGAGGGCTGGTGCAACATATCATTAATAACGTGACAGGCGTTTATAATTGCTTTTGCATGGGCAGGTTCAATATTAATTTCTTCTGCCTGGGCATTCTGTAACTGCAACCGCACCTTACACTCAACTTTGCCGCGCTTTAATTGCCCACTAATTATTTCCCGATACTGCGCTTCCTGTGCGCGTAGCTCATCTGGTAGCCGCATAGTCAGTTCCAGAAAACGGTGGTTCACACTACGCAATTCACATACCAGTGTGCCAAACTCAGCACTGATCTGGGTACGCGCAAAAGCGGTCATACTTTTAATCATTAATTATTCTCCCGATTTTTGAAGATTGTATCATGCAAACAGAAAGCAGATATTATCGAGTAAACCATCCCTTAATATTCGCTGTTAATAGCAATACCATTGCCTCTGTTTGCAGTTATAATACGCGCACCTAAAATCAAGGAAACCAAACTATGCGCCCCAGTAACCGCCAGCCCGATGAAATGCGTTCTATACATATCACTCGCCACTACACCAAACATGCTGAAGGCTCCGTTTTAATTGAATTTGGTGACACTAAAGTCATTTGTACCGCTTCTATTGAGGCAAGAGTTCCCGGCTTTTTACGTGGCAAGGGACAGGGCTGGGTTACCGCAGAATATGGCATGTTACCGCGCTCAACCGGCAGTCGTATGCGACGTGAAGCTTCCAGTGGGAAACAGGGTGGTCGCACAATGGAAATACAACGCCTGATTGGACGCGCATTACGTGCCGGCATTGATCTTGAAGCTCTGGGTGAAAATACCATCAGTCTGGATTGTGATGTCATTCAGGCCGATGGCGGTACGCGCACCGCCAGTATTACCGGCGCATGGGTTGCGCTCAATGATGCAGTACAATACCTGCTCGACAAAAACATCATCCAGAAAAATCCATTACACCATCAAATCGCTGCTGTTTCTGTGGGTATTTTTAATGGCACTCCAGTGCTTGATCTGGATTATGCCGAAGACTCGAATGCAGAAACTGACATGAATGTAGTGATGAATAATAATAACGGTTTTATCGAAGTTCAGGGCACCGCAGAAGGCCATGCCTATAATAGAGAGGAACTTAACAGCATGCTTGCACTGGCAGAAAAAGGTATAAAAGAACTATTTCTGCTGCAACAGGCTGCGCTTGAGGCATAACCACAATGACTAAAACGGCTGTAAATAAAATCGTGCTCGCCAGCGGCAATGCCGGCAAAGTACGCGAAATAAATAACCTGTTTGAAGGCTATGGAATAGAAATTGTTCCACAATCGGATTTCAATGTCCCGGATGTTGCCGAAACCGGAACTACCTTTGTTGAAAACGCCATTATCAAAGCCCGTTTTGCAGCCGAATATACCGGTTTACCGGCTCTGTCTGACGACTCCGGCATTGAAGTCGATGCACTGGATGCACGCCCCGGCGTTTACTCCGCGCGTTATGCCGGTGAGAATGCCACGGATAAAGACAATAATAATAAGATGCTGGAAGAATTAGACGGTGTGCGAGAAACAGAACGGACTGCGCGTTACCAGTGTCTCATTGTATTTATGCGTTCACACACCGACCCGGTACCGATTATTACCCAGGGTAGCTGGGAGGGGCAAATTTTATCAGCCCCCGAAGGGAACGGCGGGTTTGGTTATGACCCGATATTTTATGTTCCTTCACAAAAATGCTCTGGCGGTAATTTGCCTTTGGAGGTAAAAAACACCCTAAGCCATCGCGCCATTGCGCTGAAAGCCATGCTGGAAGAGTTTAAAAAACATAAATACATTTAATCTGCCCATTTTTCTGTTCAAACCATGTCTGTTCTGCTCTGTAGTGAAATTCGTTTACAGCATCTGCAATCCCTGCTTAATCACTATGGCATGGAAATCCATACTATCAATGATAACGCACCAGTTCCGGGTAGTTTCTGGCAACCACCAGAAGCAGGGTTAATCGGGGATACACTTTATATCCGTAACGATACGCCGGTCCATTCCGCCCTGCATGAAAGCGGTCATTATATTTGCATGGATCCGCAGCGTAGGAAAAATTTACATACCGATGCGGGCGGACGAACGGCCATTGAGGAAGACAGTGTTTGTTATTTGCAGATTTTGCTGGCTGATTTCATTCCTGAAATGGGGCAAACACGTATGTTTACCGATATGGATGCCTGGGGCTATTCTTTTCGCTTAGGCTCTGCTCGCGCATGGTTTGAAAACGATGCCGAAGACGCAGCACAATGGTTACTGCAACACAATATTATTACCACTGATAATCAACCTGCCTGGCAGTTACGTGGTTAAGCAATGAATGAAAAATATTATTTTCCGCAGATAAGTGCAAATAAACACAGATGAAATCGCTCGGATAAAATCGTTTGCATCACCCTGAAAACTAAAAAAGCCCTCCAGAGAGGGCTTAATTATGAAGACAACTTTATTCTTATGGTGTCTGTAGCACCGAGCTATCTGTCACTTTAAGGTAGTGACCATCACTTCCAAAGAAATTGGCAATTTCGGTCTGTATTTCCTTGGTAACTTTGGCATTTTCTCCAACTACCGATGCGGGCGCTAATGGAGAAGCTGGCGTATCAGCAGGGTTCAGTAAAGAGCTATGATTACCCTCGACATATTTGGTAACGACTTCCAGATTAGCAGTTCCTGGTCCCTGCGTGGTATTGACCTGCGTCAGCCCCATCAGTTTAAGTTGCGGCTCAGTCCCTGCCAGCGGCGCAGGTACCGTACCTGTGGTGTCGTTCTTATCCGGCACCGTATTCGGCACCACCAGATCAGAAGGCGAGCTATTACTGCCTGCGATCTCAAAGAACAATACGCCTCGACCGCCTGGAGGCGCTGTTGCAACTAAACTGGCAAAGTTAACCGGATCGCCCGAATCAATCACCGTCTGCGCTGCACCCATAAAGGACTCATAATCCGGCGTGCCTTTTATCACACCATTGGCTGCCAGACCCGCAGAAATAGTTGGTTCGAATGTCGCCGAACCATCCAGAATCTTGGGTAGACTCGCACCCCCAAAAGCAAACGCAGCGGCTTTAACATCCGGTTCAAGCGCCGTAAAGACGGTGCCCACCATCGCACCCAATGAATGCCCAAGAAAATAGATCTTTGCAGGATCCATCTTGTTGGACCCATCAGTAATGGTGCCTTTTTCAATATCATCAACCAGTACAAACAGGTCGGAAACACCCTGCCTTAGATTATCCCGTGTATTCTGTAAGTTAGCCAGATTAATAAAATGACTGCCTGATGAATCAATAATGCCATCAGGGACTGGTGCCGTAATATTCCCCGCAGCATCCTGTGTAACCAGATCCAGATCAAAGGTACGTTCACCACCTTTAGCCGCCGGATTCTTAAATGCAGCAGTACCATTGGTTTCAAGTCCTGTCACGCCATGCATTGGCAGATCAATTGCAACCACAGCCAGACAGGCACCTGCCATCGCATCAGAAATAGCTAACATCGTGGTACGATTTGTTGTAATACCATGCTGATAGATCACTACTGGCCATTTCGCTGGTTTCACTCCTCTCGGACAACTGGCAAATGTTTTTGGTATGGAGACCATCATTGGAATGGTCTGTGTGGAGGTGGCAACGGGTGAAACCTTACCCGTTAGATAAGATAATAACGCACCGCCGGCACCGTGCCAGAAAGAATTGAGTGCAGTCGGGTCATTTGATGCTGATGACGCGGTTAAATAATAGGGAACCTGTATTGTACCAACATGAATATCAGCGGCACCCAGGGGTGACAGCGTTGTCATTTTGGATGAAAAACCAGCGGTGGTTGTCAGCGCTCTATCCTGAGTGCGTGTTGCCTTAAGCACATCGGTGATTGACTGCGTGGTAAAGGTCCATTGTAAAATAATGTCATTCGATGTGAGCGAGGCATCCGACGCAACAATGGCATCTTCGGTGGGTTTAACAATATTTTTTCTAATGGTTTCCAGTTTAGCGGCACTCTGACCGGCGGCAATAATCTCCGCATCCGTTGCGCCAGGTGCGGGTAATAATACCGGTGCTTTTATTGCCGCCTTGATGGCTGCCACACTGGATGGTGGTACTGCTGGCGGTACTGTCAGGTCATACAATACTGCTGCACCACGCGTTAACGCATAAGACCCCGAAATCCCGACCGGTTTGCCACTGCTACTTTTGAGTTTATTGGTGATAACCACCGCATAACTGGATTTTGGCGCAAGCGGCTTTAATGGCAAAATAACCAATGTTGAAGCGGTTGGATCCACGCTGGACAACGCGGCAATATAATCCACACCGTAGACCAATGGTGCAGCCACCGCAGTCGCCGGACCACCCGGACCAACACCTTTTGTTACTGGATAAACACGGACGGACTGAGCAGAAATGCTGTTTGCATCAATGGGCGCACTAAAGCCCGTTGTCATCGGTGCATCCGTTGAAAAACCGTCTACTCCATTCATTGCCACTTTTGGGTCGGCAAGATTAGTTGGCGATACAACAGGAATATTAAGTGTACCGTCAGATGCCTGACCGGGTGCCACTGCAAACAGAAAATCATTCGGAAAAGGGATAATGCTCGCCGCCAGATCATAATTACTAATGGTATCTGTCGTGTTACTGCCGGTTAGAGAATCCTGCAATGTCGTACTTTTATCACCTTGACAGGCAGTTAGCGCTAAACTTGCCAGACCAGCAAAAATAATCTGTTTTACATTCATTTTTAATTCTCCAGCTATATTCATTTGTATGGCCTCTAGTAGTTCCAGCGTAATTGTGCGCTTAGAATATCCACCGAGGCTTTATAGTTCCCCTTGAGGGTCGCTGCCAGAGCCGGCTGACTACTTTCGAATGTATTATTGATGCTTGTATCGCTAACAAACAGGTGTGAATAACCAACATCCACGGTAAAGGCAGTGTTGATCACATAACTGCCACCAAATGATAACCAGGTGCGGTTATTACCCGGAATGCGGGCGGTACGACGCTCCGCATTAGGCACCGGCGTTTCATCGTAAGCCACACCTGTGCGCAAGGTGATTTTCGGGCTGTACTGCCAGTCCATACCCACTGAATAACGCCAGGTATTCTGCCAGTTTTCTGTGGTCACACCATCAGGCTGACTGGGGTTAGCAAAATGAATTCTTAATTCATTAAATGAATTCCAGCCGGTCCAGGTCACATCTGCAAGCAATTTCAACTGCTTCAGTTTATGTACCGCACTTACCGAAAAACTTTGCGGCAAGGTAACCGATGCATTGAGATCGCTGGCCTGAAACGCGCCCGTTGACAGCACGGGTGCGGCAGCCGCTGGCACGCGGAATTCACCACTGCCTTTTACATCAATCGTCATTTCAGAGCGGTAGGCCAGTCCAAGTGTTGTGGTTGGGGTGATGTCATACAGCAACCCCAGATTAAATCCGTAGCTCAGGTTACTAACACCATGATTATCCGCATGTAACTTGACAAAACCATCCGCTGCCTGCGGCGTGCCAAGTAATGCCCCAAAATCAATGGCATTAGTGAAGTTAACATTGGCTAACATAATATCCACGCCCGCACCGAGTGACAGTTTATCGTTCACCTGATAGGCAATACTGGGATTAAAATTAATCGTTCTTAAATTTGTCCTGACCGCATGGTAACGCCCCACCCAGGTATCGTTATATTCCGTTTCCAGGCCAAAAGGTGCATTAATACCAAAGCCAAACTTCGTTTTTTTGTTAATTGCCGTTACCCAATAGACATTCGGCACAAAAGCGGTTTTACCACCATCATCATTTGCACCCGTTAAAGGGATGCCCGTAGCGGTGGTTGACCCCTGATTGGTGAAAGAAGCCTCAGGGTTAATAAGGTGTCCGACCACAACAATCTGATTGGTTTTAAGTTTCATCATCCCGGCTGGATTAAACCAGACTGTGGTGGCATCTTCTGCACTGGCAGCAGCACCGGCAAAGGCATTACCCTGACCTGTGGCACTGTTTTCGATTAGAGCAAAACCCGATGCGGATGATTGTGTTGAAAGACCTGATGCTGTAACTGCCAGAATAGCAGTAAATAGATACGAACCTGTTTTAGGATTCATACATTTTTCCCCTCATAAAACCAAATTGAGCCTGCGATCTTGTAATCACAGTTTATTTATTGCGGTTAGTTTCGGTCACAAACAAATCTTGTCTCCATAATGTACTTATGGCTAATATACATGTATTCATTATTAAAAAAATTATTTTATTTCATGTATACCAGACAAAAAACCATAACTTATCTATAAATATCTCGGCAGTTGCTACCATCATACGACAGCTAATTATAAATTAAAACCAGTAAATGCTTATATATACAGGTAAATTCAGCAACAATTGAAAATAAAATCCTTTCTCAGCCAGGTTCAGCTAAACCGGAACATGAAACTCTATTACTAATTCTATTCCTGACGGGATGGATGAAACGGATACTTAATGGTGTTAAAACACGCTGTCAATACACCCCTGTCGGCTCGACACCCGCATCCCTGCGGCTAACAGTCTTGAACCGTAAGCATCTTTTTCATCCGGTTCAGTAATAAAGTCCGTACCGAAGTAAATTGACAGGGACAACTGCATCAAGGCAAAGCTTTTGGCTGACGATTTTCATCAATAGCAACATATACCAACATCGCTTCAGTCACTTTAATACACTGTATTTCCCCCTCTTCCATCCTTTCTGCATAAACAATCACCTTCACTTTCACTGAAGTATGACCTTCAGTGATAATATCAGCATAACAGCTGATTAAATCACCCACAAATACCGGCTTTTTAAATTCAAACGAATCAACCGCACGCGTCACCACGGCACCACGCACTCGCTGACGTGCAGGAATACTGCCAGCAATATCAACATATGACATAATCCAGCCACCAAAAATACTCCCGCCGGGGTTTATATCTGCTGGACGCGCCTGGACACGAATAACCGGCATTTTACCTTCGGGTAAACGGTCCTGTTGATTATTATTTTGATTACTCGCGGCCATAAATCGTCTCCGGCATCATAGGCAATAACTACACAGAGATTAAAATAACACTCAATGAACAAAACTAGAAGCATTAAAACCTCTTTTATTGGTAGTCAGCGCAATCGACTCGATGGCAGACTTGAGTTTCCTACAGGTAAAATAAAAGCATTTATAATATTCAGCCATTGCTTTACCTGCACTAAAGATATTTTAATCACCTACCGAAGTAGCCGCCTGTTGGCACAGGCAGGCTACGCGGTTTTACGCTTTGATTTTTCTGGTCTGGGTGATAGTGAAGGAGATTTTGCAAATTGTAATTTTTCTACCACGGTGGAAGATTGCCTGGCGGCAATACAATTTTTGAGCAAAAATTATTCAGCACCATCTATATTAATAGGCCATAGTCTTGGCGGCACAACATCACTGGCTGCGGCAATAGAGGCAACCTGCATTAAGCAAGTTGTAACGATTGCCGCGCCGAGCCAGCCAACACATGTATTACACCATTTTAATCATGCCCTGATGCTGCTTGAACAGGATATACCCTCAAGTTTTGAAGTGGCAGGAAAATTTTATGCTATTAATCCACAATTTGTCGTCGATATTCACCAGTGGAATATGCAGACATATTTGGGGAAACTAAATAAGCCTGCCTTAATTTTTAAGGTAGAAGATGATGCACTGGTCAATGAAAAAGATGCCAGCGACATCGAGCAATGGGTTAAAGGCGAAACAACATTAATTAATTTAGCTAATACAGATCATTTACTTTCGAGCAAACAGGCCAATATTGATGTTATCAATAAGATTATTGCATGGCTGGAAAATCCATAGAGAGCTTTGCACGAAGCATCTTTTCCGCTTTTCTCTCTCCATTTCACCAGCCCGTCGCTGCTGCCACACCTTTGCCCAAATCCGCAGGTGAGCGTACGGTATAGACTCCGACTTTTTCCAGCGCAGCAAATTTTTCTGCCGCCGTGCCTTTACCGCCTGCAATAATCGCACCAGCGTGACCCATACGTTTACCTTTGGGGGCCGTGCCACCTGCAATAAAAGCCGTTACCGGTTTAGTCACTTCAGACTGGATAAACTCTGCGGCTTCCTCTTCAGCACTGCCACCGATTTCACCCACCATTAAAATTGCTTCAGTCTGCGTATCCGCTTCAAATAATTTCAGGCAATCAATAAAACTGGTTCCAGGTATCGGATCACCGCCGATACCAATGCAGGTGCTTTGTCCAAAACCAGGGTCAGTAGTCTGTTTTACGGCTTCATAAGTTAAGGTGCCAGAGCGTGAAACCACACCTACTTTTCCGGGCTGATGAATTTCCCCCGGCATAATGCCAATCTTGCATTCCCCCGGCGTAATAATGCCCGGACAATTGGGGCCGATAATATGCACAGCCTCACTGTCGGCAACCATTTTCACTTCCAGCATATCCAGTGTTGGAATACCTTCCGTAATGCAAACAATGATTTTAATGCCTGCATCAATGGCTTCAAGCATGGAATCTTTGCAAAAAGCTGCGGGAACATAAATGACTGTTGCATCTGCGCCGGTTTCCCTTATTGCGGCTTTGACCGTGTTAAATACTGGCAATTCAAGGTGCACCTGCCCGCCTTTACCTGGTGTCACCCCACCCATCATTTTTGTTCCATAGGCAATGGCCTGTGCAGAATGAAAAGTACCTTGCTTACCCGTAAAACCCTGGCAGATGACTTTGGTATTTTTATTAATTAACACACTCATAAAAGACGCTCATAAAATTTATTGTCTGTATTCATCTGTGGAAAAATATTTCTTAGCTGTTAACTTTGGCAACAATCTTCTCTGCGGCTTCGGTCAGTCCGTTAGCGGCGATAATATTTACCCCGCTATCGCGCAATAGCTGACTGCCGCGTTCGGCATTGTTACCTTCCAGACGCACCACCACCGGTACATTGACATGCACCTGTTCTACCGCTTCTATTATACCTTCGGCAATTAAATCGCAACGCACAATGCCACCAAAAATATTCACCAGAATGCCTTTAACATTGCTATCGGAAAGAATAATCTTAAAGGCTTCACTGACACGCTCCGTGGTCGCACCACCACCCACATCAAGAAAATTTGCCGGGTGACCACCACACAATTTAATTAAATCCATCGTTGCCATTGCTAGCCCGGCACCATTAACCATGCAACCGATATCGCCATCGAGTGAGATGTAATTTAGCTCCCATTCTTTTGCACGATTTTCTCTTGCATCTTCCTGCGATACATCACGCATTGCGAGTAATCCCTGCTGACGGTATAACGCATTATCATCAATATTAATTTTACCGTCCAGGCAGATTATCCGGGATTGGCTGGTTACGACCAACGGATTAATTTCAACCAGACTTAAATCTTTTTCGACAAACATTTTTGCAAACCCAGTCAGCAACTTTGAAAACTGTTTAATTTCATCTGCCTGTAAATTCAAACCAAATGCTAGTTCATTTGCCTGAAAGGGTTGCAATCCAGTCAATGGGTTAATGGTCACTTTAAGAATTTTTTCTGGTGTGTCGGCGGCCACCTTTTCGATTTCCATGCCACCCTCAGTCGAAGCCATAATCACTACGCGTTGTGATGAACGATCCACCACCGCACCAAGATACAGTTCCCGCGCAATGTCACTGACTTCTTCAATCAATACCGTGTTGACCGGTTGTCCATTGGCATCTGTTTGATGTGTAACCAGATGAGTTCCCAGCATTCCCGATACAGTTTCACGCACAGCATCGACACTATCCACTAATTTTACACCCCCAGCTTTACCGCGCCCACCAGCATGTACCTGTGCTTTAACTACCCAGGCATCACCACTTAACTGCTTCATGGCATCGCCAACTTCATCGACTGATGTCACCACCTGAAAGTTAGGCACCGGCATCCCATAACTGGAAAATATCTGCTTCGCCTGATATTCATGTAAATTCATTTCATGCTCTTCTATTAGATTCTTCTATTGGCTAAAATTTGTAACCGGCTAATTCTTTATGTGTATAGCACAACCTTGAATTGACAAGGCGGCTTCATGTAGTGCCTCGGACAATGTTGGATGGGCAAACAGGGTCATCGTCAGATCTTCTACCGTTGCCTGCATTTCCATTGCAATCACTGCCTGAGCAATGATTTCAGAGGCCTGTGGTGCCAGTATATGAACACCCAGTATCTGGTCTGTTTTGGTGTCACTGATGATTTTTATCAACCCCTCTGCATCCCCTGCTGCCCGCGCACGGCCATTCGCGGCAAGTGGAAAACGTCCAACTTTATAATCCAGCACCTTGTTTTCACATTGCTCTTCAGTTAAACCCACCCAGGCAATTTCAGGATGTGTATAGATAACGGATGGCACCAAATCATAATCAACCTCTAACGAATCACCGGCGATACGATGCGCGACCATAATGCCCTCTGCTGAGGCTTTATGCGCCAGCATCTGTCCACCTACAACGTCACCAATTGCATAGATACCCGGCACACTGGTTTCACATTTTTTATTCACCAGAATATAACCGCGCTCATTGGTTTCTACACCAAACTCTTTACCAAATACACGTTCGCTGTTTGGCTTACGGCCAACAGCGACAATTAGCCCGTCAAATATTTCAGTTTGTTCCGTGCCGTCATACCCATAAGTAACCTGCACTTTCCTGTTTTCAATCACTGCTGATATTAAACGCGCATTCAGCCGGATGTCCAGCCCCTGCTGAGTAAGCAGACGCATTGCCTGCTGACGAATGCTTTTATCAACTGAAGGCAGTAAATCAGGCATCGCTTCGAGTAATACGACTTTAGAACCCAACCGCTGCCAGATAGTCCCAAGTTCAAGCCCGATGGCACCGGCTCCAATAATGCCAAGCCTGACTGGTACCCTGTTTAATTCCAGCGCCCCAGCTGAATCAAAAATGTAGTTATCCGTTAGAGGTGCCTGCGGCAATCTCACTGGAGAAGACCCCGTTGCTACAATAATGTTTGTAGCTTCAAGCGTTGCTATACACTGCCTGGTTTTTCTATCTTTAACATAAACGCAGTATCGCCCCGACTGATCTGACGCTTTTATTTTTCCGCGACCACTATAATGGACGACTTTATTTGCTTTGAATAATGCAGCAATACCCTGCGTTAATTCTTTAACTACCCGATCTTTTCGGGCCTGCATTCGAGGCAGATCCAGCTCGATACGTCCAGTCTTAATACCATGCTGATTAAACTCACGCTTTGCTTTATCATATAAATGAGAAGATTCAAGCAGCGCTTTTGAGGGGATACAACCCACATTCAGGCAGGTGCCACCTGGCGAGAACTGCCCCTGATGATTCATCCATTCATCAACACAGGCAGTTTTTAAACCCAGCTGCGCACAACGGATGGCGGCAACGTAGCCGCCAGGACCCGCACCAATGACAATAACGTCATAGTGTGCCTGTTGAATTTTTTCTTTTTTAGCAACCATAATTTAGTAACCATAATAAAGTTTTTACAATGATTATTGTCTATAAATTTAGTCTCTACAAACCCAGCAACATTCTGGATGGATCTTCCAGTAATTCCTTGACCGTCACCAGGAAACGCACTGCACTGCTACCGTCGATAAGACGGTGATCATAGGATAATGCCAGATACATAACCGGTAGCGCAACAATTTCATTGTCTACCACCATCGCACGTTGCTGTATATTATGCATCCCCAGTATGGCACTTTGTGGCGGATTTAAAATCGGCGTTGATAACATCGAACCAAACACACCACCATTGGACAGCGTGAAAGTACCACCAGTTATATCCTCAAGAGTTAAGTTATTGTTTTTTGCGCGCATTGAAAAATCTGCGATAGCCTGCTCTATCTGGGCAAGACTGAGAAAATCCACATCACGTAATACGGGAACAACCAGTCCCTTTGGCCCTGACACGGCGACACCAATATCATAATAGCCGTGATAGACCACATCATTACCATCAATCGATGCGTTAATTTCAGGAAACCGCTTTAACGCTTCAACACAGGCCCGGATAAAAAATGACATGAACCCCAGTCGCACCTTAAACTGCTTTTCAAAAGCCTCTTTATAGCGGCTACGCAGCGTCATTATTGGCTGCATATTCACTTCATTAAATGTTGTTAAAATTGCCGCATTGCGCTGTGCCTGTACCAGCCTTTCCGCAATGATGCTGCGCAGCCGAGTCATTGGCACACGGCGCTCTAACCGTTCAGTTGATACTGTTTTCTCCAATGCATTATTTACCGCTACCGTCTTATTCTGCTGTGTGGATACAACGGGTAGAACGTCTTCTTTATCGTTATCGTTCTTTTCCTGGCGTGCTTCGATATATGCCTCAACATCCGATTTTAATATTCGGCCTTTTTTACCACTACCAGTAATTTTATCCGTCTCAAGATTAAATGCAGCGATCAATTTTCTAACCGATGGACTCATCCCCGCTGGATTATTTTCTTGCTGAAATTTATCTGGCGCTTCATCATGGCTGTTATCTGCCGTTGGTGTTGCGATAGCTTTATCATCAATGACTGCCAGTAGTTCACCCGATTTTACTGTCGCCCCAAGCTGAAAGTTTATTTCTGTAACTATTCCAGCATGAATAGCAGGCACTTCCAGCACAACCTTATCCGTTTCCAGATCAACCAGCACTTCATCTTCCATAATTGTATCGCCCGTAGACTTATACCAGTTAGCAATGATGGCATCGGCAATTGATTCAGGCAGCTCGGGTACTTTTATTTCAATACTCATACGGGATTTTCCCTATTGTAGGTTTTCATTTATATTTAATGCCCGATTGATTAATTCATGTTGCTGCTTTGAATGTAGGCGGGCAGAACCAACCGCAGGTGCGGACGAAGGCTCTCTGCCAATATAACTTAATTGCCAGCGCGGGTGAATGAAGGCAGGAATACGTAACTTACAAAAATCCCAGCCCCCCTGATTTTTTGGCTCTTCCTGACACCAGACTAATTCCCTGGTATTTTTATACTGCGACAGTAGAACATCCAGCTGTCGCCCAGGAAAAGGATAAAGCTGTTCGATACGTAATAACACAACGGAAGTAATCCGATTTAAGCGACGCGCTTCAAGTAACTCATAATAAAGTTTTCCATAACAGATAATAACACGCTCAACTGTTGCGGGATTTACCTCATCCACTTCAGTTAATACCCATTGAAATAGACCACTGCTTAAATCATCCAGCGTACTGACACATAATTTATGTCGCAATAAACTTTTTGGTGTCATCACAATTAAGGGTTTACGGCAATTACGCACCATCTGCCGCCTTAATAAATGAAACAGTTGCGCTGGCGTACTGGGCACACAGACCTGCATATTATGTACCGAACATAACTGCAGATACCGTTCCAGCCGTGCTGACGAATGCTCGGCACCCTGGCCTTCAAAGCCGTGTGGCAACAACATTACCAGCCCACTCACGCGCCCCCATTTATGTTCACCAGCAGAAATAAACTGATCGATCACTACCTGTGCGCCATTGGCAAAATCACCAAACTGTGCTTCCCACAGTACTAGCGATTTAGGCTCGGTTGTTGAAAAGCCATATTCAAATGCCAGCACCGCATTTTCCGATAAAAGTGAATCAAACACACGAAAGTTACTGCCATCTTTACCCAGTTTCCGTAACGGTACGTAAGCAGTGCCATCATTCTGGTCATGCAATACAGCATGACGATGAAAGAATGTACCTCGTCCACTATCCTGCCCAGAAAGGCGTACTGAATAACCCTCGTTCACCAGTGAACCATAGGCCATATTTTCTGCAAATCCCCAGTCAACCGGCAATGCTCCAGCAAGCATTTTTTTTCTGTCCTGAACAATTTTTTCTACCCGTGGATGCAGGGTGAAACCTTCCGGCACCAGGGTCATAACTTCAGCAATATCACGTAACTGATTCATTGCCAGACCCGTTTTAACTTCATCAAGAATAGAGGCCACCATATAGGGTCGCCAGTTGACATATGTCGATTGATTTCCCCGTGATTCAGGCAATTTATGTGGCACCACACAGTTACCTGCTTCTAAAATACTACGTACACTTTTAGTCATGATGTCACACTGCTGCTGCGTGAGCACTTTTTCTTCGACCATACGCTCGGCATACAATGTACGCGTCGTTTTTAATGCCTGTATTTTTTTATACATCATCGGTTGTGTTGCCGAAGGCTCATCCGCTTCATTATGGCCATGACGGCGATAACAAACCATATCAATCACTACATCTTTTTTAAACGTTTTCCGATAGGTGAGCGCCAGGCGCGTTACCATGATCACTGCCTCTGGATCGTCACCATTAACATGGAAAATAGGCGCACCAACCATTCGGGCAATATCAGTACAGTAATACGTTGAACGTGCATCCACCAGCGCGCTGGTGGTAAAACCAATTTGATTATTAATAATAATGTGCACACTGCCATGTGTGGAATAGCCTCTGGACTGAGACATCTGTATGGTTTCCATCACCACACCCTGACCGGAAAATGCGGCATCACCATGAATCTGTATAGGCACAACTTCATCACCACGCCTGTCACCACGCCGCCACTGCCTTGCCCGCACCGAACCCTCAACCACGGGGGCAACAATTTCCAGATGTGACGGATTAAATGCCAGTGCCAGATGTACCGACCCACCTGGGGTTTCCATACTGGATGAAAAACCAAGGTGATATTTTACATCACCGGTTAACTCGGTTATTTCTTTGGTGCCTTCAAATTCCTGAAACAATTCGGCGGGCATTTTCCCCAGAATATTTACTAGCACATTCAGCCTACCGCGATGCGCCATGCCAATAACCAGCTCTTTAACACCTTGCGAACCTGAAAATTGCACCAGCTCATCCAGCAAAGGAATTAATGACTCCCCACCTTCCAGCGAAAAGCGTTTCTGCCCGACATAACGCGTATGTAAATATTTCTCCAGCCCTTCCGCATCGGTTAGCTGTTGTAGAATATTTATTTTTTCAACATTACTTAATTTTTCTCTACCGCGCGACATCTCCAGATGCTGCTGTAACCAGCGTTTTTCACTGGTCTCGGTAATATGCATATATTCCACACCCGTGGAACCACAATAGGTCTCACAAATCACCGCATAAATATCTTTTAAGGGCAGCGTATCTGCACCAGCTAAAGAACCCGTATCAAAAATAATCTCAAAATCTGCTTCGCTAAGGCCGTGGTACTCAAGATTTAATTCAGCTGTTTCACTCAGTCGGCGATCACGCAGCGGGTTTGTATTCGCTATTTGATGACCTCGAAAACGGTAAGCATTGATCAGCTGCAACACCTGAACCTGTTTACGCTCATGCTCAACATTTACCGGTGTATTACGGCAAAGCTGGTGCTTTTCATGTGCATACCGAAGAAAATAATGGCGCATTTCCTGCGGTGAAATTTCTGCACTCACAGCAGGACTATCATTTTTTCTTGCCACCACTGGCAAGGCATCAAAATACACTCGCCAGTGTTCATTCAGTAAATCTGGCTGACTGAGATACAACTCATACATCGATTCCAGCCAGGCCGCACTTTCACCATAAAGCGAAGAGCTGCGCCACAATGCCTGCATACCGGGTGCAATATTATTTGCCATTATGTATACCGTAACTATTTTTTATTATCATTTTTTTTAATTGTAGAGGCAGATCACAGATAAATCTGCTTTTAATTTTCTTAATTGCCTACAATGTGTGTTTTTTTCAACTTTATGGTTCAAATTGAAAAACACGCAGGTCGGGATACTGCTTCAAATAAAGAGTAATGGGTGCGAAAAGAGGCAGGGGTAACCGTGCCGGGGAGAACCACTGCCAGCGGGCACATTTATCTATTTCCATCACTCGCGCTTCGCCCGATTCGCAGGTCGCACTAACATAAAGCGTAAAGTATTCACCACTCATGCTGACGAACCCTCGATTACTGTAACCTGCCGGTTGACAATTTGACACCATTAAACCCGTTTCTTCCGCTACCTCGCGCTGGGCACATTCGAGAACAGTTTCACCTGATTCGAGGTGCCCACCAGGAAACTGCCAGCAGTCTTCATCATGCTCACACAGGCGCTTACCCAACAATAATCGCCCCTGTTTCCACACCAGAACACCAACCCCAATATGCGGACGATGACCTTTCAGCACTGTCACTTCAGAGAACCAAACTAATGACTAATATCACAGGTAGCAGCAACTTTAATGCAATTTTTGCCATTGCGTTTGGCATGGTACATAGCAACATCAGCGGCAGCAATCATAGTATTGAGCTCAAAATCGGGTTCAAACCCAGCGATACCCAGTGAAATAGTTACCTTTGGCAAAAGCTTATCATCCAGCATTCCCATATCCACTTTGCTCACATTTAATCTTAAACGCTCAGCAATAATCGCAGCATTTTCAACTTTTGTTTCTGGCAGTAAAACCGCAAATTCTTCACCGCCAAACCGGGCGACCAGATCATTCGGGCGTAATGGCTTGCGTATCGCTTTAGCAATAGCAATTAACACCTTATCTCCAGCCAGATGGCCAAAAGCATCATTGTATTGCTTAAAATCATCCACATCGATCATTAACATTGACAGCGGGAGCTGATCACGTTCACTGCGCTTTATTTCACGATCAAAGGCATCATCCAGCCAGCCACGATTATGCAATCCGGTCAGTGCATCCGTTATCGCAAAACGCTGGTATTTACGTTGCATTTCAAGGCTGTCAGCGATCACCAGATCACTATAGCGAACACGTTCGGACATGATATATAAAAGATTACGGGCAATTTCATGTGACACACTCACCATCCGCCACAAAATATCCTGATCAATGACCAGTAAGGTGCTTGGTTCCAATGTTCTCACTTGCGCTGATGGAGTACGACTGCCAATAATCGACATTTCTCCCACACATTCACCCGGTTCAACCACTGCAAGCGGAAGATCATCGTGTTTACCCAGTTGAATAACCAGTCGACCTGTTATCAGAATATAAAGAAAATGGTTGGTTTTCTGTGCAGATAAGACCACTTGTTCGGTCTCCATCTGCTGGTATTTGCAAAGTAGCAATAATTTCATTAGCCCAGTATTTTCCATATCAACATTTCTAAATAGCTGTAGACGCGATAAAATATGCATATCATGCTCATCAGTCGTGGCAGACATAAAGTTTCACTCCATCAAACCGGGATAAATTATTATTATTTAGTATAAACTTCGGGAACAACTACCCGTTAAAATATAACCATATTTATACTTTAATTTAAAGCCCCGAATTAAAACCGCTGGAACTTCTGTACGATTAGTGGACCATAAACCTGGATTGAGCCAGCATAAAGCTGCCACCTTAAGACCTGACATGGAGAATTATTATGCATAATTCAGCCCCTTATAGTATCCACACACTTGAACTTGGCCCGATGGAGAATTTTATTTATCTATTGCATGACCACGCCAGTAACACGGCGGCTTTAGTTGACCCAGCCTGGGAAGTAGACAAAATTTTACGCCTGGCCCAACAGAAAAATATAAAAATTACCGATATTCTGCTCACGCATAGCCATCACGACCACATTAATGGCCTTGAACAGATGCTCAATAGCACTGATGCACAGGTTCACCTGCTGAAAGAAGAGGCAAAATTCTGGGGCGAAAACCTGAGTAAGCCCATGTTACATCACGGCGGAGACACACTAAAACTAGGCAACAGCGAAATTAAAATTTTACATACACCCGGCCATACACCCGGTTCCGCCTGTTTTTATCTAGGCAGTGACCTGATCGCCGGTGACACCTTATTCGTATTCGGCTGTGGGCGTTGCGATCTGCCAGGCGGTGATCCAGAACAGATGTTCCACACTTTAAACCGAATAAAAACAGAGCTGCCCGCAGCCACCATTCTACACCCTGGACATAACTACGCACCGCAAACCCCCACGTCGACGCTGCATGAACAGTGCGAAGGCAATCCTTTCCTGCATTTTGACCTGGCGAATGATTTTATGAAATACCGTATGCAGGTACATGACCAGGTGCGTGATACGCCTTATCACGCAGTAAGTAAACAGGTTGCGCTGCAAACCTTACAACAATAAAGCAAGGGAGAGATATTTGAATATAATGGCTTTAAATTTAATGCCGGTTAATGGACAATAACGGGCACAGGGATGTTTAAGGCGCTAGCGTTTAAGTTGTACACAAACCACAGCATATAGTGTTTTCAGGAATGAACAACAACTTACGAACGAAACAGTTAAACCAACTTAAACAAATATATGATAACACTGTGATTAATCTATATTTATCATAATCACCACTTTCACTGTCAGGTGACATAAGTTTACATTTCAACCCATTCGTCAATCTTGTCCTTTTTTTATCCACAACGTTATCCACAGATAAAAAGCGCGCACATAGACACTATCTGAATTAATTTATTTCCAGCCCTTTCAGATGAGTTTCATTAATCCGCTTTAACAAGTATTTGAATGGCAACATGGCATCATGCTGTTTTTCGACCAGTACAACAAACGGTAAATCACCCGTTGCAAACTGATAACTGCCATCTTTCATCGACTCATACAGTGATCTTAAGTGTGCGTCCAGCTCATCAACAAAGGTGGCCGCAGACGACATTTCATCAAAATCGAATTCAATTGCCTGCTTTAAATCAAACGTATCATCAATCGCCTGCTCGACCATATTGACATACTCATCTGTTGAATGTGCGCGCACAATTTTATTATTGCTTAACATAATAACCTCTCAAAACAGCTACCGTCAGGTAGGGGGATTTTTACCCAACGACTTACGCCCTTTAAATTGTGAAACCGACTGGCAAGCATAGCCCTCACGATCAGCCAGATAAAAATGCCTGGCCAGACAACATTTCATCTTCTGATTCATCAGTGCTTTCTCAAACACGCAGGGAATCTGGGCTAAGTCATTATAGGTTGTCTTATACTCGCTTTCTTCCATACTACTATCATGTGTAGTCGCTTTATTTTTCGTGCTCCATAACAACCGGCTTTTCCCGATAAGCGATCAATTGCTCTTCCGCCAATAACTGATTCTCTGCAAACATCACTTTCACTGTACCACTATCACCAGCGGGGAATGTTGCACGTTGCTCTTTGGCAAAAATCTTGGCGGCACGAAATTGTTCAAATTCACCGATAAGCGCAAGATTTTTCACTAATTCCATTCCTTCAGGCGAGGTCATTTTAAATACATAATATGGCATAATGAAAACTTCTCTTTAAGTTGTACTGTCTGCTAAACTTAGAGGGATATTAACAGAGTAAGGGCAGACCTTCCCAATAATTATTACTAAACCGTCTCAACACACCATATTATGAATACAGAATACCATTCAAAAGAACATGAAATCCTGGCGACAATCCGAAAAGTATTATCCAGTGTTGTGCGCGATACCACGCCACCACCAAATCGTCCCCATGCACTAAGACCCAACACCATTGAAGATCTTAAGCACTGTTTTATGCTAATTACTGCCCGTGAGAAAGAAATTATCGAAGCGGAGGGAGGTGCTAACATGGATAAACGACCTCGATACGCCGATGCGCCAAAAACATCACAGGTTGTTCAATTTAGTAAGCCCAAAAAAAGTAGTGACTAACCATTCCAGTACAGGTTTAACGTAAATAATGCGTGAGCAACGTTTTAATGTCGTATTTTTTGGCATACTGCAAGCCGACAAAAGCAGGGCTGTCGTCATGGATAACATGGCAAAACTATTTAAAACTGAACCCGCTCGCCTGAAACCTTATTTTTCTGGTGGGCGTAAAGTTATCAAAGAAAACATCAACGCAGCCGCAGCTGAAAAATACATTACCGCGCTGGAAAATGTCGGCCTGGTCATCAAACTTGAAGAAATTACGGAACCGCAACTGGCCGCTTGCGATGACACTGATGCAGACAGGTCTATAAACGTCCCAACAGATGTTTCGTTAGCACCAGTGGGCGTTGATATAATTGAAACGCCACAACCGATGCAAATACAGGAAATTGCGGATTTCAGCCATATCACCCTGGCCGAAGTGGGCAGCGATGTACTGGAAAACCCGGTCAAGGTTACACCGCAGGTAATTGAGGACTTTAGTTACCTGACGCTGAAAGCAGCAGGTACGCATGTAACAGATGCGCCCCAAACTAAAAAAGGACACTTGAAAAATATTTAACTTAATTTGCAGATTCGATTACTTGCAGGTTGGGCCCGGCTTAATTCCCGCTGGCGCGAACTTAATATACTTCTGGCAATAACAACGATTTGCACCCGTATTCCAGATTTTTCGACACATCCCAACCATTTTCGAAGTAATTTCGTCACTAATTTCTGACCGTTTAACCACACTATTGGCTATCGCCGCCGCCTCACGCTTATTTTTTACCTGCTGCTGGTGTAATGTTTCCTGTTTCTTACGCTTAGTTTCCAGCTCATGCTGCTTTCGTGCCTGCGCAGCTTTCAACCTTTTTCTTTGTGCCAATACCTTTTGCTTTTCACCTAGAACTAACTTTTTCACCTGCATAAAAATCTGACTTTCTGCTACTTTTTTTGCAAAGCTGTCATGACAGTCATATTTCTTCGCGTTAATTTTGCTATATTTAGCCGGTGGTTTTGCCCAGCATTGCTTTTTAACTGGTGCGATTTGTTTTTTAACCGCAATTTTGCTTACCTGACTCACCGGTTTAGCTAATAACACCGTACTCATCTGCCGAAAATCAGCCAGATCGTAATTTAGTCTCAAACGCATCCTGTAGGGCCTGACAATAAAGCTAAGGGACTTACCCTGCTCAAGCGTACCCAGTATTGCGTTATTCATCTGTAAAATAAATTCTCCCTGATTACCATTAATTTCACAAACGTCATTCTTCACCTGCAAGCCTTGCCGTAAAAACCTGTTCTGCTGTTCCTGATGATTTAAGCACCAGGTAAATAAGGGCAGACGGCTACCGTCCACCTGTATATCAATAACACCGAACTGATCAAACATTACTGGTTGTTTGCCAGCTTTATCTCTGGTTATTGTCAACCGTAACTGACTTTTATCAACTATCAGATGGAAATACTGGCCTTTAAAATTTTTGCTGGTTTTAACTGCAACGCCATCTTTAATGTGCCAGGGAGAGTTCAAACCGACATCAACAACAACCTCTCTTGCGAAAGGATTGTTACCTGCGCACGCCTGAAAATTGAATAAAAAAAAGAATATTGCGACCGTGAACAAACGGATAATCATAGAGTTACCATATAAAACTTTAATCTGTTACTAAAAATTAAGGCCGTAGCCTGCCTGCTTTGTCACCAGTAAAATAACTGATCTTTTTTATAGTTTTATATTTATAGCACAGTTTTTAAAATTTTCTGGTTAATAGTGATTATTCTCATATCGCCTGGGCTAACTTCTCGGTTAAAATGGATTTATGATAACCATTATACTCAACGGTAAACCGCAGCCAGTCGATACCGATATAACCATAAATAAACTGATCAACCAACTTCAACTGCAGGACAAACGCCTTGCTATCGAAATTAACCAGCAAATTATACCGCGCAGTACGTTTGCACAGCATCAGCTGCAACATAATGATACCGTTGAAATTATCCAGGCGATTGGGGGTGGATAGCGTCGACACAACAAGCGATATATCTGACAGCACTATACAGTTTCCGACAAAATCAGGTAAAATTTACCTTCTCACCAACCATAAAAATTATCATGTCGCATTTATCCGAAGCCTCAACCTCAAGCAGCACTGTAGCACCACATACCGATAAACCATTAACTATTGCGAATAAGGATTACTGCTCGCGTCTGCTGGTTGGCACTGGCAAATATAAGAACAACAGAGAAACCGTTGCGGCACTGGAAGCCAGTGGTGCCAACATCATTACTATCGCCATTCGGCGCACCAATATTGGTCAGCACCCGGACGAACCTAATCTACTGGATGCATTACCAGTAAATAGATACACCCTGCTACCAAACACCGCGGGCTGCTACAGTGTCGATGAAGCCGTACGCACCTGTCGACTGGCAAGAGAACTCCTCGATGGCCACAAACTGGTTAAGCTGGAAGTGCTGGCCGATGAGAAAACCTTATTTCCCAATGTTATTGAAACCATAAAAGCGGCCGAAATTCTGGTAAAAGACGGGTTTGATGTGATGGTATATACCAATGATGACCCTCTAATCGCCAGGCAACTGGAAGAAACGGGCTGTGTTGCAATAATGCCACTAGCCGCCCCCATTGGGTCTGGGCTGGGTATACGCAACCCCTATAATATTCTTACTATTATCGAAAATGCCAATGTCCCCGTGCTGGTTGATGCTGGGGTTGGTACCGCATCTGATGCCGCCATTGCAATGGAACTGGGATGTGACGGTATTTTAATGAACACTGCAATAGCCGCCGCAAAGAACCCGATATTGATGGCATCAGCAATGAAAAAAGCCACCGAGTCGGGTCGCGAAGCCTATCTTGCCGGACGTATGCCGAAAAAGCGTTTTGCTTCGGCTTCATCACCGATCGAGGGTTTATTCTTTTAAGCCTGCTGCTCACTCATACTAACCAGCACCAAACTCGTGACCGAAAACCAGCAAACGATGCGGCTGCGCCATATACGCAGCTATATTCTCCGCCAGGGACGCCACACTGAGGCGCAAAAAAATGCGCTGGAATCACATTGGCAGCAATATGGTATTGATAATTCCACTGTGCAGCTTAATTTTACTCAGCTATTTCACCGCACTTCGGATGTCGTCCTTGAAATTGGCTTTGGTAACGGTGAGTCCTTGCTACACCAGTCAGTCCAGTTTCCAGAGAAAGATTTTATTGGCATTGAAGTACACGGCCCTGGCATTGGGCATTTACTTCATCGTATCGTTGAGCTTGAACTCAGTAATATACGCATTATTCGTCATGATGCTGTAGAAGTATTAAAACATCAGATAGCCGATAACAGCCTGGCTGGTGTTCAGCTTTTTTTCCCTGACCCCTGGCACAAAAGACGCCACCATAAACGCCGTCTGGTACAGATAGAATTCACTCAGCTGGTGCAAAGCAAACTCAAACTGGGCGGTTGTATGCATATGGCAACAGACTGGCAGAATTATGCCAGGCAAATGCTCAAGACCATGGATAGTACAGCAGGTTTTACCAGCCCTGTAGGGAAAAGTCGGTTCTCAGACAATAAAGGTTCGCGTACTGAAACCAAATTTGAACGCCGCGGTAAAAAATTAGGTCATCACGTCTGGGACCTTATCTATTACAAATCAGATTCCTGATTTTTTAACGCAAAAATTATACTATACCGCAATCACGGTTCATTTTTAGCGCCGGAAAACCTCAACTATCTTGATTTTAATCAATAACTTAATTACCACTTCAGGCAATATACTCGTGTCGCATTTGTGCCTGTAACTGAGAAGAAAGCCGTTAACCGCTGAAGGAACCTGCATAAACACTCAGAAAACGCTACAATACTCGGCTTAAAAATTACATACACTGCATTATGCAGGCTGATGGGTACAAAAAATAGCTCGTCAGATCAATGCTGCTCTAATCACCCTACCCCAGCGGAATCCACCCCGTCAGGGCCTGGGCAACACGAAGATCAGCTAACTAATACAACAGAATTTTGTTACTTCAGGAGTACTTTAATGTCTAAAAAACATCCTATCGTTGTTGTAACCGGCTCATCAGGCGCGGGCACATCCACTGTTAAGCATGCTTTCGAACACATATTTATCCGCGAAAAGATCACCCCCGTCATTATCGAAGGTGATAGCTTCCATCGTTTTAACCGCGCCGAAATGAAAAAAGCAATGGCCGAAGAAGAAGCGAAAGGCAATAAAAATTTCAGCCATTTTGGTGAAGAGGCCAACGAATTTGAAAAACTTGAAGAGCTGTTCAGAAGTTATGGTGAAACTGGAAGCGGTAAACAGCGCCTTTACCTCCATAGTTGCGAAGAAGCCGATGCCTACCCTGGCCTGCAACCTGGCCAGTTCACTCCCTGGGAAGACGTGCCTTCCGGCACCGACGTTATGTTTTATGAGGGACTGCATGGGGGGGTAGTAACAGAAAAAGTCGACATCGCTTCACACGTTGATTTACTGGTCGGTGTTGTGCCCTCGGTTAACCTTGAATGGATTCAGAAAATTCAACGTGATAACGCTGAACGCGGCTATTCAGAAGAAGTCATCGTTGATACCATACTTCGTCGTATGGATGATTATGTTCACTACATTACACCCCAGTTCTCACGTACTGATATTAACTTCCAGCGCATTGCCACCGTTGACACCTCAAACCCGTTTATTGCACGCGATATTCCTTTACCCGATGAAAGTTTCATTGTGATCCGCTTTAGAGATCCAAATAAGCTTGATATTAGTTTCCCCTATCTACTTGACATGATTCCACATTCATTTATGTCGCGCCGGAATACTATTGTTATCCCAGGCGGCAAAATGGGGTTTGCAATGGAGTTAATATTAACCCCTGTCATTCACCAAATGATTTCAGGCTCCAAGCAGTAAATTTTATCTTTCCAGTTCTATCCAGAGTAACTACTACCCCATTAAACAGGACGACACCAGCCATAACCGTATTGACAGTTATGGCTGGTGTTCATCTGCACGATTTAATTAACCCTTTTTCTCCAGGCTGATGCCATACTCAATAATTGACACCCACTGTCACCTTGATTTTGACTGCTTCAATCAGGATAGAATACACGTTATTGAACGCGCCAGAAAAAACCACATCAGCGATATCATTATTCCTGGCACTGAAAAAAAATACTGGCACCGGATCGAAATTTTATGCCAGCATGCACATTTACATGCCTGCTATGGTTTACACCCATACTGGATTAAATCACAGGCTAAAGATGATCTTAAATTGCTACAGGAGATAGCTAGCCAGAAAAACTGTATTGGTATCGGCGAATGTGGTCTCGATTTCCGCGACGATCAGGCTGACAGAGAACAACAGCAGTATTTTTTTGAAGCACAGCTTGAGATAGCATATAAGGTACAGTTACCGGTGGTTATTCACTCAGTACGCGCAACCGAAACAGTTATAAGAACCTTAGAGAAATTTCCAGCCTTAACCGGCATGATACACAGTTATTCTGGCAGTTTTGAACAGGCTTTACAGCTAATTGATATGGGTTTTTATATCAGTATTGGTGGCAACGTTACTTATAAACACGCAAAAAAATTACATAAGGTGGCAACACTCATCCCCTTAGAGAATTTATTGCTGGAAACCGACTCACCAGATCAGCCTGATAACACACATCAGCAAGAGCGGAATGAACCTGCCTATCTGGTTAATGTATTAAATTACATAACACAATTAAGAAATGAAACCTTAGTAACAATTGCCGAACAAACCAGTCTAAACACAAAAAAATTATTTGGCCTTTAATCGTTTGCTCGGCTCGGAAAATATAACCTTAGAACCAGGTCAGAGAATCCCAATTATTTCCTGTTCCAACGTACTGGATCGCTGATTGTCTGCATGGTATTTTCAATCCAGTCATGCACTTCAGACAGCACCTTATCGGCCGGTTTATTATTAGCTTCAATCATCGGCCCAACACATACAGTGATCGTCCCTGGCCATTTAATAAAACTGTGCCGTGGCCAGAACTCACCTGCATTATGCGCAACAGGTAAAATAGGGTAACCACTTTTTACGGCCAACAATGCACCACCAATTTTATATTTTTGCTCTATACCCGGAACAGATCGTGTCCCTTCTGGGAACAGAATTAACCATTTACCCTGCTTTAATTTTTTTATACCTTCATGTAACAGTTGATATACCGCTTTTCTGCCAGCACCACGATTAATCGCGATGGGGTCGGTGAGCGCCAGCGCCCAGCCGAAAATCGGGATAATCATTAGTTCACGCTTAAACACCCAGCGCCCCAAGGGGATAATGGCATGTAACGCCAGCGTTTCCCAGGTTGACTGGTGCTTACATAAAACAATTGCGTTTTGCCTGGTAATGTATTCTTTACCTTTTACAACATAATCCAGTTTACAAATAACTTTCAGCAGCCATAAGCTTGAACAAGCCCATAATTTAGCGATGCGCAAACGGAAATTTGAGGGCGTAAAAAATAATACCGTGAGCAGTAAACCAAAAATTACGGTAGTAAAAACAAACCCGACCCAAAAAATAGCCGAGCGAAAATATAATAGAAATCGAAAGGGCATTTTATTTTCTACTATTTTACTCATTATAAATTATCATTGCTGTCCCGTTGGAGATAAAATATTTACACATAAGATTAACCAGACCGCTAAATTACTCACCGTACGGATGAAAAGGCCACCCATTGTTCAAGACCGTCAGCCGCAAGGATGCAGGTGTCGAGTCGACAGAGATGTATTCACCGCGTGTCTTTAACAATGGGTAGCCTGTTCATTCGTTTCAGTAATATGTGATATTAAATTTTACCTGCAAGAATGGCATCAACAGCACTGGAAAGATCATCAAAAACAGGAACTGTTTGTTTACATTCAACCTTAAGAATAAGCTCGGCTTTTTTGCCTTTACCAGTACGAACTAATATCGGTTTTGCCTGTGCCGCATGAGCTGTTTTCATGTCACCAACCGTATCACCAATAAAAAAAACATTATTTAGTGAAATATTAAATCGCTGACCTATTTCAAGCAACATGGCAGGTTTGGGTTTGCGACAGTGACAGTTTTCCTCCGGGGTATGTGGACAAAAGAATATCGCATCAATACGTCCATTTTCCGCGGCTAACAGAGTATTCATCTTTGCATGCATGGCAGACAGCATTTCAAGGTTAAAGTAACCGCGGGAAATTCCTGATTGATTGCTTGCTACGGTTACGATGTAACCGGCATGGTTTAAACGTGAAATTGCTGCCAGGCTACCCTTAATTGGCAGCCATTCATCCAAATTTTTAATGTACTCATCAGAGTCCTGATTAATAACTCCGTCCCTGTCCAGTATAATTAATTTATGCGACATAGTATTAACCGAGAATCAAGCCTGATGCAGACAGGACAAGTCTGCCGTGCGTAAGAATAAAACATGCATAGTGTTAAGCAGCGCAATACGATTATTCTTTATTTTCTCGTTTTCACTCATCACCATTACCGCATCAAAAAAAGCATCTACAGGTTCCCGTAAAACGGATAACTGCTTTAATGCTGTAGCATAATCGCCACTATCAAACAATGGCTCAACCTTAGCCTGCAGCGTCATTAACTGCTGATAAAGATTGATTTCTTCCTCTGCCTCCAATAATGCTTCATCAACATGGCCAACTGCTGCAAGCGCCGATTTCTTAATGATGTTCCCGACTCGCTTATTTGCTGCCGCCAGACTTTCTGCTTCAGGCAATGCCCTAAAAGCAGTCACTGCTTTAATGCGCTTATCAAAGTCCAGTGGCCGCGAAAGCCTGAGCCCAACTACCGCATCAAATACATCTACCAGCACGCCCTGGTCCAGATAATAAGCTCGCAGACGATCAAGAATATAATCAAAAACATCATCCTCAATTTTTGAGGCATCAATCTTATCTGCTAACAATTTTGCCGCTGTTGTAATCATTATTTTTAAATCAAGATCCAGTTCACGTTCTATAATAGTTCGCAATATACCCAGTGATGAACGGCGTAAGGCATAAGGATCTTTCACACCACTTGGTTTTTGTCCGATGGCAAAAATACCAACCAGCGTATCAAGCTTATCACTGATGGAAAGTATCTGGCCGGTTACTGTAGTTGCGGTATCATCACCAGCGCCACGGGGCTTATATTGTTCATCTATCGCGATAGCGACTGCCCCCAGCTCGCTACTAATTTCAGCATAACGTTTACCCATCACGCCTTGAAGTGATGGGAATTCACCAACCATTTCTGTCATTAAATCGCACTTACTTAATAAGGCTGCGCGTTTCACATAGTCAACATTAGCGTTAAGCGATTGTGCAACGCTTTCAGCCAACGCTGATACGCGACGGGTTTTATCCGCCATACTGCCAAGCTTTTCCTGGAAAACAACATTTTCCAGCGCCGGTAAAAAATCGACCAGTGACTGCTTCTGATCCTGTTCCCAGAAGAATTTTGCATCTGCCAAACGCGGCCGTATTACCCGCTCATTGCCAGATTTCACTTTTTCCGGTGACTGACTTTCAATATTACTGATCGTAATAAAGCAGTTTTTTAGTTGACCATTTTCATTAACTACCGGAAAATATTTCTGATTGTCCTGCATGGTTTTAATTAAAACTTCTGCCGGCACAGATAAAAAACTGGCTTCAAACTCGCCCGCAACAGCAACTGGCCATTCATTTAAAGCCGTGACTTCATCAAGTAAATTTTCATCAATTACGGCTGTCCCACCTAGCTTTCCAGCAACAGACACAATCTGTTGTTTTATACTCTGTTGCCGCGCTTTAAAATCTGCCAGCACAAAACCCTCTGTCCGCAGTTGAGTTTTATAATCTGCTGCCTGCGCCAGAGTAACCACTGCGCCTGCATGAAAACGGTGCCCCTGTGTCTGATTAGAACTTTTCACACCAAGAATTTCTACGTCAATCACATTAGACCCATACATCAATACTACCCAGTGTACCGGACGCACAAACTCCACGGTTTTGTCACCCCAACGCATCCGTTTGGGGATGGGTAATTCCGCCAGCATCTGATTCGCAATGTCTTCGATTAAAGCCGATAATGCGCGACCTTTTTCAACTGCTTTAAATACCAGCCAGGTCCCTTTTTCGGTTTTCTGTTGCTCCAGCTGATCAACTTCAACGCCACAGGAGCGCGCAAAGCCTTGCGCGGCTTTCGTCGGCTTGCCAGCATCATCGAATGCAGCTTTTAATGCTGGACCCTTACGCTCAACTTTTCTGTCTGGCTGGCAGCCTGCCAGGTCACTAATCAATACAGCAAGACGACGTGGTGAGGCAAACGATTCAACGGTTTTAATTTCGAAACCCGCTTTTTTTAAACCATTAACCATCCCGGCAGTAAAAGCAGCGGATAGCTGTTTTAAGGCTTTCGGCGGTAACTCCTCAGTACCAATCTCCAGTAATAAATCATTTTGTAAAAAATTGTTTTTTTCAGACACAATAAGTAACCATTTTCCCAGAGATGAATGAATCAGGTTTTTCCAATCGGAAAACCAAGTGCCTCGCGAGATGCGTAATAGGTTTGCGCCACAGCACGCGACAGAGACCGCACTCTTAAAATAAACCGCTGACGTTCAGTCACTGAAATAGCGTGGCGCGCATCCAGTAAATTAAACATGTGCGACGCTTTCAAAACCTGTTCGTATGCTGGTAGCGGCAACCCCAGCCCAATCAGGCGCTGGCTTTCCGCTTCACAATCATCAAAACCTTTAAACAGAATGTCCGTATTTGCCTGCTCAAAATTGTAGGTGGACATTTCCACTTCATTTTGATGAAATATATCACCATACGTCAGCACCCCCTCTGCCCCCCGTGTCCAGACCAGATCAAAAACACTTTCAACTTCCTGTAAATACATTGCCAGACGCTCAAGCCCGTAGGTGATTTCTCCCGTTACCGGGCGGCACTCTAGTCCACCCACCTGCTGAAAATAGGTAAACTGTGTCACTTCCATACCATTGAGCCAGACTTCCCAGCCTAATCCCCAGGCACCTAATGTTGGCGATTCCCAATCATCCTCAACAAAACGTACATCGTGTTCCAGTAAATTAAATCCCAGGGCTTGCAGTGAACCCAGATACAGATCCTGAATATTATCCGGTGATGGTTTTAACACCACCTGAAACTGATAATAATGCTGCAGACGGTTCGGGTTTTCTCCATAACGTCCGTCAGTAGGGCGGCGACAGGGCTGCACGTAGGTCGCACGCCAGGGTTCAGGCCCTATGGCACGGAGAAAAGTGGCTGGATGAAAGGTGCCGGCACCCACTTCCATATCGAGTGGCTGCAATACCGCACAGCCCTGTTTTTGCCAGTAATCCTGAACCGCAAAGATCAGCCCCTGAAAAGTTGATACGTCATAAGCCATTTAGCCGAAATCCGTCAATATTCTGATAAAATTCAAAGCGGGGAGTATAACCCATGATGGCCATTACACCGAGTTTTCATTGAAATTACTCTCTGGCCGCTAGCATGATTAAATTAAAGATTTCCACACAATAACCGTTTTTATCTATAACACCTATAATTAAGCTGAAATGTTCAAAAATATGACCTTACTTTATTCCTTCAGGGTGACAAATTATGAACACAAAACTGATTCTTGCCGAAACCGAATTAGAACAATGGCATAAATTGATCCGTGAGGCTGAAGCCGACTATGGTTACGCACTGGACGAATCCATGCAGAGTTATCTGGTTTTCACCCTGATGCGTTTTATGAAAGAACAGGCACTCAATACGCATGCACTTGCTTTGGATTACCTGGAAGCGCACTGCCTGCCCGAAAAGATGAAACTTGATCAACTCCGTAATATAGGTGACCAGTGCTTACTGATTTCAGGTCTTTTCCCTAAACGCGCACAAAAAAACAATGTCCGCATCAGTTATTACGTCGATCTGGGTCGTAGCGCGTACCACCACCTGAGCCACTGTACCCAACGAAGCATGGCCGAACTATATAGTCGGCTTGCTGCAACTTTTATCCAGCTAATGGATCTGCTGCAAACCATTCGCCATTACAGCGCCCCTGCTTTACAGCCCATTGCTGCGCTGGAGCTATGGAGCGACACAGGGAGTCAATTCGCCTACAAATTGCATCCTGCAAACGCATTACCGTTACATGAGAGCCTGATAAATCGCCGTTTAAAACAATAACCTTATTAAACCTGTTAGTACCCATTCCTAAAAAAGAGTATTGTATTGCACCAATAATGCCAACTTACTAACAGGATGGATGAAACGGATACTTATGCTGTCAAAACACACCGTAAAGACATCCATGTAGGCTCGTCACCTGCATCCGCAGCTGACGGTCTTAAACCATAAGTATCCTCTTTTTATCCGGTTCAGTAATACTAAAAAAATGAAGTGTCGAGTAGATCTAATTATACATACCGACTCTTTAAAAGGTATTTCACACAGGTTACTTTAATTATTAACGAGGAAAGAACAAATGGCTTTTGAATTACCCCCCTTACCCTTTGCACAGGATGCTCTAACACCACATATTTCTGCTGAAACGCTGGAATACCATTATGGCAAACATCACAATGCCTACGTGGTCAATCTCAATAAACTCATTACTGGCACTGAGTTTGAAAACAGCTCACTGGAAGACATCATTACTCAATCTTCAGGCGGTATCTTTAATAACGCAGCACAGGTATGGAACCACACTTTCTACTGGAACTGTCTGTCACCCAATGGTGGCGGTGAACCCGATGGGGAACTGGCCGATGCGATTAAGACGAAATGGGGCTCTTTTGATGCATTTAAGCAAAGCTTCGCGGCCGATTGCGTGGGTAATTTTGGCTCAGGCTGGACCTGGCTGGTCAAAAATAGCGCCGGTGAACTGGAAATTGTTAAAACCTCCAATGCAGGTAGCCCACTTACCACCGCGATGACACCTGTGATGACCTGTGATGTGTGGGAACATGCTTATTACATTGATTACCGTAATGCACGTCCAGCTTATGTTGAAGCCTTCTGGAATCTGGTTAACTGGGAGTTTGCGGCAGGCAACTTCCGTTAAATCACGCCATCTTGAATGCTGCCTGGTTAGCAGATTGCAGCCGCCTGGCAGCATTCAGACTTTAGTTTGATGGCATAACACCTGGTTTTAACCAGACCAGACACAGCTACACTTTTTCCAATTCCGCCAGTGCCTGTTTAACATCCAGTTTACTCAACACATTGTAGAGCGCTGCCTGTAATGCCTCCTCAATTACTGGGTGGTAAAATGGCATTTTTAGCATATCAAAAACCGTCAGTTTCTGCTGTATTGACCAGGCGACCAGATGCGCAAGGTGTTCGCCACTAACACAACACATACTGGCACCCATCAATAAACCGTCAGCCTTACGCACATACAATCTTAACAAACCTCGGTTCTTACCCTTGATTAACGCACGCCCTACAGGTGCAAACTGGATTTCACCTGTTGCAATTTCGGTTTCATCCAGTTCAGACAACGGCGTACCCACCGTAGCAATATTAGGATCGCAGAAAGTAATCGCCAGAGGTGTTTTACGCTTGAACGCCTGCATCGGTGAATGCACTGCGTTATAACCCGCAACGCGACCTTCATGACCCGCTTCATGCAAAAGTGGACGGTCGACATTGACATCACCGACAATAAATATCGGCAGCTTACCAATTTGCATCGTTAGTGGATCATAGACAGGAACACCACGGGCATCTAGCTCAATGTCGGTAACACTCAGATTCAACTGTCCCAGGTTAGGCTTGCGCCCCAGACTTGCCAACACTTTATCGACAACTATCGACTTTTCACCGGCCGTTACCCGTACTCCTTGAGCAACTTTTTCCAGTGATGCCATCTCACCCAGCCAAAGCGGCAAGGTTTTACCAATAATATTAATCGCCTGCTGATTCACTTCGGTATCATCCAGTCTGGCAATGGAATTTAATACATCGACACCAACAACATTTACCCCCAGTCGGTGTAGCGACTGGCCGATTTCCAGACCAATTGAACCCAGACCTATAACCGCCATTGAAGCTGGCAAGGTCTCCAGCTCAAAAAAGTTATCCGTGGTTACAATATTCTCGGCAAATTCCTGCCAGGCACCTGGAACCACGGGAGTTGAGCCGGTGGCAATAATAATTTTAGCCGCCTTTATCTGCTCACCATTGACCTCAATGATATTATTAGAAATGAATTTGGCATACCCATCAATCAAATGCTGCGCATCCATTTCATCCGTCACCCCCAGCGTTCGATCAACAAACACATCGCGCAAATCCTGCACATATTCCATACAGGCTGGAATATCCACTGATAATGCTTCAGCCCCATTAATCCCTTCACGGCCAAATAAATTTCTTCGATGAAAGTCTTCGGCAACCTGAATCATTACTTTCGATGGCATACAGCCAACACGCGCGCAAGTCGTTCCTAATTCACCACCATTAATTAATACATAATTACTGGTTTCACGTTTAACCTGTGATAGCGCAAATAAACCTGCGCTGCCTGCCCCTAAAATAGCAACATCTACTTCGCGTATCATTGATAACCTCTAACGTAGCTTGTGGTTGTTTATATTATCGCTGTTGCCCCGCTAACTATTGATGACAGGAATCCCGATTCAGCTCAGAAGGCATAATTATCAAACCGCCCCACATCCATGCATTCTCCATCTACAAGCTTAGCGTGCTGGTCGTGTATTATATAGGTAATTGCCCTGGATAATAACGCTACAGCGAAATAATAGCCTCGAACCCATTAGTTGAACAGTCTAATTTTAAAACTAAACTTCTCCCTTTTCCGCTGACCTTAACCTCAATTAACCGCTTGCTTTGGCTGAAAATATAAATTCAGACTTGACATAAGGAAACTTCTAATTTAGACTCTATCTAACTAGATTTGGGTGTACACTTTAGCACCTTATTTAGCAGTACAACCATACTTTGGAGAACATCATGGGATTAAAAGACAGTAAAACTGAACAAAATTTAAAAGATGCCTTTTCGGGTGAATCACAGGCAAATCGCCGTTATCTGTACTTTGCAGCCAAGGCTGATATTGAAGGCTTTAACGACGTTTCCGCTGTTTTCCGCTCAACTGCGGAAGGCGAAACCGGCCATGCACACGGCCACCTGGAATATCTGGAAGAAACCGGTGACCCAGCAACAGGATTACCCATTGGTAGCACTGACAGCAACCTGAAAGCAGCCATCGCCGGTGAAACCCACGAATATACTGACATGTACCCAGGGATGGCAAAAACTGCGCGTGATGAAGGTTTTGATGAAATTGCCGACTGGTTTGAAACCCTGGCAAAAGCTGAGCGCTCACACGCTAACCGCTTCCAGAAAGCATTGGACAGCATGGATTAATCGACCCTGGCCTGATTAATCCAAAGGCCGAATCGGGTTATTTTCTCGACTCGGCCTATTTTCAATTCAGGTTTCATATACACCTCAATAGACAGACAGTAATAATAGACACCGAGAAGAAGCTATGCGCGAAGGTAACCTGGAAGCCCCGACCCGACACCCCTTAGGGCAGGACACGACCGAGTTTTGGGACGAAGCAAATTTAAATACTGAGCTCGAACGGGTATTTGAAATTTGCCACGGCTGTCGTCGCTGCGTTAGCCTGTGTGGTTCTTTTCCGATTTTATTTGACCTGATTGATGAATCTGACACCATGGACGTTGATGGTGTCAATAAAACCGATTACTGGAAAGTGGTCGATAACTGTTACCTCTGCGACTTATGTTTCCAGATCAAGTGTCCCTATGTACCACCGCATGAATGGAACGTAGACTTTCCACACCTGATGTTGCGCGCCAAAGCAGTAAAATACAAAAATGGTGACACTAAAATACGCGACCGACTCATCACCTCAACCGACACACTGGGTAAATTTGCCAGTATCCCAGTTATTACTCAGGCAGTAAATGCTGTAAATAACAATAGCCTGACTCGCAAGCTGCTGGATAAAACACTGGGTATTCACCCTGATTCTCTATTACCTAAATATCACTCAGCCACTTTATTTAAACGCGATGCTGGGCGGAAACGCGCTGATTTCAACATTGAAACCACCGAAACCACCAGTGGCAAAGTTGCCCTGTTTGCGACCTGTTACGGCAATTACAACGAACCACAACTCGGCGAAGACCTTATCAAGGTATTTGAACACAATAATATTCCTGTGCTGCTAGTTCAGGATACGCAGTGCTGTGGTATGCCTAAACTTGAACTTGGCGATCTAAATGCCGTTAGCCGTTTAAAAGACCACAATATTCCGCTTCTTTCCAGACTGGTTGATGATGGCTGGGATATTATTACGCCCATACCTTCATGTACTCTGATGTACAAACAGGAACTGCCCTTAATGTTTCCCCAGGACAAGCAGATACAAAAAGTTAAAAACGCCATGTTTGACCCCTTTGAATATCTAATGCTGCGCCATAAGGGGGGCAAGCTCAATACCGACTTCAAAAAACCGCTGGGTAAAATTTCCTATCACGTTGCCTGCCACCAACGCGTGCAGAAGATTGGCATGAAAACTCGCGATCTACTAAATTTAATCCCACAGACAGAAGTATTACCCATCGAACGCTGCTCCGGCCATGATGGTACCTATACATTCAAAAGCGAATACCACGCTACCGCAATGAAAATTTGCCAACCAGTGGTGAATAAGGTGAAACAGGCCAATGCTGATTTTTATACCAGCGATTGCGCGATGGCTGGACACCACATTGAAGCCGGGCTAGCGGATGACAGCAAACCCACTCATCCCATTTCACTGATACGTCTGGCATACGACCTATAACTTAAACATCAGGAGCGATACAATGGCCATATCCTCAAACAAACTAAACCGCGAAGACCTGTACAGCCTCGAAAAATACGCTGAGATTCGTGACGACTTTCGCAGAAAAATTATTAAACATAAAGAAAATCGTCGCCTCGAATTAGGCGACAATCTGGTGCTGTTATTCGAAGACAGGCTTATTATGCAATATCAAGTTCAAGAAATGCTGAAAGCAGAAAAAATCTTCGATGCAGAAGGCATCGCAGAGGAGCTGGCAGTGTATAACGCATTAATCCCCGATGGCAATAACTTTAAGGCCACCATGATGATTCAGTACACCGATGTCGAAGAACGCCAGCGTATGCTGGGGCAGCTGCTCGGTATAGAAAATCTGGTCTGGATACAGGTTGAAGGTTTTGACAAGGTGTTCGCCATTGCCGACGAAGACCTTGAGCGCGATACCGAAGAAAAAACCTCTGCGGTACATTTTCTGCGCTTTGAACTAAGTGCTGACATGGTAGCAGCGATCAAAACCAATGCAGCAATCTCATCCGGTGTTGCCCATAAGAACTATACTGTTCCACTTATACCACTAGCTAAAAATATTACCGACGCGTTAAGGCAGGATTTAAGCTAAAACTAGCTGAATCGCTGTTTAGTAACTGGCGCTAAGTGATGACTAAATAGCCATCGCGGATGAAACTTTAATGACAACCGCTGTTTCTATTACTCGCAGATTATCCGGTACCACCACATTACTCACCGTATCAATGTCAACATCGAAAATATCACTTAATTCACCCGTATCAATATTATACAGATGGTGGTGCTTTTCAATATTTGAATCATAAAAAACACGTTCCCGATCAACTAGCACTTCACGCACGACACCCTTCTCTGCGAACAGGCCCATTGTGTTGTATACCGTCGCTCGAGAGACATTATTTCCAGCCGCCTTCACCCCATCTAAAATCTTATCAGCAGACAGATGTTGCGGCGCACGGAAGAGAAATTCTGCAATCTCAACACGCTGACGAGTTGGTGCAATACTATAGTGCTGTAGCATCGCAATAACACCGCTAGGCTTAAGTGGGAACGTAATCTCAAAATTTTTCATGTCTACATTATAGCCAATAATTTAAAAAATATAAATACATAACCTGTAATTATTACTGGAACGAATGAAAAGGCTACCCATGGTTAAAGACACGCGGATGAATACATCCATGTAGACTCGACACCTGCATCACTGCGGCTGACGGCCTTAAACAATGGGTAGCCTTTTCATCTGTGCTGCTAGTATGTCATGAATACCGATAATTCATCTCTCGGTATCCCCCCTTAATTGAATAGATGCAAGCATCATTGACACAGGCACTTGATCATTAATAATGAATAAAATGCAACCCAACTCTGCCCGCATCAAAATACCATCAGTTCGTGCAAAATTAAGCATAAATGTTAAACTTATGCACCTTATTAACGAATAGCATATAGAATTATTATGGCATGGTGGGGAACAGTAATTGGTGGTACGTTAGGGTGGATGTTTGGTGGCCCGCTCGGGGCAGTTCTGGGCGCTGCATTAGGCGGTAATTTTGACCGCGGTCTGGCACTCGGCGATAACCATCATCCACAGTTTGGCCTAGGTGGACAGGAGCGGATTCAGGCGGCTTTTTTTACTGCAACTTTTTCTGTCATGGGGCATATTGCCAAGGCAGATGGTCATGTCAGCGCACAGGAAATCGGTGCGGCACAAAACCTGATGGCACAAATGCAGTTAAATGCCCAGCAACGCCAGGCGGCCAAAAAATTATTTGAACAGGGTAAGGCTGATGACTTCCCACTCAACGATATTCTGCTGCAATTTAGAAAGGAATGCCATCGCCGCCGTAATTTGATTCAAATGTTTGTTGAAATTCAAATTGGTACTGCACTTGCCGATGGCGAGCTTGACCCTAAAGAAAAACAGATAATCTATCTTATTGGCCAAATTCTGGGATTTTCCCATACTGCAATTGAGCACCTGTTTGGTCTTGCCAGTGGTGGTCATGCAAGCTCGAATGACACACTTTCACTCAAGCAGGCTTATGGTGTTCTGGGTATAGATGAAGGTGCCAGTGAACCCGAAGTCAAAAAAGCCTATCGGCGTTTGATGAGCCAACATCACCCCGACAAGCTGGTATCAAAGGGGTTGCCTGATGAAATGATTGCGCTGGCAACAAAAAAGACACAGGAAATTCGCAAAGCCTACGAATACATCAAAAAATACAGGTAAATACCCATGGAAATTAGTGGTCCACTTTCAATCAATGTTATCGATAATGAGACCGGTACGCGTGAACTGCATTTAAGCTTCAAACCTGACTTCCGAATACTCACACCACCACAGCAGGCCAAAGCTTTTCAACACTTTATCAACCAACTAAACGAGGAAATTCACACTCTCGATAAAACTGATCCAAACTATCAGGGTATACTTACTATCTTGCAGGTTTGCGAACAGCTCAACCCACATATTGACGCAAATGAGCTGCCGCTGGAAGAAACCATTATCGTAACCTTGCAGACACAAAATCTGTTTGGCAATATCCAGATCATTAACTGAACAGACACTGATTAAGCCTGAGTCGCGAACCCAAGCGTCAATCCTGGGCTAATTAGCCATAAAAATCGCAGCCCCCCCCCTGTCGGCTCATCACCCGCATCCCTGCGGCTGACGATCCTGAACAATGGGTATCTTTTTCATCTGTACTGTTAGTAAGTGCTTGAAACAAACCCTGTGTGGAACTATACAAAAAGCGTATAGTCAGGAACTAAGTCGACTAAAAATTAATGATATAACGTATTTGCCCCCTGTTCCCCCTGGCTTATAGGCAAAAATGAAAAATAAAATAGCAGCCCGGCTAGCTTTCTATACCATACTGTTCAGTTCAGTTATTACTTTGATCTTTACGGCGGCACAGCTATTTAGTGAATTCCAATATAAAGTAAACGGGGTTAATGAAAAACTTGAACAAATTAAAACACATTACACCGACGACCTTTCACAAGCACTGCGGTTGTCTGATAAGCATCAAATAATGCAAATACTGGGTGATATTACTGAGTCACCCGATATTGAATACGCTGAAGTACGGGCAAAGAATAATGCGGAAATAATCAACGGCGTTATTGCATCCCGACAGAAAAGCATAAGCTTCAAAGAAGCCCTCAAATACAGACATAACAATAAAAATACTTTCATCGGCAGTTTTATTGTTACCGCATCGCTTTCAGGTGTGTATAACAGCTTACTGAGCAGGCTGTGGATAATTTTATTCTCTAACGCATTAAGAATATCCCTGACAGCAGTATTTATCTATCTATTATTTACACGGCTAATAACGCGGCATTTATTAAAAATATCGAATTTTTCACTTAACGACATTTCAGCAACCCTGAAAGAACCGCTATCCTTAGATAGAGCAGAAACCAGGGGAGATGAACTTGACAGACTAACCGCTTCAATCAATGCATTGCGTCTCAATCTGTACTCGCATATTGAAAAGCTTAATCAGCAAAAACTCTACCTGTCTCAAACGCTACATAGTATTGGTGATGCCGTTATCACCACTGATGTCAGCGGCAATGTAAACCGGATGAACCCGGTAGCAGAACAACTTACCGGCTGGTTTTATAAAGAGGCACGGGGTCTGCCGCTAAAAAATATTTTCTCTATTATTGATGCCTCAACTCGCGAAGTAATTGAAAACCCGGTTGATAAAGTAATCGCGACTGGAACAACCGTTTATCTGAGTAACCATACCACGCTTATCGCCAAAAATGGCAACGAGTATCAAATTGCAGATTCCGCCGCACCGATACGTGATAACAATCAAATCCTTGGAATGGTGCTCGTTTTTAATGATGTCACCGAGCAATATTATTTACGTCAGATTGCAACCAAAAACAGGCGCGATTTGCAGTCAATAATGAATAATTCACCCGCTATTATCTATGTTAGAGACATTGCTGGAAAATTTACATTCATAAATCAACAATGTGAAAAACTGCTGCACTCATCTAATGAAAAAGTTTCTGGAAAAACAGTTCATGATTTTTTTCCAGAAGACATCGCCAATGAAATTGAACGCAGTGATAAGACCGTATTACAGACACAAAAAGCCCTGGAGTTTGAAGAGATACTGCCAGGAAACAAAGGCTTGAGAACTTATCTTTCAGCCAAATTCCCCCTGTTTGATGACGAGAATAACGTGTATGCAGTCTGTAATATATCAACAGACATTACTGAGCGCCAACGTACTGAATTAATGCTGCAAAATATTGCCGAAGCGGTTTCAGCACAAACAGGGAAAGTATTCTTTCAGTCTTTAATGCTTCAACTTGCAAAAATATTTGACGTGGCATATGTCTTTACCGGACTGCTGGATGAGCAGATAGCAGGCAGAGTTAACACTATTGCATTATGCGTTCATAATGCAGTGGTTAAAAATATAAATTACAATTTAAGAGGGACACCCTGTCATCATGTAGTAAATTCCCCCTGTGACAACATTCTACTTTTCTCTGAAAATATTCAGCAATTATTTCCTGATGATGACCTACTGTCAGAGATGTCGGCACAAAGCTATATGGGATCGCCTTTAATAAACAGTCAGAACGAAACCATTGGCCTCATTGTGATAATGGACGATAAGCCCATGCAAAACACCGCGCAGATGAAGGATATATTAAAGATTTTTTCTATACGGGCCGCGGCAGAGCTGGAGCGAATGCAGACTGAAGAAACTCTACGCGAAAGTGAAAAGAAATACCATACTTTGGCAACTGTCGCACCTGTAGGTATTTTCTATACGGATAAGCACGGCAGCTGTTTATACGTAAATGAAAAATGGTGCAAGATAACAGGCATAACAGAAGCAGAAGCATTGGGCTCAGGATGGGAGAAAGGCCTGCACCCCGATGACCGCACTCTTGTACTTGCAGCATGGGAAAACGCGGCAAAACAGCATTTACCCTTCAGACTGGAATACCGTTTTCAGCAAGCTGATGCCATTCGCTGGGTATTCGGTCAGGCCATTGCAGAAAAAAATGATCATGGTGAGGTACAGGGTTATGTTGGGACTATTACAGATATTACCGAGTATAAAAAAACCGATGAAGCCTTGCGCCATTCACAGAAAATGGATGCTTTAGGCAAGCTAACAGGCGGCGTAGCGCATGACTATAATAATATGCTTGGCGTTATATTAGGTTATACAGAATTACTGGAAAAACAATTAGAAGATCAGCCTATACTGGCTAATTATGCACATGAAATCCACCATGCAGGTGAGCGCGGTGCCAGGTTAACGCAAAAGTTATTATCCTTCTCCAGGCAAAAAACAACGAATGCGGAAGTAGTCAATATTAATGCATTGCTACATGAAGATCAGCACATGCTGGAGAAAACGCTGACTACACGCATTAGTCTGGTATTTAATCTTTGTAAGAATATATGGCCAGTCTGGCTAAATAGAAGCGACCTTGAAGACGTTATTATTAATATGAGCATCAATGGTCAGTACGCCATGAAAGAACATGGTCAGCTCACTATACAAACCAGCAATGTACAACTTAATAGTTCAGAAGCACAACAGCTACCGGAAGGTGATTATGTATCGCTTATTATAGCTGACACAGGCTGCGGTATGGATGAAACAACCAGTCAAAAAATATTTGAACCTTTTTATACCACCAAAGGTGAAAGCGGGAATGGCCTGGGTTTGAGTCAGGCTTACAGCTTTGTTACCCGCAGTGGTGGTGCAATCAGGGTGCATTCCAGGCTGGGCGAGGGCACGCAATTTTCACTCTATTTTCCTCGCTACCAACAAACTTCTGAGACACCTCGTTTAGAAGATAAAATAGTGCCAATATCAGCAACTAAAGGCGATGAGTCCATCCTGGTGGTCGATGATGAGCCAGCACTGGTAGAACTAAGCTGTGAAATATTGCAGCAACAGGGTTACCACGTTCACCGCGCAGAAAATGCGCGGCAGGCATTGAGAATACTCACGTCTGAGTCTATCGATTTATTACTTTCAGATGTTATTCTCCCAGAGATAAATGGTTATGAACTTGCAACGATGGTACAAAAAAAATATCCTCATATAAAAATTCAATTAGCCAGTGGTTTTAGTGATGATCGAGATACTCACCTGGTTGATGATGCCATACACCGGCAGATGCTTCACAAACCTTATCGCTCACAGGAACTGCTACAGAGAATACGTGAACGACTCGATGAGTAATTTGAAAACTCACGGATAGTTAAACAAACAATAGTTAACCCGACAGTAATGGTCTCAAAACGACCACACTGTAGGCAGAAAACAACCAGGAAAGCTCTGAACAAGTTGTTCTATTTTACGGACCGGCAATAAAAAAGGCCTAGCATACAAGCTAAGCCTTTGTTTTATATGGTGGGCCGTGAGCGACTTGAACGCTCGACCATCGGATTAAAAGTCCGGTGCTCTACCAACTGAGCTAACGGCCCTGATTCTAGACTCTATACAAGTTCACCCACTTCTTAACCAGTTATCATGCTGCGCTGGGTAAACAAATCTTACCAGGTAAAGCGCTATAAGAAGGCGCGAATATTACATGGAGTTGTGACGAAAAACAATAAAAACCCGATAAAAAAATCATGCATACCACTGAAAAATCTATTCCTTAAAGTATCGAGTTGGATCCTTAATCGCTAATGCCTCAAAGCCTTTCCGTCGATACCGGCATGAATCACACTGACCACAAGCCTCTCCCTGCTCATTTGCCTGATAACAGGAGACTGTCCTTGCATAATCAACCTTCAGTACCATGCCTGCCTGAATAATTTCTGCCTTGGTCTTATCAATAAGCGGCGCATGAATAGTAAGCCGATGCCCTTCAACGCCGGCACGAGTCGCCAGGTTCGCCATGACTTCAAATGCACGGATGTATTCAGGCCGGCAATCGGGGTACCCCGAGTAATCAACAGCATTCACACCGATAAACAAGTCGTTTGCCTCCAGGATCTCAGCAACTGCAAGCGCATGCGCCATAAAGAGTGTATTTCTGGCAGGAACATAGGTCACTGGGATTCCCGCAGAATGTGTTTGAGGAATCTGGATTGATTTATCTGTTAAAGCCGAGCCGCCCAGTACACCCTTATCAATAGTAATAATCTGATGACTCACGCCATAGGCCTGTGCAATACGCTGTGCGGCAGAGAGTTCAGATAAACTACGCTGTGCGTAATTAAAACTTAAGGCATGACAAACATAATGTTGACTGGCTATCGCAAGTACCGTGGTCGAATCAAGGCCGCCAGAAAGCAATACAAGCGCTTTTTTTCTATTTTTATCAGCAGATGTTGTGCTTGCTAGCATAATTTAAAATCCGTTACTACACAGTCCAGATTAAACACCAGGGACATTGCCCCATAATAATTTATGCAGCTGCAATTGAAATCGTACGGGTAGCTGATCACGCAATATCCACTCAGCTAATGTCTTTGCTGGCAATTGCTCACTGGATGGTGAAAATAGAATTTCGCAGCGCTTATCCAGAGCCTCTACTTCCAGCATTGCCTTGCTCCACGCATAATCATTTTCATCACAAATAACAAATTTAAGCTGGTCTTTTGAACCAATGTAGTCCAGGTTTAACTTCAGGTTTCTATCCATCTCACCCGATGCGGGTGTTTTTATGTCCATAACTTTAACTACGCGCGTATCCACCAGCGCCAGCGAAATAGCACCGCTGGTCTCAAGCGAAACGCAATAACCCGCATCGCACAATACCTTCAATAGAGAGAAGCAGGTTTTCTGCGCTAATGGCTCACCACCAGTAACTGTAACATAATGCGTTTTGTAACCCTCCAAAACCTTAAGTATCTGCTCAACAGTCTGCCATTCTCCACCACTAAAAGCATATTCAGTATCGCAATAGTGACAGCGCAACGGACAACCTGTCAGGCGGATAAAGACCGTAGGCAGGCCAACATTCAGCGCCTCACCCTGTAAGGAATAAAAAATCTCAGTAATTTTTAAACGCGCTGATGCCAGTGCCACAATAATACTCTACATGCAAAAATTTAACGCTCAACAAAAATACTTGGCGACGAGACTGAACAAGATGTCAATCTTTATATTTCGGAGATTAAACGTTTAATGACCGCCTCTTTTCATGCGCTGCAGGCGCTCATTCGCTTTTTTCGAAACAATGGTATTCGGATACAGCTTAATGGCGGTTTGTAAAGCTTCTCGTGCAGCAGACCAGTTTTTTAACTCAAAATAGACATAACCAATTTTTAGTTTTGCACCCGGTATTTTACTGCTATTTGGAAACTGAGCGATTAATTGTTCAAAATCAGCTAATGATTTTTTATAATTTCGTGACACATAATCAGCTTCACCCAACCAGTATTGCGCGTTATCCGCATATTTACTTTGCGGATAGTTTTTTGTAAAATTTTCAAACTGCGTGATCGCCTGCTGATACTTACCTTCTTTCAATAAACCAAAAGCAACCGCATAAGCAGCTTTATCTTCCACACCGCTATTGTTTATCGATAAGCCTTTAGCTGAAGTGAGAGTCGTAGGCGGCGGCACAGGTGAAGCAGCTTCAGTACCTGAACTATTCTGCAGTTCAATATTATTGATACGTCGATCCATATCCTGATAAAAACTTCGCTGTCTTTGCTTTATATTATCCAGCTCATTACTCTGCCGCTCAACCTGACCACGCAACGATGCTATCTCATCTCTGAGCGAATCAACACTGTCAGCTTGCCGGCGTTGATTAGCGGGACTTAACAAACGCTCCAGCCGTAAAATGCGCTGATGATCCGATAATTTTGTTGTTGCATTTTCTGCATTAACAGCAGTAGATAAAAGTAAAGCCAACGTAACAACAATTGTTATGCCTACACCATTTAAACCAATATTATATTTAGCCATTCGCCACTATACCTCAATCTCTTGTATCACTGATCACTTTTCACTACCTACCTTAAACGGCTACTTATACACAATCACCACACGTCGATTAAGGCGCATCGATTCCTCATCATGCCCAAACGCAGCAGGTTTTTCTTCACCATAACTAATAACAGTAATCTGCTTCGGATCAGCGCCTTCATACAACATTAACCGCTTAACGGCCTGTGCACGGCGCTCACCAAGGGCCATATTATACTCTCTACTACCGCGTGCATCAGTATGACCTTCCAGTCGCATTTTAGCCTGGGAGTTAAAGGATAAATACTTGCCATGATATTTAATCAGGTCAAGGTATTTATCAGGCACCTTATCGCTATCAAATGCAAAATAGACAATTCTCTCTGACAATACATTATTCGGATCCGAAATAGCGCCTTTCTCATATGATATTCGTTTCCCTCCTGCCAGCGCAACGCCATCTGCTGTACTACCATTACCGATTGTACCCGCAGCCGCCGCACTGCCCTGTTCCGAAACTGCCTGTTGTGCGCCTGTATTTGCGGAATGATCCGGTTTAATACGTTTACCACAAGAAGTTACCACCAGAGCTACAAATATCAATAAAATTATTTTTTTCATCCTGTCCACTACCTCTATTCAGCAATATTGAAATACACGATCAGACATGCAAAGTCTGCCATTTCCATCTTACAAGAATACGTTAATTACGCACCGGTGCCCAGACAGGTTCTCGAACTTCACCCTTCGTAAAAACCAGCTGTTGCCTGAATTTACTGTCGATGGAAACCTCTGCCAGAACCGCCTTATTATTTTCTTCTGAAGAAAATAAAACCATACTGTTATTCGGTGCAAATTCTGGTGATTCATCCATTGGACCCTGAGTTAAAGCCTGATAATTTTTTGTTTTTATTGTCATCAACATGATGCGATAAATCTTCCCCTTGCCCTGCACATAGGTGACTAATTTACCATCACTTGAAATTGATGCACTGGTGTTATAACCGCCATCAAAAGTCAATCGTTTAGCCGGTATTTTACCGGCTAATGGTTTTATATAGAGCTGCGGCTTACCGCTACGACTGGAAGTAAAAATAATTGATTTTCCATCTGGCATCCAGGCAGCTTCTGTATCAATTTCCCAGTCATGCGTAAATTGACGTAATGATTTATCCGCAAGAGTTAGAATATAAATATCTGGATTGCCATCTTTGGATAAAGTGATGGCCAGTTTCTTTCCATCTGGAGACCAGGCCGGTGCACCATTTAAACCAGGGTAAGCAGACTGGACATGGCGGATTCCGGTATGGATATTTTGTGTGAAAATTTCCGCATGACCTTTTTCAAATGACACATAAGCAAGTTGAGAGCCATCCGGCGACCATGCTGGAGACATGATTGGTTGATCGGACGTTAATAGCGTTTGTGGATTATAACCGTCAGTATCCGATACCTGGAGTCGAAAAGTTGCGACTTTTTTTGCATCGCGCTGCACCGTAATATAAGCAATCCGCGTATTAAAAGCACCGGGTAATCCGGTTATTTTTGTAAAGATATAATCGCTAATCTGATGCGCAACAGAACGTAACGTTTTTTTAGTCGCCGAAAAACTATAGCCCAGCACCTGCCTGCCTTTTAATACATCAAACAATCTAAATTGAACCTGATATTTACCATCGGCCTGTAAATTCACACTGCCAATAACCAGATAACCAATACCTGTAACACGCCAGGTTTTAAAATCTACATCCTGAGGCGTATGAGGTTTGGCAATTAAATTTTCTTTAGCCACGGGAGAAAATTTGCCACTACGTGCTAAATCCGCAACAATAATTGCCGAGACATCTCCGTTAACAATTTTTGTTGTATTCCATTTAAATGGTACGACAGCAATAGGCAAGGCACCTTTCAGTCCTTGAGTAATATCTATTTTTAATATTGCCTGCGCCGTCCCCGAAAAGAACAGCACCAGTAAACTTAATAAAACTTGTTTCATAAATAATTTTTTGCCGCTGTTAGTACTAATCAGTACAGATGAAAGGATACTCATTGTCCAGGACCGTCTCAGCCGCAGGAATGCGGGTGTCGAGCCCGACAGGAATGTATTCACCGCGTGTCTTTAACCATGGGTATTCTTTTCATTTGTTTCAGTAATATGTTGTTATAGATACTTTTCTTTAAAATTATTTTGGCCTGAAGGTAAAATATATTTTACGGTCAAAAATATCAGGGTTCGGTGGCAATGGCAGGGGTGACGCTTTCTGTACTGCACGTTCCACTGAACGCTGAAAAGCAATATCCGCTTTACACGACTGCAAAGATACACCAACAACATCACCAGTATAACTTTGAGTCACAATTACATTACAAAACTGACCTTCTGCGCTATCTGCTGGCCGCAACCAGTTATTTTCTACTTTCTGCGCAATTAGCTTAACATACTGCGCTCGTAAGGATTTCATTATGGCAGCATGTTTCGCCTGCAAACGCGCTTCTTCCTGCTGCAGCTCTTCTTCCTTTAGGGCCTGTTCAAATTCAGCTTTTTCCTCTTTCCTGCGTTTTTTCTCCATCTCGACACGTTGTCTGGCCGCGGCTTCTTTAGCCTGCTTTTTCTGTTTTTCTATAGCCACCTGGCGTTGCTTTTCTGCTTTTTTCTTACGTGCCTGCTGTAGTTTTGCCTGCTGCATTTTTTTCAACTGTCTTTTCTTAGCCAGTTGCTTTTCTTTTTCAATACGTTTCTTTTTAAGCGCAATTTGTTTTTTCTTTTCTAATTCATGTTTTTTTCTTTCTGCTGCCTGCGTAAGTTTTAATGCCCGTATACGCTTTTTCTCTTCTTTCTGCCGTTGTTTCTCCTTTACTCGCTGATCAAATTTCTTTGTGTTAATAACGACAGCATTTATAATTTTATTCGGTTTTTCGACGGATGATTCAGGGGAATTATTGATCAGATTAATTGCTAACAACATGGCAAGACCAAGATGTGCCGCAATCACCAGCACCAACACCCAGGGATGGCGTTTAATTTCCCAAAAAATACCTGATGAGCCCATATTTGTCACGATTAACCATTAATAAAAAGTAAAAAAATTAATCTATTAATTCTTATCACTGTCCGTCATCAGCCCCACTTTTTCTACGCCCGCACGCTGCAGTAATACCATTGCACGCGTGACAGAACCATAACTTACCGCAGTATCACCACGGACCATAACTGGCGTTTCAGGATGCAACCGCATCACAATTCTTACCCGTCGCAACACCTCTTTATCGGAAACAGGCTTTCTTAAATTATTTCCAATATTCAAATAATAATCACCATTTTTACTCACGCTAAGAATAACAGGCTCACGTACATCAGGCGGTAAAGAGTTTGCGGCGGCCTGGGGCAATTTGACTTTCACTCCCTGCTGTACGATGGGAGCAGTAATCATAAAAATAACTAATAAAACCAGCATTACATCAATATAAGGGACGACATTAATCTCTGCTATAGCACGGCGTTTCCCTTTGCTGCTCACAGTCGATACCTTTTAGGGATAAATCGTCTGACTATTTTATACGACATCAACTTACTGGCTCTGAGTAGAAACATCAGTATCTGCTGTTTCATTTACCTGATGACTTTGGCGCTGTAAAATAGTCGCAAATTCTTCTGCAAAATTCTCATAAATCACCGACAAACGATCCACCTGATCAGCGTAACGGTTATAAGCGATAACGGCTGGAATCGCCGAAAACAAGCCCATTGCCGTAGCGATCAAGGCTTCAGAAATACCTGGTGCCACCATCGACAGGCTTGCATGTTGTACCGCACCAAGCGCAATAAATGAACGCATAATCCCCCACACGGTTCCAAATAGCCCAATATAGGGGCTAATTGAACCAATCGTTGCCAACATTGAGAGGTTAGCATCGAGGGTTTCTTCTTCACGCGCCAGTGCAACTTTCATACTGCGCTGCACACTTGACAACATCATCTCTGTACTGTGTGCTGCACGTTTATGGTTGCGTAAATATTCGGTAAACCCCGCCTCAAAAATTTTTGCCATCCCATGCTGATCGGGGTGGCGCTTTACCCGCTGATACAAGTCAGAAAGATTAATTCCTGACCAGAACTGATCTTCAAATTGACAGGCTTCTTTACGCGCCGCTTGCAATAGTTTAGATTTTATAACAATAATAACCCAGGACAGCACTGAAGCTATCAGCAATATCGTCATTACGATCTGCACCACAATGCTGGCTTGCGCTACCAGTGCAAACATAGACATATCAGCTTCCACAAACAACCTCCCTTTTTATTTTTTCCAGCATGGCTATCGGTATAGCCTGTGTTGAGAAATACTCTGCATTTAAACAGGCAATTTTTATTTCAGCAAAACACAATGGTGCAGTATCCGCTGTGGCATCCGCATGATAAATTTTTTGAATGAACTGAATACTGGCTTTACCCAGCGATGCTATTGTTGTTACCACGTTTAAGCTATCATTAAATCGTGCAGGTTTTTTATACTGTATCTTTACGCTGTGCACAGCAAATATAATCCCCGACTGTTGTTGCAATTGATCCTGCTCGTACCCCAGGCTACGTAAAAACTCGGTTCTGGCGCGTTCCATAAATCGGAGGTAGTTCGCATAATACACAACACCGCCTGAATCCGTATCTTCGTAATAGACACGCACTGGCCATAAAAATTCAGTCTTTTTCATTGCACTCATCTAATTTAAAACGCATCGCTTAACTCACTGCTGGCCCGTTAATTTCTTTGCATCCGTCAGCAATACCCGCGTTATTAATAGTCCGCACAAAAAAGGTATTTTTTATTCAATGCAGTCGTCTATACGGATAAAATCAAACTGGGGTTATTGAAATATGAGCAGAAATATTGCTGTAACCCGCTGTAAAACCCATTCCCGTACACTCGACTACTGCATCTAGTGCAATTAATGCCCGCCTTCTGTCTGAAATAAATCTGCTTCCAGTTCTGTCTTAGCCACTGCTGGTGGCTTTAAACCAAAATGTTTGTATACATTGGCAGTAGCTACCCGACCGCGTGGTGTACGCATTAAATAACCTTGCTGAATTAAATACGGTTCAATCACATCTTCAATGGTGTCGCGTTCTTCACCAATAGCTGCTGCCAGGTTTTCTACTCCAACGGGGCCACCATTAAATTTTTCTATAATGGTGAGTAATAATCGGTGATCCATCGTATCAAGACCAACCGGATCAACTTTTAGGAGTTCCAGCGCACTGGCCGCTACTTCGGCAGTCACTCGACCATCGGCTTTTACCTGCGCATAGTCACGTACGCGCCGTAACAATCGATTAACAATTCTTGGGGTTCCGCGTGCGCGTTTGGCAATTTCCACGGCTCCCATCGAGTCAATTTCAACTTGTAAAATATCGGCTGAACGATGTACGATATGCGTTAAATCAGGCAGCGCATAGAACTCCAGTCTTAACACAATACCAAAGCGGTCACGCAATGGTGATGTCAATGAACCCGCTCGTGTAGTGGCTCCAACTAGCGTAAATGGCGGCAGGTCTATTTTTATCGAACGTGCTGCAGGCCCTTCACCGATCATAATATCGAGCTGATGATCTTCCATTACAGGATAAAGCACTTCCTCAACCACTGGGCTTAAACGGTGAATTTCATCGATAAATAAGACATCATGCGGTTCAAGGTTGGTGAGCAGCGCCGCAAGATCACCCTGCTTTTCCAGCACCGGCCCCGAAGTAGAGTGCAGTGTAGCGCCCATTTCGTTTGCTACAATGTGTGCCAAAGTCGTTTTACCCAGACCAGGTGGGCCAAAAAAAAGCAAATGATCCAGGGCTTCACTGCGAGATCTGGCGGCGGGAATAAATATTTCCAGTTGCTGAGTAACGGCTGACTGACCACGGTAATCAACCAAATATTGCGGCCGAATGGCACGGTCGATGGCAATTTCACCTTCAGACTGTTCCGCTGATAACACGCCTTTATCGTTCATGCCTGCATTCCTTGTAGTGCCTGACGGATAATGTCTTCAGTACTTAAGTCGTTAACATCAATATTACGTACAATCTGACTTGCCTGTTGTGCTTTGTAACCCAGAGAAATCAATGCGCTCACCGCATCATTTGCGGGGCTGGTCTCACGCCCCATTTCCACTGGTGTGTCCGCCAACCTGACAGCGCTGTCTTTATCCAGTCGATCTTTTAACTCCACCACCAACCGTTCTGCGGTTTTTTTACCCACCCCAGGCAAACGCGTTAAGGATTTCGAATCACCTTCGGTAATACAACGGCTAAAGTCATCTGCGCTCATACCGGAAAGAATCGTTAACGCCAGCTTGGGACCGACACCACTAATGCGAATTAAATGGCGAAACATGACACGTTCAGCCAGTGCATAAAAACCATAGAGCAACTGTGCATCTTCACGAACCACAAGGTGGGTGTGTAAAATAACCGTCTCGCCCACTTCGGGCAACAGGTAAAAGGTGGACATTGGCGCTTCCAGCTCATATCCCACTCCCCGCACATCCAACAACAGCAACGGTGGCTGCTTTACCAGAATAACACCCTGTAATCGTCCAATCATCGTTTTATCATCTCTACTATTATTGTCTATTACCGCCAGCGACCACCACGAACCTGCGTTGCAATACCTGCGCGTTTCAGTGGCATATGGTTAGCGTGGCAGATGGCAATGGCCAGCGCATCCGCTTCATCGGTTTGTGGCAGAAAATCCAGTTTTAATAATAGTTTCATCATTTGCTGTATCTGTTGCTTGTCCGCACCGCCATTACCGACAACGGCTTTTTTAATGGCTCTGGGTGTGTACTCACCAATATCAAGCTCAGCCTGTGCAGCAGCACAAATGGCGGCACCACGCGCCTGGCCCAGTTTGAGTGCCGAGTCGATATTTTTATTCACAAAAACCTGTTCAATACCGGCGGATTGCGGCTGCCATTGTGTAATAACAACTCCAATCTGGTGAAATATATTACCCAAACGCTGCGGAAAATTTTCCCCCTTAACAGCAATAAATCCACTATCAATGTATTTGTGTCGAAAACCATCGCTATCAATAATGCCGTAACCGGTGCAGCGTGAACCCGGATCAATACCGATGATGCGTATAGTTGATTTCACCTGGGCTGGTTTCACTCGGATTTATTCAGCCGCCGACAGTCTGTTCATTACTTCGACAGAAAAATCGGCATTGGTATGGACTTCCTGCACATCATCCAGATCGTCCAGACCATCAATCAGCCGCATAATTTTTTCAGCATCATGGAAATCTACACCAATAATGTTGGCCGGTTTTTCAATTACCGCCGCCTGCTCAGGCGCAAACCCTGCCGCAATCATGGCATCTTTCACAGAAATAAAATCAGCAAATGCGGTAATAACTTCTATTTCTTCCTCAGCATTGGTTTCAACATCATCCGCACCCGCCTCCAGCGCGGCTTCCATAATGGCATCTTCATCACTCCCCGATGGATAAATGAGTATACCTACTCGATTGAATATATAGGCAACCGAACCATCGGTTCCCAGATTACCCCCCGATTTGGTAAAGGCATGGCGAACTTCCGACACGGTTCGATTACGATTATCGGTTAAACAATCCACCATAATGGCTGTACCACCGGGACCATAACCTTCATATCGAATTTCATCGTAGTGCGCCTCGTCACCCTCACCCGTGCCACGTTTAATGGCGCGTTCAACGGTATCACGCGTCATATTCGCACCCAGTGCTTTATCTACAGCGAGGCGTAGCCGGGGGTTTGATGCTACATCACCGCCACCGCCACCACGCGCTGCAACGGTAATTTCACGAATCAACTTGGTGAAAATCTTGCCACGTTTTTTATCCTGGGCCGCTTTGCGATGTTTAATGTTCGCAAATTTACTGTGTCCAGCCATTGCACTCTCCTGAACGAGTTTCAAAGCGGTTGTTTGTATTCAATACCATGCCGATTTTACGCCAGTCCAACATCAAGTATCGGCGTAGTGGTCTCCTGGTCAAATTTACCAGTACGCAAAAAAATAACAATCTGTTTTGACACGGTTTTCGATATTAGCATACCCAAATGACTAACTGGCATAATAATTGCATCAGTTGCACCCTTTAGTTCGGTTTCTTCAACCGATACAATACCATCATGTGGTGTAGAGAGGCTGCCTGCAACCAGACCTAGACCAACTGGGAAATCGCCAGCGATCACACCAATATCCTGCCAGCCTTTCCACACAGGCACATCACCGGACAGACCATTAATATAACTTTGCCCCAGCATCCAGCGCGTCACTGGATTTTCGATAATGCACTGACCTACCGCGCTGCCATTCACCGGCGAGCCCATTAGTACAATACGCCCTTTAGAGACGCATAAGAATTGATCGTACATATGCAGCAAAACAATACCACCAAAGCTGTGTGCCACAAAATGCACCACAGGTGCATCAATGGTTTCAACAAATGTATGCAGTCGCCGGGCTATTTTTGCAGGCGGTTTGCCCCATATATGGTAGTTAAATACGTAACAATCATAGCCTGCCATGGTAAGCCGGTGGCGCAACCGTAATAAATCGAAACCGATACTCCAGACACCATGAACTAATACAATAGCCTCACGCATAGCAACAGTATTCACACATTTAAGTGGTTTATATAATGATGTATAGTCATAACTCAGGGTGAAACTTCAAGCATTCTTTGTAAGGCTCTTCTTGCCTCAATCGCAACCTCTGTTTCCACACTTATCTGATTGACCACATGACCTGCTACCAGATTCTCCAGTACCCATGCCAGATGCTGCGGGTCAATACGGAACATGGTTGAACACATGCAGACATTGGGTGACATAAAGTGTACATTTTTACCTTCATGTTTAAACTGCGCGTGCAGCCGATTCACCAGATTTAATTCGGTTGCTACCAGCCAGCGAGTATTTGGTTCGGCATCGGCAATCGTTTTGATGATGTATTCCGTTGAGCCAACATAATCTGATTTTTGACAGACTTCCAATGAACTTTCTGGATGTGCGATGATTTTCGTTTCGGGGTATTTAGTTTTAAACTGATCAATCTGTTGTGCCTCGAACATTTGATGAACTGAGCAAAAGCCTTTCCATAAAATCATTCTGGCATGTTTAATCTGCTCTGCACTGAGCCCACCCAGAGGTTTATCATAATCCCATACCACCATATCTTCCAGCGGAATACCCATGTTACAGGCCGTATTTCGACCCAAATGCTGGTCGGGGAAAAACAGCACTTTTTCACGCCGCTCGAAACACCAGTCAAGCACATGGCGTGCATTGGTTGAAGTACAGACAATACCACCGTGCGAACCACAGAAAGCTTTCAAATTGGCGGCTGAATTAATATAGGTGACTGGACTTATGGCCTCATCCGGGTCGAGAACGGTCGATAATTCTTCCCAGGCACGTTCCACATTCCGCAAATCGGCCATATCCGCCATTGAACAACCGGCCGATATGTCCGGTAGAATTGATACCTGATCCGGGCGGGAAAGAATATCTGCCACTTCGGCCATAAAATGCACCCCACAGAAAACAATATACTGTGCTTTGGAGCTGGCTGCCTGGCGTGACAGTTTCAGGGAATCGCCGGTAAAATTTGCGTGGCGAAAGACTTCATCACGCTGATAATGATGCCCCAGGATGACCAGACGGTCGCCCAGTATTTCACGCGCCTTTAATATGCGCTGTTCACAATCTTCATCGTCCAGCAAGGTATAAGGTTGTATTGCCTGAGCACTCATCACTTTACTCTCGTCTTTATTCGGCAGATGCCTTATCTACCTCGGTTTTACGCAGTTTCAGGTTTAACTCACGTAATTGTCTGGTAGAAACTTCTGCCGGTGCCGAAGTTAACGGGCAGGCAGCGGTCTGCGTTTTTGGGAATGCCATCACATCACGAATTGAATGCGCACCAGCCATCAGCATCACTAGCCGATCCAGGCCAAACGCAATGCCCGCATGGGGAGGGCAGCCGTATTTAAGTGCATTTAACAAAAAGCCAAATTTGTCTTCCGCTTCCTGCTGCGAGATACCCAGAATATCAAAGACTGCATTTTGCATGTCTATTTTATAGATACGCTCGGAACCACCACCGGCTTCAGTACCATTTAGTACCAGATCGTAAGCGCGTGACAGCGCGGCACCTGGGTTTGCCTTAAAGTCTTCCACTGAGCGGGTTGCTGGTGCGGTGAACGGATGATGCAGGGCAGTCCAGTTACCTTCGCTATTTTTCTCAAACATTGGGAAGTTAACGACCCATAAGGGTTGCCAGCCAGCGTTAGTTTTTTCATCAACCAGCCCCTGATCCAGACCCAGTTTTACTCGCAGGGCACCCATGGATTCATTGACTGTTTTAGCATTACCGGCACCGAAGAACAGAATATCTCCCGACTGTGCAGTCGTTTTTTCAATGATGGAAGTTAAGGCTTCATCAGGTAAAAATTTTACAATCGGCGACTGTAAGCCATCACGACCAGCGACCACATCATTCACTTTTATCCAGGCCAGCCCTTTGGCACCATAACGGCCAACGTACTCGGTGTAGCCATCAATCTCCTTACGCGACAGACTGGCACCGCCAGGCAGGCATAACACTACAATGCGACCTTCCGGGTCATTCGCCGGGCCGGAAAACACCTTAAACTCAACCGCTTTCATCACTTCAGCCAGATCAACCAGCTCGAGCGGAATACGCAGATCAGGTTTGTCAGAGCCAAAACGTAATATGGCTTCACTGTGATCCATTATGGGAAACGGATTTGGCAAATCAACATTCAAGACCGTCTTAAACAGGCTACGAATCATTTTTTCCATCAACGCCATCACGGCATTTTCATCCATAAAGGTGGTTTCAATATCTACCTGGGTAAATTCCGGCTGACGATCAGCGCGTAAATCCTCGTCGCGGAAACAACGCACGATCTGATAATAGCGATCCATACCCGACATCATCAACAACTGTTTAAACAGCTGAGGGGACTGCGGCAGCGCAAAAAAACTCCCTGGATGAGTACGACTGGGCACCAGATAATCACGCGCTCCTTCAGGCGTAGCTTTGGTTAACATCGGGGTTTCGATGTCCCAGAAATTGTGGTTATCGAGAAATTCACGAAGAAAACGCGTCACCTGATTACGCAGTCGCATCCGTTGCTGCATTTCATCACGGCGCAGATCAATATAACGGTAGCGCAGGCGTAAATCATCGTTGACATCATTTTCATCAAGTTGGAATGGCGGCGTTTCTGACGCATTAAGCACTTCCAGTTCCAGCCCCAGTATTTCAATTTTACCGGTGGTCAGGTCTGGATTTCCAGTTCCTTCAGGGCGCAGCCGAACTCGACCCGTCAGGCGCAGAACATATTCATTACGAATATGTTCTGCCAGCTCAAAAATTTCCGCACGGTCGGGGTCGAAAACCACCTGCACCAGCCCTTCACGGTCGCGTAAATCAATAAAAATAACTCCGCCGTGGTCACGGCGACGGTTGACCCAGCCACACAAAGTGACTTCCTGATCGAGTAATTCTTCAGTAACTTCTCCGCAATAATGGCTGCGCATGTATATTTCCAGTTAATCAGTAAGTTGTATGAAACCGCCAGCGTTTTAATCAACAATTTTAATTAACGTTTCAACGGCTATTTCAAATCGGTTAAAAAAGGGCTTGATTGTACCGCATTTTAAGTAAAACAGCGGCAGTTAAAGCTAGCCATCAACCAATGAATAGTCATCCTATCCCGCAATGAGTACTTATTTTACCTGTTTCTGCGTGGTGGTTGAAGGACCGGCTTTGGGTTTAGCCGCTTTCGATTGTGCTGGCACACCCGCCGTGTCTTTTTTCGTTGCACCTGCCGCCTCCGCTTTACCAGCCGATTTCTGGCTATCGGCTTTCTGATTATCCGACTTCTCAATATTTTTCTTCTCACCCGATTTAAAATCCGTTTCATACCAGCCGCTACCTTTGAGCCGAAATGCCGCCGCTGAAACCAGCTTTTTCATGGTGGGGCGACCGCAACTCGGACATTTCTTCAGTGGTTTATCATTAATTTTTTGCAACACTTCTTCCTTATGGTCACATTTTGTACATTGGTATTCATAAAAAGGCATATTCACCTACCGATTAAATTCTGTTTCACTAAATCCACCATATTATGGGCGGATTATATCTCGCACATTATGCAATATCTGGCTATGCTTGCATATATAGACGCAAGAGTGATTTTTCAAGTACACAAGCAAGCATAAGACAACTGCGGCAGTTGTTATCCAGGTGATCTCTGAACGAGTCTGACATCAGTTAAAATTAAAAAAACAGGCTGAGATCAACCATAATGTAATTGATACTGCTTTTACACTCTCCAACCAGTTCAAGTAAGATTAACCTTTATTTCCAGCCTCGGAATACCATGACAACAGAAAAAACCATTTTAATTACCGGTTGCTCAAGCGGAATCGGCTATTGTGTCGCAACAGCACTACATCATCAGGGCTACCGTGTTTTTGCTACCGCAAGACGACAGGAAAGTGTCGAAGCACTTCAGGCAGAGGGGCTGGAAAGTCTGTTACTCGACCTTAACAACTCTGACTCCATCCGGTCTGCGTTTGATGAAATCATGGCAAGAACAGGTGGACAGCTTGATGCCTTATTTAACAATGGTGCTTACGGTATACCGGGTGCGGTTGAAGATTTAAGTAGAGACACACTACGCACACAATTTGAAACCAATGTGTTTGGCTGGCATGAATTAACCTGTCTGGTCATTCCGGTAATGCGCCGACAGGGTTATGGGCGAATTATCCAGAATAGTTCCATACTGGGGTTTGTTGCCATGCCATTTCGTGGTGCATATAACGCATCGAAATTTGCCATTGAAGGCCTGACTGACACGCTCAGGCTGGAGCTAAAAGGCACTAACATCCATATCAGTCTGATCGAACCTGGCCCCATCCTCAGCCAGTTTCGGGTCAATGCGTTAAAGGCATTGCAAAAATTTATTAATATTGATGCCAGTGTCCATAAAGATAAATACCTGGCCACTATTGCACGCTTAAATAAAACCGGGGCTGCTGTTGCTTTCACCTTACCTCCAGAGGCAGTATTAAAACGTGTCATTCATGCGCTTGAATCTAAAAAACCACAACCGCGCTATTATGTCACTTTCCCTACCTATCTTTTTGGTATGTTAAAACGCATTCTGAGTATTCGCCAGCTTGACAAATTACTCGCCAAAGCTGGAAGTGATACAAAATCTTAATATAATCGCAGCATTTATTACTGAAACGAATAAAAAGGCTACCCATGGTTAAAGACACGCAGTGAATCCATCCAGGTTCTCTGCATAAAGGCACACGTTGAAAAACAAACCAGAGAGCCAGCTGTGTTATTATAAAAGAACGATTCTTGAACCCGATCAGTAACCAACAACTCGAAACTTATTCGGTGCGCGATGATAAAGGATTCCGCCAAAATAATTACCACTATTGGCTTCACCAGCATTCTAATAATTATGGGTTTGGTGGCTTCTATTTCTATCTCAAGAATGAATGCCAGTATCAATGAATTGAGTCAGGTATTTAAACAGACCAGTGCAAAGATGACTGCCGCCAATGTTATGCGCGATAGCATTCTACTGCGTAGCAATACGCTCTATAAAATATATCTGAGCAATAACTTTATCGAAAAAAATCGTCTCCGTTTGCAGTTGGTGCAATATACTCTCAACTATAAACTGGCACGAGATAAGCTCTATTCATACCCAATGAGCCTAAAAGAAAGGAAACTTGCCAATACCATAGCAGAAGAAACACAAGCGGCCAAAACGGTTAATAATCTGACTGCTGATACGATATTCTCCGGTAATGACCAGAAAAAAATAAAGCAGTATTTTCTTGCTACAAACACATTCCAGAAAGAAATACTGGCTATGCTAACCAAGCTAGTTGTATTACAGGATGGTAATGCAAGAAAAATTCTACAGGATAATCAGTATTATCAGGATACCATTATCCGTATTATCGGGTTATTATCAACGGCTGCCTTTTTTATTGGCCTGTTAATTTCACTGGTAGTCATCCGTGAAACCTCAAAGAAGAATACTCAAATTCGTTACCGTGCCAGCCATGATGAATTAACAAAATTAATTAATCGAAAAGAATTTGAACACCAGCTAACCAGAGCATTTCATTCCCTGCACACAGGCCATACCAGCCACGCACTCTGTTTATTAGACCTTGATGAGTTTAAAGTAATTAATGATACCTATGGACATAAAGCTGGCGATGAATTACTCCTTGAATTAAGTGACCGTATAAAAAACATTATCCGTAAAAATGACACTCTGGCAAGATTGGGTGGTGATGAATTCGGTCTATTACTGAAAAACTGTTCGCTCGAAAAGACGATAGAAATAACTGAAGGCATTGTCAGCCTGGTAAAGAACCATGCATTTAACTGGAACAATAAGGTATCACATGTAGGCGTTAGTATTGGCGTTACCATGCTAACCGATAAAAAAAGAAACATAAAAAACATGATGCATGATGCCGATATGGCCTGTTACGCTGCAAAAGACATGGGTAAAAATCAGGTGCAACTTCATCAACTAGATGATGTTCATATGAAAAAACTCCATAGGGGGTTAAGCTGGGTAACTGATGTACATCGCGCAGTTGAAAATAAACGGTTTAAGCTTTTTGTGCAAGCAATCAAATCGGTTAACCCGTATAAGACGCGATCACTCTACGAAATATCCTTACAGCTCAATGATGACGATGGTACATTTATCCCATCAAAATCTTACCTTTCTGTTGCAGAACGTTTTAATTTAATGAACAGGGTTGACCGCTGGGTGGTCGAAACTGTTTTCCGCCAGCTCAATCACATTGATAAACCAGATAGTCCCTCTTTACCCTGCATTTTTATAAGTCTTTCTGAAAATTCCTTAACCGACGCTGATTTTCCTGAATTCGTTATACTCCAGTATAAAAAATACAATATCCAGCACTGCCTGATCTGTTTTGAATTAAATGAGGCGGCAGTAACAAAAAACATTAATCTAGCGACTAATTTTATTCATGTTCTACAAAAATACAATATCCGGTTTGCACTGGATAATTTCGGTAACGCTCTATCATCCATGCATTACTTAAAAAACCTGCCAGTAGATTATTTAAAAATTGATGGTGAAATCATAAGAAACATGCCACAAAACACGGTAAATAAAGCACTCATTGCTGCCATTAATACCATCGGTAAAGTTATGCACATTAAAATTATTGCCCCGCAAATCGACGACGACTTCACCTTACAGCAACTAAAGGAAACTGGCACCGAATTTGGACTGGGGAACTATTTCAACCAACCCGAACCCATTGAAAACCTGACTTCATGGTTAAACACCGCGCTCCAGTCATAACCCAACGAACATCAAGCAAGCGCTGACTAACGCTGTATGATTGTAAGCCGAATTAGTTGTAAACCGAATTATTCAACTGGCAAGTACACAACTTCATGGATTGAGCAGAGGTTTTCTAAACGACTTCCTGCAACACAGCACGCTTGCTAAAAACCAATTCCCCATTTTTAACATCCAGCCTGATCGTATCACCCGCAAGGTATTCGCCGCGCAATAACATTTGCGCCAGTGGGTTTTCCAGATACTGCTGTATGGCACGTTTTAATGGTCTTGCACCATAAACTGGGTCATAGCCTAATTCACCAATTTTATCATAGGCGGTTTCACTCAATTCCAGCGTAATATCCTGTTCACCGAGCCTTTTACCCAGGTGCGAAATCTGAATACGCGCAATATCACGAATTTGTTCACGGCCTAATGGATGGAAAACGACAGTTTCATCCACACGGTTAATAAATTCTGGCCTGAAATGTTGTGACACAATGCCCATAACAACATTTTTCATTTCAGCGTAGTTCCCTACCGCTGCCAACTCTTGAATTTTCAGCGAACCCAGGTTTGAAGTCATAATAATCACCGTATTCCTGAAATCCACGGTTCTACCCTGACTGTCCGTCAGACGACCATCATCCAACACCTGCAACAAAATATTGAATACATCTGGGTGGGCCTTTTCAATTTCATCCAGCAAAACCACCGAATACGGTTTACGCCTGACTGCTTCGGTAAGAAAACCGCCTTCTTCATAACCCACATAACCCGGCGGCGCGCCAATTAAACGTGATACGGAATGTTTTTCCATGTATTCAGACATATCGATACGTACCATCGCGTCTTCTGTATCAAACATAAATTTGGCCAGTGCCTTGGTCAATTCGGTTTTACCAACACCCGTAGGACCAAAGAACATAAATGAACCACTGGGCTTACTCGGATCGGACAGACCAGCGCGGGCACGACGAATGGCGTTCGCCACTGCGACTACCGCCTCTTTTTGCCCGACCACCTGAGCACCGATTTCTTCTTCCATCCGCAATAACTTATGCTGTTCACCTTCAAGCATTTTACTCATCGGAATGCCTGTCCAGCGAGACACAATTTCAGCAATTTCATCACTATCTACTTTGTTACGTAACAGATGCGTTGTTGTTTCTTCGTCTACAGATTTTTTTGACACCGCTGCTACCTGAGCAATTTTTGCTTCCAGTTCAGGAATTCTACCGTATTGCAATTCCGACATACGCGCCAGATCACCAGCGCGATGCGCTGTTTCCAGTTCGAGTCGAGCGGCTTCCAGTGCTTCCTTCAAATGGCTGGAACCCTGCACCAGCATTTTTTCGGCCGTCCACTGCTCGTCAAAATCCCGATATTCTTTTTCCAGTTGCTGCAACTCATCTTCAAGTATTTCCAGACGCTTACGGGTCGCTTTATCGGTATCTTTTTTAAGCGCTTCGCGTTCGATTTTTAACTGAATAATTCGCCGATCTAGCCGATCCATCACTTCAGGTTTTGAATCCAGCTCCATCCGAATGCGGCTAGCCGCTTCATCAATCAGATCAATGGCTTTATCTGGTAACTGACGACCGCTGATATACCGGTAAGATAATGTTGCCGCCGCGACGATTGCCGGATCCGTTATTTCAACGCCATGATGAATTTCATAGCGTTCTTTTAAACCGCGCAATATCGCTACGGTATCTTCCACACTGGGTTCGTCGACAATAATTTTCTGAAAACGACGTTCCAGTGCCGCATCTTTTTCAATATATTGGCGATATTCATCCAGTGTGGTCGCGCCAACACAATGGAGTTCTCCACGCGCCAACGCCGGTTTCAGCATATTGCCGGCATCCATTGCACCGTCACCACCGCCAGCGCCAACCATCGTATGTAATTCATCAATAAACAAAATCACTCGACCTTCCTGTTTAGAAAGATCACTCAACACTGCTTTTAGCCGTTCTTCAAATTCACCACGGAATTTTGCACCCGCAATTAACATCCCCATATCGAGTGAGAGTATGCGTTTATTTTTAAGCCCTTCTGGCACTTCGCCATTAAGAATACGTTGTGCCAGACCTTCGATAATGGCTGTTTTACCCACGCCAGGTTCACCAATCAAGACTGGATTATTTTTTGTTCTACGTTGTAATACCTGGATGGTTCGACGAATTTCTTCGTCGCGCCCGATAACTGGATCGAGTTTGCCCTGCTGGGCACGCTCAGTCAGGTCAATGGTGTATTTTTCCAGCGCCTGACGGTTGTCTTCAGCGTTCGGGTCATCCACGGTCTGACCACCACGAACTTGTTCAATGGCCTGTTCCAGTTGTTTACTGTCAGCACCCAGATGGCGCAACATATCACCAATTTTTGACTGGCTATCAACCAGCACCAGTAAAAAGAGTTCACTGGAAATATACTGGTCTTTGTGTTTCTGCGCGAGTTTGTCGGTCTGATTAAGTAAGCGACTGGTTTTATTTGATATTTGTACATCGCCCTGATGACCATGCACCTGAGGCATATTTGCCAGTTCCTGATTTAACTGGTTTTTTAATGCGTCAACATTCACCCCTGTTGCCGAAAGCAAGTGCAAAACAGTGCTACTATCCTGCGCCAACAATGCCACAAGTAGATGCACAGGTTCAATAAACTGATGGTCTCGACCCACTGCCAGTGACTGTGCATCAGCGAGTGCTGCCTGGAAACGGCTGGTAAATCTATCGGTTCTCATTTTAACTCAATGTCCTAATCTATCGTTACTACAGATATGCGGCTATTTATTATAATCTCAAGAGTTATTGCATAGAGATTATGGTTTTATTCAGCAGAATTAATCCTGCTTACTTCGCTTCTGCGATGAAAACACCTGAGAGCTGTACGAAAATTCCGCGCGTTATTCTTTCATCCAGATAAGACTGGCCAAGCGTCCGCTTTGCGCATCACGCCGAAAAGAATAAAATCGCTCTACCTCGGTATACGTACAAAAATCACCACCATAAAAGGCTGTTACACCAATAGTTTGCAGTGCAATACGCGCCAGTTGGTAGAGATCACATAGATAATGTGCATCATCTGTGGCTTCAAAAGCCAACTCATTGGATAAATTTTTTTCGCAAAAAGCCTGCCGGACTTCGGCACCCACTTTAAAAGCAGCCGCACCAATGGCAGGCCCAAACCAAACCAGTAACTCACTCACAGCAGATTGCATCGCTAACACAGCTTGTTCTAATACGCCCGCATACAAACCGCGCCAGCCCGCATGAGCAACCGCAACTTCACTGCCTGCACGATTACAGAAAAAAACCGGCAAACAATCCGCCGTCAGCACCGCACAAACGGTATTCATTTTTTGCGTAACGCTTGCATCGGCATCAGCCGGTGACGATGGCAAAATCGCATCAGCGCGAACAACATGATGACCGTGGCACTGATTCAACCACACTGGCGGCGACGGCAAAGCTGCGAATTTAATCAGTGCCTGCCGATTCTGCTTTACCCGCGCTGGTTCATCCCCTGTATGCAATGCCAGGTTAAAATCAGCAGTACTCACTGCATCATCAGCCGTCATACTGCCCCGCTTTACCCATCTGACCCAGCGGGTTGTTGTCAGGGCATGTACATTTACGGGTGCAGGCCAGTCCGCTAGAATCAGTTCTAATGTGTCAATAGTCGGGTTGTTGACTAACTCGGATATCATGTTAAGCAATTAAAACACAGCCTATTGATCTGTATGCTGTTGCAAATCAAGTTGTAACGCTGCTAACAACTGCACCATATCGGCCGGTAAAGGCGCTTCGAATTCACAGTTTTTCCCCGTTACGGGATGTGCAAACATTAATTTACAGGCATGCAGTGCCTGCCTGTTAAACTGCTGTATCTGCAAACGAACCGTTTCGCTGGCAGCAGCAGGAAGTCGCTGGCGGCCACCATACACAGGGTCCCCCACCAGTGCGTGGCGCAAATGGCTCATGTGGACACGTATCTGATGAGTGCGCCCGGTTTCCAGTTGCACCCGGACATGACTATGCGCCCGAAAACGCTGGGTCAAGCGGTAGTGGGTAACCGCATAACGTCCATTTTCACGTACCGCCATGCGGATGCGGTCATGTGGATGGCGACCAATGGGCTTATCTACGCGCCCACCACCCGTTAAGGCTCCATGCACAATGGCCTGATATTCACGCAACACATCATGCTGCTGAATACGATCTACCAGATGAAAGTGGGCCGGCAAGGTTCGAGCAACCACCATTAAGCCGGTTGTGTCCTTATCCAGCCGGTGCACAATACCCGCACGCGGAACCACACTGAGTTCAGGTGCATAATGTAATAAGCCATTTTGCAAAGTGCCACTATAGTGCCCCGCTGCCGGATGAACAACCAGGCCGGCAGGCTTGTTGATGATGATGATGGCCGCATCTTCAAACAGAATATCCAGCGGTATCGGCTCGGACTGGCAAACCATTTCTGACTCAATTTCCTTAATTGTTAATTGCAGTTGCTCATTACCTGTAACCTTAACTTTAGGTTTACTCAACGCACCATTCACCAGCACCTGACCGCCCAGTATCCAGAGTTTTAGCCGACTTCTGGAATATTCAGGAAACAGTTCTGCCAGTACCACATCCAGCCGCTTACCGGCATCCACTTCAGTTAAATTTTTTATCACAGGATTATTGATCATAAGAGGGCTCAATTTAACAGGACTCACCATACTAAACTTGGGTATAATGCACTATTCTAACGAATTATCCTCCATCTACCTAGACGTAAAAATTCGAATGCTATTTTTTAGATACCTGTTAGTTTTATCCATAACTATTTTACTCTTACCGGGTTGTGCCGGTATTGACAAAGATAAACCCGCTGATTCATCTGCCAAAAAACTCTACGAACAGGCACATGCAGCCATCGCCGCCACTGAATTTCAGACGGCCGTTAAAAATCTTCAGTCGCTGGAAGCCAGCTACCCTTTCAGCCCTTATGCAAAACAGGCACAACTGGATATTGCCTATGCCTACTATAAGTTTGATGAACTCGATAAAGCCGATAGTGCAGCCAACCGATTTATTCGCCTGCACCCGCGCTCAGCACACCTCGACTATGTGTACTACCTTAAGGGACTGGTTAACTTCACTCGTGGCGCAGGTCTACTGGATACCTGGTTCCCTCGCAAACCGTATAAACACGACCCAACAGTAATGGAAAATGCATATAACGATTTTGCAACACTGGTAAGTCGTTACCCCAACAGTCTGTACGCAGGTGATGCCTATCAACGCATGATTTATCTGCGCAATCAGATGGCAGAGAAAGAAATCAGTATTGCCGAATTTTATCTAAAACGCGGTGCCTGGCTGGCTTCAGCAGAACGTGCCAAAGCGGTTATTATGCGATACTCTGCATCAATCTGGGTAAAGCGCGCCCTGGAAATTATGCAAATATCGTACAAGAAACTAGGGTTAAACAAACTTGCTGCGGATACTCAACGGGTAATCGACAGCAATAACTTCAGCCATTATTCTTCAGCGCTGATTACACCGAAAAAACCCGACAAGCTGCCGCCGTCCACCCTGTAACAGAGAGTCATCACAAACACGGGGCAGTAGAAGTGGCGCAAAAGACTAAAAACTGCTGTTACCATGTACGCTAAAATTATTCTCGATACCCCGAGGTAATTGGGTAACGCCGATCACGCCCGAACGCACGGCGCGTAATCCGAATACCCGGTGCCGACTGCCTGCGTTTATATTCATTTCGCCGCACTAAATTAATGACCTTTAAAACAGTTTCCCGGTCGATACCCAGACGGACAATTTCATCCACCGGCATATCCTGTTCCACGGACAGTTCAAGAATACGGTCGAGTATTTCATAATCAGGTAATGTGTCCTGATCGCACTGATTTTCACTCAATTCTGCGCTTGGTGGGCGGGTTAATACACGTTCAGGAATTACCGACTTAATCCTGTTACGATAACGGCACAAGGGATAAACCCGTGTTTTATAGACATCTTTCAATGGCGCAAAGCCCCCGCACATATCGCCGTATAAAGTTGCATAACCCACCGCCATTTCACTTTTATTCCCCGTGGTTAAAACCATACGACCAAACTTATTTGACAGCGCCATTAGCAATACGCCGCGACAACGTGCCTGTAAATTTTCTTCGGTTACATCTTGCTTTGCACCAGAAAATACGGGGGCTAACGCGGATAAAAATGCTGCAAATACTGATTCAATCGTCACGACATCAAGCTGCACACCCAATTTATCGGCTTCAAATTCTGCGTCCTGCTGACTCATATCGGCGGTGTAACACGATGGCATCATCACCGCATGAACATTTTCCGCACCCAGTGCATCCACTGCTATAACCAGTGTTAATGCTGAATCAACCCCGCCTGACAGACCAATCACTACACCACTAAACCCATTTTGGCGCACAAAATCACGCACCCCCATTACCAGCGCGGCATACACCATCGCTTCGTCTGACAGGCGGAGGGCTACAGCAAACGGCCCGACACGAATATCGTTATCATTGTATTGCACCGACAACTGTGCCGGTTCGAACGCGGGAGCCCTGGCAATCAGCGCACCGCTAGTATTCATCACTAATGATTCGCCGTCGAATACCAGTTCATCCTGCCCGCCAATCATATTAGTATAGAGAACTGCCAGGCCTGTTTCTTCAATACGCTGCTGCAAAACCGCCCGACGCTCGGTAAATTTATTGAGATGGTAAGGCGAAGCATTGAGCACCAATAAAATCTCAGCACCCGCATCTGCAATGGCCGTCACCACGGTCGGCTGCCAGACATCCTCACAAATGCTTAATCCAATAGATACATTATTCAGCGTTACAGTAACCGTTTCATCACCGGCAATAAAATAACGCGCTTCATCAAAAACAGCATAATTAGGTAACGACTGCTTGTGGTAGGTTGCTATTATTTTCCCCTGTCGAACCCAGACGGCGGCATTATATAAACCATCATTCGCTCTCAGTTCCGTCTGTCCGGCATTAACCACAAGCGGCAAGCCAAACACCACATCAATCGCAGGCAATGCATCGAGAACCCGCTGGCATTCACTTGCACACAAGTTTAGAAAACTTCGGCGATGCAATAAATCTTCTGGCGGATATCCCACCAGTGCCAGCTCAGGAAAAACAACAAGATCGGCAGCCTGCTCATAGGCCTGTACTGACAGACGAATAATTTTATCGGCATTTTTTTGAATATCACCAACCTGGAATCGATCCTGGATCAGGACAATGTTCAAACCTGTGCCTGCCTGACCACAGGTTTTGCTAATTAGATTCATATTCACAACTGTAATAATTCAGGAAATTCGCTGTTAGCTGGGCTGACAACAAAAGTGTCACTTTACCATGTTGACTGGATAAACATAGTTCAAATTTAACGCTATACTCCTGTTGAGAAAGAACAAACTCCAACACTAAGGAACCGCTGAACAAGTCCGAATAGGATAGATCGAGACACTCCTGTCCCATTAACTCAAGGTATTACATAAAAAGGTTTCCTAAACTCAATTCGTGTTAAGCAAAAAACTCAATTTAAATGGCGCAATAAAAAATGCACCACGCAAAGAACTCGATACAGGCTGGTACCGTTTACGTCTGTTTAGTTACTTCCGTTGCGTACTGGCATTATTCTTCATTACCCTCTATCTGAATGGCTGGTTACAGAAACTTATCCCTCCACAACAGATTCATACTACTTTATTTCTGCTAACAGCCGCTGTCTATTTAACCGCCAGTGTTATATTTATCTTCGCTATAATACGAAAACAACCCAGCCTGGAAACACAGGTTCTACTCCAGACCGTTATTGATATCAGCATCATTATTTTACTCATGCATGCCACTGGAGGTGTCCGCACTGGTTTAGGCATGTTGCTAATTATCAGCACCTCCATGACCAGCCTGTTCCTGAAAACACGATTATCCTTTTTATTTGCCGCAATTGCCACTTTGTCCGTACTGGGTGAACAGATTATTTCGGACTTTTCCAGTGTCAGTAACCAGCCTGACTTTACGCAGACAGGCATGCTGGGTTTATTAATTTTTACCTCTGTACTACTTACCACCTATATTGCCAGACACCTGCATGCATCAGAGCAACTTGCCAAAGACAAAACCCTGCAACTTGAATCTGTCGTACAAATGAACCAGCACATTATCCACAGTATGCGCACAGGTATCCTGATGCTGTCGAACAATGGCAATGTTCTCATGTCAAATAATGCTGCCACAGAATTACTTGACATAAAACCAATATCCACGCACTTACACCTAAAAGATATCTCGTCTGAACTCCATCTTCGCTTTCTGGAATGGTCAAAAAATAACATCCAAAACCACCGCCCTATTATCCAGAAAAATGGTTTACCCGATATACAGCCAGGTTTCAGTCAGATTAACCAAACTCCTGAAGATCAGAGTAAAACGCTGGTCTTTCTCGAAAATGCAACTCAGCTAACACTACGCTTTCAGCAGGTAAAGCTAGCTTCACTGGGTCGACTCACCGCAAGCATTGCTCATGAGATTCGTAACCCGCTTGCCGCCATTAATCATGCCGGGCAACTGCTAAGTGAAAGCAGCCACGATCCAGCCGACAAAAAACTAACCCGGATTATCAATACACAGACAAAACGGCTTAATAGTATTGTTGAAAATGTGTTGCAATTATCCCGACAACAGCGTGGCAATATTGAAACCATTAACCTGTCTAACTGGTTGCAACAGTTCCGTGAAGAATTTTATACGACACATGGATTGAAAGCGGAGCAAATACACGCCCAGATTAAACCCCAAACACTCAATATTCTATTTGACCCAACGCAGCTTCATCAGGTGTTATGGAACCTATGTAGCAACGCCATAAACCATGCCGGGCTGGACAGCTCAAGTATTATAATAAGCATACATAGCAGTCAGGATGATAAACTGACACAACCTTGTATTGATATTATTGATAACGGTTCCGGCATTGACAAAGCAACACAGACGCATATTTTTGAACCTTTTTTTACCACCAGCGCAAAAGGAACGGGGCTTGGTTTGTATATAACACGAGAAGTCATTGAAACCAATCATGCTAAAATACGCTATATCGAATTACCCACAGGCGGTACCTGTTTCCGTATTTATTTTATGGAAGCTACAGATAAACCACAGCGGAACACGCTCTCAAGTTAAAATCGAAATTTAAAGGCACGACCATGAGGTCAAAAAAAGTACTGATTGTTGATGATGAAGCCGATCTCTGCGAGCTCATCGAAATTACCTTAATGCGAATGGGCATTACGTCGCAGTCCGCATTAAATATTACCGATGCTAAATTATTACTTAATAATGAAACTTTTGATTTATGCATTACCGACATGCGCTTACCTGATGGTAACGGGATTGATCTGGTGAAACATGTACAACAGCACCACAAAGGAATCCCCATCGCAGTCATTACCGCCCACGGCAATATGGAGTCTGCGGTTAAAGCACTAAAGGCTGGTGCGTTTGATTTTGTCTCCAAACCTGTTGATATCCAGATTCTGAGAAGCCTGGTTGCTACGGCCACCAGTCAACTACCCGATACGCAAACAACCAACACCACTGGTAACAATAAAACCACTATCACTGGTCGTTCGCCGGTCATTGAAACCTTGAGAAGAAACATCTTTAAACTAGCGCGTAATCAGGCACCCGTTTTTATTCACGGTGAGTCGGGCTCAGGCAAAGAACGCGTTGCAAAAATGATTCATGAACAGGGTGCACGCAACCAAAAACCATTTGTTGCCGTTAACTGTGGAGCCATCCCTGCTGAATTAATGGAGAGTGAATTTTTTGGCCACCTAAAGGGCAGCTTTACCGGTGCCCATGCCGATAAAGAAGGCCTGTTCAAAGCCGCACATGGCGGCACTCTGTTTCTGGATGAAATTGCCGAGCTGCCTTTAAACATGCAGGTTAAACTACTGCGCGTCATCCAGGAAAAATCCGTTCGCCCCATCGGTGCGGCACAGGAAACGCCGGTTGATGCCCGCATTCTCAGTGCCAGCCACAAAAACCTGGTGACACTGGTTGCCGAGGGACTTTTCCGCGAAGATCTGTATTATCGTATCAATGTGATTGAACTGACTCTTCCCAGCCTGCGTGAGCGTAAAGAAGACATCCCACTGTTTGTTGACCAACTACTCGACTCACTCAGCCGTAAATCCAGCTTAAACAAGCAACCTGTTATTAACCGAGATGCCTTAATTGCTCTCATGGCTTACCCCTTTCCCGGTAATGTGCGGGAACTGGAAAACATACTGGAAAGGGCGCTGGCGATGTGTGAAAACGATGTCATCACCAAAGCAGATTTGCACTTAAAATCAACATCGGCACCAGCAAAAGAACAAACTCCCGTGACTCGCTCAGACATCTCCACAATCGACCCGATGGATCTGGCCGGCCAGGAAAAACAGAGCATTATGCAGGCACTGGAAAAAACCCGCTGGAATAAAACCGCCGCAGCCAAACTACTGGGCTTAAGCCTGCGACAACTACGCTACCGCCTGCAAAAACTCAATATTGAATAAAAAGTTTAACCGAGGTCAAATCACAATAAGCTCTAATATACTTGACCACTACAGGATATGCTGGCTTAAAACTGTTGATCTTTAGCCACAGTTACTTTGACTACTTGTACAAACAGTTGCTCATTTTCAATTTTATAGCTCCCTACCCAAATAAACGTTTATGCAGATCGCGCACAACCCCTGTATGTTTTCTCAATACGCCAAAAATACGCGCACTCCCTGGTATCCAGTTTCAACGATGAATACATTCCCGCTCACCTCCTTGTCATCGAATTTAATAAATGGGTACAAATTTTGTACCTAAATGGGGAAATATTTTCCCAGTATAATTGCATCTTCACGTCCATTATTATCTGCTGGATAATACGCTTTGCGCACACTCAGTTCATGGAAGCCTTCTGATTGATAAAGCTGTTGCGCCAACTGGTTTGAACGACGTACTTCCAGTAAGATCATATCAATCCCCTGACGACTGGATTTTTTCAGCAGATATTGTAAAAAATGTCGTCCCAGTCCTTGCCCCTGATAATCAGGCCGCACACAGAGATTTAAAATATGCGCCTCACCCGGTGATAACATCACAATCCCATAACCAATAATGTCTTTATCCAGTTCCATCACCCAGGCGCGATAACCAACACGCAGGCAGTCTCTAAAAATACCTAAGGTCCACGGATATGGATAAGCACTGGTTTCAATCGCTATTACACTGCTAAGATCAGTAAAACTCATGGTTCGAATTTTGATCACAGACAGCAGATCATGGTTTAAATTTCGCCTGGTTGTGATTTTATTAACCGACATAATTTATTACTGCAGTTTTTATCGCAAGGGGTTCATTATCGTCTGTAATTTTTTCAAGTCTGCCCAGGCTTTTCTTTTTTCAGCCGGGTTTATCCGCAGATCATTCACCGCATAACTGACCACAACAGGTCGCTGAGCATACGCATGTTGCTGCGTACGTAGCGTGTCAATATCTGCCGTCGAATTTAATAAATATTGTGCCACTGCCTGCCCCATAACAAAAAGCACGGCGGGCTGAATAAGTGCAATCTGCTGGTTTAAATACTGCGAACAGGCAATCACTTCTGACGGCAAAATGGTATGGCTAGCTGGCACATGGCACTTGAGTAAACTGGAAATAAACACATCATTAATGTCCACTTCAATCGCCTGCAACATTCTTGTTAATAATGTATTTTCATCGGTCGACATAAGTGAATTGTTGACACTCTGCACCCGCTCACAACTGTCAGTCATAAAGTCGCTGGTATCGGGCGCAAGACAAATAAGCATGACTCTGGCAGCAGGGTTACCCATGCCGAACGAATGTTGATTGCAGTCCGCTGACAGCGCACAGCGTGTGCAATCTTCTATCTGTTGTTGCAGTGCGGATAAAGTAAGCGGAGGTTGCTGGTTTTTCTCCTTCGCCGCTGCGGTTAACTCTGGCTGGGTCGATTGCTTTAAAACCCAGCTCTGAATGCCCATCGTCTGTAGGTAATAACGCCGCAGGTTTTCGGCTGATTCCATTTCTTTCTGTTCAATACCGTGTTTCATTTCACACCCGATTACCTGCAATATTATTAAAGCCTACCGTGATGATTCAACACTCTCGCTTAAACATCACCCAGCTGTGGATGTTCGCGGTCATTCACTTTATTCAGCTTGTTAAGCGCATTAATGTAAGCATTGGCTGAAGCGATAACAATATCGGTATCCGCACCCTGCCCACTCACTATGCGACCATTTTTTTCCAGTCGCACTGTTACCTCACCCTGCGCATCCGTACCACTGGTAATATTATTAACGGAGTAAAGCTGTAACTGTGTTTCACTATTCACCACGGTTTCAATTGCACGAAAAGCCGCATCAACCGGGCCACCACCACTTGCACTGGCAGGTACTTCTTTACCACCAATTTCAAGTACCATATTTGCATGCGGTATTTCACCCGTCTCGGAACATACTTTCAGACTGACAAGTTTAAAGTGCTCATTTTCTGTTGACCAGTTTGTGTCCGCAATAATCGCCCGCAAATCTTCATCAAATATTTCATGTTTTTTATCTGCCAGTTCTTTAAACCGGGAAAAGGCTTCATTCAGTTCCTGCTCTGAGTTAAGCTCAATACTCAACTCTTTCAGGCGGTTTTTGAAAGCGTTTCGACCCGAATGCTTGCCTAATACCATTCGGTTATTCGACCAGCCAACATCCTGTGCGCGCATAATTTCGTACGTTTCACGGCTTTTTAAAATGCCGTCCTGATGGATGCCCGATTCATGGGCAAACGCATTAGCGCCTACAATGGCTTTATTCGGTTGCACCGGAAAGCCAGTAATGCCTGATACCAGTCTGGAACATGGAACAATCTGTGTTGCATCCAGAGTTGTATCACAGGCAAAAACATCCTGTCGAGTACGCACTGCCATCACAATTTCTTCGAGTGAAGCATTGCCTGCACGTTCGCCCAGACCATTCACGGTGCATTCCACCTGACGTGCGCCATTTAATATTGCGGACAGCGAATTACCCACAGCCAGACCAAGATCATTATGACAATGCACGGAGAAAACCGCTTTATCCGAGTTCGGGATCCGCTCAATTAAAGTAGCAATAAGCTGACCAAACTGGTGTGGAATATTATAACCCACGGTATCAGGAATATTAATGGTGGTTGCACCCGCAGCAATCACTGCTTCGACCACTCGGCATAAAAAATCGATGTCTGAGCGCCCTGCATCTTCCGGTGAAAATTCAACATCATCGGTAAATTTTCTGGCCATTTTTACCGCGGCCACTGCCTGCTCAAGTACCGCATCGGGCTCCATACGCAGTTTCATTTTCATGTGAATTGGCGAGGTAGCAATAAAGGTATGAATACGAGACGATTCCGCCATTGCCAGCGCATTTCCGGCTCGCACAATATCTTTCTCCAGTGCTCTGGCAAGACCACAAATGGTACTGGTTTTAACCGCTGCGGCAACCGCTTTAACAGCCTCGAAATCGCCGTCACTGGCAATGGGAAACCCTGCTTCAATCACATCAACATGCATTTTTTCCAGGGCTTTGGCAATGCGCACTTTTTCATCCTTCGTCATCGATGCGCCTGGACTTTGCTCACCATCTCGAAGGGTTGTATCGAAAATAATTAATTTATCTTTGCTCATGACCTGACCTACAAATCAAGATTTTTAACGGTATAAAGTTGATGCGTACGCGCCTCGCCAGGCATGACATATATGCCCTAAGGCAGGAGCAGTAAAGAGGCAAAAGACAGGGGAGTTACAACACTGCAAACACCCACAAAAGATTCACCAGAAAGGTAAGCTGTGGCTGTAGTTGTTAATTGTTGTATAAAAATATTCATTATTGTATCTAACTATAGCGACAACCAGCTTAATTTACAAGATTAAATTAATCATTCAGGCAACGTATTGGTATAACTAGCTAGCCTCTTGTTTATTGCTATGTTTTTTTATGCGTCGAATAATACTGACTGTCGGCCCTGACAGCGCATAGATCATAAAACAGCCAAACAGCGCTTTGGGTGGGTCAATCGCTGCGAAAACAAAGATGAGTACCACAATCAGCATGGCAACAAAAGGCACTTTATTCTGAAAGTCGATATCTTTAAAACTATAATAGGAAATATTACTCACCATCATGAGACCGGCAAAGATGATAATGGGTAAAGCAAAAAAGGCCACCGTCTCACCCGCAATGCCCAAATCACTGATCGCCCAGACAAAACCCACTACAACACCGCCCGCAGCAGGACTGGGCAACCCCTGGAAATAACGTTTATCGGTACTGCTGGCTTTGGTATTAAATCGGGCAAGCCGGAGTGCGGCACAGGCCACATAAATAAACGCAGCAAGCCAGCCAAGCTTGCCCCACTGCCAGCTATACTCTGACAGTGAAGATAAAGACCATACATACATAATCAATGCGGGGGCTAATCCAAAAGACCCCATGTCTGCCAGACTGTCATACTCAGCGCCAAACTGGGTTTGTGTATGCGTTAATCGTGCCACCCGACCATCAAGCGCATCAAGAATCATAGCGATAAATACAGCGATGGAGGCCTGTTCATAACGCCCATTGATGGCAGCAACAATACCATAAAAACCAGAAAATAGAGCCGCAGTCGTAATCAGGTTAGGTAATAAGTAAATACCACGGCGTCTTTTTTTATTACTTGCTCTTATATTTTCTTCCATATTGACAGAATAACCCAAAGTTGGCCTGGCGACCAGTAAGTTCAAAATGAAAGATGACTTTTATACACAGAAAAACATCCTTCCAACGCGCCTCAGTATAAGCAGTGTATGCCAGAATAAAATTCTGCATGCAGTTTCTTTTTCTGACAAAAAATCATTCCTCTAACAAAAAAGGAGCACTATCGCTCCTTTTTTGTACTGGGCAAAGAAGAATAGTTAGTTTTTACTTTTATCCACAATTTTATTGGCTTTGATCCAGGGCATCATAGTACGTAATTTCTCACCTACTTGTTCGATCGGATGCTGACGCGCTTTTTCGCGTAAAGTTTCAAGTTTCTTACCCCCCGAATGCATTTCGTCAATAAATTCTTTCGCAAACTGGCCGCTCTGGATTTCGGTTAGAATTTTCTTCATTTCTGCTTTGGTATTCTCATTCACAATACGCGGCCCACGAGTAACATCACCGTATTCGGCTGTATTGGAAATAGAGTAACGCATATCTGCAATACCTCCCTGATACATTAAATCGACAATTAATTTAAGTTCATGCATACATTCAAAGTAAGCCATTTCAGGGGCGTACCCAGCTTCAACCAGCGTTTCAAAACCTGCCTGTACCAATGCGGTTGTACCGCCACAGAGCACTGCCTGTTCACCAAATAAATCGGTTTCTGTTTCCTCACGAAAAGTCGTTTCAATAATTGCAGTGCGGCCACCACCAATAGCCGAAGCATAAGACAAGGCAATACTTTTTGCATTCCCTGAAGGGTCCTGCGCCATAGCAATCAGGTCGGGGATCCCTGCACCATTTACAAATTCGCTACGTACCGTATGGCCAGGTGCTTTTGGTGCAATCATAATAACATCCAGATCAGCGCGTGGATTAATGGCTTTGAAGTGAATATTAAAGCCATGTGCAAATGCCATCACTGCACCTTGTTTAATGTTTGGCTCAATCTGGTCTGTATAAATGGCAGCCTGATGTTCATCCGGTGCCAACACCATAACAACATCGGCCCAGGCAACGGCATTCTCAACGGATTTAACAGTTATCCCTGCAGCTTCGGCTTTTACCGTTGAGGCAGAACCCTCACGCAAACCAACACATACGTCTACACCCGAATCTTTTAGATTATTTACATGGGCGTGCCCCTGTGAACCATAACCAATAACGCTAACTTTTTTACTCTGTATGATAGAAAGATCGCAATCTTTATCGTAATAAATGTTCATTATTTTTTCTCGTCACTCGTCAATTAATTTTTTAGTTAATCTTTTTATGCTGTAACCTGAGAGATTTTTACTCACTAAAAATCAGGTTAAAATTTCTAACAAAAAGCCTTATCACCGCGAGCAATGCCCAGTAGCCCTGAACGTACAACTTCCAGAACAGTAATATTTGACAGGGCTTTTAGTAATGCATCAATCTTTTCACTGTCACCAGTGATTTCCAACGTATATGTTGAGTCGGTTAAGTCGATAATTTGGCCATGAAAAATATCAATCAGTCGTTTCACTTCGTCACGCACCTGATCTTCCGCATGGACTTTAATCAGCATCAGTTCACGTTCAACATAGGTATCTCCGGTTAGATCAACCAGTTTGACTACATCAATCAGTTTATTCAACTGCTTACATATCTGCTCGATAATTTCATCCGTACCGGATGTGACCAGTGTCATGCGTGACAGGGATCCATCATCAGTCGGTGCAACGGTTAATGACTCAATGTTATAACCACGGGCTGAAAACAGTCCGGCAACACGCGAGAGTGCACCAGCTTCATTTTCCAGCAATATAGAAATTATATGTTTCATCACTACACCAGAATCATTTCATTCAACCCAGCACCTGCGGGTATCATCGGATAGACATTCTCTTCCTGTTCGGTAATGAAATCAATAAAGACCAGTTGATCTTTCAACGCAAAGGCTTGTTCCAGTACAGGACGGACATCTTCTGGTTTTTCAATCTTAAACCCAACATGTCCATAACTCTCGGCTAACGCTACAAAATCAGGCAAGACATTCATCGATGACATCGCATAGCGTTTTTCATAAAAAAACTCCTGCCATTGCCGCACCATACCCATATAATTATTATTCAGGTTAATAATTTTTATTGGTAACCCATATTGCTTACAGGTAGCCAGCTCCTGAATACACATTTGAATACTTGATTCACCGGTAACACAGGCCACCATATCATCTGGGTGAGCGAGCTGCACACCCATCGCGGCTGGCAAACCAAAACCCATCGTACCGAGCCCGCCAGAATTAATCCATCGACGTGGTTTATCAAAACCATAATACTGGGCCGTAAACATCTGGTGTTGCCCCACATCAGAGGCAATAAAAGCATCTCCTTTTGTTACCTTAAACAGCTCCTCCAGCACGAACTGCGGTTTTATCGTTGCGCTATCACGGTCATATTTTAAACAGTCCTGCGAGCGCCACTCATTAATCTGTGCCCACCAGTTCTTTAGTGCCTGCTGATTGGGTTTTTTATCTGCCGCATCGAGCAGGTGATTTAATTTACCTAATACCTGCTTAACATCACCAACGATCGGGATGTCCACTTTGACATTTTTCGAGATCGAAGCCGGGTCAATATCAATATGGATAATTTTCGCCGTTGGGCAGAATTTTTTTAGCTCACCCGTAACACGATCATCAAACCGTGCACCAATAGCCAGCAATACATCGCAATTATGCATTCCCATATTGGCTTCATAGGTGCCATGCATACCAAGCATACCCAGTGACAGTTTATCGCTGGCAGGAAAAGCCCCCAGTCCCATTAATGTTTGCGTAATTGGATAGCCAAGTTTTCGGGTAAGTGTACGCAATGCCTCTGCACCATTGCCCAGAACAACCCCACCTCCAGTATAGATCATTGGCCGCTCAGCCGATAAAATTAAATCCAGCGCACGTTTTATCTGACCCGAATGCCCATTTTCAACCGGACAATATGAGCGCATTATTATCTCTTCTGGATAGCTGAATGCCGTTTTCTCTGCGGTGATATCTTTGGGAATATCAATTACCACAGGACCGGGGCGACCTGTTGTTGCCACATGAAAAGCCTTCTTAAAGACCGTAGCAATTTCCTTTACATCTTTTATTAAAAAATTGTGTTTAACCACAGGGCGAGTAATACCAACAGAATCAACTTCCTGAAACGCATCATTACCAATCAGTTTTTTTGGCACCTGACCTGTAATTACAATCATTGGAATTGAATCCATAAATGCAGTCGCTATACCGGTGACTGCATTCGTTGCACCAGGGCCAGACGTAACCAGCACCACACCTGCCTTACCCGTCGAACGTGCATAGCCATCCGCAGCATGGGTCGCACCCTGCTCATGGCGAACCAGAATATGTTTCACATCATTCTGTTTATAAAATGCATCGTAAATATGTAAAACAGCGCCGCCAGGATAACCAAAGACATACTCGATGCCTTCCGCCTTGAGACACTCAATAATTATTTCTGCGCCAGTCAGTTGTTCCACTATTAATAAGTCCAGATCAATGGTTATATAAATAAACAAAAAAACCTACAGCGCCATTAAAGAAACACTTCGCTAGAGGCTCGTTATAAAAAATCGGTTAACTTCTCGTCAATGCCAGCTATCGCCCACAAGACATCCGTCGACATATTCTAAACGCTTATAAAATAAATTTCACGAAATTTTATAACGCATATTAGATATAGAGCACACAAAAAACCCCGGACATGCCAGGGTTTTTAAACAGTAGAAACTAAAAGTTATTTAGTCATCGCTACCGCCTGCAGCGGCAGTCAATGCCTGTTTAATTGCATCGGGTGTTGGCATAATATTCATAAAGCTATGTGAACCCATCATGCTCAAATCAGGAAAGTCCATAGCTATACGGAAACGTGCATGGAGGGCAACAACATTATCCCCTGTAACCAGCATTTCATAAGGCAGATGTGCAGTTGAACGCAGAGGTTTAAAATCAATTTCGTTCATAATGTACTTGTCATCCATGTATTTATTGCCGTTTGCCCCGGCTTTCATGGCGACACCAAATACCGTTTGTGTACCACCGGGAATATCAATGCGATACACTTCAGTAGTCCCACCTGCATGGGCAGCAAGGCCTTTCACAACCGCTGCAACGGCTTGTGCATGGCTGTCATACGATGCCAGCTGGTAAGGCTCATCAAAATATTCCATACCAAAGGTATAATGGTAATCAGCAAGATCACTCGCCGTCATACCGTCTTTTGAACCAAACTCTTTCACCGCACCTAATGCAGACTTAAGCGCATTTTTTACCGTAGCAGTGTCACCTTTTACATGGTAGGCAGCAGCCATATATGTTGGGTTAGAGTAGGAAATTTGCACCTGGTCACCAACTTTGGTTATCGAAACGCGTTCTGGTGCCACGTACCCGCCAGTATCCGTTGTTGCTGCCATATTTTTTAAAATACCGTCGGTTGCAACGATAACGTAGGCATTAGCATACGGTTTATATTCACCCACTACAGTAAACCCATTAGCGGTTAATGCCTTTTTCACCCCATCAATTTGACTGCTTACCGCACCCGTTGTGGTTGAACCCAGAATAAAGGGTTTCATCTCAACAGCAGCTTGTACTGTCACACTTGTTAAACCAATGACTGCAGCAGCAGTAATTGCTAACCATTTTTTTCTAATTTGTAACATCCTATTTTTCTCCAGATTAATTTTTTTATTTTTTCACTTTAGCCGACGCTTCCGGTGGATTATAGAGAGATCTGACTCTTTATAAGAAAGCGAGGGCGTATAATCTAATTAAAAACACTCATACATGCAAGTGAATTTCATTAATATTTGTAAACACAAACATAAGAAATTCATTAAGTTATTATATTATTTTAATGTTATTTAACTTTGCACACGAAATATATAGCATCAAAAAACATAAATCACCAACTGACAACAACAATTTTGCAAACAAAAAAAGCCTGTCAGGCGAACACCTGACAGGCTTTATCGTTTAGCAGCGCTGATATTTTAAATTAAAATTTCCATGCCCAGCCAGCCTGTACATCAAACTGTTGCATTTCAAGTTTAATTGTCTGCGGCGCTGATGCTGATGGCGGAACCATCGTATTTGGCCCGGACACACTGTTATTCAGCGCATAGGTAAAGGCAAAGTTAAACTCCTGATTGGTGCCAACATTTTTGGTTAAGCCAAACGTGGCATGATCCTGAATAACGGCTGGCGCAAGAATATTGAACATCATCTCCGATTTTGGAATAGTCTGATCGGCATGGCTATAGCCTACGCGCCAGTCAATATTCGCGGCATTCCATTGATAACCCACCTTGATAATACCAATATCCTGCCAGCCAAAACCGGCAC